>OOCC01000074.1_pt1 | contig 41679 bp, 37 predicted proteins | sample 1670971 | NCBI WGS metagenome assembly OOCC01 (sample SAMN06348109, study PRJEB24527) | human gut metagenome | biome: human gut; feature: ankylosing spondylitis patient; material: feces | host: Homo sapiens | place: China | collected 2015-10
CTTAATATAAGTTATTGATTTACAGACGATTAAATATTAATTTAACGCAGTATTGATAATAGTGTTGCGGAATTAATGGAATAACCAGAAATGAAATTGAAAAGACATCTACTGACAGCCGCCCTGACACTCTTTTGCCTATCGGCAGCTAACGCCCAACTGCTAAGAACAACAGTGGAGCAAGGAGAAATTGAAGGTGTGGAACATGAAGGATTCGCCCTATACAAGGGAATCCCATACGCTGAAGCACCAGTGGGCAACCTCAGATGGAAAGCCCCAGTGAGCAAGAAGCCTTGGAAGGGAGTATTCAAAGCAGATAAATGGGGAGACCGTCCACCACAGCCCATCGACCCTAACCAAAATGGTGGTGAGCAGGGCATGAGCGAGGACTGCCTATACCTCAGTGTGGAAACGCCAGCCAAGAGTAAGAATGACAAACTCCCTGTATTTGTGATGATTCATGGAGGAGCCTTTCTTACTGGCTCCTACAGTGGAACTCAGGAAAGCTTTGTCAAGGAAGGCATCATCTATTGCAGCATAGAATACCGCTTGGGAGCCTTGGGATTCATGGCACATCCAGAGCTGAGTAAGGAATCGGACAAGAACATATCTGGTAACTATGGCATCCTTGACCAAGTGATGGCCTTAAAATGGATTCACGACAATATCGCTGCCTTCGGTGGAGACCCTGACAAGATTACCATTGCTGGAGAATCTGCCGGTGGTATCTCGGTAAGTATACTATGCGCCTCTCCCCTTGCCAAGGGACTCTTCCAAGGAGCCATAAGCGAAAGTGGTAGCTCCTTCTGGCCTGTGGGTGAAAGCAGAAATGGTAACACAGCCATGCTCACCACCAAAGCGGCAGAAGCAGGTGGACTTCTCCTTCAAAAGAAACTCAAGGCTAAGAACTTGAAGCAGCTAAGAAAAGTTCCGGCTATGGACATCGTGAAGAATACCGCCTTTGAGTCTTTTTGGCCGAACGTTGACGGCTACTCCATCACCGATGACCAGTATAAGCTCTATGAAAAGGGAAGCTACAATGATGTAAATGTCATCATAGGAACCAACAGCGACGAAGGAAGTATGTTTAGCCGCCCTGTCAGTGTAAGTGACTATGAGAGAAGAATCCATGAGATATATGGAAGCTGGGCAGACCAGGTTCTCAGTCTCTATCCTGCCAAGACAGAGGAAGAAACCTACTTCGCTCAATCCGACATTTTCCGTGATGGCTCCTTTGCATGGGGAACGTATGCCTGGGCTAACCTGCAGAGCAAGACCGGCAAGGGCAAGGTGTATATGTATTACTTTGACCAAGACTCTGAGAACACCATCGTGAAAAGCCGCAAGGGAGGAGCTAGCCATGTGGCAGAGATGCCATTCATCTATGGCTATAAGTTTGGCTCTGGAAAGATGACCGAGACGGAGCAGCACATGGAACAAATCATGTCACGCTATTGGATTAACTTTACCAAGACTGGCAATCCAAACGGGAATAGCCTTCCTTTCTGGACTACCTACCAGGAAGGTAAACCAACGGTGATGATTATGAAGGAAGGACTGCATTTGGGTCCTGTTCAAAATCAAAAGCAAATGGACTTCTTCGAGAAGTTCTTCAAGGAAAAAAGAAAATAATACGTCAAGTTCCAAGTGGCATTCCTCCCACTTGGAACTTTTTCATTAAAGAGATAAAACGCCACTGTGGCAGCACACCTCACCTATTTTTTCTCTATCAAGCTGTTGCTGATATATTTTTCTTTTCAGACCTTTACATTTTACACATTTTCGAGGTTTTCTAAGCTTTCTCCGTTATTACCAGCACATGGCTTTCGTCGCTCAATGTGGTGGCGAAGATATAGGTTTCGCCACCATCCTTCAGCTTCAATCGCTTGCGCAATTCTGCTACGGAAAGGGGGAAGTTGCGGGTGGCGATGTTCGCCTTGGTGATGCCTGAGAGATGACGCTTCAACTCCTTTTTATTAAAGGAGGATACGGCGATGATGCGGAAACTTCTGCCGGGGAAGGCGGCGATAGGCTCACGGCTCACGAAAAGATGACTGTTCTTGGAAAGCATCTTTGCATCATAGCGCCCGGAAAGAACGCCGAAACAGCCGGCTTTCATCAGAGAGGCATTCGGCTCGTAAAGATACTTCATCTCATCAAGAGCTGGCGAAGCTATCTTTACCGAAGATTCCTCCATTTCCATCTCATCACAAACGAAGGATTGGATATCGTTGATGCAATAAATGCGGAGATTCCCTGCATCCACAGCATCTTCTATGTGCCTAGAATCTTCTGCTGATGGCAAAACAGAACCATCATTCCGGACAGGGAAGGAATTGCTGCCTACATTTCCGCCCATATTTCGCGCTGAGAGTACTAAAAGGAGTTCCTTGCACTCATTATTCACGGAGATGATATGAACCTCTTGTACGCAGTTTAATTCGCTTACCGCACGGTGCCAGTCGAGCATCGGAGAGAGTTTGATAATGACGTAATCTGCCTTCGAAAGCATTTCTTCCTGCAAAAGGGTTACATCGGGCGTACAATCTTTCAAGGATACTACCTTGTTGCCCGCATCGTCTCTACGGGCAGGATCGATGAAGATCAGCTTAAGACCAAGGTTGGTCTTAAGTAATGACTGAGACTGGTCTTCAGTTATGCCTAAAGAATCTGATGCAGCAGCCTCTTTCTTTGAAGCAAAAGAATGCAGAACCTCTATTCCGTCTCCATTCTTCACGATGGCGTTCTTTAATCCCAACCGCCCAAAGTTTTCCTTTGCTGCCTCACAGAGATGAGCCTGACGCTCCACATACATCGACTTCACGCCCAATCGGGAAGCGATGTAAGAGAAGTCTACTCCGAAACCACCGGTCAGGTCAACAAACCCGGTTTCTTCTGAAAAATCTCCTTCATGAAGTTTTTCTTTTATTTCATTAACATTCTCTTTTGATTCTGTTAATATCTGTTGCTTTTTGCAAGTGGCTTCATTTTTGGCGAATTCTGAATCAACTGCCCCTTTGCCCGCAAATTCGCAATTTTCAGAAAGATGAAGATTTAATGCGTTTTCGCTCTCCTTCTCCTTTTCTTCTCCGTTTTCGGATGATGAAGAAGACAAACCGAGCAGTCGGGCAGCGAGTTCAGCCTTATAAAGTGCCGTTTGCTCTGACGAACATTGCTCCATCGAAATATGAGGGGGATAGATGATGCCATCGATGCTTGCCCAACGGGGCAGTTTTACACGAGCCATCTTTCGCCCGCGAATCTGGTCGAGAGCGAAAGGCATATCTACCTCGGGATACTTGCTGCCGAGGAAAGCCAACTGGCGAACATCATCGTCCTGATGCTGGCGGATAAAATCGAGTGTTGCTTGGTTCATTATTTCTGTTGAGTGATTCGTCATTAAATTACTTATTCTTAATAACCGCAAATTTACGATATTCTGATGAGATTACAAAATATTTCTCAGAATATCTGATAATTTATGTCGGGATACACCAAAAACAGGATGCTCTCGGCTATAATCTACCCTTTTTCCTGGCTATATGATTCTAACAGCAGGCATAAATAAATTCATAACTATCGGAGATAGAACAACTGACTAGGAAGAACAGAAGGCTGGCAGAAGAAAAACAGCATACTGGCAAAAGGCAAACAGCCGACTAGCGCAACAGAGGCTAGTCGGCTGTTCCTGTATAACAGTTTGCCAAACATCCTTTCTCTTATTTCAAGAGAAGCACGGTTGGCAGGAATATCGCAATCAGTTCTTCACTCTTCACCTTTTCAGCATAAAGAACTGAAACACAACACATTCATAGGTGAAGAGTTTTTCGGTACTCTTCACCCACTCTTCACCACTCTTCACCTTTTACGATTTTGGGAAAGGTATAAACGCAGAGCCGCTTAGCTGTCAACAGCCTAAAAAGGTGAAGGGCGGGTGAAGAGTAAAAAAACACTCTTCACCCGCCCAACTTCCTATCCTTCAACTACTTACACCCAAAAGGTGAAGAGTGAAGAGTTGTTGGGAAAATTCTCTCGCATCCGTAAAGATGCAGAGAGAAAATTCCGGTGTCTCAAAAGAAACGATGGATTAGTCAGCCAACTTAGCCTTCAAGAACTCACGGTTCAAGCGAGCGATGTTAGCGATAGACTCGTTCTTAGGACAAACAGCCTCGCAAGCACGAGTGTTTGTACAGTTACCGAATCCGAGCTCATCCATGCGTGCAATCATCTTCTTAGCACGGGCAGCAGCCTCTACACGACCCTGTGGGAGAAGTGCCAGCTGGCTAACCTTTGAGCTGACGAAGAGCATAGCAGAACCATTCTTACATGCAGCAACACAAGCACCGCAACCGATACATGTAGCGCAATCCATTGCCTCGTCTGCATTCTCCTTAGGAATCAGGATAGCGTTAGCATCCTGAGCCTGACCTGTACGGATGCTGGTGTAACCACCTGCCTGGATGATCTTGTCGAATGCTGAACGGTCTACCATACAGTCCTTGATGATAGGGAAACCAGCAGAACGCCAAGGCTCAACGGTGATAACATCGCCATCGTTGAAACGACGCATGTAGAGCTGACATGTTGTAGCACCACGCTCAGTCTTACCGTGAGGTGTACCATTAATATAGAGAGAGCACATACCGCAGATACCCTCGCGGCAGTCGTGGTCGAAGACGAAAGGCTCCTGACCTGACTCGATGAGCTCCTCGTTCAAGATGTCGAGCATCTCGAGGAATGAAGTATCATCTGGGATGTTCTTCATCTCATGTGTATCGAAGTGACCCTGTGCTGTAGGACCGTCCTGCTTCCAATACTTAACTGTGAAACTTATATTTCTTGCCATTGTCTTGTTCGCTTTTTAATTCTTGTAATTTCTTGTCTGTACCTTAATTGCCTCATACTCGAGAGGTTCCTTGTTGAGCACTGGAGCAGTTGTATCGTTGCCCTGATACTCCCAGCAACCTACGTAGAAGAAGTTCTCATCATCACGCTTAGCCTCGCCTTCCTCTGTCTGGTACTCCTCACGGAAGTGACCACCACAGCTCTCGTTGCGGTGCAATGCATCGTAAGCGATCAACTCGCCCATCAAGATGAAGTCACGCAAGTGGATAGCCTTATCCAACTCTACGTTCAAGCCTTCCTTCTTGCCAGGGATGAAGAGGTTCTTGTTGAATTCCTCGCGCAGAGCCTTCATCTTCTTCAAGCCTTCCTCAAGACCTTCCTTGGTACGACCCATACCTACATGCTCCCAAAGGATGTGACCCAACTCCTTGTGGATAGAATCTACAGAGCGCTTGCCCTGGATACCCATCAGGCGGTCGATTTCCTTCTGAACACCTGCCTCTGCCTCTGCGAACTCTGGGAGATCGGTAGAGAGCTTTGGCCACAATGCCTGGTCGGCCAAGTAGTTCTGGATGGTGTATGGCAATACGAAGTAACCGTCAGCCAAACCCTGCATCAAAGCAGATGCACCAAGACGGTTAGCACCGTGGTCAGAGAAGTTACACTCACCAATAGCGAAGAGACCAGGGATAGTGGTCATCAACTCGTAGTCTACCCAGATACCACCCATTGTATAGTGGATAGCAGGGAAGATCATCATTGGGTTGTAGTACTTCACGCCGTTAATCTCGTTAGCCAACTCACCTGGGTTAACGTCGGTAATCTCCTCATACATATCGAAGAGGTTGCCATAACGCTGCAGGATAACGTCGATACCGAGACGGTTGATAGACTCAGAGAAGTCGAGGAATACGGCAAGACCTGTGTTGTTGACACCGAAGCCCTTGTCGCAACGCTCCTTAGCTGCACGAGAAGCCACGTCACGAGGAACCAGGTTACCGAATGCTGGGTAACGGCGCTCCAAGTAGTAGTCGCGGTCTTCCTCAGGAATATCAGAACCCTTCTTTGTACCTGCCTGCAATGCCTTGGCATCCTCAATCTTCTTAGGAACCCAGATACGACCATCGTTACGGAGTGACTCTGACATCAAAGTCAACTTACTCTGGTTTGTACCGTGAACAGGGATACATGTAGGGTGAATCTGAACGTAAGATGGGTTAGCGAAGTCAGCACCCTTGCGGTAGCACTGGATAGCTGCTGTACAGTTACAACCCATAGCGTTTGTAGAAAGGAAGTAAGCGTTACCATAACCACCGGTAGCGATAACTACAGCGTTGGCAGAGAAACGCTCCAACTTACCTGTAATCAAATTCTTAGCGATGATACCACGAGCGTGACCGTCAACGATCACAATATCCTCCATCTCGTAACGGGTGAAGAGCTTAACCTTACCTGCCTCAACCATGCGGCTCAAAGAAGAGTAAGCACCGAGGAGGAGCTGCTGACCTGTCTGACCCTTAGCATAGAATGTACGAGATACCTGAGCACCACCGAAAGAACGGTTAGCCAGCATACCACCGTACTCACGAGCGAAAGGAACGCCCTGAGCTACGCACTGGTCGATGATATCGTTGCTCACCTCAGCCAAACGGTAAACGTTAGCCTCACGAGCACGGTAGTCACCACCCTTTACAGTATCGTAGAACAGACGGTAAACAGAGTCACCATCATTCTGATAATTCTTAGCTGCATTGATACCACCCTGTGCTGCGATAGAGTGAGCACGACGTGGAGAGTCCTGGATGCAGAAGTTCAAGATATTGAAGCCCATCTCGCCGAGAGAAGCAGCAGCAGAAGCACCTGCCAAACCTGTACCTACAACGATAACGTCGAGCTTTAACTTATTCTTTGGGTTAACCAAACGCTGATGAGCCTTATAGTTGGTCCACTTCTCAGCAACTGGTCCTTCAGGTATTCTAGAATTTAATGTTTTTGCCATAATCTTTTTTAATACTTAAATGATTACACGAATTATGCGCAGCACAAAGATGGAGCGCAACCGAAAGCGAATGCCAATACAACTACGATGAAGAGGAGAAGCAGGATGGTAGAGTAAATCATACCGATCATCTTCCAACGGCAGAACCAAGTCTTACCGCTCCAACCGAGAGTCTGAATAGCACTCCAGAAACCGTGAGTGAGGTGGAACCAAAGAGCTACCAACCAGATGATGTAGAGAACTACGAACACTGGGTTAGCGAAGGTGTCCTGAATGAATGCGAAGCCGTCTGCTGGGCTGTGACCGAAGCTTGTACCCAAAAGCTCTGCAAACATCATGTTGTACCAGAAGTTGAAGAGGTGAAGCAACAAACCGAGAACAATGATGATACCGAGCACCAACATGTTCTGGCTAGCCCACTCTACTTTCTCTGGCTTTGCTGTTACCTCGTAACGCTGGTTACCGCGAGCACGACGGTTCTGTGCTGTCAGGATGAAAGCGTAAACGATGTGACAAACTGCCAAAGCTGCCAAACCCAAAGTTGCAACTACGGCGTACCAGTTAGCACCCAACAACTCGCAGATTGTGTTGTAAGCTTCTCCAGAGAAAAGCGCAACAACATTCATGCAACCGTGGAATGTCAAGAATAGAATAAGAGCGATACCAGTTACTGACATCACTACCTTTCTACCAATAGATGAATTGATTAACCACATAAATGATTGAAATTTAATTATTTAACTGTTTGAAACTAATTTATATTCCACATTTTTCGTCCCTGCAATACCTATTTTTTGGCATTCTGCAATCCTCATTTCTAGGTATATTTTCGCAAGTCTGCTGCAAAATTACTATATTTTAATGATTTATCAAAGTATTTTTGCTAAAATTTCGATTTTATTTCTTACTTTTGCCGAAAATTAGAAAAAATATAGATTAAACGAAGTATGAAATTCAATTATGACGTGCTCGTTATCGGTGGAGGACATGCCGGATGCGAGGCTGCTGCAGCCTCTGCAAACATGGGTGCCAAAACCTGTTTGATAACGATGGATATGAACAAGATTGGACAGATGAGTTGCAACCCCGCCATCGGAGGTATTGCCAAGGGACAGATTGTGCGCGAAATCGATGCATTGGGCGGACAGATGGGTATCGTAACGGATAAAACCGCCATCCAGTTCCGAATGCTCAACATCGGCAAGGGTCCTGCCGTATGGAGCCCCCGTGCCCAATGCGACAGAGGAAAGTTTATCTGGGAATGGAGAACCATCCTCGACCATACCGACAACCTCGACATCTGGCAAGACCAGGCTGACGAACTGCTCGTTGCTAACGGAGAGGCCATCGGCGTAAAAACCATCTGGGGAGCCGAATTCTATGCCAAGAGCATCATCATCACCGCAGGAACATTCCTCAACGGACTGATGCATGTAGGAAGAAAGATGGTAGAAGGCGGAAGATGCGCCGAACCTGCCGTACACAACTTTACGGAGAGCATCACCCGATGGGGTATCACTACAGCCAGAATGAAAACCGGAACTCCGGTCAGAATAGACAAGAGAAGTGTTCATTTCGAAGATATGGAAGAACAGCCGGGCGACAGCGATTTCCACCAGTTCTCTTACATGGGAGAACATCGGGTTCTGAAACAATTGCCTTGCTGGACTTGCTACACCAACAAGAAGGTACACGAAACTTTAAAAAGCGGTCTCGCTGACTCACCTTTATATAATGGTCAGATTCAGAGTACCGGTCCACGTTACTGTCCGAGTATAGAAACGAAGCTCGTCACCTTCCCCGACAAGGATCAGCATCCGCTCTTCCTGGAACCGGAAGGCGAAGATACGAACGAGATGTATCTGAACGGTTTTTCTTCGAGCATGCCGATGGATATCCAGCTGAATGCACTTCACGAGATTCCTGCTTTGAGAGATGCCAAGATTTACAGACCGGGATACGCCATCGAATACGATTACTTCGACCCTACCCAACTCAAACATTCACTGGAGTCGAAAATCATCAAAGGTCTCTTCTTTGCCGGACAGGTGAACGGAACCACCGGTTATGAGGAAGCAGGAGGACAGGGAACCGTGGCCGGAATCAACGCAGCCTTGCATTGTGTTGGCGACAAAACATTCGAGATGAACCGCGATGAGAGTTATATCGGCGTACTCATCGATGATCTCACCACAAAGGGAGTTGACGAACCATACCGTATGTTTACCTCCAGAGCCGAATACCGCATTCTGCTCCGTCAGGACGATGCCGATGCCCGACTCACCGAAAAAGCATACGAACTCGGAATTGCCAAGCGCGACCGTTACGACTGGTGGATAGAGAAAAAAGAAGCCATCGGAAGAATCATCGAATTTTGCGCCAACTATCCTATCAAGAAGGATGAGATAAATCCAAAACTGGAGGCACTCGGTACTACTCCACTTCGCGCCGGCTGCAAGCTCATCGACCTCATCGCTCGTCCGCACCTGAACCTCACGAATCTTTCGGAGATTATTCCGGACCTGAAGGCTGCACTGGAAACACCAGCTAACCGAAAGGAAGAGATAACAGAAGCTGCAGAAATCAAGATGAAGTACAAAGGTTACATCGAACGAGAGCGTCTCATCGCCGACAAGATGCACCGATTGGAGGACATCAAAATCAAGGGCCGTTTCAACTATTCCGAGCTCCACGAAATCTCCACAGAAGGACGCCAGAAACTCGAGCGCATCGACCCGGAAACCTTGGCACAGGCAAGCCGAATTCCGGGTGTATCACCAAGCGATATCAACGTGATGCTCGTATTACTCGGAAGATAAGCCGTTTCACAGCGAGAAACAAGGGATTTCCTAATGTTTCACGTGAAACAGATTATCAATAAAACATTTGATGCTCAACCGCTTAAGAAAGGTTGCATCAAGTGTTTTGCGGTTAAAGTAAAACTTCAGCAATTCGTGAAACAAAAGCTGATAAAATCAAGTAAAACGAAAAAACAAACGGGCAAAAAGCCCATTAAAAGAAGCAAGAAAACAGAATAAAATAAGTATCAATTTAAAGCATAAAAAAGTAATGAACAATCAGCTATTATTAGACAATCTGCGTTGCATTCCAGATTGGCCAATCAAGGGTGTAAACTTCCGCGACGTTTCAACCCTTTTCAAGAATCCTGCATCTTTAAAAGAGATCAGCGATGAGATGTATGAACTCTACAAAGACAAAGGAATCACCAAGATTGTAGGCATCGAATCACGCGGTTTCGTAATGTCTTCTGCCCTTGCTATTCGTCTCGGAGCCGGCGTAGTTTTATGCCGCAAACCGGGCAAACTTCCATGCAAAACCGTACAGGAAAGTTATGCTAAGGAATATGGCATCGATACCATCGAAATCCACGAAGATGCCATCAATGAGAACGACATCGTACTCCTCCACGATGACCTCCTTGCCACCGGTGGAACCATGAAAGCAGCATGCGACCTGGTAAAGAAATTCCATCCGAAAAAGGTATATGCCAACTTCATCATCGAACTCGTAAACGAGAATTTCGAAGGCAGAAACTCCTTTGATCCAGACGTTGAAGTAACTACTTTATTGCAGTTATAAGCAGCAAAAATACTGCAAGAAATACTGCGAGAATGCAGCAAGGAAGCAGTAAAAGACACTAGAGCGTTGCCGTTTCACGTGAAACAGTAACGCTCGTTTTCCCTTTAAAAACAAGTAAAAATATGACGAAACAAGAGAATGAGGAGCGCTTGGCTAGGCTTAAAAACATCGTTTTAAGTATGCCGGAGAAGCCAGGAAGCTACCAATATTACGACGAAAATCATACGATTATATATGTGGGAAAGGCGAAAAATCTGAAGAGAAGAGTATCTTCCTACTTCCATAAAGAGGTAGACAGATACAAGACAAAGGTGCTTGTTTCTAAGATTCACGACATATCTTATACGGTCGTAAACACAGAAGAAGACGCACTTTTGCTCGAAAACAGCCTGATCAAAAAGTATAATCCAAGATACAATGTCCTGCTGAAAGACGGCAAGACATACCCCTCTATATGCGTAACAAACGAGTATTTTCCACGCATTTTCAAGACTCGTCATATCAATAAAAAAGTGGGAACCTTCTTCGGTCCTTACCCTCATATCGGCAGCATGTATGCCGTTTTAGAGGTCATCAAGAAGCTTTATAAGCCCCGCACCTGCAGAATGCCTATCACCAGAGAAGGCGTTGCAGAAGGCAGATACAAGCCGTGCCTGGAGTATCATATTCACAACTGCGGAGCACCCTGCATCAACAAGCAGAGCTATGAGGAATATCAGGAAAACATGCGCCAGGCACGTGAAATTCTGAAGGGAAACACGCGGGAAGTAAGCAAATATCTCTACGATTTGATGATGAAAAATGCCGAACTTCTACGTTTTGAAATAGCCGAAGAATATAAGAAAAAGTACCAATTACTGGATGAATTTGAGGCAAAAAGCGAGGTAGTAAGCCATACCATTACAGATGTAGATGTCTTCACCATCGTAAATGATGATGCCAACAAAAACGCCTTCATCAACTATATTCACGTAAAAAACGGAACCATCAACCAGAGCTTTACCTACGAGTATAAGCGCAAGCTGGAGGAGAGCGACGAGGAACTTCTGATTACTGCCATTCCGGAAATCAGAGAGCGTTTCCACTCCACTTCGAAGGAGATAATCGTGCCCTTCGAAATGGAATGGAAGCTGAAAGATGCAACCTTCTTCGTACCCCAGAGAGGAGACAAAAAGCACCTTCTGGAACTGTCGGAAATGAACTGCAAGCAGTATAAATTCGACCGTCTGAAGCAGGCAGAAAAGCTCAATCCGGAACAGAAACAGACCAGATTGATGAAGGAATTACAAGCAAAACTAAAGCTTCAAAAGCTGCCTTATCAGATAGAATGTTTCGATAATTCCAACATATCCGGTACTGATGCCGTGGCAGGTTGCATCGTATATAAAGGTATGAAACCATCCAGAAAAGACTACCGTAAATACAACATCAAAACGGTGGAAGGACCTGATGATTACGCATCCATGCAAGAGGTGGTAAGACGCCGGTACAGTCGCATGATAGAGGAAGAAACTGCACTTCCTGACCTCATTATTACCGATGGCGGAAAGGGTCAGATGGACGTAGTAAGAGAGGTTATTGTTGACGAATTACACCTGGATATTCCTATCGCAGGACTGGCCAAAGACGACCGTCACCGCACCAACGAACTTCTCTTCGGATTCCCTCCTCAAACCATCGCCCTACCACCCGAAAGTGAACTGTTCAAGGTACTGACGCAGATACAGGATGAGGTGCACAGATACGCCATCACCTTCCATCGCGACAAGCGCAGCAAACATGCTCTTCACTCAGAATTAGACGATATCAAAGGCATCGGTCCAAAGGCTAAAGAAGCCCTTCTGAGCAAGTTTAAGAGCGTGAAAAAGATGAAAGAAGCATCCTTTGAACAACTTTCAGAAGTATTAGGCCCTCATAAGGCAGAAATTCTTTCAAAATATTTCGAAGAAAAAGGCGAGAATATGAAATAAAAGTTGTATATTTGCAGTTCAAACTATACTATATATATATTAATAATAAGAAGAAGAACAGAACCGAAGCAAGCATTCCACAAATGCTATTCATAAAGTTCTATGTTCAACATTCAAAGTTCAAAAGTAGTAATATGAGAATCGTAATACAGCGTGTCTCTCACGCCTCAGTAACCATCGAAGGAGAGGTTAAATCTGCCATCAGACAAGGCTATCTGATCCTTCTGGGAATAGAGGAAAGCGACACTTCAGAAGATGTAGACTGGCTGGTCAGAAAGGTAATCGGACTCCGTGTTTTCGACGACGAAAACCATGTTATGAACCGCTCTATCATGGATATAAATGGTGAGATTCTGGTCATCAGCCAGTTCACCCTATTCGCCAGCTACAAGAAAGGAAACCGCCCAAGCTGGCTCAGAGCAGCCAAGCACGAAATCAGCGTTCCACTCTATGAGGAGTTCTGCAAAAAGCTATCCGATGCACTCGGAAAGCCAGTAGGAACAGGCGAATTTGGTGCCGATATGAAGGTAGATTTACTGAACGATGGACCGGTAACCATCATGATGGATACTCACAACAAGGAATAATGCCCTACTCTGAAAGAAAGGCATCTTTCCCCATAAAAGAATTAGGAAGATGACAATAAAAGAAGCACAAGAAGCTGTTGATCAGTGGATTAAAGAATATGGCGTACGCTATTTCAGCGAACTGACCAATATGGCTTGCCTCACAGAAGAAGTGGGCGAACTGGCACGCGTCATTGCCCGAACATACGGCGACCAGAGTTTTAAGAAAGGCGAGAAACCTAACTTAGGCGAAGAAATGGCCGATGTTCTTTGGGTGCTTATCTGCCTGGCAAATCAGACAGGGGTTGACTTGACAGAAGAACTCCAGAAGAGTTTTGACAAGAAGACAAAAAGGGATTCTGAAAGGCATAAAAATAATCCAAAACTATCTGAGCATCAGGAAGATAAAGAAAAAGATAACAAGAATTAGAATTGCTATTCATATAAAAACTTAACTTTAATAATTATATAAATAACATTAAGTATGAGCAGTATTAAAGAACAGGTTCTTGCACAGCAGGGACAGTATAAAGAGTCAGACGACAAGTATTTATCAGTTTTGAAGCAGTACAACTGCAACCTCAACGATGAGGAAGTAGCTGCAGCAGTAAAGAAGATTCTCGATGAAAAGGTAGCAGAGAATGAGACCATGGAGGTCAAGAAGTTCCTCTTCGGTAGTATCGAGTTGACTTCTCTCCATACAGAAGATACAGAAGAAAGCATCCTGAAGATGATTGAAAAGGTGAACCAGTTTGCCAAGGATTATCCTCAGCTTCCTCACGTAGCAACCGTATGTACCTACCCTAACTTTGCCGGCCTTATCAGCCAGAGTCTGGAGGTTGACGGCGTAGAAATCGCTGTAGTAAGTGGCAATTTCCCATCCTCTCAGACCTTTATCGAGGTAAAGATTGCAGAAACCGCTATGGCTATCAAGGATGGTGCTACAGAGGTGGATATCGTAATGCCTGTTGGCAAATTCTTCAGCGAAGATTACGAGGGTCTCTGCGATGATATTCAGGAACTCAAGGAGACATGCGGAGAACATAAGATGAAGTGCATTCTGGAGACAGGCGATCTGAAGAATTGCAGCAACATCATGAAGGCTTCTATCCTCGCAATGTACTCAGGTTCTGACTATATCAAAACCTCAACAGGCAAGGAGAAGGTCTCAGCTACCCCTGAGGCAGCATACGTTATGTGCCAGGCTATCAAGGCATATTACGAAAAGACTGGCATTCAGATTGGTTTCAAGCCTGCAGGTGGTATCAATACCGTTCATGATGCCGTAGTTTACTACACCATCGTGAAGGAAGTTTTGGGCGAGAAATGGCTGACCAACCAGTGGTTGCGCCTCGGCACATCACGCCTGGCTAACCTCCTCTTGAGCGAAATTCTGGGCAAGGAAATCAAGTACTTCTAAAGATAATTTTAAAGTACCATTTAAGATACTTCTAAAGAGAATTCTAGAGTATTGTTTAAAAGAAAAATCTAAAGAAAAGTAACTGATTATCAACAGAATACAAAAACGCAAAGGGTTGATTCTCTCTGAGAACCAACCCTTTTTATATTATGTTTTTCTTCAATTTTTATATTAAGCTTTTCTTTCAATCACGAAATCCAGGTAAGCCTTCAAGGCATTGTAAATATCCTTATCCTCCACATAAGTATCGAGGAAATTCATGGCTTCGGCATGGAAATCCCACATGCGCTTATCCGCATATTCAATACCCCCGTTTTCCTTTGTAAATGCCACTAACTGAGCTATTTCATCAGCCGTCACAGTATGAGCCTTTACCTTTCTGGCAAGCTTCATCATCTCCTCATCACCGGTAGACTTCAAAGCATATATTACAGGCAAAGTCAGTTTTCCTTCAACCATATCATTACCAGTAGGTTTACCTATCTCCTTGGAATCATAATAATCAAAGATATCATCACGGATCTGGAAGATGATGCCCAAGTTCTGTCCGAAACGCTTCGCCTCTTCAATCTGCAGTTCTGAAGCATTGGCAGAGATCGCTCCGATACCGGCGCAAGCCTCAAAGAGAGCTGCCGTTTTCTGCTTAATCACCTGATAATAAATATCTTCCGATATCTCTTCATTACTGATACTGTTGAGCTGAAGAATCTCACCATTAGACAGGATACGTCCCAACTCAGCAAGATAACGCACGATTTCCTCTGAATGCGAATAAGATACATGAAGCAAGGCGGTGGAAAGAATGAAATCGCCCACAAGCACAGCCACCTTATTATTATAAGTAGCATTCACGCTAGCCTGTCCGCGGCGCTCCTCACTCTCATCAACCACATCATCATGTACCAGCGAAGCGGTATGAAGAAGCTCCAGACCTACCGCAGAATGCTGGGTAACACTGGAAACCTTTCCAAAATTACGTGCCATCAACAAGATGAGTATAGGGCGCATACGTTTTCCAGCGCGCTGACGGATGTGGTCGAGCACCTGGGAAAGGAGGCCATCGCTATGCATAAGAGACTTGTTGAACAAATCTATAAAATCTGCTAATTCTGCCTCTATAGGCAGCTTGATAAGTGATAAATAGTCCATTATATGTGAGTAAATCTACTTAATTTCTGAAATTTGTTACAAAATTAATCAATTCTTCTTGAAATATCGCATTTTTTTAGTAATTTTACACCACAAAAATGAATATTATGGATAAATTGTTCCTTTTAGACGCGTATGCGCTCATTTATAGGTCGTATTACGCCTTTATGAAAGCCCCTCGAATCAATTCGAAGGGACTCAATACTTCGTGTGTAATGGGGTTCTGCAATACCCTCAACGAGATACTTACCAAGGAGAAACCTACCCATATTGCGGTGGCTTTCGACCATGGCAAGACTTTCCGTCATGAGGCTTTCCCTGCATATAAAGCTCAACGAGAAGAGACACCGGAAGACATCAAACTCTCTGTGCCTATCATCAAAAATATCCTGGAGGCATATCATATCCCTATCCTTCAGGTAGATGGTTTCGAGGCGGATGATATCATTGGAACAGTTGCCTTGAAGGCAAGTGAAAAGGGGATGGAAACCTACATGCTCACACCCGATAAGGATTACGCACAACTGGTTCGTAACAATGTTTTCATGTTCCGTCCTCGTCATGGCGGTGGATACGAAAAGTTGGGCGTACAGGAAATTGAAGAGAAATACAGCATCACTTCCCCACTCCAGGTTATCGACCTCCTTGCTCTGATGGGCGACTCAGCTGATAACTTCCCTGGCTGTCCGGGCGTGGGAGAAAAGACAGCCATCAAACTTATCAACGAGTTCGGTAGTGTAGAAGGTCTTATCGAGAACTCTTCTCAAGTGAAAGGCAAGCTCCGCGAAAAAGTGGAGGGTGCAGTAGAAGATATCAGGATGTCAAAGTTCCTGGCAACCATACGAACCGATGTTCCGGTAGAGATCAAGATGGAAGATTTGAAACGGGTAGAGCCAGACAATACAAAATTGGATGAAATCTTCACCGAGTTAGAGTTTAAGTCGTTTGCTAATCGAGTTCTTAACAAACCCAAAAAGGTGCAAACAAAACCTACAGGAGAGCTCGATTTATTTGGCGTACAGCTGGCAGATAGTAAGGGAGAGCCAAAAAACGCGAGTTTTGAGACCCTTAAAACGACCTCTCATTCATATAAACTCATTGATACAGAAGTAGATGCAAAGAAACTTTGTGACTATTTATTGACATTCAATATTCTCAGTCTAGACACAGAGACCACATCTACCGCTGCCATTGATGCAGAATTGGTGGGTTTGAGCTTTGCCGTGAAGGAAAAAGAGGCTTTCTACGTAGCAATTCCAGCAAATCGTGAAGAAGCCTTAAAAATCGTAAACATCTTCAAACCTCTCTACGAGAACCCGGAAATCTTGAAAGTGGGGCAGAACATCAAATACGATTACGAGGTGTTGATGAACTACGGCATAGAGATTCAGGGCAAGATGTTCGATACGATGCTCGCCCACTATCTCATCCAGCCAGAACTTTACCACAACATGGATTACTTGGCAGAAGTATTCCTCAATTATCAGACCATCCACATCGAAGAACTGATTGGTCCGAAGGGAAAGAACCAGAAGTCGATGCGCGATCTCGCCCCATCAGACATTTACGAATATGCTGCCGAAGATGCCGACATCACCTTGAGATTGAAAAATGTGCTCGAACCAAAACTTAAAGAGATAGATTGTGAAGATCTGTTCTGGAATGTAGAAATGCCGCTTGTACCTGTTTTAGCCCACATGGAGATGACAGGAGTATGCATCGACACCGATACCCTGAAGGAAACATCCGAGAAACTCACCAACCGCCTCAATGAGATAGAACATCATATCTATGAGTTGGCAGGCGAATCGTTCAATATCGCTTCCCCACGCCAGGTTGGAGAAATACTCTTCGGAAAGATGAAGATTGTGGAGAAGCCTAAGAAGACGAAGACGGGCCAGTACGTAACAAGCGAAGAAGTCCTTCAGCAGCTGCGCAGCAAGAGTCCAATCATCGATGAAATACTGAACTACAGAGGTTTAAAGAAACTTTTGGGAACCTATATAGATGCCCTTCCAAAGCTTATCAACTCTCGCACCGGTCACATTCATGCCTCTTTCAACCAAGCCATCACAGCCACTGGACGTCTTTCTTCAAGTGATCCAAACCTGCAGAATATTCCTGTACGCGATGACGATGGCAAAGAGATACGCAGATGCTTCATCCCAGAACCAGGCTGCCTGTTCTTCTCTGCCGACTATTCACAGATAGAACTTCGCATCATGGCACACCTGAGCCAGGATCCAAACATGGTAGAAGCATTCCGTGAAGGCTCTGATATTCATGCAGCTACAGCTGCCAAGATTTGGCACGAAGATATCAAAGAAGTAACAGATGCACAGCGCAAGAAGGCAAAAACTGCCAACTTCGGCATCATCTACGGCATCACTACCTTCGGTCTTGCCCAACGCATGAACATCGAAAACCGAGAGGCAAAGCAGATCATAGAAGACTACTTCCGCACCTTCCCTGGTGTTCAGGCTTACATGGAGAAGGCAAAGGAAATGGCAAGAGAGAAAGGCTATGCCGAAACCCTCTTCCACCGCCGTCGCTACCTGCCAGACATCAACAGCAAGAATGGTACTGTAAGAGGATTTGCCGAGCGCAATGCCATCAATGCCCCTATCCAGGGCTCTGAGGCAGACATCATCAAAGTGGCTATGATCCGCATTTTCAACCGATTCAGAGCAGAAGACATCAGGAGCAAGATGATTATCCAGGTGCATGACGAACTCAATTTCTCCGTATATCCGGAAGAGAAGGAAAAGGTAGAGAAGATTGTGGTAGAAGAGATGCAGAACGCCTACCAGCTCAGTGTGCCTCTGGTTGCTGATGCCGGATGGGGAAACAACTGGCTAGAAGCACATTAGAAAAACCAGAAAGCGGCCGCAAAAACCGCAAGGCAACTTAAATACAAAGAAGCTCGCAAGATACCAAACGTTCATCTTGCGAGCTTTTCTTTTTCGAGATGTTTCACATGAAACAATCAAACATTCTATCAAAACACCACTAAAAGACAAATAACTCCTTTATTCACAAGTACATTTAGAAATCTTTGTTTATTTAGATTAAAAAGGATAATAAAATTATAATATTTTCATATTTATTTGGCTCTTACAGAAATAAAGTGTATATTTGCATAGTAAATCAGAAAGATATGCAAACGCACCTGTCTGATTAAAAGCGAATAGATAATAGTAATCAATCAAATTAAGAAAGAAAGGAACATTATGAAGAAATATGTTTGCGACGTGTGTGGTTGGATTTATGATCCAGAAGTAGGTGATCCAGAGGGCGGCATCGCTCCAGGTACAGCATTCGAAGACATCCCAGATGATTGGGTTTGCCCTCTTTGCGGAGTAGGCAAGGAAGATTTCAGCCCTGTAGAGGAATAAGGCTCTTTTGGAGGAATCACCCGAAGGAAATCCTCACAAAGGAATCATCTGAATGAAATGCCTGATATTCAGGCAACACATTCATAAAATAATAGGAGGAACCATTATGACAAAAGTTAGAGAAATCTACCGCTGCCAGATTTGTGGCAATGTAGTAGAAGTTGTAAACCCAGGAGCCGTGCTCAGTTGCTGTGGCGAGCCGATGAAGCTGATGAAGGAAAACACCAGCGATGGCGCCAAAGAGAAGCACGTGCCTGTGATAGAACCTATTGAGGGCGGCTATCGCGTAACAGTAGGAAGTGTGGATCATCCGATGCTTCCAGAGCATTACATCCAATGGATAGAATTGCTCACCCCTACCGATGTACTTCGTCACGAGTTGAAGCCAGGCGAAAAGCCTGAAGCAATCTTCCTGACCAACGCAGAAGCCAAGGATGTTACGGCTCGAGAATACTGCAACCTTCACGGGTTGTGGAAGGGGGTAATCTAAAAGATTATGGAAAGGTAAAATCTAAAGGAATACTATAATTCAGGAGGACGTGTCTCTATATCGTAGACACATCCTCCTGATTTTTCATCTATAAATCAAAGTTTTCTCCAAAAAATTTTGGAACTTATTGAAATTATTCGTATATTTACACCAAATAACTATTATACACGCATTTTTAACAATAATACGATATCATTTAATCATCATTTAATTATAAACATTTAAATCACAACAATTATGAGAAGAACTATTTTTACTTTTATCATGCTTTGTTTCGTAACACTAACTCTGCAGGCACAAGATGTCTGGACAGCAGCAGGTTCTAGCACAATCTTCGGTTCTCATTGGAATGAAACGGATACCAGCAATGACCTGACCGATAAAGGGAACGGCATCTGGGAACTCACAAAAACCGGTTGCATTCTTGAGCAGAATGTGAAAAACGAATTAAAAGTCCTGAAGAATCACGATTGGTATACCGAAGTGCATCCTGAAAAAGAAAACTATGTCTTTAAGGTAGAAGAGACTGGCATCTATGACGTGACTATCCAGTTTAACGCAAACAATTTTGAAATCAATGTCAAAACCACAAAGACTGGTGATGCAGTTATCGGCGAAAAGACATAGACTGTAGTAGGATTTAAAGCAATTCTTGGAAAAAATTGGGACCAAACAGCGATAGAAAACGACATGATCAAACAGGAAGATAACGTCACATACATTCTGACCAAGACCAATCTGACCCTCGCTCTAGGTACTTATAAATATAAGATCTGTGCAAACCATGGATGGGCAGAAAACTATGGTGACAATAATGATTCTGAAGGTAATGCCTCCGTTTTTATTACAAGAGACGGAATCTACGACCTCACTTTCACCTTCAATCAGGCAACCAAGGAGGTATCAGCTACAGCTGTACCAAGCGTAACCGACGGCATTAGCCAGATTGCCAGTGACATCAAGACCAAGAAAGTAATCTTCAATCTTCAGGGACAGCGCATTTCTGCTCCAAAACAGGGAGTTTACATCATCAACGACAAAAAAGTAGTCTTGAAATAACAAATACTTATCATAGTAATCATCAGAAAGGCATTCACCAGCATCGTGAATGCCATTTTTAGATAATTTCCCACGATTTTTTCGTATCTTTCATTTATAATGTGTAACTTTGTATCCAATATATTTAAAGCAAAAGAACAATGGCAAAGAACAATAAGCAGACAGCTGGTCAAGATGGTGTCAGCAAAATGGTCGCCCTTGGTTCTAAGAAATTCATTGCACAACAACTGAACTACGCCCGCACATCAGCTGTTATGCATGCGCACAACAGGTGATGTGCAATCGCACAACAGCTGTTGTGCGATTGCAGAAGGTATCTCTTCCAGCAACTTATCCTATCTTTTCCAACAACTTATCCTATATATCCCAAGGACTTATGTAATATTTTACAGGCACCTCTCCCGTATATTCCAACGTTTTCACCTATATCGTTGCGCTTCCTCAAGCGTTTCTGTCGGTTTACCATCGTTGATTCTTCCGTCATCTATGATTTTTAGATAATTTTCCACTATTTCTTTGTATCTTTCATTTATAATGTGTAACTTTGCGTCAATATATTTAAAGTAATACAACAATGGCAAAAACAATAAGCAGACAGGCGAAACCTCCATCAAAATACCAGTGGAGAGCAAAGAGACAGTCTCTAATCTCTTGAATCTCATAGGAAAGTTGTTTGCAAAATAAGTCATGGGTAAAAAGAAACATAAGCATCAAGGACATTATTGCAAGATGTGTGGAGAGTATAAATCCAACGAGTCGTTCAGTGGTAAAGGACACAGACTACACATCTGCAAGAAATGTATATCAATAAGAAATAAGGCTAAAAAAGAAAAGAAACGTTTAGAACATGATAGAATTAACGAAGTCTCAGAAGAAAACAGCTCGCAAGCTCATTAATTTGGGCTTGCAGCGAGAGTGCGCCAAGTTCATGCAATCTACCAAAGATTTCATGAACAAGAACGCATCAGCAGAGGATGCTCACGATGCATACCTCAACTTATACAAAAGAATAGATAATTTCGACGAGCATATAGCTCAACGATACGACGGAATATCTGGCGGTCAATATTACATCACAGTATATAGCCTATACTTTGATGGAGTTCTGAGGGACGAAGACATACGAGAGTTTGATGATGAAATCTATAGCAAGCTTAAAGAAGACAAAGAGTTTTTCCTAAAAAATAAACAATATGCTTCCATTTTCCCGAATTGAGAAAATGGAAGCATATCTAAGATGTGTGCGAGAATGATGCTCACCCTTTTGTTTCTGCCCTCGGCTATCAGATTGCAAAGTGGATGGTTGTCAAAGTTTAATATGTAGTGAGACTAATCAATGATGGAGAAGTGACATGTATCTGTACATAAACACCACTCACAGCTTGTTTAGTCTACTGCTCATTAATATTATTAAGTTTCGAAAGACTACCATATACATTGACCTTTCCCATAGACATTCTTCTTTACTCTAGCAATACGACAAATTGACACCTTTCAATATGACGATTTGACAATCTAATCATTTGGCACAATATTTGTTTCTCTAAAAACGAGGATTGAGTTCATTAGATACCAAAGAACATCAAAACTAGATATTATTGGTTATCATAAGGTATCATAGAGTTTTTGTGATTACCAAAATTTACAGACATTAAACTTGAAAGAGATGAATATATATTATTTCAAGATCACAGTTAACATTAATTTCAGAATAATCTTTTTGGTTTTGATGTTTACTTTATTTATTCTCAAATAAGCTAAAAGAGAGATAGAACAAGGCATTTAATCTGAAATATTAGATTAAATGCCTATGCAAATACTATCAAACTTATTTTTATACCCCATCCCTTTAAAGATTCGTTTTTTACCATAAACGTTCTTGCAAATTACAACAAGGTATTATTGTATTTGTCTGAAAACAACATTGATTTTTAGTCCCTTGAGTAAACTCTAACAATATAAAACTATTATTTGCATTTAATTCTGATATAATCTTAGATAAATCAAAATCTTCTGTTTCATCAAATTCTTTATCGCCAAAATCCCAATCAGATTTAAGAATACTTTTATAAGAATAAGCACTAAAAGCTTTACGCAAAAACTGCAATATATCTTGTTTTAAATATTGTTCAGGAAAATTTAGAAATAATAAAATTCCTTCATATTCATTCCAAGACACAACATAACCATTACTTGTACGATGTCCATGACAATTAGAACGATCAATACCTCGATGATGTTGTGCATACAATAAAAGTTTAAATTTATCTTCCATACAATTTTTATTTTCTGCAATATTAAAAACTTTAGGGATGCAACGAGTACACCCTTTCCGTTGCAAAGGTACGACTAACTAATGAATAAACCAAACTTTATCGAAGAAAAATGAAAAATAACTAAAGATTTCCTTGCTGTTACCAAATAAAAAACGTAACTTTGCCGAAATATCATAAAAACAAGCAATTATGAAGGAAGAAGAAATCAAAGAATTGTTCGAGCAATTCGAAGCTATTGCCAACGAATACGAAGGCGTAGAATGTTGGAGTGCAAGAGAACTTGCACAAGTGTTAGGTTATAGCCAATGGCGTAATTTCGAAGGAATTATCGAAAAGGCAAAAGCATCATGTACCAATGCAGGGCAAGAAGTATCATATCATTTTGCTGACGTCAGCAAAATGATAAATCTTGCAAAAGGTGCTCAGCGTGAAGTCAAAGACTACATGCTGACTCGTTATGCTTGCTATCTCATTGCCCAAAACGGTGATCCACGCAAGCCACAAATCTCTTTTGCCCAAAACTACTTTGCCGTACAAACTCGCCGAGCAGAATTGGTGCAAAAGCGTTTGCTGGAATACGAACGTGTACAAGCACGTGCAAAACTTGCAGAAACAGAGAAGCGTCTCTCTGGTGTGCTGTATGAAAGAGGGGTGGACAGCAAAGGCTTTGCCATCATTCGCTCACTAGGTGACAAGGCGTTGTTTAATCTCGACACGGCTCTTCTCAAACGTAAATTGGGTGCTCCTAACAGCCGACCTCTCGCCGATTTCCTTCCAACACTAAATATTAAAGCTAAAGATTTTGCTGCAGAAATGACTTCTGTCAACGTTCAGCAAAAGGATTTACATGGTCAGCAATCTATCTGTCAAGAGCATGTCGATAATAATAAGGCTGTTCGTAATATGATGCTCCAACGTGGCATTGTGCCAGAAAATCTTCCTGCAGGTGAAGACGTCAAGAAAGTAGAACGCAGATTAAAATCTGACGAAAAGACATTGACCAAAAAGAATAGCAAAAAGAAATAATATCCATCACAATTCTATAACTAGAGAAGATGTAAGGATTTCACTCGCCATCTATGATTTTTAGTTAATTTTCAACGATTTCTTCGTATCTTTCATTTATAATGTGTACCTTTGCACCAAATATTTAAACGTTTAAAGATAAAATGGCATTAAAATGTGGTATTGTAGGCCTCCCAAACGTGGGTAAGTCTACACTGTTCAACTGTCTGTCTAGTGCAAAGGCACAGGCAGCTAACTTCCCTTTCTGTACTATCGAACCAAACTTGGGCGTCATCACCGTACCAGATGAGCGACTCAACAAGTTGGCAGAGATTGTTCACCCAGGACGCATCGTCCCAGCTACTTGCGAAATCGTAGATATCGCAGGTCTCGTAAAGGGTGCCAGCAAGGGCGAAGGTCTTGGTAATAAATTCTTGGGAAATATCCGTGAGTGCGATGCTATCATCCACGTAATCCGCTGTTTCGACGATGACAACATCGTGCGCGAGGGTGGCGCTAAGGTTGATCCTTTGGAGGATAAGAGCGTCATCGATACAGAGTTGCAGCTCAAGGACCTGGAAACTATCGAATCTCAGCTCACCAAGCAGAAGAAGACTGCTGCAGCAGGCAACAAGGATGCTAAGACGATGGTTACCGTTCTGGAGGCTTACAAGGCTGTTCTGGAGCAGGGAAAGAACGCTCGTGGCGTTACTTTCGAAACCAAGGAAGAGCAGAAGGTGGCTCACGACCTCTTCCTCCTCACTACCAAGCCTGTGCTCTACGTAGCCAATGTTGACGAGGCTTCTGCCAAGACCGGCAACGAGTATAGCAAGAAGGTAGAGGAAATCGCCAAGGAAGAAGGTGCTGAGTGCATGGTCATCGCTGCCAAGACAGAGGAAGACATCGCATCGCTCGAAACCTACGAGGACAAACTGATGTTCCTCGAAGAACTCGGACTGGAAGAGAGCGGCGTAAACCGACTCATCAAGAAGGCATATGCCCTGCTGAACCTCGAAACATTCATCACCGCTGGTGAGATGGAGGTCAAGGCATGGACCTATCACAAGGGCTGGAAGGCTCCTCAGTGTGCCGGCGTCATCCACACCGACTTCGAGAAGGGATTCATCCGTGCAGAGGTTATCAAGTATGATGACTATATCAAGTATGGCTCAGAAGCTGCAGTACGCGAGGCTGGCAAGCTCGGCATCGAGGGCAAGGAGTACGTCGTACAGGATGGTGACATCATGCACTTCCGGTTCAATGTATAATCCTATTCTTCTACGGTTATGATAGCAAATCTGCTTAACTATATCGTATGGGACCCAGACCCAATTCTGGCTCATCTGGGTCCTATGACCATCCGCTACTACTCCACCTGCTGGATGATTGGTCTGCTGCTGGGCTATCTGCTCATGAGCAAGCTTTACAAGCAGCAGGGGCTCTCAGATGAGAAGTTCTCCCCACTGTTTCTCTACATCTTCTTAGGTGTACTGATAGGTGGCCGTTTGGGACATTGCATCTTCTATCAGCCGGAATATTTCCTCACCCAGTGGGATCACTTCATCGAGATGCTGATACCTATCCACCACATGCCAGACGGCAGTTGGAAGTTTACGGGTTATGAGGGACTGGCGAGCCACGGAGGCGTATTCGGCATGTTCGTCGGCATCTGGCTCTATTGCCGCAACATGAAGGTGAGCGGCTGGGTAGTGCTCGATAATATGGGTATCTGCTCAGGCATTACAGCCACCTTTATCCGTTTGGGCAATCTGATGAATTCAGAGATTATCGGCAAGGTAACCGATGTGCCTTGGGCATTTATCTTCGTTCGCGAAGACCAGTATCCACGCCATCCGGGTCAACTCTACGAGGCATTGGCATACTTCTGCTTTTTCCTCCTCATCCTCTTCATCTACAAGAAGAGAGGACCTAAGAGCGTAGGCACCGGTTTCTATTTCGGTCTTTGCCTTACTCTCATCTTCACCTTCCGTTTCTTCATCGAATATACCAAGGAGATTCAGGTAGCATTCGAGGCAGGTCTGCCTATGGATATGGGACAGATATTGAGCATTCCGCTCATCATCGCCGGTGTATGGAGCATCGTTTCCAGCACAAAGAGAGCGAAAGAAAAGAACGTAGAGGCAAAATAATATTAGACGACTTATTTTCAGATTATAAAAATCCCTCCTCGTGCAACAGCATCTGCTGCCACGGGGAGGGATTTATATTTTTATCTTCCCAGCAGAATCTTCTTGATGTCGTTGAGCTTGTTCAATGCCTCTACCGGAGTGAGATTGTTCACATCCAGCCCGAGTATTTCATCACGTATCTGCGTCAGTACAGGATCATCGAGCTGGAAGAAACTGAGCTGCACACCATCCTTAGGTTCATCGATGTGCTGTACATTCGGTTTACCGGCACCGCCAACCCCGGCATTGTCATCCTCCAACTGTTTGAGAATCACATTGGCACGGTTCACTATGCTGCGAGGCATACCGGCAATCTCTGCCACATGGATACCGAAAGAGTGCTCACTGCCTCCCGGTTCCAATTTACGCAGGAAGATTACCTTTCCGTCCACCTCTCTCACACTCACATTGAAGTTCTTGATGCGAGGGAAGTTCTTCTCCATTTCGTTGAGCTCATGATAGTGGGTAGCAAAGAGCGTACGCGCCTGCGCCTTCTTATGTTCGTGCAGATATTCCACGATAGCCCAGGCAATGGAAATACCATCGTAGGTAGAAGTACCTCTTCCCAACTCATCAAAGAGCACCAGCGAGCGCGGAGAAACGTTGTTCAGGATGTTTGCTGCCTCGGTCATCTCTACCATGAAGGTCGATTCGCCGAGCGATATATTGTCGCTTGCACCTACACGTGTAAAGATTTTATCCACCAGTCCCACTCTGGCGCTCTCTGCGGGCACAAAACAGCCTACCTGTGCCAGCAGCACGATAAGGGCGGTCTGGCGCAGCAGAGCCGATTTACCAGCCATGTTAGGACCGGTAATCATCATGATCTGCTGTTTCTCGGTATCGAGCAGCACATCGTTAGGTACATAGCGTTCGCCCAGCGGCAGTTGGGTTTCAATCACCGGATGCCTGCCCTGCTTGATGTCGAGCACCTCAGAATCATCGACGATAGGGCGCACGTAGCGGTTCTCGTCAGATGTCTTTGCAAATGACAAAAGACAGTCCATACGGGCGATGAGGTTGGCATTGATCTGTATCTGCGGAATATACTCCTGCATGGCAGCTATCAGTTCGTTGAAGAGCTGTGCTTCCAATACCAGAATCTTCTCATCAGCACCGAGAATCTTTTCCTCATATTCCTTCAGTTCCTGGGTGATATAACGCTCTGCCTGAGCCAGCGTCTGCTTGCGTATCCACTCCTCAGGCACCTTGTCCTTAAAGGTATTTCTCACCTCCAGATAGTATCCGAAAACATTATTGTAACCTACCTTCAGACTCGAAATTCCTGTCTTTTCTATCTCCCTTTCCTGTATCTTGAGCAGATAATCCTTGCCGTGGCGGCTGATGGCACGAAGGTCGTCAAGTTCGGCATTAAATCCGTCGGCTATCACGTCACCCTTATTGACCAGCTGTGGCGGATCGGGCTGTATTTCCCTGGCGATGCGGTCTTTCAGGGTCTCGCATACGTTCAGCTGCTCGCCTACCCGCTTCAGAGCCTCGTTCGTAGCATGCTGACATGCCACCTTGATAGGCTTGATGGCTTCGAGTGCATTCTTCAGCTGAACCACTTCGCGAGGCGAAACTCTACCCACGGCTACTTTGGAAATGATACGTTCCAGGTCGCCGATGCGATGCAATTGGTCATCGAGAAGCTGTCGGAATTCCGGTTCCTTGAAGAAATATTCCACGATGTCGAGGCGCTCGTTGATAGGTTTCACATCTTTCAATGGGAAGACCAGCCAGCGTCTGAGCATACGTCCACCCATCGCCGTTACCGTACGGTCGATGACATTCAGAAGAGAAGAACCGTCTTCCTGCATAGGGGCAACCAGCTCCAGACTGCGGATGGTAAACCTATCCATACGCACGAACTTATCTTCTTCGATACGTGAAAGGGCGGTGATATGATTAATCTGTGTATGCTGGGTAATCTCGAGATACTGCATGATGGCACCACTGGCTATCACGCCGTTCTTGAGATGCTCTACACCGAAACCTTTCAGAGATTTTGTCTTGAAATGTCCCAGGAGTTTCTGCAGGGCTGTCTGTTCGGTGAAAACCCAGTCGTCCAGCTCGAAGGTACAGTATTTGCTGCCGAAATATTTCTCGAAGTCATTCTTTCGGGCGCGGTCGTAGAGCACCTCTTTCGGCATGAAGTTGCCCATCAGTTTTTCTACATAGTCGTAGGTTCCCTCGCCGGTAAGAAACTCTCCGGTCGAGATATCCAGAAAGCTCACACCGCAGGCGGTCTTGCCGAAGTGTACGGCTGCCAGGAAGTTGTTCTCCTTGTAGTTCAGTACGTTATCTCCCATCGCCACACCCGGTGTAACGAGTTCAGTAATACCTCGCTTCACCATCTTGTCCATCTGGCTCAGTCCCTTCTTACCTTTTATTTCGAGTCGTTTCTTCTTCGGGTCTTCCAGCTGGTCGCATACCGCTACGCGCTTACCCGCTCTGATGAGTTTAGGCAGATAGGTATCCAGAGCATGATGAGGGAATCCTGCCATCTCGGTCGTGCCCGTAGAACCGCCATTGTTACGTCGTGTCAGCGTAATGCCGAGTATACGGGATGCCTCCACCGCATCTTCGCAGTAAGTTTCGTAGAAGTCACCGCAACGGAAGAGCAGCAGCGCTTCGGGATGTTTCGATTTCATCTCGAAAAACTGTCTCATCATCGGTGTAAGACCTTTATTATCGTTTGCCATTATCTTTTTTCTCCTTATATTATTTCTTTTAATTTACATAGTTTCTATCTACAATACTCCTCCTTAAACCACAGCCGGTATATCGGGTCAACAAAGCCAAAAGCATCGTTTTGCTTTTCGATAATATCTTTGTTCTGGAGCGTTTTCCTGTTCTTGACAATCGTATTCGGATTACCAAGATTATAGATTTGTTTCACGGCTTGCGAGGAGAAATGCTGTTCGCCATTGGCTATAGCCTTAAGCATCTCTATCTGAGTAGAACTGAGATTCTCCGTATCATTCTGAAACATCGGGGTATTGATGTTGAGTACCTGTTTCAATCCCAGATGATATATATCTTCCGTCACTTCCGAAACCGTGAAACTCCAGATAAAATAGCACAACTGCTGGAGATACCAGGAATGGCACGCCACGGAATCACAAATCCGCTCTGCCATCTCTGCAGAGATTGACTTTCCTGTCTTCTCGAAAGATGACAGAATGAATGGAATCCAATGCTCCTTAGCTATCTTCTGCATGAAAATCACTTGTCCAAAGCGATAAAAAGGACTATTGGAATTGTTGAAGATATTGAGCATCATGTTTCGCTTGCTGCCGTAGAGACAGTAAGAAGTAAGCTGCTGTTGCTGCCATACCGAGCGCATCTTTCCCTCCATATCCTTATACTCAGGAAGGTTAGCCAACTGCTGGAACTCGTCTATGCAGACGATAATCCTGATACCCTTTTCCTTTGCCAGCAACTCAGGCAGTTGGAGAATCGCCATCTTATCACGCTCCTGTGGCACAAACTTCAGGTCGAAAGCCATGAAGTCGGTCACCTGGTCGTTGATTACAACCTGCGGTATCACACCTGTCAGGAATTTCTTTGCATCCTCTATCCATCGTTCCATTTTAGAGGAAGCACAAGCTATAACCTGACTGGCAAAAGTGCGATAAAATTCAGATTCAGAGCCGATGCTGAAGGCATCAATATAACAGATTCTTACGTTATTATCCTCATCAGCCAATTCGTTCATCGCCCTTTTCACTAGTGATGATTTACCCCATCGGCGTGGTGAAATCAGCATCACGTTGATATGGGAGGACAGTAATTGCTTCAGCAAAGCCCTGTCTTCCTGTCTGTCGATAAAATTCTCATTGGTGGCTAATGTACCAAATTGAAATGGTGATAGATATTTTGCCATATTCCTTATAATTTGGTACAAAGTTACGAAATATTACCCTAAGGTAAGTTACCCTAAGGTAATATTTAGAGTTTTTTAAATGAATATATGCTGCATTACCATAATAAAGCCGTACTTTTGTACTCATGAAAAAGAAACAATTATACATAGGGGTTCTGTCGGTTGCTTGCTGCGCGCTCGTAGCAATAGGCATCACCTTGCACCTGCTCTATCCCAAGAAACAGATAAAGAACCTGGTGAAAACCCCACCGGTTCTCCGGCTCAAGCCACTGACTGCAGATACACTGAAGAAGAAACCTGTGAAGAAGATGGATTTCAATATCTCCGGAACTTTAAGAGATAAGGAAGGAAAGGGAGTGGCTGGCGTCATCGTGAGCGATGGATTCAACTGTGTGAAAACCGATGCACAGGGCAGATACAAGATGAAGCGAGACAGCCTGGCAAAATTCATATACTATTCTGTTCCAGCCGATTGCGAGGTTCCTACCCATTCTAAGACCGATCGCACGGCTTTCTTCTACCAGAAGGTTTCCAAGGGGAAGAAAACCTATAACTTCACCCTCACCCGACTGCCGGGCGGCAAGGAGATTCACTATAAGATGATTGTCATCGGCGACCCGCAGGTTACCAATGCCTACAGCCCTTACTATACTTCTCCGGATGATAATCCCATCAAGAAGAGCGATGTAGAAAGATTCACTACCCAGACGATGGCGGACATCAGGCAGACCATCAGTTCGCTGCCTGCCGGAACTCCTGTATACGGACTCAGCATGGGCGATGATGTGCAGTATTATGGCGGTTACAACGCCAAACTGGAGCGTCAGATACGCCAGGCATTGGGCTCTTCAGAGATGCGTCTCTTCTCCGTCATCGGCAATCACGACCAGGATGGCAAGGCGCTCTACCGCAGGAAATGGGAGGAGAATTTCGGTCCTACCGATTTTTCCTTCAACCGTGGCGATGTGCATTATGTCTGCATCAACAACTGCTTCTTCCACCGCGGCATGTCCTATTATTCGCCGGGCGAACTGCGTGAACGGCAGGTGCGCTGGCTGAAGCAGGATCTCGCCCTCACGCCAAAGGATATGAAGGTGGTACTCTGTTATCATATTCCTTTTACCTTTGGTAATGCGCCTTTCAGCAAGGCGAAGCCGCTGAGCAATGCCAATGAGCAGGGGCATTATTCTTCTTCCCGTCTCTCGCTCCTGCTTTCTTTGCTGAAACAGTTTAAGGGCGGTTACGAACTCTTCTGCGGACATACTCATTTTGCCTGCAACCACGAGATCAATTATCAGGGCGAGGATGTGATGGAGCATTGTCATGCTGCCGCCTGTGGCAATATCTGGCAGTCGAATATCAACATCTGCGGAACTCCAAATGGATATTATGTATACAGTTTTGTAGGTACCAGCATCAGCAACTGCTATTACAAGGGAACTTTCTGGGATAAGAGCAAGCAGATGACCTTGTTCCGTGCGCAGACCGATTTCAACAGCGAGAATTACTCTAGGGATTGGCAGTTAGCAAACAACAGGAATATCCTGGTAGCCAATGTCTTCAATGCTACCAGTCATTGGCGTGTTGTAGCCGTAGAGGATGGCAAAGAATATCTGATGGGGCGCCTCAGCGGAAAGGGGCAGGATGCCTTTGCCGCCGGCTATCATCATAAATACAGCGAGAGTGTATCCTATCGGTTCGTGAGCAAGGGCAACGGTTATCTCATCATGAATCACCTTTATTATTATACTCCTAGGAATCCGAATGCCAGAATCATCATCAAGGCATCCGATCCATACGGAAATACCTATACGGCATCGAGCGATGAGGTAACGACAGAGCCTTTCGCCAACTTTGCCCATTATTACGAAAAAGAGTATAAGGAATATAAGAGTAAGAAAGATAAGATGTTGCGCGATTCTATATCTGGCAGACAGAAAGATTCACTTGCTGCAAGGAAGAAAGATTCTGCAGCAGTACAAAAATAAAAAGAGAGGGTGCGTCATAAGTTGATGATGCACCCTCTTTTTAAATATTATTTGTTCAGTTTCCAGGTAACACCATCCTTGGTGTCCTTTACCTCGAAACCGGCTTCAGCCAGGGCATCGCGAATCTGGTCGCTGGTAGCCCAATCCTTATCAGCCTTAGCCTTGGCACGCAGGTTGAGAACCATATCTACTACCTTGCCATAAGCCTCTTCACGAGCATCATTGTTGGCTCCCTTCTCACTCTTCAGACCGAGCAGGTCGAAGGTGAATAGATGCATGGTGTCTGAAAGTTCCTTCAGATCTTCAGCAGAGATGTTTGCCTTGTGGTCGAGGGCTGTGTTGATTACGTGGCAAGCCTCGAAGAGATAGCTGATAACGAGTTGAGTCTGGAAGTCATCGTTCATCGCATCGTAGCAGCGCTGGCGCAATTCGCTTACGAACTTCTTCACCTGCTCATCGCTCTGCTTAGCCACAGGCACACGCTCCAGGTCGTTCAAACCATTCATCAGGCGCTCCAATCCCTTCTGGCTAGCCTTCAATGCATCGTTAGAGAAATCTACGGTGCTGCGGTAGTGGGCAGAGAGGATGAAGAAACGGATGGTCATTGGCGAATAAGCCTGCTCCAGACTGTCATGATTGCCTGTGAAGAACTGCTCCAGGGTAATGAAGTTACCCAAGCTCTTACCCATCTTCTGACCGTTGATGGTAATCATATTGTTGTGCATCCAGTAACGAACCATCTGGTCGCCCTGAGAAGCCACAGCCTGAGCAATCTCGCACTCGTGGTGAGGGAAAATCAAATCCATGCCGCCACCGTGAATATCGAAGTGGCTGCCCAAGTACTTGCGTCCCATCGCAGTACACTCGCAGTGCCAGCCAGGGAAACCATCACTCCAAGGACTAGGCCAGCGCATGATATGCTCAGGTGAAGCCTTCTTCCAGAGGGCGAAGTCAGCCTGGTTCTTCTTCTCGCCGATACCAGCCAGCTCGCGGCTCTCGTTGATTACGTTCTCCAGGTTACGTCCGGAGAGGATACCGTACTTATGATCCTTGTTATACTTCTCGATGTCGAAGTAGATAGAGCCGTTACTCTCGTAGGCATAACCATTGTCTAGGATTTCCTGAACCAGTTTCTCCTGTTCAATGATATGGCCTGTGGCATGAGGCTCAATACTAGGAGGGAGTACGTTCAGCGCCTCCATAGCATCGTGGTAGCGGTTGGTGTAGTACTGCGCAATTTCCATTGGCTCCAACTGCTCCAGGCGAGCCTTCTTCTCAATCTTGTCATCGCCTTCATCTGCATCGTGCTCCAGGTGGCCAACGTCGGTAATGTTTCTAACGTAGCGAACCTTATAGCCCAGGTGCTTGAGATAGCGGAAGAGTATATCGAATGTGATGGCTGGTCGTGCATGACCGAGATGCGGATCGCCATACACGGTAGGGCCACAAACATACATGCCCACGTTAGGAGCGTGGAGCGGAGTGAATCTCTCTTTCGTACGTGTGAGAGTGTTATAGATCAATAATTTCTGTTCCATCTTGTATGAACCTTTATTTTATATTATTTATATTTTGAGTGCAAAGTTAACTCATTTTTCTGACATATCCGACAAATCATTCGCAAAATGTTATTAAATTCCTCGAAAATACTAATGGAACAGATCTTCCATGGTCAATTCTCTCTGTATGATAGGCTTCAAATATATAAAAGCTTGTCATAAGTTGTTCAAGTGGGTTAAGCAACATTTAATGATAACCAACTCTATTTCGACTTCATGTTCAATTAATATATTTTAAGAGAAACTTGTGGTCTAAATCAATTATTATTAGTAATTTTGCAACAAAATTTAAATGGCACTACTCCGTAATGGTGCGAATAGATATCAATTCAGAATGAAGCAAGAAAATGAACTAAAATCGCTTTTGACAGATCAACAGTTTGAAGCCTCGGATAACAGGGAACTATTACTCGCTCAAGCAAAAGCGTGTGCAAACGGTTATGCATTAGCAACAGAAGGCATAGCAGTCGTATCAGATTTTCAAAATAAAGAATGCCATATTTATTCTGGAAGATTCGGTCAAACTATAATGAATCTTCCAGAATATATGGTAGATCGTAATTCTGCCTTTGAGGACATCGTATTCTGTCATGCAAAAGAAGACGAACTTATTGAACGTCATGTACTGGAACTTCGTTTCTTCAACTTTATAAAAGAACGTTCAATAAAAGAAAAGACAAATTTTTCAGCTTCATGTATCCTTAATTTTTACCGGGCCGGAGACAATGAAAAAGTCAAGATACTCCATACAACGAGATATTTCAGCTGTAGTGCCAACGGTAGTGTTTTACTCGGTCTATGCACTTACATCCCGTACCCTATTTCCCATAACCGACAAGATGGAATAATCGTTAATCTATTGACCGGGGAAACGGTTGGACGAGACATATACGAAGCGAGTGACCGTAAAATTCTTAGCCGCCGACAACTTGAAATACTGTCATTGATAGCTAAAGGAGTACCAAGCAAACAAATTGCCGACAAGTTAAACATATCCATTTATACGGTTAATCGCCATCGTCAGGATATTTTAGCATCGTTAAAAATTGCCAATACCGCAGCCGCAGTAGAAATTGCATTAAGAATGAACCTTATTTAATGTGCATGCCTGATTCGAAAATTGGTTAGAAATCAGTATTGCACATATCGTAAATTTTCTCTAATTTTGCAACCGCAAATAAATCACAAGGAAGTTGCAATTTAATAAACATCAAATCAATGTTACAATGAGAAAATTAGTATTTATCGCAATCATAGCAAGTCTTGCTATGACTGGATGCATCCAGAAAGAGTCAGAGAAAAAAGAAGGAAGTTCTGACAAGAAAGTCTTAACGGAAAGCGTTAAACTCGCTACATGCAATATCAATGTAGGAGGAATCCGTTTTACAAAGTCTAAAAACGGCGGAGAGAATGGTATCACACTTCTTGGCGACACTCTCAAGTTTGTGGCCGGTCCCCAAACTGATTATTTCCACTCCCCGGATGGAAGCGTTGTCAATAGCTCTGCAGTCATTTTTACAGAAGTTGATAACACTAAGCCTTTCACTTTTACGGCTAAAGTACAGCCGAACTTCACCAAAACTGGAACATATTCGGCAGGTGTGTTATACGCATACGAGAATGACACTCATTGTCAAAAACTGTGTTTCGAACAGGATGAATATGGTGTTCACCGCGTGGTGTCAGTTCGCACAATAGGCACTTCTGATGACAATAATCATCAGGCGATTATCGGTCGGTATGTTTATATGAGATTATCATCCGATGGCACTACTCTTGGCAGTTATTTTTCAGAAGATGGGAATATATGGCACATGGCTCGTCTCTACAAGAATGATTTTCCGAAAAAACTGCTTCTTGGCCTAAGTTCCCAAAGTCCTAAAGACGATGCACACACCTGCTATTTTACGGAAGTGTCGCTTAAGCAAGAGGCTGTTGCCAATTTTCGCATAGGTAAGCTCGACGGGGAATAAACACCATGCCTCAGCACTATTATCAGATTCTAACAAACATGTTAAACATTTCGACAAATGAAGAGAAATCAATTTTTCATAGCATTGTCGCTGCTTGCATGCACTCTGCTGTCATGTCAAAATGAGAAAAAACAACAATCATCAATAGCAAATAAATCGAATATGGAAAAAAATGATACAATCTTAAAGCCATTTGTGGCTGAAAACTTGTTTTGGATTCGTGAGCCCAAACAATACACTATCACGGACTCTTTGATTACAATCGTTTCAGAACCTCACACAGACTTGTGGCAGCGCACCTATTATGGGTTCAGCAACGACAATGCTCCGGTGCTGCAAATGAAAACCTCCGACAAGTTCTTTTCTTTTACTGTAAAGACATCGTTCAACAGTTCGGCCCTGTTCGACCAGTGCGGTATCGCAATCTATCTTGACAGTGACAATTGGATGAAGGCGTCAATCGAATACGAGAACGAGGAATACCAGAGATTGGGCAGTGTGGTGACAAACAACGGATATTCCGATTGGGCTACGCATGATATTCCATCTTCCATAAAGGAAATGTGGTATCGCCTTAGCCGTCGGGGAAGCGATTATTATATAGAGACAAGTCCTGACGGTACCACTTTCCACCAGATGCGTACATTCCATTTGGATAAGGGTGATGGGGAAATCTCGTTCGGAATATATGCGGCAAGCCCGGTTGACCATTCATTCACCGCACAGTTCTCTGAAATGGAAGTCGGCGAGTGTAAATGGCAATCATGGTCAGCGGAAGATACAGGATTCAAACAGACTGCAAAATAATACGAACAGCATACAAGAAACTGTTCTTTCGTTATGACACCATTGAATCTGAAATAATTCTATATGATAATCAACGAACTATATTATCTTTACTTTTATGAAAAGAGCAATACTATTTACCATCATTATTTTACAGTTATCGGCGTCTTATGCCCAAAAGATTTTATCTCCTTCAGGTATTATAGACGTAAACTTTGAATTGACCGAAAGAGGTGTTCCAACCTATTATGTAGGCTATAAAAACAAACCTGTTGTCAAGCCCAGTCGTTTAGGATTGGAACTGAATGGGCAACCCGATCTTATGGATGGTTTTGAGGTCGTAAAGACCTCTACCTCCTCTTTCGACGAAATATGGCAGCCGGTATGGGGAGAAGTAAAAAACATTCGCAATCACTACAACGAACTGCTGATAGAACTCCGGCAGCCAAAGACCGACCGATATATGAACATTCGCTTTCGAGTTTACGACGATGGTTTGGGCCTGCGCTACGAGTTCCCAAGCCAAAAGGAACTAATCTATTTCATTGTCAAAGAAGAACATACCCAATTTGCTATGACGGGTAATCATACAGCCTGGTGGATTCCTGGAGATTACGACACACAAGAATATGACTATACAGAAAGCCGCTTGTCAGAAATTCGTAGGTTAATGCCAGAGGCCTATACGGACAACTTATCACAAACAAAATTCTCTGATACGGGGGTACAGACCTCTTTACAAATGAAGACTGATGATAGGCTTTATATTAACCTGCACGAGGCTGCTTTAGTCGATTATTCATGCATGCATCTAAACCTGGATGATAAGAACTTGGTTTTCGAATCCTGGTTAACACCCGATGCACAGGGGAACAAAGGAAGACTGCAAGCGCCTTGCCATAGTCCTTGGCGAACGATTATGGTCAGCGATGATGCTCGTGACATCTTATCTTCAAAGCTTATCCTGAATTTGAACGAGCCATGCAAATTGGAGGATACTTCTTGGATCAAGCCAGTGAAATATATCGGTGTATGGTGGGAAATGATTGCCGGAAACCGCCCTTGGGCTTATACATGGGATTACCCTTCCGTTAAACTGGGTGAGACGGACTATTCAAAAGCAAAACCGAACGGACAACATCCTGCCAACACCCAAAATGTGAAAAAATATATAGACTTTGCCGCAACCCACGGTTTCGATCAAGTATTGGTAGAAGGCTGGAATATCGGATGGGAGGATTGGTTCGGGAAAATGAAAGACTATGTCTTTGACTTTATGACTCCTTATCCGGATTTTGACCTACCGGGGTTGAATGAGTATGCACACAATAAGAATGTTAAACTGATGATGTATCACGAAACATCTTCATCTGTGCGCAACTATGAGCGCCATATGGAAGAGGCGTATAGTCTTATGAACAAATACGGTTATAATGCGGTGAAGAGTGGATACGTTGGATATATACAACCTGCTGGCGAATACCATTATGGCCAATGGATGGTAAACCATTATCTTTATGCCATTAAGCAAGCTGCCAAGCATCATCTCATGGTCAATGCGCATGAGGCAGTACGTCCGACCGGATTATGTCGCACTTATCCCAACTTGATAAGCAATGAATCCGCTCGCGGCACAGAATATGAAGCCTTTGGAGGTAATAAACCTTTCCATACAACCATTTTGCCGTTCACACGTCTTCAGGGAGGCCCGATGGACTATACGCCAGGTATTTTCGTAATGGACCTCAGTACATGGGCTCCCAATCGTTCACACGTCAACTCCACATTGGCACGTCAACTTGCCTTATATGTCACAATGTACAGTCCATTACAAATGGCGGCAGATTTGCCGGAACATTATGAGCGTTATATGGATGCGTTTCAATTCATCAAAGATGTGGCAATCGATTGGGATGATTCTAAATACCTTGAGGCGGAACCTGGACAATACATTACGGTAGCCCGTAAAGCTAAGGACACAAACAATTGGTTTGTTGGATGTACGAGTGGAGAAAAAGGGCATCAATCCGTATTGAAGTTAAACTTTCTCGATGCTGATAAAACCTATGTAGCCACCGTGTATGCCGATGCACCCGATGCCGACTACAAAACGAATCCACAGGCTTATACCATCCATAAAGGAACAGTTACTTCGAAATCTGTTTTAAAATTAAGAGCTGCTTCAGGAGGAGGTTATGCCATCAGTATCTTTGAAGTAACCAATAAATCGGATGTAGCAGGAGTAAAAAGACTTAAATTATAAACAGGCTATTGCCGAAATAACTACGAATCAAGGAATATCAAGCAGGCAAAAAATGATTGCCTGCTTGATATGACATCGCAATATATCTTAATGATCAATTAAAATGAATATACTTCATAATCAACATAAACATTTGCTTGTCGCCAATCGTGTTGCCTTTATGACAATAGGGGTTCTCGAGGCTGCGTGGGCACCGCTTGTACCATACGTCAAGAGAGCGTCTGCAATAGACGAGGGTACTCTTGGGTTACTTATGCTGTGCAGTGGCTTTGGCTCTATCTGTGCACTTCCGCTTTCCGGCTTTCTTGTAAATCATTTTGGCGCAAAGAAGGTGGTTTATGTATCGGGATTGCTGATGGCTTTCGCATTGTTAGCCATAAGTCTGCTTATAAATATATGGCTGACAAGCGTGATGCTTATGGTTTTCGGAGGTTGCACCATCACCATTGATGTTGCGGCAAACATGAATGGTGTTACCGTCGAGCGCATGACGGGACAGCATTTTATGTCTGGTTTTCATGGTGGCTATTCGTTGGGTACACTGATTGGTGCCGGAGCGATGAGCGTGCTGTTTACTTTAGGACTCATGCCTAAATGGGCTGTTGTTATTTGTATAATATTCATATTGCTGGCGCTGGTATTCGGATGTAGGGATTTGTTGCCGAAAGAAGAATTTGTGTTGTCTGACGTACCTGTTGAGAAGCCAAGAAAAAATAAATTGTATATTCCTCCTATGGTTATCGTGGTTGGATTGTTGTGCTTTATCATGTATGCCTCGGAGGGTGCTGTGATGGGCTGGTCGGCAATATTTGTCAGTCAAGAGCGTGGCGTTGACATGTCCATGGCAGGTTTCTTCTATACGGCATTTGCTGTTTCAATGACCATTATGAGGCTCTGTGGAGACAAAACCGTAAATCGATTGGGACAAAGGTTTGTTGTGGCCGGAGGAGCATTACTCATTGCTATCGGTTTCATGGTTGTAGTATTAGTTGATAGTTCCGTTGCTGCTGTCGCTGGCTTTGTGATTGTCGGCTGCGGTGCCGCCAATGTTGTTCCTCAATTGGTTTCCTTTGCGGCACATATCAAAGGAATGGCTGTACACAACATTATCAGTTTCATTAATGCCCTTGGATATTCGGGGATACTCCTCGGTCCAGTACTAATCGGATTCGTAGGGAAACATTATGGTTTACATATATCATTTATCGGAATTGCTGTTTTTGTTTTAATTGTTGCGGTTGTTTCGTCTATAATATTGAAGTCCAAACGGACTATATCGCAAACAGATATAAGCTAATAATGGCTATACAATTCCCCAAAAGGGGAAAGTAAAGAGTTTCACGCTTATAGGGCAATGTCATCCAAACTTTCGGCTATCTTTTTGCATAAAGTAAGCAGTTTTTGTATATCTATTCACTATTTGTAAGTTTTTTGCCAATTAATTGCATAAAATTATCAAATTATTAGCGTATATCGAAAATAATGTGTAACTTTGCAGCCGCAAACAGTTATCAATTATCAAGAAGGCGGCTATAAGTTCCGCTAATGAGTATTAAGTTAGAAGAAAATGGCATATACAAGATTGAGTGCTGCCGAAGCGGCAGCGATGATTAACGATCAAGATACAATCGGATTGAGTGGTTTCACACCAAACGGCGTGCCTAAGGCAACCTTCCGCGAACTCTCCAAGAGAGCCGTGGCTGAGCACGAGGCGGGCAGACCTTTCCAGGTGGGCATCCTCACGGGTGCTTCTACCTCGCAGAGTATCGAAGGTGACATGGCAGCAGCCCATGCCATCAAGTTCCGTGCGCCATTTTCTACCAACAAGGACTTTAGAACTCATACCAACCTGGGCGAGATTGATTATGAGGATATGCACCTCGGCCACATGGCTGAGCGCCTGCGCCGTGGCTTCTATGGCGAAATAGACCTTGCCATCATCGAAGTTTCTGATTTGGAAGAAGGCGAAACTACCTGCAAGGCATTCCTTACCTCTGCCGGCGGCATCGTTCCTACCATCGTTAGATTGGCAAAGAAGGTGCTCATCGAGAAGAATACCTTCCACAGTCCTGCCTCCCGCTATCTGCACGATGTATACGAGATAGCAGAATGCCCATTCCGCACACCTATCCCTATCATGAACGTAGGCGATAGAATAGGTAAGGAGTATGTGGAGATTGATGCACATAAGATTGTGGGTGTGATAGAATGCAACATTCCGGAGGAGGCGCGTGCTTTCAAGCCTCTCGACCCTGTGACCGAACAGATGGGACATAATGTGGCTGATTTTCTGGTCAGCGACCTGAAGAAGGGACATATTCCTCCTCAGTTCCTGCCTTTGCAGAGCGGAGTGGGCGTAACTTCCAATGCCGTTCTTGAGGCATTGGGACAGAACCCTAATGTGCCGGTATTCAGCGTTTATACCGAGGTGGTTCAGGATGCCGTAGTGAAATACATGCGCGAAGGAAGAATCAAGGATGCTTCCTGCTCTTCGCTCACCGTAACCAATGATACATTGAAAGAGGTGTATGATGATATTGATTACTTCAAGAAGCATCTCACCATCCGCCAGAGCGAGATTTCAAACTCTCCTGAGGTCATCCGCCGTCTGGGTGTCATCGCCATGAACACCGCCATTGAGTGCGATATCTACGGCAATGAGAACTCCAGCCATATCTGCGGCAGCAAGCTGATGAATGGTATCGGCGGTTCCTGCGATTACGAGCGTAATGGTTACATTTCTATCTTCACCACGCAGAGTACCACCAAGAACGGCTGCATCTCAGCCATTGTTCCGATGTGCAGTCACGTGGACAGTACCGAGCACGATGTGGATGTGATTGTTACCGAACAGGGAGTAGCCGATCTCCGTGGCAAAGGCCCATTGCGCCGTGCCAAAGAGATTATCGAGAACTGTGCCCATCCGGATTACCGCCCTATGCTCCGTGAGTATCTGAAGTTTGCCGAGAAGGGCCACGAGCCACAGAGCATGCGTGCCGCCCTCGCCATGCACGATACCTTCCTGAAGAAGGGCGATATGAGATTGACAGATTTCGGAGAATATCTGAAATAAGAGAAGGCCGAAAGATTGTGAAAACCTAGAAGACAAATCTTTCATAGATGACTCAGAAAAATATCGAATTATATGATAAGCGGCATTCATATCCAAGGAATGCCGCTTATTATTTGTTATAAGCATATAACAATACTGCGTTAAATTAATATTTAATCGTCTGTAAATCAATAACTTATATTAAG
>OOCC01000078.1_pt1 | contig 40255 bp, 29 predicted proteins | sample 1670971 | NCBI WGS metagenome assembly OOCC01 (sample SAMN06348109, study PRJEB24527) | human gut metagenome | biome: human gut; feature: ankylosing spondylitis patient; material: feces | host: Homo sapiens | place: China | collected 2015-10
TTTCCTCCACGCTCGGCTTCTGCAGCATGAAGTCCAGCTTCTCCGGTTCCTTCCGTGACGACACGAACACCCCGTGGTTCTTCGCCAGTTCCGGGTCCACCCACAATCCGTAGCACACCACGTCCACATCCGGAATCTCCTGTAGCGGCTGGGTAGCCCGGATGTACACGTCGCCGCTCGCAATCAGGGTGTGCAGTCCTTCCGGCGCCCGCTCCATGATTTCCTCATACAGCGGCAGCTGCAGCGAGAGCAAGTCCTGTGTAAGCTTCTGTCCCCGTGCCCATCGGAACACCGGAATCGGCGTCAGCACCTTGCCCGACGGCGCATAGCCCGGCAAACGGCGGCTCTGCCCTCCGGCATGCAGCAGGATACGCTTCTCCCGTGCCAGCCAGTCGCCCAGTGCGGCATTCTTATCCTCTTCCTCCCGGCAGGCATTCAGCAGCCAGGCCGTACCGCCCCCTGAACCCAGTTTCCTTCCCACCGGGTCCGATGTGCAGAACCATTCCTTGCGGTCCGCGTGCATGATATCGTGAAAACACTCCACCAGATTCGGTGGCAGCGACAACAGTTTTTTCATATAGTTTGTTCTATTCTTCTGATTTCATCCTCCGTCAGGCCGGTAGCCTGTGCAATTTGCGCGGTAGTCAGTCCTAGTGCTTTCAGGTTACGGGCAATAGCGGTTTTTTCTTCCGCACGACCTTCCGCACGACCTTCCGCACGACCTTCCGCACGACCTTCCGCACGACCTTCTGCACGGCCTTCTGCACGACCTTCTGCACGACCTTCCGCACGTTCCGTCATGATGTTGTCACGCAGAATTACGATATTGTCCAGATGCTTGTAATACGCCCTCAGCTCCTCCCGGCTCATGCGGTCCAGTTTCAGTTGCTCCTTCACCGTGTCCAGTCCCGGAGCAGTTGCATTCTCGGGCACATTTCCCGTGTTCAGGTAGTAAATCCACTCCTCCAGCGGCGTTTTGGCCACCCGGTTAAAGTCGTTCACCTTCAGGATATAATACTCTGGATAGAGTTGGCTCACCTTGTCCACCTTGAAAGTCTGTTTTTGAAACGGGCTCAGTTCCAGTACATCCCCATTATGGATTCCCACGAACTCCGTCTTTCCGTGATACACAAAATCCTTCCCGTGGCCTAGCGAGAAATACACGATGTTCACGCTGTACACCTTGCGCACCTTCTCATATCCTTCACCCCGGTTGATGTATTCCGTCACCAGCTTGGACGCACCGAACAGCATGCGCTGGAAATACGCATACTCATTATTGTTCTGCACCTCGATGAGTACCAGTTCACCCTTCGAGTTTTCAGCCAGCATGTCCACGCGGTTGTACTTGTCAAACTCATCCTCCTGGTTGCTTTCACTTTCCAGCAGTTTGTGAATGGTCACCTTTTCTTCGAGCAGGGTAGTGAGCAGTCCTTCCAGCACCGCGTAGTTAGCCTTGTTACGCAGCAGACGCTTCATGGCCCAGTCAAAACGAATATAATTTTCCATACGGCAATCAGTTTTCAGTCATTCTTTCTACAAAGAAAATGAATAATTTGCAGAAAAACGTGCTGAGAGAAGAATAAAATTTTCCAATTCTCCGGGGGCTGCTTTCGCCCATAGCCCCCGGTCTTCTTTGTCAGGCCACTACGGCGTGCCCGTTGTCCACGGTCAGCTCATGTATTTTGTCCGTATCCGTTTTAATTTCCACGGAAGTCATTTCGTCAGCTAGCGACACGATAGACTGCCATTCAGCTTCCGATTCGTTGATACTGTTCAGTAACTCATCATAAAGTCTGTTCTTCGCCTGTTCGTTACCCGTGTTCAGTTCCTGTATAAGCTGCTGCATAGACTCCTGCAGCGTTCCCCACAGCTGGCTGATACCATGCAGAGAGACTATCGCCGCTTCCAGTGCGTCGGCCACACGCCGGCATCCGTTGGCCAGCTCCATGCAGTATCCGGCATCCAGTTCCGCTTTGTTCATGCTCTGGCTCTTTTCGATGATTCTTCCGGTCTTGTCAGCTATACTGGAGCTTGCGTGAATCATTGCGGCAATAGACCCTATGAGACCCGCTACGCCAATCACAGCAAAGATACACATAAACGGCATATAAGCAGCCCCCGCAATGCCTATCCCCATTACTGTGACCGATGCCCCTATACCTATCGCCCCGCCGGTGTACTGGCTGTTCAGCCGTTCTATCTCCTTCCGCAGCTTGCTTATCTCATCGTTCAGTTCCTTCACATTCTGCTCGTTGACCTCCTTCTGCTTCAGCGCCTTTTCCGTCAAGTCCTCGGCAAAAGCCTTGTCCAGGTTGAACTTCTTCTTCAAGTCCTGGATTTCACAGATGATACTATCCACCAGACTCTTTTGTGTCGTCACCCCTTTCAGCAAAGACCCAATCAGCGTCACAATCTGTTGTTCAAGCTTCAGTTTCTGTTCTTCAGAAATCGACGGTGACGAAAGCTGAAAGATATACGTTTTCAGGATTTCCGTATTTATTTTGTACAGCGTATCATAGCTGGTAATAGTCTGAGGCACGGAAATAAGTTTAGGCAGCAGCGAGTCGTTCCATAAGTTCGCATGCACCTTTAAAGTCGTGAGGTGATTCTTGCATTCTTCGTCATACCAGTCGGGCGACGAGTTGAATGTGACAAACATATTTTGCTGGATTACTTCCATCACAGACAGACTCATTTGAGTAATCGCATCAAAGTAACTTTTCAGTTCAGGGGAAATTTCATTGTCGGCCACACTTCTGGAACGCATCACACCGGCTGCGTTCAGCCCCCAATGGCTTCTTTTAATACTGGCAAGGTTCAGCATAAGCTATTGTTTTAAAGGTTAATGTTCAGGTTATCGGCAATTACAGGCCTTATGGAAGCCATGATACGCGCATTCTCCACCATCTCTTCCCATTGCGTCCGTGCGCTTCCCAGTTCGTTTATCGCTTCATGAATCATCTCATTGCTTTTTGGGTTGTCACACTCCTCAATGGTGAGGTGCAGTTTAGACAAATCCCCATGCAGGGCTTTCCAAACTAGTCCGATATTTATCATTGCATATCCAGCCTCATTGCATGCATCTTCCAGCGCCTTGACACCAGCTATGGCCGTTGCAAGCACACTCAGGTCATAGTTCTTCTTGTTCAGCTCCAGCGTCTGTTGGTTAATTGATTTTACCAGCCTTTTGTTCTCTTCACTTTCCATGATAATCCCCGCAATGCTGCCAATGGTTCCGATACTACCAACCACGCCACATGCGATTATGGTGATAACCAGCGGAATTTTCGAAAACGGGTCGGGAGCCATTAGCAAAGACAAGGCCACACCGCCGATGGTCAGAGATATACCGAGCGACACCTCCGATGCCGTAAGCCAGTTACTTTTCGAGTCACATTCAGCCTGCAGCCTGGCAATTTCATCGCTCAGCTCCTTCACTCTCAGCTTCAAGTCCTCATCATCCTTTGTCAGAAAATCCATCAGCTTTTCCAGCTCCTTTCTGCCTTTCACCACCTTGTCCTGAAAATCCTTCAGTCTGGTTTCAATGCTGTTCACCAGCCCTTCCTGTACCGAAATGTAATCTAGCAGCACTTTTATCTTGTCCGAAAGCTCCTTTCGTGTCTGCTCACTGTCTGCCGTAATGAGCACGTCCAGCAGCCGGAGAATCTCCTTATGGCTTAATGAAAAAGCCTCGTTGTAGTTTACAATTGTTTCCGGAGCCGTCACCAGGTATTCCAGAATCGAATCCTTCCAGATGTTGGCCTCTGCCTTCAGACTCGTCAGAGCCTGCTGGTAATCCTCTAGCCACTCCTTTTGCTCCTTGAAAACCGGTGACTTTAACTCTGCCATTCCCAGGCAATAGCTGGTAACCTTGCATACACTGTTCATATAGTTGCACAATAACGCATCCATAGCCCCTCCGTTTGTAGCGTTCAGCGGCGAATGCTCCGTGGCACGTAACGACCTGCCACCCCGATAAAGTTGTAATGTATTAAGTGTAAACATCTTGTAATAAGGTTTTAAATGTTATTTCTTCCTTCGTAATTCCTCATACCACTCCCTCGTGTGCCAGCAGAAGGAGATCGAAAGCCAGCGCATCCTTTTCCGGCTGATTTTCCTTCCCTGCGAACTTTTTGGTCCACGCATTTATCAGTGTCCAGGTCTGTACTGCACATCCCGATTCGTCCAGCAGACTGACGGTCACTTCCTTCCGCTGTATGGTTCCGCTTTTCACGCAGTCCACCCACTCCTGCAAAGCCTTGGCATTTTCACACTTGCCGTCTTTCAGTGTCACGTCTCCCGCTTTCCGCAGTCCCGTCACCTTCGGTTTGAAATAAATCACGCTGTCACCTGCACGGTAGGCTATCTCGTCGAATTCGTTATCCAGTCCACACACGGCTGCACAATATATGTCGGCCACATCTTTCACGCTCACTTTGAAATTATTCTCTGCCATATTTCTGAATTAAATTACCGTTCGTTTCTACTCTAGAGTTTGGATGTCCAAAATTAAGACTCATCTTTTGCACCTTTAGGTTTGATTATATTCGCTGCCGCAAGGCTACAACCAAATCTCAATTGTGTATGTATGACTTAGTTGTTTGAATTTATAGTCTTTATTGAATGTCTCCATTTATATCGTTGTTAGCTTCTCTATGTAATGCTGTTGCTAGGATTTTAGTTTGGTTAAATATGATGTTTATTAATTCCTTTATTTCTTCTATAAGTTTTTTCTTTTCAAATTGTTCCTTTTCAGAAAGAGTTTCATCCTTTTCTGACAGGGGTAAGATGGCTTTAAGTTTTCCTTGTAAGAATAGCAGGCGACAGAGTTTATCTTGTAATGCTTGAATCTGATATACGTTTTCTATAATTTCATTCTTACTTCTTAATATAGGGAAAATATAATTTAAGGTTTTATGGAGCATTAGAAATTCATCGCTTCTGGAAATCCAGTCATTCGATATATCATTAGAATTGGTCTCATCCGAAGTACAGAGTTTAGAAATTTCCGACAGGCTACATAACATATTACTTACCATTGATTTTATTAAAGGTGTTGTAAAATTTGTATTCATATAGATGGCCTGCAGGCTAAGGCAGGAGTGATAGAACTTTTCCTTTAATAGGAATTCATTTTCAAATTTCTTTTTGAAATGTTTTAGCTGTTTATTCGTATCATCCAATTGTAGTGATATTTCTATATATTGTTCTTTTGCCTTATCCTGAAAGATATATCCAATAATTAATGTAATTATGGTAATAATCCCCACTAGGAATGTAATCCAAATACCGATTTCTGAAACAAGTGTTGAATATCTGTTTTCAATGTTGGCTATTCTGTTAGCTAAATCGTTACTTTCAGTTTTCTTTTGAATGAAATCTGTCTGTTCAATTTTTTGTGATGAATTATTGAAATTGATAATCGTATTTGGAAGTTGGGCTGATGATTTACTGTCTTTAGTTGGTTGCGAACATTCGGGAAGAGAAAACTTATAGACAATAATCGAATAGGTAGTCAGTCCGCACAATAGTGTGTTGAGTATTAGAATCCACCATAATTTTCTATTGGCTTTACATGAAATTTCATTTAATTTCTGCAAAGAATTTTCCTCAATTTGCTTGTTTGGTGTTGTCATAGTGATAAAAAGTTTATATATATTCCACCTTCTTTTTTGTTTCTCATTGTCTGTTTTGCCTATTCTGCATCAATGATTCTACCGAATATAGGTTTAATATAGTCTTTATTCTCCATAGACATCATTACGTCCATGATTGCATTGAATATGACCTCATCATGTGTGAAGCATATAATCTGTATAAAATTATTTTGCTCATCTTCTTTTCCTTCTTTTAATGTCTTAATTTGGTCCATTAAAATCTCAAAAAACTGTTTTACATGTGTTCTGCTATAGAAATCACTTCCATAAAATACATCATCCAGAATGATAGGAATTCGTATTTTCCTTTTTTTCATGTAGGCTAGTCCGCAGGCTATTCTGAGTAACAGACAGAATAGTTTGTATCTGAATGAATTATAAAAGGCTGAAGGAGAGAGTTCTTGTTTTATACCTTCTTTACTCTCGTCTTGAAGCATTATTTCCAGATTGTTTTCTTTGAAATTGATGTAAAGTCTGAAATTTTCCGATGAGAGGTTGAATTTCTCCATTATGCAGGTTATAAAGTCCTTATAAGGCTCATATTCATCTTTGATTGTTTCATAAAGTTTCCTTTCAATTAAAGTAATGTAGTTTTGAATATTAAGTAAATTTTCAGAGATTACATAACTTTCTATTTGTTTCTTTTTGAGTTCCAGTTCGGCATTTGTCATTAAATATTTTTTGACGGTCTGGATGAGTGGAATATTACTCATACATAATAAGAGCGTGTCATTGATTTTTTGTAGAATGCTGTGAGCCTGTATATAAAAAGGTGTTGGTGAATCTTCCAGATTTATTTGTCCCTTTTTAGTAGGTGAGGGAGTTAAAAGTGCGCTTAATTCTTCAAAAGCAATGGTAAGACCTTCGTATTGAGTAAGGGTTTCAGGTTCCTTTATAGCAGGGTCGAGGCAAATCTTCTTGTATCTATTATATAAATTATTGAGATTAGTGATTTGTCTGATGAGTTTTGAACGCTTTTTTGTCCTTAATGAGCGTTGTAGCGGTTTGTAGATTTGTCTTATTAAATTAGATTCTTGTATTTCTTGTTTTTCTGTTTTATTTCTTTTATAAGAAGGAAGAACATATTGTCCGACAAGTTTCTTCAGTCTTTCTTTATTTTGCGAATCAAGTATTTGTATTTCCTTATCAAGTCTTTCTTTAGCGTCAGAAGATAAAGTTCCCGTTTCTTTTTTTTGGTCGGCTACAAATGATTTTAATGTGTAAATAATTTCTATGATGTCATCATACCCCATCATACTGGCGAATAATGCCATATTTTCATTATTGTTTGATTTTTGCCCTATTTGAAAGATATCATATTCAGAACAGAATATAGCAAGCATACTGTTGCCGTTATAAAAATCCTTCAATTCCTTTTCTTTCATGAAGGTTCCCTCATTTGTTGTCAGTTTGAATATTGCTCTTTCAGCTTGTAGCGTAAAGTCTTCATTTCTGAATTCTCCTTCGCTGATACGTCTGGTTATCACATATTCAAGAGCTGAATAGATAGAACTTTTACCAATCCCGTTCTCCCCAATCAGGAACCAGCTTTGTGGAATATTGTTAGATTTATTGTCCGTCTTTTCTCCTATTTCTTTAAGTATGAAGGTACAATCAGAATAAGGAACAAACTTTCTGAATCCTTTAATACTCAGTTCTTTAATGATTACCGAGGCCGGTTCTTTCTTTATGATATTCTCGCCTGGTATATTTTTGTTTGAATCGGCAGTATATTCTGTAGAAAGTTTTTTATCCTCATCTTTTATGTTTTCTTTTATACCTGTAATCAGAAAACTGATAAAATCATCTTGTGAAAACGTAGAATTCCCGCTTTTTACTTTCTCTTCCAACCATCTGTTTATATCCTTGGCAAAGCGGTTGTTTGACGTATCAATCGTGTTAAAAACGGCCCAATTATATAATCGTATAAATTTCCCTTTTCTGTCTGTCATTTTTATCTTTATTTGTGTTTATGCGATTTAAACATTGTTTTCCTCATTGTTTATTTCATTTATAACAGTTCCTATGAATGACTTATAAGCTTTTTTCAAAGATTTCAGGTCCTCTTCATCTATACATTTTTCAAAAGAACATTCAGCAAACGAAATATCTCCGATTCTAGATGTGTATTCATCCAGTTTTTTGGCGTAAGGGCGTACTTTTTCTTTGTTCCTGTTATAGAAAAGGCAGCATGTCAGTAAATAGCACATCATGTCGCCTATTTCCCGGTTTATCTTAAAGTTTTTTATATTTAAAACCATCCTTATTTGTTCACTCCAAGAGTTTCTTACAAATTCTATCCACTGTTGTAGTTTAGTCTTGCTCTGGTTTGGATTGTCATTATTAATAGAAAGTTCATTCAATTGGGTTAAGACTTCTACTTCTTTCCATGGATAGGTCAAATTCAGGTCATTGAACTCGCTGATAAAAGAAAAATTTATCATGCATTCATCTGTTAGTTCCGGGTATTTTTCGCACCATCTTAATAATTTGCGGCGTGTATCTCTCATCACCTTTTCATCATAGAACAACCATTCGGTTATGTCTTGAATGGATAACCCTTTCATCTCCTTTGTTAGAAATAGTGTTATGTATTTCAGTTTTTCTTTTGTCAGTTCTTTCCAGTTATCAATGGCGGGAGGTAAATCAGGTGTAACAATGTAATATCCGTCCACATCTGATTCCTTAAGTAAGTTTCGGTTTATACAAAACTCAGTAAGGTCGGTCATTTGTTTTTCCTGGACACTTCGATTATCCTCTTTATCTCCAAGTTCATTTAGGAAAAATACTTCCGGTCCGAAATTCTTCCATTGGCAGACAAAATCCCATGGCAGATTCTCATCTTCGAAAATACTTTTTGTAGTATGCGACGGGAGAAAATAGACCGAGAAGAGTCCATATATGAGCTGTTTAGGTAGCAATGTATTTCCATATATTTCCTTTATTGAAAGTAATATACGGGTCATGAATCTTATCAGTTTTTGGTTATAGAAATCTTCATTTTCTCCACATCTGAAAACCCTTGACCAGATATTGATTCCATTATTATCTTTATAATAGATGTACTTAGGCACAATGCTTCCGTTGTCTATACGGAAGTCTATGGCCTTATGCATGGAAGTATATATATCTTCATTAAAATCTCTTATAAAGCCACGATTATAAATAGAAGAGAATGTTTCGCCAAATCGTAGTCTGGCTAAATCCTCTTTCCAGTTTTCCCGGCCTTTAAGTTCTACCTGATAGTGCATGTTAAAGAATAACGTAGAAACCAGTTGCGACATATTCTCGCATTTTGGCAAATCTTGTATATTCTTTAAGTCATACGATTCTTTATAGGTATCTGGAATATGGTTGCTTATCTGAACATCTTCCAAAGGAACTGTTGGCAATATAATCTTTTCTTCTGAACTGATTAAGTCTTTCAGGCGTGAGTAGATATCTTTAAGTAAATTCTTGCCACACAAATAGCATACATCTGTATCTTCCGGTAAAAAAGTTGAAATATTTGTTTGTCCGTTGTTGTATAGCTTTTCCTTTAAAGAAGGGACTAATCTTGTAGCTAAAGCAAAAGAACATAGATAATTGGCCCAGATTAATAAGGAGCGTTTTGTGTGATATAAATATTCCTCCAAGTTATAGTTTATGTCGTGCACATTGTTTTTTATGGCATGACTTTGGGTTTCTGTGATTTTATCGGTCACTTTGTGTGCTTCCTTCCATAATATATCCCAAATTTCCATGAGGGGAGTACCCTTGAACAAGGGTGTATCTTGTGTCAGGAGCCTGTCGTCTATAATATTGGGTGCATAAAAAGTAAAAGCAATTTTATTTTTAGTCCAAAATGTGCGAATCTTTATAAAGTCACTATGTACAGTTTTATTGTTCTGATATATGTTATCAGATAACAGTCGGGTCACAGTATAATAATCATTTCCCGAAGAGCTGTTTTTATGGTGCAACTTATAGGTTTGAGGGCACATTGTTTCGTCCAGATTCACCGTATCTAGTATTTTCTTTAGTTCCTCAGCTATTTCTTGATTGCTTTTCTGTTCCCATTCTTTTGGGGTGTGCGCATAAAGAATAGGGAATTCTATGTCAAAAGGTTTTCCTAGAGTATAGAATTCTTCTATTAAGGAGTTGATATATTCAGTGGTATCCTCTTCCTTAATCAAGGGAATGTTAGGAATCAACCATTCCATTCTTTCCTTTAAAAGGATGGATGCCTTGTCAGAGATGACTATTGGCGCAGCTTTCAGTAACATTTTTTCTTTATCAGATGCAGACGATGCGTATGACAGTGATGCACCTGTTTGAAGAACTGTATGTATTCTTTGAAATGTAGTGCCAAAATATACTGCCTCGTCCATCAGTATGACAAGCGAGTCTGCAAAGTCAGATAAGGAGAAAGGTATAGCATGTTCCGAGATTATATATTCATATTTTAAGCACTCCTTTATGCGCTTGTATTCAAGTTCACATAATCTAGGACCTTTTCGTGCGATTGCAACTAATATTGTTTTTTTTCTGTTTTCGTAATCTCTTGATTCTGTTGCTGCTATATTTTCACTCCATTGAGTAAAGGCATTTTTATAGTACATTATTGAGTCGTAAGAAAAATATTGTAATGATCATTTATTACAATAATATAAATATACATCATTAATTCAGTAACTAATAGAAAGATAACCATTTTATCTTTTTCTGTGATGTTGTTACAATCTTAATTGGATGTATTTCCCATTTTTTGATAAGAAAAAATAACACGCCATCATATAAACCTTATAAATTGTTTTATTTACTCTTGAGTTCTACAAAATAACATAAAAACGCTTTCCACAAAAATAATATTTAAAAAGCACAAAGTTTCATCGATTAGTCCTAATTTCATTTATCAGAGTATCTTTTAGCTTTTTTTGTAAGTTTCCCTTAAACATAATCTTTCGAGTTTTAAGTTTGGCACGAAGGTATGGGAAAGAGCCATACTAGTCAATACGCCAGTTTTGGAAGCTTACTTATCTTTCCTTATAATATTGCTCATAACGGGAGTTTACAGTTACTGATTAATTGAATTTTGCTTTGTGATAATTTGCGATGCTGTGGTGAATTAGGTAAAATCTTCTGTCTTCCTGAGGCAATCCAGTAAAGGACTTTATTTGCGGCTAGTGAATTTAATGCTGGAGCTTTTTGAGTTAACCACTTGTTCAACCATTCAGCTTTTTTTATCATCTCTTTTACATTACTTGTATCAGCCGGATGGACTTCAAAGAAATAAGCCTTTTTGTCATACCCCACGGCATAATCCCACCGTGCTTCGTTAGGATATAAACTTTGTGTACAAGCATCAATATCCACACTTCCTTCCAGTTTCCGGGTATTTTGTGCAGTGATTCGTTGAGCATTCGTACCCAAAGCCTGTAGTCCGTCACGAAATCCAATTTTGATATCCGGTGTACTTTCTACAGCCAGCTGAAAAACCGTTGTCTTTTTTTTATTCTCCATAGCGGCTCACGATATCAGATGATTTTCCTGCAAAACTTGATAATCCACCCCATTCCGATACATCAGTATCATCGCTGAAAGCATCAAGAGTAGATATGTCAGCAAAGGTGAAACCGTCGGCAGCAGTTTTTTTTGCCGAATAGAATGTCTTGATTGTTTTTTCCTTGAAATTATCAAACAAGTTTGCGGTAGTTGTATTAATATGTATATCGAACATTTCACACATAGCCTCCTTGAATTTTTCTTCTGTAAGCGATTGAAGGCTGTTAAATGCCCATACAAATTCCAGAAATGTAGTCGAATGTGTGGATATCACCACATTGTATCCATTCTGGACCAGTTCAATAATTCCCAGTAATATAGACTGTATAGCTTTCGGGTGCAATCCCATTTCAGGTTCTTCAATAATCACCCATTGATAGTCACTTTTATTGATTACCGGGGTAGGTGGGCCTGATAAACAATAAATTGCCAACAATAGAGGCATGAATTCCCTTTGTCCTGCACTCCATGCCATAAACGGAATCTTCATGTCGTCTATTTCTATTTTCATTTTCCGTTGTTCCCCTGTTTTGTCAATCACTACCTTTCCATCATGAAAGATTGTATCCTTGATAGAATTTCTTACCGCTTGTTTCATTCTGTTTCTCATCGGGAAAATTGTATCAGGATTACCCAGCCCCCCTTGCATGAATACTCGTAAAGTTTCACTGAATCTTCGTAATACATACGGATTAGAAATGTCATATTCCATGAAGTTCTTAGGTCGTCCGTCTGCGATACTAAGTATTCTTTGTGCCGGTACGTAAAAGACCGATTCTTTAGGGTTGTCCGTGATTTTTTTACGGGAAACGATTTTCAGCAAATCTTGAGGCGAGAAAGGAGTACCCGACCAGGAAACTTTTGTGTTTTTCTTAAAAAGTCCGGACAAACCTTCTCCGAAATAGCATTCCAGTATATTTTTGGCATCCGTCTTATGTAGAATATAGTTGTAATTTCGGAGTGTGGAAACAATGTGCTGTTTGTCTATGATAAGTTTCAGCAGTTCCAAAGATAGACTTTTACCACTGGCTTGCGGTCCAATCAGAAAGGTCAGATTACCCAAATTAATATTGGCGTCCTTTATGGGACCGAAGTTGCTTATCTTTAATTCCATGTTCATGGTATCTCTTGGTTTAATTTTTTACAAATATAGCGAATATGAACCGTACCGCCAAACCCATACATAAAAATGCCTTGATATTATCCGTATGGAGTACCGTTCGGAGATCCAGTTCCTTTGTGTTTTTACCGGAATCTTTTTTCTGATAGCATTAGGAGTCAGGTTTATTGTTTTTATTCGTAATTTTGTATTTATAGCCGAGCCTTGATTATCAGGACAAGGAATTCAGGGGATATATACAGGAATTCCAAGGGCCAGGCTATACGGGGATAAACAAAATAGTTAATAGTTAAAATTTAAAAGCATTTATTATGAAAGACAAAGTGTGGATTATTTTTCTGGTGCTGACATTAGGCTTTATGGCCTATACGCTAATTTACTTTGACCACAGCGGATACTACAGGGTAGCAGTAGAAAAAGGAGCAAATGTGTATCGCTCAGTGTTCGTTTCGGCAGACAGCATAAATGTGCTGCCATTTGATACAGTAGTGAAAATTGAAGGATTTGAGGGACTTAGCGCGGCAGAAATGCTTGTCGACGGGCAAACAGTGTATGTGAAGAAAAGCGACCTGGAAGTAGTGAAAAGAACCTATGATATATGGGGAGTGCTGCAATACCTCTTCTATTTCATTATTTTATGCATAGCCCTGAATATGGGATACAAGTACATGCGTAAACACCATGTCAAGCAGCTGGCCCGGTTGAAAACAGGCATATATGTCGTAGTTACGATAGCCATAATCGGAGTGATGATAAAAACGCTGACCGAACCGTCAGATCCGCCAAGACTGACTCCAGAGGCCAAAAACAGGATTACAGTAGAGATGAATATCGATGGATTCAGGCCGTCGACAGAGAGGGAAGTAGAGGTGCTGTGTCATTATGACGATTATGACTTCCTGGTAAGAGATGATTGCACCAATCAGTTTGTGGTGCCTGTAAACGGTCTGGCCACTAAAGTGAAAAGACTGGATCATCTGAACGAAGATTTTACCTATAACGTGAGCAAGAAGAAACTCGATGGATACATGGGTAAGGAAATATGGCAGATGGCAGAAGAAGTGGGCGACTATGTTACCGGGCTGGGACTGGTATACGACTTCCCTTATCTGGTTGCCATCGAAAACGGCGAAAGAGTGCAGGGAGTAAAGGTCGTGACTAACCAGATGGGAGTGATTCAAGACATCCAGTATAATGAGAAAGAAAGATCGTCGAACATATTCAGCAAGCTTCCTTTTTATGAAACCATAGCTTGCAAGAACATGTATGTGTCTATCTCTATCACGGGAGACAATAGCATCTGGGAAAGACTGACTGTTGTAGGAATCAACTTCTTTCTGCTGGGATTCGTAATACTGATGATAGCAAGAACAGCCAGTGTAATATCCCACTGGATGGGAGAAAAGAGCTTCAGCGTAAGAACATCAGTGAAAGTCCTGATATGGGTAGTCTGCGCACCGTTTATATATATTTATTCGGTCGCACTACTCGATTTTTACCACAGCTGGTGGATTATCGTACTGGTCTATATCTTCACCATTATATCCATGACGTTCGAAATGGGTACTGAAAATGCAGCCAAGAGCATCTACAAATGTCCGTCGTGTCAGAAAAACGGCGTCTATGCCCCAACCGAAAAGGTTATCCGGCGCGTTCATACCAAAACAGTATACGACTGGAGTAGAGGAAAAACAGAAAGAGGCATCAGAATACCAGAGAAAATATGCACACTCGATGTGACCTACATCATGGAGGGAAGATGTAACGAATGCGGATACGTAGATACTAACACGTATAAGCGAGAGAAAACCGTGACTGGAACTACCGAATGTCCGCTCTGTCATACCACTTTGAAGATCACCGAAGAAGACGGTGTGCATTTTGAGAAGTGCCCGAAATGTGACTTTACGGCAGTCATAGTAAAAACAAGACCGGCAAGTGCCCCCACAGAAAATCCGTTTGCTCCTATAAAAGACGAACCGAAAAGCAGCAACGAAGAGTCGGAACACGAACAAAAAGAACGAGAAAGAAGAGAAGAGGAAGACCGAAATTTCTTAAACCATCAATTGCAGGAAAACAAGAGAAAAGCCCAAGAAGAGCACGATAAACACCTTGAAGAAGCTGAAAAGGCCAAGTTCTATAAAGGAAAGGCCGAAGACGCAGACGATCCGGACGAAGCCAGCGAGGCCGCAGAAAGAGCTAGGCGTCATAGCGAAGCAGCAGAGAAGAGCTATAAAGAGCATGAAGATGCCGCATCCGAAGCAGATTCCTGCGGTAGACAGATGCTGTAATATCTGTAAAGAATAGTTCTGTTAATAAAAAAAATCTCCCGTTTCTGCGGATTTCTAGGGCCGTAGAAACGGGAGACTTTTGTAAAATTATAGCTTGCTGTACCTCACGGCAAATCCCAGAATTTCCGCAAAGCAGATTAGCGGGATGATGAAACCAACCGCCATCGATACGTGGTCGGCAATGAATCCCATCAGCATGGGAGCAATGGCTCCCCCTACAATCGACATGATCAGATAAGAAGAAGCCTGCTTGGTGTGCGACCCCACATGCCGCAAGGAAAGAGAAAAGATAATCTGGTTTTATCAGCTTTTCTGCATCTGTTGCTGGAACGTGATTTCGATGAACTCTGCTGGCCGGCTGATGGCTACCAGTACGCTGACGCGCAGGATACCTTCCAGTATATCATTGCCCGTCATCGTATCCCCAAACCCCACATGTACCTCGAAGGCTTCTTCAGGAGTGTAACCTGCCAGTCCGCCGCGTTTCCATATGCTGCGCAGGAAGTCCTCTATCATGCATTTCATGTTCATCCAGGTATTCGCATCGTTCGGCTCAAACACGTAGGAACGTACGGCGTTCTTCACCGAAATCTCCAGGAAATTCATCGTGCGTCGTACATTGATGTACCGCCAGTCCTGCGAGTTTCCGTCCAGTGTGCGGGCTCCCCATACCTTGCTCCCTTCGCCGGGGAATGCACGGATAATGTTGATAGCTTTTCCGTCCATCGGCATGTTATAGTCTTCCTGTTCCCTGTCGGTTATATTTACCGACGGCATGCTGACATAATTGACAGATACATTGGCAGGCGCTTTCCATACGCCCCGTGTGTGGTCTACCATCGTGTATAGTCCCGCCATGGCTGCCGAAGGCGGAAGCTGGTTCAGGTAGTCTTTGACTTTCTTTGCAAGCAGCCTATATTCAGGAAGATACAGCATCAGTGCTTTGTGCAGGTTGTTGCGGTGCAATGGCCCGTCGCTTCCATTCTTCTTTATTTCTTCGATTTCTCTTCTTATATAGGCATCAAGCTGGTCTATGCCGGTTTTAAAATCTTGGGAAATGTTCAGCTTCATCATTTCCCCGTCAATGTCGTTTTCCGACAAAACCGTTGTGTTTAGCCACGGATAATAGGCTGCCCCATAGGCCAGGAAATTGTTTCCCACATTGGCACGGAAGTCTTCTGCCTTTCCGTCATAGGGCAGGTCTAAAATGGTGAAACGGTTGTTTGCGGCGCAGTGTGAAAGCATGGCCGTGTAGAAGTCGGCATATTCTTCAGTCTCCACCGCTTCGGGAATGACGAGCAGGGTAATTTCCGCTTCCTTATTCAGCGCAGGCAATACCGTGTGGTTCACGGTATCTTTGTCGAGGGTTCCCGTCGCGTAATCGCCTACGGACACAATGTAGCAGGTGCCGCCGCCATTTGCGAAAAACAGTTGCAGGTGATAATACAGCGTACAATGTTTGTTGGTCAGTGTCGCTTGAAGTTTTTTTTCGCCATAGCTTACTGAAAGTATGGTAGAATTCTCGTTTACATCCGCTACAGATATGTCAAAACTGTGTATCTGCGCTCCTCCGAAATATTGTTCATATTCCGTCATCGATGAAATCCGGACAGGTTTGTTCTTTAAGGATTCCGTTCCATTCTGTGCTTTTTCGGTCAGCCCGATGAATACCGGGATAGCGGTTTCGGCTACCACTACGGAGTTTCCGAAAGCGTTTTTCTCCTTGATGTAAATGCCGGGTGTCTTATATTCTCCCATATTGTTCTCTATTTAAATATTTAACGTGTACGATTGTTGTCAGAAACGTCCGTTGAAGTAGTCGTGTTGAATTCGGATGCGGTATAATATACTTCTTATTCGTCGGGATTTCCACCACTGGAAGATTCGCCGCCTGTACCGTCTATTGTGTCCTTGGTTGGCATCGGCTCAATGCAGCTTGCCATGATGTCCATCAGTTTAGACAGTCCCTCGGTCTGGGGTTGCTGGCTTGCGGACACATGAACCTGATATTTGTCCGTCTGATTGGTCGAGCGGGTGTTCTCGCGAGAAGTGCTCACCTTATCGCTGATTTCGGCTTTCACGAACCATCCGCTTGAGATATTTGTTGAAACATCAGATGACATGTTATCTTTGTTGGTCTCAGTGGATTTTACTTCCATCTGAAAATCGATGTCAACACGATCAACAAGCAGAGAAGGTATAGGAACCAAGCCTATGAATGGAGCCTGAATTTTCTGCTCTTCCATCACGATAGATTCGTTTTTCTGAATGGGACTCTCGACCTCCGCCTTTGCGGTATCAATAATGTTCTGGGCCTCTCCTGCTACATTATCAGCCGGAACACCTGCATCGGATTGTAGTCCCTGATTCAATTTTTCGTCAGCCATAACTTTTGGTTTTTAGTCGGTTATTAAATGCTTTTTACAAAGTTGTCTATGATTCTTGAAATACTTTCAGGCGTATCCTGAACCTTGAAGTTTGCAGTAACCTCCATTACATCATCATCATCCGGTTTGATCTGACAAATATAATTATATATTATTGGAATTCAGATTTTCCAGTGCAAAAGTTGCAAAACTGTATATGGTGAATACCTTCGTCTATCTCCACTTTGTAGTGCCGGCCCAGGCAGTGCACCTTGCTCACGTTGGTCAGCTTGCACAGCATACCGTTCGGTTTCGCAAAAAAGAGTCGACCTGTCCCGTGATACCTGTGATAAATCCGTCTTCTATAAACGAGAATCTCTTGTTTCTGTGGTGTCTTATACCATAGAAGCAGGAGAATTCCCCTTATTGTTTTGCAATATGTACTTTATCGGTTGCTTACATTTTTTTCTATGCTGATGCAATTTTGTAACGTTTGTTTGTTTATCTCGGTTTGGTGAATCATCATGATGGCACATCTCCTCACCACATTGGTGATAGCCCCTCCGGATAATTCTGTCTCAGCAGCCATTGCGATAAGTTCTTCAGCATCCTTCCCAAGCCATTGCGAGGGTAACATGTTGCGCCAAAGGGTAGCCCGGAGTTCCTTATTGGGCATCGGAAAGTAGATAATGGACTGGAAACGACAGGAGAAAGCTTCGTCAATGTTGGATTTCAGGTTAGCGGAAAGAATCACGATACCCGGAAAATCTTCGATACGCTGAATCAGATATGCTACTTTCTGGTTGGCATGACAGTCGTTTGAGGCATTGGTAGAAGAACGCTTCCCGAAAAGAGCGTCAGCCTCATCAAAGAACAGAATCCAGTTGTGCTTCTCTGCCAGATCGAAAACTTTGGAGAGATTCTTTTCTGTCTCACCGATGTATTTCGATACTATCAAGGAAAGGTCTACACGGTATACATCCATGTGGTTCTTTTTGCCGAGCAAGGTGGCGGCAAGGGTCTTTCCGGTTCCCGGCAGACCGTAGAATAGGGCACGGTATCCTGGTTTTAGGATACGTTTCAAGCCCCAGTCTTCCATGATTGTATGCTGGTGCTCAATCCAAGTATTGATATTTTCCAGCGCCTCTTGTGTGGTGCAATCTACTATCATGTCTTCCCATTCCAGCGGTGTGGTGATGCGTTTGGCCGGAAATCCGATTGTATAGTCGGGTTTGTATTCTTTGTCCAACAGAACATGGCTCAGGAACTCTTCAGAAGGACGTAGCTGGCCACTTAGGAAAGGTTCGCCTTCACCGCCTTCTTTCAGGCACAGGATATTCCGGGTGTAAAGCCAGTGGTCCTGCTGGAACATGCGGATAACGGTCTTTTTTTTCTCTATATCTTTTCCGGCGATGATGAACGAGGCAGTCTCACCGGTAGGCAAGAAACCTCCGTGCGACAGACCTTTCCAGCCACCGAATTCAGTATATTGGCGGTTGAAATCCTTGTTCTGTACAAAAAAGATGTCCAATGCTTGTGGACAGATATGTGGCATCAGGGCCAGCATGATAGCTACCCGTTCACCGAACGTGATTTCTTGTTGGCCGGTCATTTCTTCCAGCCATCCGTCGTAAGGCGGTATGACTTCCTCGATAGAAGTAAATTCACATCCTTGATGGAAGTAGAGTTGTGTGGCGACGGTCAATATTCTGTTGAACCAGTCAATATGTGCTGTCATCATAGTTCTTTCTTTTATTTTACATTCATACCTTCGTAGGCAATGACCGGCGTCTCGATGGAAGTCGTGTTACCTCGCCTACGTTTGAGATAGATACTATGAAATAAAAACTCGGCAAAGGCCATGCCTGTGTGCTTGTACTCTGTGTAGATTCATTCTCTGTCATACTATTTTAGTTTTTTAATAGTTATCATTTGATTATCTGTTTTATCAGCTTTTCTGCATCTGCTGCTGGAACGTGATTTCGATGAACTCTGCCGGCCGGTTGATGGCCACCAGTACGCTGACGCGCAGGTTTTCATACGTTGCGCAGGAAGTTCTCTATCATGCATTTTTCTCGGTCAGCCCGATGAATACCGGGATGCCAGTTTCAGCCTCTACTAGAGACTTTACGAAGGCGTCTTCCTCTTTGATGTAAACGCCGGGTTTTTGTATTTGCCCATATCTTTATTTATTTAATAGTCATATTGAATCCGAGTGCGGTATAATATACGTATGCAGTTAGAATCTTGTGTATCATAATGGCTGCAATTTACTGTTTTCTTGTAGAAAAAGCAAGAGTTTATCTATACACACGGAATACTTTTCGGAAAAAATAAATGCAAATTAGAAAAATGGACAAAAATTCGTTTTGCTTTATAATCTACATTTATTTTACATTGGTAAATATGGATTTTGCAATTTGAATCTTCATTCTATTATTAATTTTAAAAAAGTAGCATTATGACACAGAAAATGAATTTAGCGCTGGGAGTCAATTTTGACTTGCTGGGAACCAATCTTGCAGGCATTTATCAGAAGACAGAGAACACAAGCGAATTATTGCTTATGCCTACCATAGTCAATTCTTCTAATGCAAAATATTTGAAAGACATTGCTGACGAACTTGCAGCTGTTTTTAAAATAGAGGGTGCGGATAAGAGTATCGAGAATACTGTGAATAGTGTACAGAGTGCAGATAAACCTTTTGACTGGGGGAAAATTCAGCTTCAGTTGAAATCCGCTTTTTTGTACAAGAAAGTAACGAGCGGTGCCAAGAAAGCTTCGGAGGCTGCCGGTGAAAACGGAAGTGCTGCTAGTACAGACGTTGCTAAGACAGACACAACCGATACAGACGTGACCGAATATGCATTTGCTATTTCTGTAAACCTGGCCGATGCTTTGCCCGATTTAGGTATAATAAAGATAAATAATCTGTTTGTAGGCGTTTGGAATACAGAAAGAACCGGTGTACTGGCACAGATGGGCATTGGTGAAATTTCGACTATGTTGCAGCAGTTGGGTTAACGGTTACTGAAATTTCAGGCAGAAAGTACGTGATTCTCTGCCTGAAATTTATCTTCCACATCCGGGCTTATACTTTCAAGTATTTAAACTAATGGAAAATTATGAAACAGCACATAAACTCTATTCTTTTGGCAGAAGGTGAATTATTCGGCTTTCCGGCTACTTTCGGTATCGGTCGTATGCAGGGTGAGCTTACTGTGGTGGGCTCTCTCAAGACCCGTGGGAAACGACTGTCCGACCTGATGAACTCCAAGGAAGTCGATGCATCAGCCTTGTCCAGTCATCTGTCAGTCATTCCGTCCAATTCAACCGATTTCTCAGCAAACTTTGTCCACTTGTCCAGTCGCACTGCGTTGTCGCTCACCTTTTCCGGTCTGAAGTGCGGCATCACACTTTCCGGTGAATCCCGCCAGCTTCTTCTTTTGCTGGCTACAGACCGTTTGAGAAACGGCAAAGCGTTCGAGCAGGCAGTGGCCGAAGTGGCCGGAAGGCTAGGAATCAGCCGGCTGGCACTGATAGCCCGTCAGAATGGAGCCGGTCAGGACCTTCATCTGTTGCAGCAGTTTTTCTCCGACTTCAAGGGAATAGAGTTGTCTCCGGCCTGTGCAGCCTATCAGCTTCTGGCATTGGGAGAGTTCGACCTCAGTCTGAACGATTTTGGACGATGCATCCGGCAGCTCACCGGACTCCAGACCGTGCGGTTCATGGTCGGAGGCAGTCTGTCCGACCAGAGTTTCGGGGCTCAGTTGTCGAGCGGCCCCATTGAGACAGAAGGATTCATTTTCGACGGTTTGACCTTTCAGATTCATAAATCCGCTGCCAGTTTCTTTTGTGCTGTTTCCGGAACCTTTAAGTTCAAGCTCGACGGGCAGCCGCTTTCTTTTACAATGAGCGGTTCAGCTTCCAGCACCTCTTTGGCGCTTTCAGCTTCGTCCGATGCCCGTATACCTCTTAACTCCCGTCTTTCTTTTTCCGATTTGGGTCTCAGTATCGGCGTCACCCCTTCCGGATTGACATTAGGCATGATTGGGCGTATCAATACCCCCCACATGTCGTTGTTTGGAGGCTTTGCGTTCGGTCCTTATCCTCCCAAAATAACCTTGCTTACGGCAGCTCTTACCTCCAATAAGGGGCGTATATCCCTGCGTGACCTGGTAGTCGAGGTTGTCGATATCCAGTGGGATGCGTTGGAATGCCTGGATGTGATAGCAGTGGGCGATTTTGACCTCACGGAAACCCGCCTGGCCGGGGGAGGAGTAAAACCCATACCCTCGGATGTCTCTTTGGCAGACTATGACACGGCTCGTCAGAATCAGGTACGCGACGTCGTAGCCGATTTCAATCGTCAGACAGATTCCACCCTGCACATCACAGGCGAAGCCCAGCTCACCCCGTTAGGAAACGATACCGGCCAGTACATACTGACCGACAAAGGTACCATGCGCCATTACCGCATCGACTGCAACGGGAAAATCTCTCTCAACTGCCAGTTGTACATTTGTGCCGAACCTCTGATGGTGGGCAATAGCCAGCTTCCGGCAGGATTCTTCATCAGCGGTACCCTCGAGCTGTTTAATAAGAAAATCCGTTTCCTCTTCCTGGCCGATAAAGGCAAGTCACTCGTAGCCCTTGTCCAGATGGACAAGATTGTTCTGGGCGATTTCTTTATCCTTGAAAAGTCTCAGAAAACCCTTCCCATTGAGCCGATAAACGGAGGTCTGGCCGGTCAGCTGGTCCAGGCTTCCAATGACGGCCCTGTGATGTACCTCAACATCCAGCGTGAGAAAGGCGAGCTGACCTTCTATTTGAATGCCTACATCTCCATCCTCTCCATCTTTAAGCTCGACACCTTGGTTCTTATCAAAGACCGTATGATATTTGTGAACATCGAATACACCTATTACGGGTTCAAGACCGTGCTAAACCTTCAGGGAGGAATGACAGATTTTGCCTCTGCCGGATTCAAGCTCAGCATCGTGTTCGATACTACCGGTTTTCTGGAAATCATTCAAAAAGCCCAGGAACACCTGAAAACCGCGGCCGAGAGCGTGAAGTCCAGCATCGAAGAAGCCACCCGTAAGCTGGACGAAGCCCAGCGTGAAGTAGCCAGTCTGCAAGGACAGATTGACAGTTTCAACCGCCGGATAGAAGAATGCCGCCAGATAATCCGTCATACCAAGTGGTATAAATTCTGGATTAAGGCCGCCCGTGCCGCCGAGATTGCCGGACTCGAGATAGCCAAGGCCGGTGTGAAGGTAGCCATCGGAGTGGCATACAGTGCCCTCGAGCTGGCCAAGAAAGCCCTTAAGTTAGGAAGTGATGTTGTTGGCGGTGTACTCAATTCGCTGGCCCGTGTCATCGGGGCAGTCACCCAGTTGCTCTGGATCAAGTCATTTGAGTTAGGCGCAGAACTCACGGCATCCACCCGCGCCCTCTGGGGCAAGCTTGTGCTTACCGTGTTAGGAAAAGAAGTCAGGGTAGAGAAGAAGCTCAATCTCGATAACCTTCTTGAAGACATCAAGTCCTTCGTCAGCCAGTCGGCTACCAGCGAGTCCGACAAGGGACTGGCTGACCTTCAGCAAGGCAAGCGAGCCATCGGAACCGATGAAGCAGTGTTCGATCCTTCCTTGCTGGCAGCCTGTGCCGATATGCGCCAGACCCGTGAAGATTACGCCACCCTCCAGCAGCTTCGCGACCGTATGGACGAATTCTTCCTCGATGCCAACAATGCCTATTTCGATGCCTACAATGAAGAAGACCCCTATGCCCGTGAGAACGCCTGCCGTCTGACCTCACTCCGGTGGGAAGAAGAAGTATTCCGTCAGCAACACGTCGATGCTTTCGATTCCGATTTTGAGTCCTCACTCTCCAATCTGGTTCAGACCCTTCGCTCGGAAAAGCAAGCCAGCCGTGCCGATATATCCGACGATATGGAGCAGCAGATGGATACCCTGCTCGATGTAGTCCATTCCTTGCGTGTGGAAAATGAGGCCCGTGCCTTGCGTACCCCCCGCGCTTCTTTGTTCGAGCGCCTGGAGCGGAACATCGAAACCTGCCATCGTGCCCGTCGCAGCCGTGCGGCCGAGAGTCACATTTCCGCAGCCGATGCCAATGCACACTATGCAGACACGATGACCAAGCTTATAGAAGAACGTCTGGGCGACCAGAAAGGCGAGACCGCAGAAGAAATCCGCCGCACCCTGGCCATTGGACTTTATGAATTCCGTAACCCAGCCACATACCATAAACAAGAAAACAATGATACCACCGATGATGACGAAGATTTATAACCTCCTGTTGTGCCTTTTCGCCCTTCTGATTAGTCAGGAGCTGAATGGCGCTCCCTCCAGCTTTACGCTGCTGGTCTATATGAACGGCTCCAACCTGGAAACCACTCATAAACAAGCCACTGCCGACATCAGTGAAATCCTTTCCGCGATGGAAGCCGAAAAAAACACTTGTCACGACAGCCTGAACGTAGTCCTGCTGTTAGGAGGAACCCGTCAGTGGCATACCGGTGACACTTTCAGCCTGACAGTGTCGCCCGACAGCCTTACCTGTGCTGTCATTACCCATAATAGTATTAAGACGTGGCAAACCTTTGAAAGAAGCAGCATGGGCAATCCCGCCACCCTGAGCCAGTTCCTCCGTATCGGACAAAGTGCCTTTCCGGCAGACAATTACGGCCTGATATTCTGGAATCACGGGTCCGGTTCCGTCGGTGGGTTCGGTTACGATGAGTGTTACCCCGACGACCGTTTCCTGTCCTTGCGTGAAATTGGTGAAGCGCTCGAATCCTCCCGTCTTCCCGATAACAAGAAGTATGCCTTTATCGGCTTCGATGCCTGTCTCATGGCCACCCTTGAAACCGCATCAGTCCTTTCGCCCTATGCCGATTACATGATAGCCTCGCAAGAGCTGGAACCCGGCGGTGGATGGGATTACCGTCGTGTCATTCCCCTTTTGGCATCCTATTCCACCTCTGCCGACACCTTTTATGAAAACATGGTCCGTTCCTACGTTGCAACTTATAAGGGAAATGATAAAGATGATAAAAATAAACAGTTCCTCGAAGATATCACTCTCTCCGTCACCCGGCTCGATGCCGTTCCTGCGCTGACAGCCAGTGTCGGACAGTTCTTTTCCCATCAGCTTGCCAGCCTTTCTTCGTCCGCATTCCCGCGCTTCTCCAAATCCCGTTCGCAGAGCCGGTCGTTCGGCATGCCCGCATTCACCTTCAGCGGTCCCGATATGACCGATTTGCTGGACCTCTGCAACCGCCTTGCAGAGCCGTCCGACCGCAGCCTTCTTGATGACATACGTACCCGTCTGAACAATGCCGTTGTCTGCTCCGGCACATCCGATTTGCTCAATCCTAATTCCGTGTGCGGCCTTTCCCTCTATTTCCCCTGCTACAATTTCAGTCAGACCCGCTCGCTGGAAGAATACTATCAAAGCGGCTTCTCGCCCGACTATCTCAAGTTTGTGCAGGAATACGTCCGTCAGTGGCAGGCCGGCTATACCAGCACCACATCTTCCGCCTTCCCCGATAGGGAACTGCCCGATCTTCTTTCCACCGACATGATTCTGCACACCCGTAAGATATATGCCGTTCTGTTGTCGCAGGCCCCCGACGGGCGATGGCTCTCCTATGGTATGGACGGCGACGGAGTAACCCTCAACTCCCTCGGACAGATAGAAAGCCAGTCGGCACCTCTCGGGCAATGGAACGGGAAATGGATCAGAATCGGAGGAAAAAACGTGGCTGCCTACATGACCTTTGCCGACAGCCGTTCGCTGCACTACGCCGTCCCTGTGTTGTTCAATGGCGAGCGCTCCGACCTGATTCTCCGTTATGACGAGAAAAATCCCGGTGGAGTAGTGGTAGGAGTCCGTCGTCATCTCAATGACCAGACCCCCGACAAAGGCATTACTACCATCAAGAAGAACGACCATATAGTCTATCTGTGCCAGGAGTTCCAGCCCGATGATGACGCTTCAGTCCGTTATCAGCCTGTCGATTCCATTGTAGCCAAGAAAACGAAAGACCTGCGCGTTAACCTCACCTCCGTACCTTCCGGCACCTACCGCTACGGATACTGCGTGGTCGACCTCTACGGGCGCAAGCATTACACCCGTTTCACCGAGTTCAAACAATAATCATTCAGGTATTGAAGCTTTCTGCCAGAGCTTCAATACCTGTTTCGTCTCATTCCGTTTCACATTTGGGTTTATGCCGCACACCCAGGAAAACAAATCTGTCGAGCAGCCTTTTCTGGTATTCTTTCCCAATCTTTAAGAATCTGCCGCCCACCATGACACAGTTTCCGTCAATAAATTTAATATGATCTATGTTGATAAGATACGAGCGGTGAATGCGGATAAATGCCTGTTCCGGAAGCACGTCCTGTATCAGTCTCAGCGGGTATGACAGCGTAATTTTCCTGTTCTTCACCGTATGTACATGGCAGTAGCTTCCGTTAGCCTCAATCCATTCTATTTCATTCATCGGCACATGCTCATAGCGGTTCTGATGATAAATGGCAGTATGCAGATTCTCCGACTCTATACACGTTCTCCCCTTTGCAGGCTGGTTCACGAGCTTCACTGTCAACTCAGTTGTATTGTCGTCATATATCACTCTTACAGGTATGTTCTCCATACCTTTCGGAAGAATAATGACCATCTCTTGGTTTAGTTGTTTCATTTTGTTATTGTCCTTTGTAAGTTTATAGCTTTCTGTACCTCACGGCAAATCCCAGAATTTCCGCAAAGCAAATCAGCGGGATGATGAAACCAACCGCCATCGATACATGGTCGGCAATGAATCCCATCAGCATGGGAGCAATGGCTCCCCCTACAATCGACATGATCAGATAAGAAGAAGCCTGCTTGGTGTGCGACCCCACATGCCGCAAGGAAAGAGAAAAGATGGTTGGAAACATAATCGATTCACATAAAAAGCACAGCAGCAGGAAATACCATCCCACTTCACCCGGCAGCAGAATCACCGCTGCCATGCACGCCAGTGCCCCTGCTGCACAAGCCGTCAGCACCTTTTCTCCCTTTACAAAACGCATCAGCCAGCTTCCTCCCATACGTCCGGCCATGAAGAGTCCCATTCCTCCGAACGACAGCCATACCGAAGCTTTATGAGCTGAAACCCCTGCATTCTCCGTGGCATAGTTGATAAAGAAACTGTTGATACCCGTCTGTGCTGCCACATAAAGAAAGAGCGACAGCAGTCCGACCGTGAACGAAGCCGTCTTCCACAGCGGTCTTCCGCTGCTTTCCGTCTTTCCGTCTTCTGCTTCCTGACCTATTTCCGGCAGTTTTACCCGCGAAAAGACCACCGCAATGAGCAGCACCACCGTGCCCAGCACCGCATACGGTGTAGTCACGTCGCCCCCTCCGGCAAAAAGGAAGAATCCCCCTGCCAGCGGACCGCAAATCCAGCCCAGCCCGTTGAACGACTGCGCCAGGTTGATACGTCGTTCGCTGCCCTCCGGTTCGCCCAGCACCGTCACATACGGGTTCGATGCCGTTTCCAGACACGTCAGCCCACAGCCGATGACAAACAATGCCAGCAGGAAAAACTCAAACGACTGAATCCGTCCTCCTGGGATGAAGAGCAACGCTCCGATGCCATACAGCACCAGCCCCGTCAGTACCCCTGTGCGATAGCCAAAGCGGCGGATAATCCGTCCTGCCGGCAGCGCCATGATAAAATATCCTCCGTATACCACCGCCTGAATCAGTGCCGAGCGCGTACGGGTAATTTCCATCGTATCCTGAAAATGCTTGTTCAATACATCCAGAATACTGTGTGCCACTCCCCACAAAAAGAAGAGCGACGTAATCAAAATAAAAGGAACCAGGAAACTCTTTCCGTCCCTGGTCCTTACCAATCCAATCTTTTCCATGTCAGCTTCTACTGATTTCTAATCCCTTGTTCGATAAACTCATCTCCACGAAGCGTGCCCGGTCGTTCGCCCGGTATTCCGTCAGAATCTGGCGGATGCGTACTGCCGCATCCGGATCTTTGGCCACCATGTACAGGTAACCACCCCCACCGGCGCCCGGCAACTTGTATCCCAGGCAGAGGTCGTCAATCCGTTCCGTCAGCGCCTGCACGGCCGGCGGGTTCGTACCCTCATCGAGCCGTTGGTTCTGCATCCACGTCTTCCGTATCAGTCGTCCCGTCTCCTCAAAGTCATTCCGCAGGATGGCATCATACATGTCCATGGCATGCCCCTTCATCTGCTCCAGCAAGTGCAGGTGACGGTTCGAGTTCAGGAACATCCCCTTCACAATCTCTGCCAGAATGCCCTTGGCCGTGCGCGTAATGCCCGTGTAATATAGCAGGTGACACTTGCGGTACTCGTCGCTCGTGAACAGGTAGTCCGGCAGCCAGCGCACCTTCGGCTCCTGATGCCATCCCGGCTGCGTCTGCAACAGCTTCACTCCGTGCAGCACACCTCCGTACTGATCCTGCCAGCCGCCCCCTGTGGTGAGCAACTGTTCCAGCACCAGCGTACGGCTTCCGATTCCCTGTTTGTCCCAGTTCAGGCCGCAGAAATCATTCAGCGCCCCCAGTACCGTAGCTGCTAAGATGGAGCTGGTACCCAGTCCCGAACCCGCCGGAATGGCCGACAGCAGCGTCACTTCGATACCCGTGCCGAACGCCTTCAGCTGTGCCTCCAGCGAAGCAAACCGTTCTGTGGAGAAATCCGGATGGAATCCCGCCAGCACCAGTGCCGCTTTCGGAATGGAGAACGGCGAGCCTACCTTGCGGTAATCCTGCAACTCCTCGTACGTGGAAACCACCTCCATGGCCCCCAGGTCAATCGAGCGCAGCGTGATGCGGTACTCCTTCGACGGCTTCACATACACCTGCAGCGGCGGCTGTCCGTTCAGTTCAATGGCCAGGTTCACCACATTTCCGCCCTCCATCAGGCTGTAGGGTGGGGTATCCGTCCATCCCCCTGCAATATCAATGCGCACCGGGCTGCGCCCCCACACAATCTGGTCGGCATACACCGACAGCTTCGGCTGCTGACGGTAATCCATCGTGCCGGTCAGTCCCTCTCGCATCAGGCCGAACGCCCGTGCCTCCAGTTCCTTCGCCTCCGGTTTGCCCTCCAGTTCGCACACCTTTGCGCGGAACATCGCGTCGCTGATCCGCTTCAGCAGGGGAGAGCCTTCCGGCAGTTCCTCCGGCAAGGCGATGCCCCCTTTGGCATACGCCCCGGCCGCCTCCTGCAAGTCTATCTGATAGAACACGCTCCGTTCCTGGTTCCTGGCCAGCAGGCTCCAGTTCTCCTTGCGGAACACCTCCCGCTGGGCGAACAGGCGTCGCAGGTTGGCATACGCCGAAATCTCGTCGGCCGACACCTTGCGCGCCTTCATCCAGATAGCCCGTCCGGCTTCACCCTGTCCGCCGTCCGTCATCCATTGCAGCACCGTGCCCAAGTCCTCTATCGAGTCCGTCACCGGGAAAATCGCTGCCCCCTGCAGGTCCTCACAGCTCCGGATTTCGTCAGCCGTCAGACCTCTTTCCGCCAGCCATTCCGTTACCGGACGGCCTAAATATGCTGTAGAAGCCTCCTTCAGGCTTCCCTTGAATTTATCGTTAAAACCGTACGGACGTGCGGCAAACTCCCGTTCGCCCATCGGCACCACGTCGATGCACATCCCTTCGGGCACGTTCAGCGCCCAGTCGTTGCGCGGCACCCCCGTGATGATGTTCCGGCTGTGCAGCTTCCAGTTCCTGCCCACGTGGCTGTTTTCCACCCACACCTCCGCGTTGTCGGCTGTCAGCGGGAACTCCATCTCCGCATTCTGCACGAACACCGCCGGATGCGGCTTCACCTTGTGGTGCATAATCGCCCGCTGGTCCGTCACACAGTTCTGCACGGCCAGTGTCGACGAAATCATCTCCCGGCTCGTACCGTAATGGTGGAACTCACCGCCCGGCAGGGGCAGGATGGCCACCTTCAGGCCGTTCAGCTCCTCATCCACGATGCGCGGATGTGCCCCCAGTGCCAGCCCGAACTCCGAATACATGTCGTAGAACTTCACGCCCCCTTCCTTGTCGGTCGAGCGTTTCACCATCAGCTCGATGGCGCGGTCGCTCAGCAGCCAGATACCGATGTCCATCAGAAACAGGTAATCCTGCATCAGCCCCGCCATTTCCTCCACGCTCGGCTTCTGCAGCATGAAGTCCAGCTTCTCCGGTTCCTTCCGCGACGACACGAACACCCCGTGATTCTTCGCCAGTTCCGGGTCCACCCACAAGCCGTAGCACACCACGTCCACATCCGGAATCTCCTGCAGCGGCTGGGTAGCCCGGATGTACACGTCGCCGCTCGCAATCAGCGTGCGCAGTCCCTCCGGTGCCCGTTCCATGATTTCCTCATACAGCGGCAGCTGCAGCGACAGCAAGTCCTGTGTAAGCTTCTGTCCCCGTGCCCAGCGGAACACCGGAATCGGCGTCAGCACCTTGCCCGACGGCGCATAGCCCGGCAAACGGCGGCTCTGCCCTCCGGCATGCAGCAGGATACGCTTCTCCCGTGCCAGCCAGTCGCCCAGTGCGGCATTCTTATCCTCTTCCTCCCGGCAGGCATTCAGCAGCCAGGCCGTACCGCCCCCTGAACCCAGTTTCCTTCCCACCGGGTCCGATGTGCAGAACCATTCCTTGCGGTCCGCGTGCATGATATCGTGAAAACACTCCACCAGATTCGGTGGCAGCGACAACAGTTTTTTCATATAGTTTGTTCTATTCTTCTGATTTCATCCTCTTTGATTGCTTTCACTTTCCAGCAGTTTGTGAATGGTCACCTTTTCCTCGAGCAGGGTAGTGAGCAGTCCTTCCACCACCGCGTAGTTAGCCTTGTTACGCAGCAGACGCTTCATGGCCCAGTCAAAACGAATATAATTTTCCATACGGCAATCAGTTTTCAGTCATTCTTTCTACAAAGAAAATGAATAATTCGCAGAAAAACGTGCTGAGAGGAGAATAAAAATAACTCCTTACTTACTTTTACTTGCGAACAACATACATGCAATACTCATTCGAAGCATATATGGAACCTTTGGTACATAGCCGCATATTGCTGCATCCTCCCAGGCAAAGCTGCACGTAGACACAGTCTTTGCAATGACCGGATAACTGCTGCGGCACCAGTTCTCTTCTCCAGGCAAACGCATGCTCATCATTCCAGATGTCAGAAGCACACCGTTGGCGGACATTCCCTTCTATGAACGACTTGTCGCGGATAGACAGACATCCCGTAATATCCCCGTTGTAAAGCACATCCATGGAGCGTATTCCGGCACTGCACCCTTTCCACACCGGATATTCATTACAACCGTATGCCATTCGCCGGGCCAGCATTTCCTTGTTCGTATAGTACCCCACGGTATCCGGCAGAAATATCCGTGGAAAGTCCCCCTTCAAGTTCTCCTTATAGGCAAAATCAATAATCCTGCCAATGTCCTCAGGTTCCAGCATCCAGTCTTTGTGGTCTGCCATTCTTCCGCTGGCGATGCCTGGTTGCAGTTGCCATGAAGCTACTCCCGCCTCTTGCAATATCCGTTTCATGCGAGGCAGATCATCCAGATTACACTTCATCAACGTCGTATTTACGCAGGTAGGAATTCCCGCCTCTTTCAGTGTTTTCAACGCCTGCATGCAAGTCTCGTAGCAGTGAGCATTTCTTATGGTATTGTGAAGTTCGCAAGTCCCGTCAAGGCTGACCCCCACCGCCTCTACATGCGTGTCAGCCAGCCGGTGGGCAATGTCCGGTGTGATAAGCGTACCGTTGGTAATGATTCTGAACCTCGTGTCATAACAGGCAATCCTTCTGACAATCTCGAGCCAGTCCTTCCTCATAAAAGGCTCCCCACCGGTGATAATCAGTTCACGTGGCGAAAGCTTCATAAGGTCGTCCACCAGTGCGAGTGCTTCTCGGGTGTCAAGCTCGTCTGGCTGTGCGGTGGTACAAGCCGACCCGCAATGTCCGCATCTCAGGTTGCATGCCGTGGTTATTTCCCAGGTCACACTTTCCAGTTTATATTTGCCTTTCATATCGAAGCTTTTCTTTTGTCAGAAAACGTCTTTTGTGTCGAATAAGCCGTCAGTTCTATGTCCGATACATTCTCCGGCACGGTAATCTTCTGCATACCCTTATCTCCCGAAAGCGTTCCCCCGTGTGAAAGCTCCAGCACAGCCGCATGACACGTTTGCCAGCTGACCATGACATCCTTCATTTTGACGGGAGTAGGAGGCGAGGGAGGATCCACCCCGTAAGGCCTGATAATGACAGCCGAAGTACATAGCGCACGTAACTGTTCCGGACTCGTGAATCCCTCCGTATCCATATCCGTTACATTCCCGTCTACGCATCGGGCACTGAAGTCGATAATGAGCGGGCGGAACGTCTTGCATAGCGACAACGAACATACATCCTGAATGCAGACCGCTTCATTGCCTGTACGTACCAGAGCAAAACAGCTCACCATGACCGTCACATCACCCGGCATTTCGTTGCATACAATCTGTCGGATATTCAGTGTCAGGGTCTCACCCTTGGCCAGCTTTCCTCCGTTGCTCACATGCCAGCAAATCCTATTGTCCTCAAAATGCGGTTTGTCGATGCTCCACGTTGCGGGAGCCGTCAGTTGTATATCCTTGTCATATACCGTCAGATCTTCCGGCTTTTCACCGTAAGGAACAATCACGCTCAGACAGTAATCGTAGCCCATATCCGGTGTGGTTCCGTCGAAAAACAAGTCACACAGCGCTGTAATTTCTACGTCAAATCCTCCGTCCGGCCGGGCCACCTCTATTTCAGGCGGTGTGATACGGCAGTTGATATACTTCGTTTCATTCACCATGACACACTGCTAATGCTTTTTAAAGTCCGAAGCATCTAATACCCTGATAACCGTAGGAGTCACCTTTTCCGTAGCCTCCTTGTCGGCTGTCGGAATTCCGTAGTACAATTCCAGGTTCACATATGCGTCGTCTGCCACTGTCACGTCCACGGTAGTAGGGTAGAGCATGATTGACACCCTGGAGTAGAACCCCGGCGACATGACATACGTACCGAGTATAGCCTGTTCCTCCATGCGTCTTCTCTCCATTGCAATCTCGGTTCCCTCCTCATCGGTACGGCTTGCCTGAATCTGGATATCCCAAGTGTCGAATTTATGACTCTTCAGGAGAATCAGCCATTTAGATTTCTGGTACATGGAGTCGGTCGGAATATTCAGGCTGATATCCTTTTTCATGTATGGTTGGTTCGGGTTGAATTTCACCTCCGCAATGTTTCGTTGCGCCCATAGCAGTCCGTCTTTCAGCAAGTCAGCGATATACACCGGCTTCAGGTCAGACGACTGCGGCATGTCATTGGGAAACTCGTCCGAAAAGAGCCGTGCTATCAGGCTGTAGCTTTCTGTATCCGGGCTTTTCCAGATAAAAGGAGCCTCTGTCACTCCGATTTCCCCGGGCTGCATGGCAGGAATCACGTTCGTGATGTTTCCTTCCTTCTCCTCTTGGCTGTCTACGCTCAGAGGCACCCAGGCATCCGGAAACATACTTTTGTTTTTAGGCACGGCAAAAAGCTGCGCCTGTATGGTCACACTTTTCGTTGCCCCGTTTTTGCATCTCAGGTATACGTAATTGTCCATATTGCTGAACGCCTCATTCTCTATGGCTTGTGCGTAACTCTCAGGCTGTTTCAAGGCTTCCTGGAAATTACCTATGGGATGAATGCCCGCAAAGCAGACGTCCGGAGAATAAATAATCTCGCCCACAGGCGGCACTTCACCCTGATTGTCCAGATTAGGGCGCATGTAAGGAGTTTCAACTGTTGTACTCATGGCAAAAAAATTTTGAAAGTTTATGTAATAATAGCAGGAGCGACCCTTTTCTGCATCAGCCCAGACAGATGCAGGTAGGTATGGCCACCGCGCCGATTAAGTCAATCACACTTACCACATAGTCCGGAGCAGAAGGTTCCGGGTTATAAGTAAGCATGATTTTCGACATTTCAGTGATGGAACCCATCAGTTCCCCGGCAAAGCTGACAGCCGATAATTCCTTTTCGTCCGTCTTATCCGCCAGGATTCCGGCCAAAGCGATCGTCATGTGGAGTGTTCCGTATGCAAACACTATCATGTTGCCCGGCATATCCTTGTCTATGTATTTCTGGTTGGAGAAAGTCATGCCGGCATCAACGATGGCACAAAACAGGAAGTACCCCCATGCCGTTATGCTGTAAGGTCTGGGTCTGTTATCATAAATCCATGGTGTGCACAATGCCATCCATATCCATTCGCAGACCACGGCCGCCACATCGAGAATCAGTGTCGAACCCTCCTTGACAAGAGAGATGATACTGTTCAGGAAGCCCAGCATGCTGGCAGATACCGCAGAAAATATCGTACACAGAGACTGTACCGTCGCTGGTGTATCGCCAAGTCCCCTTTGTCCGTTGCCGAACGCCTGCTGAAGTTCCGCAACGAATGCATCCACCTCTTCCTCGCTCTCAAACGGAGCCTTCCGATAAGTCACCTTATATATCAGCAGTGCAGGCAAGCTGGCGATGAATGCCACGAAGTTCAGGATTGTCAGTTTGTCGCCGGTCAGAGCCTCATACAGCGAAGAAAAAAACGGAACGTCAATTTCACTGTCGGCTATCTCCTTAATCATGTCCGTCAGCGCCTTAGCCAGGTCCAGGGCCGCCGAAACAAGCGTCTCTATTCCGTTCAGAATAAGGTGTGCAATCCCTTTCAAGACCGAAAAAATGCCACATAACAACGACGACAGAAACTTATCTATATCGGCAAACGCCTCGTTAAAGTACTTCTCCGCCTCCTGAAAAGCCGGGTCGCCGGCCGTTTCGGTTATAAAGTTCTTCAGCAAAGCGATAAAGTCATCCAGTACCCCCTTCTGCCTGATTCCCAGTAAAAAGCCATTTGCCGATGCCAGGCAGTCCGGTTTCATGCAGCTGTTGAATTTAGCCATCAGCGGGTTGTTGCTCAGTTCATATTCCGTTTCCTCCCCCTCGGCAGGTATCTGGCTTTCAGTAAACGCGTTGATGGTCATATCAGCCCCCAGTTGTTCCATGATAGCGTCAAAAAACTCATCCATCTTGTCGGCCATTATGTCAATCTGTTCCTGAAACACCGTTTTCGTCTCTGCTATGCGGTTGGGCAGGAGTGTCAGAATCGTCAGGAACCCCTCCTTCATGGCCCGTTTGGTCCGCATCACGTCATTCCAGACAAAGAGCGACGCCAGCCAGGCAAACACAGTGACGAAGAAAATCAGGATTGCGGCAAACACCATCTCTACAAAGTGAAACACCTCCTGAACCACCGTAATCACAGCCTCAAAAATCATTTCCACCCCGTCCAGAATAAAGTTGACCACCGTCTTTATGCCGTCTACCACAATCTTCACAATCGAAACAAACCCCTTTATCACCGAGCGGAAGAAATCAGCAATTTTCGAGAAGAATCCGTTGCCGTTTTTTGCCGCCCGTGCCCTCATCAGAGCGATTTCCTGTTGGGCATCCTCCCTTGTCAGTTTCCTGTACACCGGCACCCCCGTCGAGAAGTCCAGGCTCCATGAAGGCAACCCGTCGCACGACACAATACTCGATACACAGCCGTGCATCCCCTTTTTCACCATACACAGCCCGTTTCCCTGCGGTTTTATCTGCATCAGGCTTTGTATGCTTGCCGCCAGCTCCCCGGCCGTTTTCTCATTACGGTGGTTATCGGGCAGGAATGGTTGCACCACCCCGCTCAAAGAGTCCGTTTGCTGCGCCTTCATCAGTTCGTCTGACGTAATGCCCGCCAGCTCCTCCTGAATGTCCGCAAACTGCGAGATAGCTATCGCCTCGTCTGCCGGGCAGTATTCAGCAGTTAGCGAGGCATACACCACCGGCACATCCAGTCCGTTCGTATATTGCTTGAATGAAATCTTCCCCTGCCTGTCCGTGCGCAGGGTCGTACAGATGTCCGTGTCCAGCCTGACGATGCCCTGTGCAGTCTCCACATACGTTCTCGATTCGGCCCACAGCGTCACCTCTATGTCCTGTAGCGGCACCAGGCGGTTGTCTGCCCTCGTAAAAGTCATTTCCGTGGAGTAACAGGGAATACGGCGTATCTCCCCCTTGTCGGGCACATCGAGCACATTCTCTCTCCATGTCACGTTATCCTGATTCTCCAGCACATGCACTTTCCCATCATCCGTCAGGTAGAACAAGCGCTGACATTTCGGATTTCCATTGAACGACATCCGCGTGCATGCCTTGTCCAGCGGCATCATTTCCACACATCCGTATCCCTCCTCATTTTTCTCCAGCCGCAGGTAGTCAAGTCTTTCCCCGCTCAGTGCCATATAAGGCTTCCCGTCCGCGTCAGTATACATTGACAGCGACTGGTAACAGCCTTTTCTGGTCAGTTCCACTGCCCGGGCCTTACTGTCCGTTTTGTCAGTCCGTATCTCCACCGGCACGTGGCCCCCGTCGCCTTTCAGCAGTGCAAACACCTCCTTTCCGTATGTACACAGGCATTCCACCTCATCCCCCTTGTTCAGTTCCAGTCTGTAACTCCATTTCACCTTCCTTTGAGCTACGGAGAATGAAGTATAAGTACCCGAAAGACACTCCAGGCTCAGTTCGTTCACGTCAGTTCCGGCAAAGTCCATCATGGCCGAAGAAAAAGACGACTGAATCAGGTTGAAGAAAGAACCTTCCTCCCACACCCTGTAGCTCACCCAGTAAGAAGCATTATGCGTTTCCGTCACTACTCCCACCACGAACCCCTTGTCCGCTGACAGACGATGCACCAGCAGGTTCGCCACCCCCTTGAATCCGTTGGGGCGCACATACTCCATCTCTTCCGGTTCAGTAAACAGCCTGCTGTGCGGCGCTTTTTCCTGCACATGCCAGAGCCGGTCGTTTCTGACCACAAAAATATGAAGCATCTCCTCCTTGTCCAGCACCGCTCTCATCCGTTTTCCGCTCATCGGCAGGAAAACCGGCTGGAACATGCCGTATCCGCCTTCCACCGTTACCACGGCAATGCCCTGCTCCTCCATGTTTATCAGCAGGATGTCACATTCGTCTTCGTCCGACAGCACCTGAAACTCAGCCATACTCGGAATGTCATTCCGAATCCTTCTCCAAACCTTGTTCTTCGCTTCATCCGACACGTCAAGGTCTTCCATGAGCTTCGTGATGCTCTTCAGTTGGAACTTATCGTTGCTCAGTCTTCTTATCATATCTTTCTGCGTATTTCAGTATTTTTCGCTGCATTCCATCACCCCCTCGTGTGCCAGCAGAAGGAAATCGAAAGCCAGCGCATCCTTTTCCGGCTGATTTTCCTTCCCTGCGAACTTTTTGGTCCACGCATTTATCAGTGTCCAGGTCTGTACTGCACATCCCGATTCGTCCAGCAGACTGACGGTCACTTCCTTCCGCTGTATGGTTCCGCTTTTCACGCAGTCCACCCACTCCTGCAAAGCCTTGGCATTTTCACACTTGCCGTCTTTCAGTGTCACGTCTCCCGCTTTCCGCAGTCCCGTCACCTTCGGTTTGAAATAAATCACGCTGTCACCTGCACGGTAGGCTATCTCGTCGAATTCGTTATCCAGTCCACACACGGCTGCACAATATATGTCGGCCACATCTTTCACGCTCACTTTGAAATTATTCTCTGCCATACTTCTGAATTAAATTACCGTTCGTTTCTACTCTAGAGCTTGGATGTCCAAAATTAAGACTCCAGTATGGAAATGCCAAGTAAAAAAACTGTAAAAAAAATCTCCCGTTTCTGCGGATTTTTAGGGCCGTAGAAACGGGAGGTTAAAATAGTTTTCTATTCTAATAGTATTTATGCTTGCGAAAATTCCTTGATACGTTGTTCTTCACTTAGACGACATATCAATAATTGGCCGTTCTTTTCTGCCACAATATAGCCATCCAAGCCTTCCAATACCACTTTACGTTCATCAGCCACGTGTACCACGCAATTTTGGCATCCGAACAATTTTACATTTTCGCCTACTGAAGCATTGCCATTTTCATCCTGCGGCAGCAAAGTGTGCAGAGACCCCCAGCTTCCTAAATCACTCCATCCGAATTCGGCTGGAAGCACATAAATATCCTTTGCTTTTTCCATTACTGCATAGTCTATGGAAATCTTCTCACAAGTAGGGAAGAGACGTTTAAGTTCTTTTTGCTCTTTGTCGGTAAACAAAGCAGGTTCCAGTTCATCCATCACCCCGGCTATTTGCGGCGCGTATGTCCGGATAGCTGTTGTAATAGTCTCAGCATTCCATACAAAAATTCCGACGTTTAAAAAAGTTATCTGCTTTCACATGTTTTCGTACGGTTCTTTTATCTTATTTTTCTTGAATGCTTCTATTTGCAGGAATAAGTCCTATTAGAAAGTTGCTATTCCTTAACTCCTGTCTCCGGTCAAAATATTTAATAGCGAAGGAATATATTTTTTTAATAAGAGGAATATTGCAAGACAGATAATCGCACATATAAAAGGAGAAATGAGGTAGCGTAATATAGCTCCTATAGCATATTCTTCTGCTTTAAATAAGAAGTTTGTTACATAACAAACAAAACCAATTATTGAGAATTTAAAAATAACCATAGTATGTAATGCATATATAAAGAAACTGGTATTAGCTAAATGTGGATATACACGAAGATGTTTCGATGTCAATAGGCGGGGGGTAATACAAAATAAGAAGCCTAAAGCTGAAATGCAATATAATGCATTAAAAATACTTACATAACTTTTCGAATCAAATACAATGCACAAAATAAGACATAATGGAGTTATAATCCAATAGAACTTTTTCTGTTCCTCGAAGTATGATATCAAATTCTTTTTATTTAGACTTAGATAGGCTCCAAATGAGAAGAAAAAAACGCTTATTATAGAGATTCCTGGTAATGTGCAGATTGTAAAGATGTATCCTATTCCTAAAAAAAATATAAAAGAAAACTTTAGTCGTTTAATGAAGAAATAAATTAATGGGGAAAGTATTGTAATTATAATAAGATCACGTAAGAACCAAAGAGGAAGGAGAAAAGGTCCCCACATTTGTGTGCTCATTCCCAATAAATTGGTGCTTCCTTCTCGCCAAGTGGTTTGGCTCCAAAAGATGTCTAGCCAAGATTGTAATGTATCGTAGGAACTTAAAAAAGATGATAATTCATTCCATGATTTTGAAAATAATATGATTCCACCTAATTTTGATGCAATAAGGAAAAAAAAAGCCAGCAGATTCCATGCAATATATGGTAATAATAATGTTTTACTTCTTTTCTGTATCTTCTGTTTGTATGTACTTAAAGACCAATTTTTTGTTTTATAGAAAAAGAAATATCCCGAAGTGAAAAAAAAGAAAGGTACAGCTATATTGCAGAAATAAGTACCTGATTTTGCTATAATACTATATAAACTGTTCAAATTAAATTCATCTATATTTATAGACTGAATAGGTATAAATAAAGGTGAATTTTGTGGATTAACATGTATAAAGATAACGAGTATAGCTAATGGGAAACGTAAAAATTTAATAACTTGTGATTGCTGTTCGTTTTTATCTTGAGAAGATATACAAGCGTCCGTAAATAAATAAATTCTCATTATCTTAAATTTTTGACAAATATTATTAATTCTGTTTTCTTTGAACTCTTATTGTATTTAAATTCCTTTTCCTGGAGGTTTAGTCCAAAAGTGTAAACTCTTAGTAATCTGTTTGTTTATAATTAGGTACATATTGTTTTACTTGAGTTTATTATAAATGATAGATAATTGATTTGCAATGTTGTCCCAGTTATATTTAGACATATCATAATTAATAGTACAATAAGGATTGTTGATATTATTTTGAAGTTTATCTGCTAATTCATTGATGTTACCTACTTGAAAATATGCATTTTTTTTTAGTCCTACCTCAAGATTAGCTGGTATATTGCTTACAATAACTGGTAAGTGGTAACTCATAGCTTCCAATAAAGCTATAGGCAATCCCTCGTGTGATGAAGGTAGAACAAAGCATCTTGCATGCGTTAAAAGAGAATGAAGCTTTTTGCCTTTTATAAATCCTGTAAGTATCACTCCATGTTCTTGAGCAGTTCTTTTTAAACTCATGGAATAATCATCTTCAAAATCTGTATCACCAGCTAATACTAATTTACATCCTTTACTGTCGATTTTTGTAAAAGCTTCTACTAAATGGTGTAGGTTTTTTTCAGGAACAAAACGACACATACCTAGAATATATTTCCCTTTTTCAATTCCTAGTTTGTTAAAATATTCTGGATAATCACAAATTTCAGGATTAGGTACACCATTATATATTAAATGACAGTCCTTTCGATGATATTTACGAATGAGAATGTTATTAATCACATTTGAAATGACAATTACTTCATTAGCAAATATGGTTCCCATTCGTTCTCCTAACTTTAACATTACTTTAGCTGCAAATCCCCATTTGTCGCGGTCGTAATCAGGACCATGATGAGTGAATACAACTTTCATCCCTAAAAGTCTAGCGAACGGTGTAAGTAGAGCTGGACCGATAGCATGAATATGAACTATGTCTGCTTTTAATGATTTTGCTTTTAGAATAGCTTTAAATGTATGAATTATTGCTTCAAAAGATTTTTTTTTGGGAGTCTCGATATCAATAAGCTTAACTCCTTTATATTGTGTAAATGAATCCTTTATGTAACTTTTTCTTCGAATAATTGTTACATCATATCCTTTATTTGCAATACGTGGAAAAAGTTCCTCACAGTGAGTTTCCACTCCTCCCATGATATTAGGAATACCTCTTGTCCCTGTTACTACTATTTTCATATAGAATAATTATTTACTTAAGCCAAAAAGAAATTTTGTAATATCCCATCGTTTTAATACATATTTATATAATATCATTGGCCCCATAATGCCACTCAGAATTATAATCAAGGCTTCAAGTGAGAAAGTATAAATATTTCCTTCGTTTAGTGATAATTTGGAAACTATAGCTTTTGTAAAACCTTCAAAAGTGGTATGAAATAGATAAATAATATATGAAGACGCAGAGATATTTAGTATTAAATTATTGTTCCCTATAGTTTTATATCTGCATATTAATTTAGAAATCTCAATAACAAATAATATTCCAAGGTAGGGTAATATGAAAGAAATAATTTTAT
>OOCC01000098.1_pt1 | contig 35748 bp, 29 predicted proteins | sample 1670971 | NCBI WGS metagenome assembly OOCC01 (sample SAMN06348109, study PRJEB24527) | human gut metagenome | biome: human gut; feature: ankylosing spondylitis patient; material: feces | host: Homo sapiens | place: China | collected 2015-10
ATATTAAATATAATCAGAAAGTAATTTTGCCATAGTTAGACTCCCAATACTAGAGTCTAGGAAGTATTCGGCTTCTATTACAGTAAGCGTCCAATTTTGACGTATTGCCTCAAAGAATAAAAAATATGACCTTCGCTACTGTAACAAAAATATTAAAAGTATGTACAGCAGCAGTGATTTTGAATTATTCGAGTAAGCGAGAGAAAAGGAAATTAATTTACTTTTCAGAGCGAAAGAATAATCAAGGATTAAAGGCTGTTCATCCGCTACAAGGCGGAAGCAATGCCACGGAAGAGTATGGTACAAGGATACAAGACATCAAATAGTACCGGTACAAGTAGAAGGACAACTGAAAATGGATACACAATCCTCAAAGGAAGTGTCCTCTTCTCCTACTCAGGAAAGAAAGGAGAATACGGGACCCTGTCCTGTAAGAATGATGATAGACATCCGTATGACAAATGGGATACGGATACAGCAACGAAACTTGACCTACCGGAACTTGAAAAGTCTGATAGAGAAACTGGAGGGACTATGCTGAATGTTACAGGAATGAACAGATTTTACTATCTGCGTAATTTTCATGATATGCGCTGTAAGTATGAACGGTATCCATCATTCACCAGCAGCTGAACCGAGAGCCACAGGAAGATGAAGTTTTCATTGTCATGTCCAAGGACAGGAGGAAAGTCCGTCTCTCCAGCTATGACAGGCGCTCGTTCAGCCTCTATGAGAAACGTTTCTGTGAAGGTTACAGGTTCATGCAGTTATGCCGTCAGGGAGATAAAACCATATACAGCATACAGTGGAAGGATGTAGTTGTGTTGTTACAAACTTCTGTAATTAATCAATTGAATATCAGGTAAATAATTATATAAAACATTTGTTTATGTCACTGAAAATGAGTATCTTTATGGTATAACAATAGGTGACATGGACGATCGTGAATTTGAAAAAATGCTGGCTTCGGCCGAACAACTGAGGCTCCGCGAGAAACAAGCGGAGCCTTGGACAGATCGTTATTCCGATATGAATTCCATGGAAAAATCAATGCTGCTTGACGAGCTTTTTGCCTTGCGTAAAGCAGATAAGGAAGAGAGGGACAGACTTCTGGAAAAGCTAGACCGATGACAGAGCAGCTGATGAATCTGAACGAAAGCTCACAAATGCAAATAAAGCAAAACGAAGAGCTGAAACAGATGATAGCCGATTTACAGAAACAGAATGAGTTACTCCAAAAGTAAAATGCAGCCCTGAAAGAGCAGAAGAAACAGGACAGAAAGAATTTGTACGGATCTAAAAGCCAGAAGATTTCACGTAAGAAAAAAGGAGAAAGCACCTTCTCATGAAGAGAACAAGGATGACTTTGACGGGACTTCCGGACCTCCACCCGTCTCCGCAAGTGACGAAGATGCTCTTTCACAAGCACCGGAGAAAAAAGAGGAAAGAACCTATCGTAAGAGGATGTCTTACAAGCGTATGAAGGCTGACAAGTCAGTATGTCATGATTCAGACTTCAGCCGACTGCCGAAAGATGCCGTAATCATCAAGACCTTCTACAAGTATTCTTACCAGCAGATAAGCTATATATTGGAGCACAAATATCAGGCAATCCGTTACAAGCAGTCGGACAGCAAGATTCGCGAAAGCTACCTTTTCAAAGATCATTATGACATAGACAATTCAATAGCAGAACGTTTCATCCGTCCACTGGCGGGTGAGCGCAAGAACTTGCTGTTTTTTGTTGGCAGCCGCATGGCAAATGTATCGGCAGCCTACCATACGCCGCTGTCAACATGCCGAATGAACGGGCTGTCTGCTCTGGAATATCTAAAGAAATTCTTCCACGAAATTGTCAAAGGGAGAAAGGATTATGAAAATCTTCTGCCTATGACGACAGGTATTAATACTAACAAATATTAATAATCACGTTCAATTTTTGATTTTTTATAATAGGGAACCGAGAAAAGCGGCTTTCCCTATGACACACGCCAAAATTGGATGCTAACAGTTTTATGACCTAATAGGCTAGATTAAAGAATTAGAAAATATCGTCAAAAAGCTTTTAAAGCTAAAAATGTTTTTTTCGCTCACCAAACAATAGAATAAACATTGAACCAATGAACAATCAACATATTGTATATTTAGATGTAATACGAATAATAGCATGTATGATGGTAATAATCATGCATGCACCTATTCCTGGCACAGGTGCAGAAGGTCATGGGCCTTTTCTTGTCTTGATTAGCTACTTAACAGTTCCTTGTGTCCCATTATTTTTTATGGTTAGCGGATCATTGCTATTGCCATGCAGAAAAGAAGTGAGTGCAATAGATTATTTAAAAAAGCGTATAGGGAAAGTAGTAGGTCCAACAGTTACCTTTTCCTTACTTTATATGATTATTAATAATTCGAAAAATTGGCCCATATCCATTTTATCTATACCTTTTAGTGCACAAGGACATGGAATACTTTGGTTTATGTACACACTTATAGGCCTTTACCTGCTCGTACCAATTATCTCGCCTTGGATAAAACAAGCCTCTAAAAGAGAATTAGAAATATACTTACTATTGTGGATGGTTACACAATGCTATCCTTACCTATCTTTATTCTTAGAAGTAAATTCTTCTAATACGGGTATATTATATTATTTCACTGGATATGCTGGCTATTTTTTACTAGGATATTATCTCAATCGTTATCCGGTTTCTCTTAAATGGTTATTGCCATTGGCCATATTAATGTTGCCATTACCTCTATTAAATAAAGTATTTAGTTGGGGGTTGGATTTCTATTCTGTATTTTGGTATTTGTCAGCACCTATTACTATAATGACAGCAGCTTGGTTTGTTGAGCTAAAAAGACTATGTGAAATATTTGCATTGAACATAGAACTTTCAACAATTTCAGGTCTTTCATTTGGAATCTATCTTATTCACATATTCATTATGCGTACCTTGCTATGGAATTGGAATGTAATCACAGAAATACCCAATTATTATCTACAAACAGCCGTGGTAGCTCTATTTACTTTTATAGGTAGTTATGTCGTTTGCAAAATAATTTCGTACCTACCTTACTCACAATATGTAATAGGCTATACAGAAAGAAGTAAAGCTATTAAGCATTAAAATAAGCATTCAATCATATAATAAACGTATGAAAAAACGCATTTTCATAGCCATACATTACTTAGAAATTGGAGGAGCGGAAACAAGCCTGATAGGCCTGCTCAACGCAATTGATCCAGAGCTGTACGATGTGGACTTGTTTTTATACAGTCATCGGGGAGAACTATTGAAACAGGTACCCAATACCATACACTTATTACCGGAAATAAAGAAGTATGATGTCATAGAAAAACCGATAAAGGAAGCGATACAAAAAGGATGCCCCGATATTGCATTGGCCAGATTATGGGCAAAATATCAGTTTGCCCGGTATGCGAAGAAAAACCACTTGAAAGAAGGTTCGGCTATCTTGCAATACGTATTCGATGCTGTAACACCGCTGTTACCGGATATCAATCCAAATACGGAATATGATCTAGCCATCAGCTTCCTGACTCCTCACAACATTGTACTGAATAAGGTAAAGGCGAAGAAAAAACTGGCATGGATTCATACGGATTACACTAAAATCAGTGTGAATGTGGAAAAGGAGATAAAGGTATGGAGTCAGTTCGACCATATTGTTTCCATATCGGAAGATGTGACACGTTCGTTCCTGAGCGTATTCCCTGCTTTGGCCGGAAAAATCATCGAGATAGCCAATATCCTTTCTCCACGGACGGTCAGAGCAAAGGCGCTGGCAAGTAAGGTAGATTTCCCGATCCAGAACGGACGAGTCAATCTACTCTCTGTGGGTCGTTTCACCTTTGCCAAGAATTTCGACAATGTGCCCGATATATGCCGACGGATATTGCAGGAAGGATGTGAGGTATACTGGTATATCGTAGGCTATGGCGGGGATGAACAACTGATAAAGGAAAGGATAAAAGAAGCGGGAATGGAAGAACACGTCATTCTTTTGGGAAAGCGGGAAAATCCTTACCCCTTCATCAAGGAATGCGACATTTATGTACAGCCGTCCCGATTTGAAGGAAATGCCGTTACCGTACGCGAAGCACAGATACTGTGTAAGCCTGTCGTTGCGGCCAACTATCCCACGGCGCACAGCCAGATTAAACAAGGTGTCGACGGAATCATTGTTCCGCAAGACAATGCCGGCTGCGCCCATGAAATAGCTCAATTTATCAGGAATGAAAAACTTCAACAAAAGATAGTCGGTTATTTGAAGGAACACGATTATGGAAATGAAAGAGAGATAAATAAATTGCATAGATTAATAGAACGTGGTTGATAGCTAAAAATGATACCCAAAATAATACATTATTGCTGGTTTGGCGGGAAAGAAAAACCGGAGTCGGCACAGAAATGCATCAGAAGCTGGAAGAAATTTTTCCCGGATTATGAAATCAAAGAATGGAACGAAAGCAATTTCGACGTAAATATGATTCCATATACAAAGGCTGCTTACGAAGCAAAGAAATACGCTTTCGTAAGCGACTTCGCCAGATTCTGGGTTCTGTATCATTATGGAGGAGTCTATTTCGATACGGATGTAGAAGTAATCCGCAACATGGACGATTTGTTGGCAAATGGTAATTTTATGGGTTGCGAAGTAGACAACACTGAAAATTATTCCGTCGCTCCGGGTTTAGGACTGGCAGTAGAGCCTCAGCACAGCTTATATAAAGAAATAATCGAGGAATATCGGAAATTACCCTTCTACATTGAAAAAAATAAAATAAATCCATTTGCTGTCGTCCGATTAACTACCCAATTATTACTAAATCACGGATTGATCAAACAACCAGGTATCCAGCATATTGAAGGTTTCACCATTTATCCACCGGATTACTTTAATCCCTGGGATGATGCCTTAGGCAAATTGAACAAGACTTCCAATACAAGAAGTATCCACTGGTACTCCAAAACATGGATGAAACCGGAACCTCCTCTTATCGTCTTTTTAAAACGATGGATGAGAAGATTATTTGGAAGAGAGATTTTTACAAAGCTCAGAAATAGAAAAACAAGTAAATGAAGAAAACACTCACCATATTTACCCCTGCATACAACCGGGCTCACACATTAGGTAGAACGTACGAAAGCCTGCTACGCCAGACTTGTGACGACTTTGAATGGCTGATTGTAGATGACGGTTCCAAAGACTCAACGAAGGCACTAGTGGAAGAATGGATACAGGAAGGTAAAATCAGTATCCGGTACATTTACCAACAGAATCAGGGAATGCACGGTGCCCACAACACGGCATACCGGAATATCGATACCGAACTGAATACCTGTATCGATTCTGACGACTATATGCCCGATGATGCAGTGAAAACGATTGTCAATTTCTGGAAAGCCCATGGTTCCAATAAATATGCAGGCATCATCGGTCTGGATTGTATTGAAGGTGGAAACATCATCGGGACGTCTTTCCCTAAAGGAATGACAGAAACCACCCTGAATGGCTTCTATGCCAAAGGAGGGAAAGGTGACAAAAAGCTGGTATACCGAACAGAAGTAATCAAGCAATATCCAGAATATCCGATTTTTGAAGGAGAGAAATATGTGAGTCTCGGCTACAAGTACCTGCTCATTGATCAGGATTATACGTTGCTTACCTTAAATAAACCACTTGTGGTCGTAGAATACCAACAAGACGGATCCAGCATGAACATGTACCGACAATACTGGAACAACCCCAAGGGATTTGCTTTTATCCGCAAAGTAGACATGAAACTGTGTGGCAGCCTGAAACGAAAATTTGAATCATGCATACACTATGTATCCAGTTCCATCCGGTCCAAGAATACGCATTTCATTGCAGAATCTCCTTTGCCAGGTTTGACCATACTCGCCATTATACCAGGAATAATTCTTTATTTTTTTCTTAAATATAAAAATTTCAAAAACCAATAATATGAAAATCGTATATTGTATAGATAGTCTATGCTATCTTGGAGGTATTCAAAATACCACCATAACTAAAGCCAATGGCCTCGCACAAATAGGACACCAAGTATGGATTATAGTTACTGATAACAAATATTCTCCTCTCCATCCTGTTGATCCTAAGGTCCAAGTTATAAACTTGGATATAAACTATTCTGAAGATGATTGGAAATCTAAGTTTTATCTTATAAAAAGTATTCTTATCAAAAGGAAGAAACATAAAAAAGCAATTGCAAAAGTACTTAATGACATTAATCCAGATGTCATAATATCTACGTGTACTTCCGAAAAGAATTTTTTACCCAATATACGACTAAATTCTACCCCTATATTTATTAGAGAAATACACAATCAAAAAGGATATAGATTATTGCATGCAAGAAGTCTTTTTGAAAAAATAATGGCAATTATAGGGAATTGGTATGACTATTCTTGGAATATCAACAAATATGATCAGATAGTTGTTTTAACCAATGAAGATAAAGAATTAAATTGGAAAAATAATAGCAAAGTCAGTGTAATAAGTAATCCTGTCACTTTCGATACTAATATTAAAACAGCTCCTTTAACTAACAAAAAAATTATAACGGCAGGAAGACTTGTCCATCAGAAGAATTATAAATCCTTAATCAATGCTTGGAAAATAGTGAATCAGAAACACCCTGATTGGCAATTGGAAATTTGGGGTGATGGGGTATTAAAAAATGAATTATCAAAACAAATAAATACCCTTGGATTAAATAATAAAGTATTACTTATGGGATATACCAATGACATTATATCACGAATGCTACAAGCATCTGGTTGCGTCTTATCCTCTTTATATGAAGGCATATCATTAGTTCTTATAGAAGCCATGTCATGTGGTCTTCCTATTGTATCGTATGCTTGTCAATGTGGTCCCAAGGATTTAATTGAACACGGGAAAAATGGATTTTTATGTGAAGTAAATGATGAAACAAAATTAGCAGAATATATTTGTTCAATCATAGAAGATGAGAAGCTGCGAATAAAAATGGGCCAGGCAAGTAAAAAGAAATCTGAAGAATTCAGTATTGAAAAAATAGTGACCCAGTGGATCAATCTATTTCAAACATTGATAAATAACAAGAATAAATGAACGCCCCCATCAGGATATTGAATCTTTTTACCATCATGAACCGGGGAGGGGCGGAAACCATGGTCATGAATTACTATCGTGCCATAGACAAGAGCAAGATACAGTTCGACTTCATGGTACATCGCCAGGAACGAGGAGCTTATGACGATGAAATAAAAGCGATGGGAGGAAGGATATTCAGAATGTGTCCTATTTATCCACAGAACCTGTTTAAGTATCAGCAATTGTTGAAAACGTTCTTCGATCACCATCCGGAATATCGCATCCTTCATTCCCACATGTCCGAATTGGGTTATTTTGCCTTCAAGGAAGCGATTAAACACGGGGTACCAGTCCGGATTTGCCATGCACACAACGCACCCGTATTCAGCAATGAAACCGCAATAGAGAAACTTAAACGAATACCTCGGGAACTGTTGGCAAGGCAAATGCGTAAGCTCTCAACCGACTACTTTACTTGTAGCCAGATTGCAGGAGAATGGTTGTTTGGAAAGAAAAATCGGGAAAAACTGATTTTCATGCGGAATGCCATCGATACCGCAGCCTTCGCTTATAATGAAGCAACCGCAAAAAAAGAAAAAGCTGAATTCGGCTGGACCAACAAATATGTCATTGGTCATGTAGGAAGATTCTGCCTGCAGAAGAACCACGATTTTCTGATTGATATCTTCCATGAATTTCATGCCAAACACCCTGAAAGTGTACTGGCGCTCGTAGGAAGCGGAGAACTTCAAGGTGTGATACGAGAAAAAGTCAAGCATCTTGGACTGGAAAAAGATGTCTGTTTTTTGGGAAACAGAGCAGATATGCCTTTACTCTATCAGGCGTTCGACGTATTCCTCTTTCCTTCTTTCTATGAAGGCTTACCCGTTTCACTAATAGAAGCACAAGCCAGTGGATTACCTTGTGTGTTATCGGATACTATTTCTGACCAGACAAGGATTATTCCCGCTTATTATCCTATACCCATCAAGGAAAAACCGGAACTGTGGGTAACTCAACTGGAAAAGTGCATGGATATGCCACACGCAGGTACAACTTCTATGATCAAGAAGGCTGGTTTCGATATTAGTAACAATACAGAATGGCTGACGAATTTTTATCTAAAAAGGCTATCATGAAAAATCCTTTAGTTTCTATCATCGTACCGGTATACAATACAGAGAAATATATTCGTGAATGTCTGATTTCTCTGATCCAACAAAGCTATTCACACATAGAAATCATAGCAGTTGACGATGGTAGTACGGATAATAGCCTCTGCCTATTAAAAGAATTATCAGCCAAAGACAATCGACTAAAAGTTTTTTCTCAACCCAATCAAGGAGTTTCAGCAACCAGAAATTTAGCACTTAGTAAAGCAACAGGAACATACGTCATGTTTGTAGATGCGGACGACTGGATTGATTCATCTACAATAGAAAAATGCCTGCAAGCGATGGGAGATGCGGATGTTTGCTTTTTTGCATACGTACGAGAGTTTAGCAATCGCTCACTACCTAAGTTACTGTTTCCACAAACACAGTATTTTACAGGAGAAGCATGTAAACAACTTCAGCGAAGAATGATAGGACCGATAGGTGAGGAACTTGCCAATCCGGGTATGCTGGATTCATTAGGAACTATCTGGGGAAAGCTTTATCGAAGAGATATTCTTGATGGAACATCGTTTGTTGATTTAAAAATAATTGGTACAGCAGAAGATTCCCTTTTCAACTGCAATGTATTTAGAAAAGTACAGAAAGCCGTTTATATCAACAAGGCGTTTTATCATTACCGCAAATTCAATTCCGGCGCAGAAACGAAAAAATATAAGTCTCAACTATTTCAGCAATGGAATAAACTGTTTGATTACATGCAAGCAACTGCCACTGATAAAATCGGTCAAAAAGCTCTAAGTAACCGCATTGCGCTCAGCATTATCGGGTTAGGATTAAACGAATGTTTGTCCCCCGATACTCTGAAAGCGAAAGCAGCAAAAATAGCTGAAATTATCAATCAGCCACATTATAGAAAAGCGTATAAAGAACTTGATTTAACCTACTTTCCAATACATTGGAAAGTATTCTTTTTTGCAGCTAAGCACAACATGGAAAGAGTGCTGATGCTATTAATTTTATGTATTAAAAAAATAATATAAAATATTAATCGCATGATAAGTGTTATAGTTCCCGTATATAACGTAGAAGAATATCTACCAACTTGTATTGAAAGTATTCTTAACCAAACATATAAAAATCTTGAAATACTTTTAATTGATGATGGCTCTACTGATAACGTGGTTTGAGAGGCATACTGCCGATAAATCGGTGGAAATCCCTAAAAAATATCATTAGTGTCCGATTAATATATTCAATAGGCTGATTATCAGTATTGTTTTTATGGATAAGCCTCTTTGCTAAAGTTGCTGCTTAATTTTATGTATATCAATAAGTTATTGAGGGATTGAAAAGTTTTATCGGACAGCAATAAAAAATATCCTCAAGGACGGTTCAGCGGAAATATTGAACAACCTTTGTGAGCAAAGGATGAAACTTGTAAAGCTGTTGCTCAAGAACTGTATGAATATAGGCAGTGAGGATGTAGCAGAAAACTCGGCATTCATTTTCTCATTGATAGAAAGCTGTAATCTTAATGACATAGACCTTCAGGATTACCAGAGACACTTGTTTGAATGTGTTCTTCATGGTAAGGATTGCGACAAGAAGGCTCTTTTATCCTATTTTATAAACCAGAATGTTAAAACGAAAATATTTTCTTGTGGACATTTTTATTTTATCGGCTGAAAAACAGCCGATAAAAATAGTGGAAAATAGAATGATCAAAACAAATTATCCTGATGAAGGCAACAAAAGACTTATTTCATAACATGAAACTATTATCTAAAGAGATGAAAGTATCTATTATTATACCTGTTTATAATGTTGCTCCTTATGTGGAAGAATGCATTCAATCTGTTTTACGACAAGATTATAAAAATCTTGAAATTATCATTATTGATGATTGTGGAACGGATAATAGTATGGAATTAGTTGAAGAACTTGTAAAAAACAGTTCACGGGATATTGTCATTCTAAAGCATGATTACAATAAAGGTTTATCAGCAGCACGTAATACAGGTATTAGACGAGCTACAGGAGATTATATATTTTTTTTGGACAGTGATGATTTTATAGAATCTTATTGTATATCGGTTTTGGTGAAAGCTGCGAAAATTTATATCAATGTAGATATGGTATACGGATCTTCTTTTAGTTCTGGAGGTTATCTCCCTGAGAATATATTGAATAGATCCGATTTAGATGAGTTTTATGATAATAGAAAGCAAATAAAAAGTATGATGTTAAATTATACGAAATTCCCATTAACAATATGGAATCGACTGATAAAACGTAGTTGGCTGTTGAAACATAATCTGTTCTTTAAAGAAGGAATTGTACTCGAAGATTTACATTGGAATTTTTACGCTGCCAAATACGTAACATCAATAGCTTTATGTAAAAAGACAACTCATTATTATAGATGCAATCCGAATGGAATTGTGAATTCACAAGAGGAAAAAATAATTGAGAGTGGATATATTATTTTAAAAGATTGGATTTTGAGTTTAGATCGCCATTGCTTATTTAAACAATTGTATTCAGTTTTTCATTTAGCCCATACAACCTATGTAAGAAAATACGGTGGAGCAAATCGACCGAAATGTATTCGAGTATTTTATCCGCTTATTTGTCTATTGGAAGTTGTGATAAGAAATATGCAGAAATATAGAGGTCATTAAGCCTAAGTAAGAAAATATTGTATAAAATGATTGTCATTGGGCTTGTATTTGGGGTATTTATTAAAATATTATTATTCAAATGGTAGAAGAATGATGATATAAAGAGTTTACTGTTCACTTTCGGCGAAGAATCGTATTGAGTAGATATCGTTGAGATACTAGATTCAGCCGGAATTTAGTAAAATAAAATAGATTGATTGAGGAAATCTGAGTATATAAAAAATGTTACAGCTTCGAATAGTTCCATCGTCCCAAATAAAGAGGACTTAATAAGTGAGTATGTATAAGTTTGGTTTAAAGAGAATGATAGACTTCATTGTTTCTATCATTCTGTTAATTATTTCATTTCCTGTACAAGTCATAACGGCAGGAATATTGATTGTCGCAAATAAAAGCATTCATGTATTTTTTACACAGGTTCGTCCGGGAAAAGACGGAAAGTTCTTTAAGATATTAAAATTCAAGACAATGACCGATGAAAGAGGAATAGATGGAAAACTCCTGCCGGATGAGAAGCGGCTGACCCCAGTGGGAAAGTTGATCCGGTCGCTTTCTTTAGACGAATTACCTCAGCTTATCAATGTGCTGAAAGGAGATATGTCTTTAATAGGTCCTCGTCCGTTACTGGTTCAATACTTGTCTTTGTATACGAAGGAGCAAAGTCGCAGGCATGAAGTACGGCCAGGTATTACGGGATGGGCGCAATGTCATGGGCGTAATGCTGTTAGTTGGGCAGAAAAATTTGAACTGGATGTGTGGTATGTAGATCATTGTTCGTTTTTACTGGACTTGAAAATCGTTGCTTTGACAGTTTGGAAAGTCTTTAGTAGAGAAGGTATAACCAAGGAAGGACAGGCAACTACGGATTACTTTAATGGAAATAATTGACTAAGAATTTATGTTTTTGTATGGTGCAGGCGGGCACGCCAAGGTTATAATGGATATTCTTAAAGCTGAAGGAAAACTGGTTGAAGCTTTAATTGATGATAACGAGGGGGTGGATGAGTTGATGGGAGTGAAGGTCTTGCATAATGTGAATTGTGGAATTTCTCCCTTGATTGTAAGTATAGGGAATAATCGTATACGCAGGTTGATTGCAGAAAAGGTTGATGCCGTATTTGGAATGGCAGTTCATCCTTCTGCTATTGTTTCAGGTTCTGCAAGGATAGATGTAGGTACGGTAGTAATGCAGGGAGTTATTATACAGGCCTGTGTGCAGATAGGAAGTCATTGCATTATTAATACAGGTGCTTCTATTGATCATGAGTGTGTGATTGATGACTTTGTGCATATTTCTCCTAGGGTTACGTTGTGTGGAAATGTACATGTGGGTGAGGGAACCTGGATAGGAGCTGGTACGGTAGTTATTCCTGGAGTGAAAATTGGAAAATGGACGGTTATAGGGGCTGGCTCGGTAGTCGATAAGGACATTCCTGATGGAGTGCTGGCTCTTGGTAACAGATGTGAGATTGTGAAAACATTATGATGAGAAAAAAAGTTTTACGTATAACAACTGTCCCTGTTTCGTTAAAACTGTTGCTGGAAGGGCAGCTGAATATGTTGAATAGGGATTATGAGGTGGTGGCGGTTTCATCGCCTGGCAAGGAACTGGAAGAGGTAGGGAAAAGAGAGGGGGTAAGAACTGAAGCGGTATGTATGGAGAGACGTATTGCTTTGGTACAGGACTTCAAATCTCTTGTTGACTTAATACGGCTTATACGAAAGGAAAAACCTTGGATGGTGCATACGATGACTCCTAAGGCGGGACTGCTGGGGATGTTGGCGGCATGGATATGTAAAGTACCGGTCAGGATGCACACGTTTACAGGGTTGGTATTTCCGAGTGCTGTAGGTGTAAAAAAACAATTGCTGATATTGACCGACCGAATTACTTGTGCATGTGCTACTTTTGTGAATCCGGAAGGTAAAGGGGTGAAAGATGATTTGGTGAGGTTTGGAATTACGCGAAAAAAGTTGTATGTTATAGGAAATGGAAATGTGAATGGTGTGAATGTTGATTTCTTTGATCGGACAGATGAAGTGCTGTTACGTGCGCAAGCTATTCGTAAAGAAGGGTGTTTTACGTTTTGCTTTGTGGGGAGAATTGTTGGCGATAAGGGTATTAATGAATTGGTGGAGGCTTTTCTTAAACTGGTGGGTGAGTTTCCTGCATGTAGGCTGATTCTTGTGGGGGATTTTGAGGAAAAACTGGATCCTGTGATGCCCGTAGTTCGGCGGATTATATTTGAGAATGAGCGAATTGTGTTTTCTGGCTGGAAAGATGATATCCGGCCGTATCTTGCCGCTTCTGATGTGTTTGTTTTTCCCAGTTATAGGGAAGGGTTTCCTAATGTTTTACTTCAGGCTGGTGCGATGGGATTGCCGTGTATTGTAACGGACATTAATGGGAGTAATGAAATTATTCATGACCAGGTGAATGGTCTGATTATACCGCCACGAGATAAGGATGCTTTATGGAAGGCAATGAAAATTATGGTTACGGATGAAACTATTCGACGGGAGATGGGGGATCGGGCGCGTAATATCATTGTAAATAGATATGACAGGCATTTAATATGGAGTGAAATACAAAGGGTTTACGCCGAATTGTAGTTTCATTTTTTTTCTTTTTCTGATATTTGACAGCTTGATAGTTGTTAGATTGGGCATCGGTCTTTTTATAATGAAGATTGATTGTTTTTACTTGTTCGTTCTTTGACGTAATGGCAGTAGTTGACTGAAAAAACTGGCAGATGGAATATAAGTTTGGATTGGAAGATATAAGGGAACTATCCAATAAAGAGAAGATTTCATTGCAGCGTCGGTATGCTTTGCATTGTAAATATGAGGAAGCGGTAGCTATGTATGCTGACACGGAACTTCCTCTATGTGAGATAGCTGCAAAGTGTGATGTTCCGTTGGGGGGATTGGGAAAATATTTACGACGTTATTGGCGTGAATTGATGTTGCGTAGAAAAGGAATCTCTTGTGAGGGAAAGAACCCTGAAGATATAAAGGTTATTCCTCCTGGTCAGCCTAATATAGTGTCTTGTGCTAAATATAAAGAATCAGTGGAAGCTTGTGGTTCACTGGAATATATAGATTTAAATGTGTCGCAAGTAGCCCGTAAATTTAATGTTAATGGCACGGCATTGGCGAATTATATGCGGAGACATTATGACGAAATCCTAATTTGGCGTGAAAAAGTACGTAAAAGGTTGGGGATTGGTGATAATGTGCACCGAGGTGTTCGTCCGGAATGTGAAGAACAATATGCAGAAGCGGTGGAAATGTATAGATCGACTGAAAAGACGATTCCGGAAGTTGCGGAAATATGTCAAGTTTCTTTAGGTGGGTTAAGTCAGCATTTGAGGTTTTATCATAAAGACGTTATTTGTAAAAGGCAGATAGAACGTAAGGCTGCCAAAAATCCTAAGGTTGTTGGGAAAATGTCGGGTAACGGACGATTGCATTGTCCCTCGAAAAAAACTGTAGAAAAATACCGGGAAGCATTGGAACTTTATAGGAACTCTAATTTGATTGTGAAAGAAATAGTACATAAGACAGGAGTTCCACTAGAGGGGTTTCGAAGTTATTTACGAATTTGGCATCGGGATTTGATGTTGGAACGTAGAGAAGTAAAGGACGAGAAAAGTAATGAAGAATATATCGACTTAACGAAGAAAAAACGTTACTTAAAGTCGACTGCTGCAAAATATGAAACAGCTATTAGTAGTTTGAAGAATAATGTTCGACCGATATCACAAATAGCTGTAGAATATGGTTTGAACTCAGAGGCCTTTCGAGTTTATTTATGGGAGCATGAGCCGGATTTAATGGCACAATGTGGTATGGTAAGAAACAAAGATGGTAAGTGTGTCTCGAAACAAGCTTCTGAAAAGTATGCAGAGGCTGTCAGGCTGTATGAAACAACGACAGAAAATTTGAAATCAATAGCTCAACGTTTAGGTATTGTATATAATAGTTTAGGAGGATATATCCGGCGTAATTATCCAGATGCTAAACAAAAACATGAGGAATTACTGCGTGAAGAGATGAAAACTAATGCTGAAGATTGATTTTCATTCTAGAGCTTGAGTATTAATGACTATTATAAATTGAAGTTTCCCCCAATAGCACAAATCCCGCTATTTGGGGTAAGTTTTTCTTATTCCTTTTCCTTTTACCGATATATTCTTTATCTTCAAAGGCAAAACCGCACGCTATGAATTACGAAACTTATCAAATCATGCTATATGTCCTGTCCTTCTTGGCAGTGATAGTTTTTGTAGCACTTTATTTTGTGAAGGCTGGGTACGGCATGTTCCGTACTCGCTCGTGGGGATGGTCTGTGCCGAACAAAGCAGGCTGGATACTGATGGAAGCTCCTTCATTTGTGGTAATGGGGCTTTGGGCATGGAAGGCAGGAGTAGAGGCATATACTCCGCAGGCCGTATTTGTAGGACTGTTCATGCTGCATTATTTTCAGCGTTCGTTTGTTTTTCCGTTGCTGATGAAAGGGAAGAGCCGGATGCCGCTGGCTATCATGGCGATGGGAATACTTTTCAATGTAATCAATGCGACCTTGTTGGCTGCCAGCTTTTTCAGTTGTGCATTGCCGGGGAAGTACGAATCGGCCACATTTTGGACAAATCCTTTACCTTGGGTAGGAGCCGCGATATTTTTCATAGGAATGGCCATTAATCTGCATGCAGACCATGTAATCCGGAATTTACGGAAGCCGGGCGATACACGTCATTACCTGCCGGAGAAAGGTTTTTATCGCTATGTGACTTCAGCCAATTATTTCGGGGAACTGGTGGAATGGACAGGATTCGCTTTGCTGACGGCTTCACCTGCGGCCTGGGTGTTTGTGTGGTGGACAGCAGCCAATCTGGTGCCACGTGCCGATGCCATTTACAAACGCTATTGTGAGGAGTTCGGAAAGCAGGCGGTAGGCAGCAGAAAAAGAATTATACCTTATATATATTAGGGAAAGGAGGAAAGATGGATTCACTTTTATTTACTCCGGTCACTTTGGGGCCGTTGACACTGCGTAACCGTAGTATTCGTTCGGCTGCATTTGAAAGCATGTGTCCTGGAAATGTACCTTCACCGCAATTGCTGGATTATCATCGCTCGGTGGCTGCCGGTGGAGTGGGGATGACTACGGTGGCGTATGCAGCCGTAACGCGTAGTGGACTTTCATTCGACCGGCAGTTGTGGATGAGGCCGGAGATTGTGCCGGGACTGCGTGAGCTGACGGATGCGGTGCATGCCGAAGGGGCTGCAGCAAGCATTCAACTGGGGCATTGTGGCAATATGTCGCATAAGAGTATTTGCGGATGCCTTCCGGTAGGAGCAAGTAGCGGATTCAATTTGTATTCACCCACTTTTGTACGTGGACTACGTGTCGATGAATTGCCGGAAATGGCAAAGGCTTACGGACGGTCTGTGTGTCTGGCGCGTGAAGCAGGCTTTGATGCGGTGGAAATACATGCCGGCCATGGATACCTGATCAGTCAGTTTCTTTCCCCTTCTACCAATCACCGGAAGGATGAATTTGGCGGAACGTTAGCGAACCGCATGCGTTTTATGGAGATGGTGATGGAGGAAGTGATGAAAGCAGCGGGAAATGATATGGCTGTACTGGTGAAAATGAATATGCGCGACGGTTTTCGGGGAGGTATGGAACTGGACGAGTCCTTACAGGTGGCACGGAAACTGCAGGAATTGGGAGCGCATGCGTTGGTGTTGAGCGGCGGGTTTGTCAGCAAGGCACCGATGTATGTGATGCGGGGGGAGATGCCTATCCGAACCATGACGCACTACATGACCTGTTGGTGGTTGAAGTATGGCGTACGACTGGTAGGTAAATACATGATACCCTCTGTGCCTTTCCGTGAGGCTTATTTCCTGGAAGATGCTTTGAAGTTTCGGGAGGCACTGGATATACCGTTGGTGTATGTGGGAGGTCTGGTGTCGCGACAGAAAATAGAGGAGGTATTGAATCATGGTTTTGAAGCGGTACAGATGGGGCGTGCGCTGCTGAATGAGCCCGATTTTGTGAATCGTATGCGACGGGAAGAGAATGCACGGTGCAATTGTCGTCACAGTAATTATTGCATTGCCCGTATGTACACGTTGGACATGGCTTGTCATCAGCATTTGCAGGAGGAACTGCCGCCTTGTCTGAAGAAAGAAATCGAACGAATTGAAAGCAAGGGATGAGATGGAGCGTAAATTAGCAGTGATTACAGGTGCCGACGGAGGAATGGGAACAGAGATTACCCGTGCGGTGGCGTTGGCTGGTTATCGGGTGATAATGGCCTGCTGTAACAGGGAAAAGGCTGAGGCTAAAAGAGAGTGGCTGGTGAAGGAAACAGGTAATCCGGAGGTGGAGGTCATGTATATTGATTTGGCTTCGTTGGCTTCTGTGGCTGACTTTGCGGAGCGAATCTGTGCCCGTGGGGAGAGGCTGGCATTATTGATGAACAATGCCGGGACGATGGAAACCGATCGCAGGCTGACGGAGGATGGATTGGAACGTACGGTGAGTGTGAATTATGTGGGGCCTTATCTGTTGACACGCAAGTTACTTCCACTTATGGGAGAAGGGAGCAGAGTGGTCAACATGGTGTCGTGTACGTATGCAATCGGCAAATTGGATTTTCCGGACTTTTTCTTGCGCGGAAAGAAGGGGAGTTTCTGGCGAATTCCGGTTTATAGCAATACGAAATTAGCTTTGACACTTTTTACGCTTGAATTGGCAGCTCGTGTGAAGGAGAGAGGTATTGTGGTGAATGCGGCTGATCCGGGCATTGTTTCGACGGATATTATCACCATGCACATGTGGTTTGACCCTTTAACGGATATTTTCTTCCGGCCGTTTATCCGGACACCTCGTCAAGGGGCAGCCACGGCCATCGGTTTGCTGCTGGATGAAGAGGCAGGCAAGCGTACCGGTACATTGAATGTAAGCGGACATGCTGTAAAGTTGTCCGGGAAGTATCTTCCTCATGTGCAACAGCAGGAGTTGTGGGAGCGTACGGAGGAGATTGTGAAGAAGTGGTTATAAGATGTATAAATGAAAACGGGCCGGCTTATCTGTGTGACAAGTCGGCCCGTAGCGTTAAAGATTATGTATTATACCAAGTGAGCAATCAGTTCTTCACGGTCGCCTGCTAACAGGTCGATAACCGGAACTTCAATCATGGTGTAGCATCCCGGTTGCTGCTTCATAGAAGCACGAGCTACACAAACCAGTACCTGAGCTGTCAGAGCCGGGTTGTTGATCTTCATGTCAAATTCGAAGAGCTGGTTGTGAGTCTTACCTGATACACCTTTACGAACCAGGTTTACACCGTGACCTACATCGTTCAGGTCGTCTACGCAAGGAACCTGGATAACATGTGTTTCATCGTTTACAAAATAGGGGTCAGCTTTGATAGCTGCTTCTACTGTCTTGAAGTCTGCACCTTCTTCCAGTTCTACATATACCATACGGCGGTGAATACCTGTTCCCACCGGAATAGTCATAGACAACGCATCTTTTACTCCGGCAATGGCGCGAACGGCTACAGAGTGTCCCATGCTGCGGCCCGGACCGAAGTTAGTGTAAGTGATTCCTTTCGGAGCGATGGCTTCCAGCAGCGTGCGTACTACAGAGTCGCTTCCCGGATCCCATCCGGCAGAAATGATAGCTACTGCGTTGTGAGCTTTTGCTGTTTCACCCAAAGAACGGCGCAGGCTGGTAATCTGAGTATGGATGTCGAAGCTGTCTACCGTGTTGATTCCTAATGCAAGGATTTCTTTTGCATATTGTTCTACGCTGCGGGTCGGAGTTGCCAGAATAGCTACATCAACATCTTTCAGTTCGCGAATATCTTTTACTACAGGATAATCGGCCAGTTCTGCAGGTTTGTTTTCTGCTCCATTACGGCGTACGATACCTGCTACTTCAAAATCAGGAGCTGCTTCAAGCGCTTCCAGTGTGAATTTTCCGATGTTTCCGTAACCTACTACGGCTGCTCTAATCTTTTTCATATTTCTTATTTGTTTTAAGTTGTTTCGTTTTAGTTGGCGCAAAAATACAGAATTAGAATCATTCCAAACAAGCAATAAAGCCACGAATTCCAAAAAAATCTGGCTGAACTTACAATTTATAACTTTCTTATCGTTATTTTTGTTCTCCATTTTATAAATTGTTAGAAAAACATGATTGAATATATCAAAGGAGAACTTGTGGATGCTACTCCGGCGTGGGTGGTTGTAGAGTGTAATGGATTAGGATATGGAATTAATGTGTCGTTGAATACTTACTCTGCCGTACAGGGGAAAAAGGAGGTCAAACTCTATATATATGAGGCCATCCGTGAAGATGCGTATGTGTTATATGGATTTGCCACCCGTCAGGAGAGGGAATTGTTTTTGTTGCTTATCAGTGTATCGGGCATTGGAGGAAATACGGCCCGTATGATTTTGTCGGCACTTTCTCCTTCGGAATTATGTAACGTAATTGGCAGTGGAAACGACAAGCTGCTGAAGACCGTGAAGGGAATTGGCTTGAAAACGGCCCAGCGCATCATTGTGGAGCTGAAAGATAAGATTGCAGTGACAGGTATAGAGAGTGCGGCAACCGTCAAATCGGTGGCTGTAGCTGCCAATACGGAAATATATGAAGAGGCAGTGGCTGCATTGACCATGTTGGGATTTGCACAGGCGCCTTCTCAAAAGGTAACCGCGCAGATTCTCAAGGAGGAACCGGATGCGCCTGTGGAAAAAGTAATCAAGCTTGCTTTAAAGCGACTTTAAATCAGGGTTTTATCGTCTCTCAGTACTTCCTTGGTAGTACTGTAGTACTTTCCCGGCAGTACTGGAGTTTTCTCACGGAAGTACTGAAGTACTGCTTAGGGAGTACTGAGCAGTGGGGCTGGTCTTCGCGTGAAAGGGCACCGCACCCTCAAAGAGTGTTTCTTCTGTTTTGAAGCAATGCATTTTTTTTGTTCCTTTGTGAAGTTTATTGATTAAAAAATTAAGTAGCATGACATTTGCGAGCATTGTATGGGATGTGGATCCGGTGCTGGTTCATTTGGGTTCGCTCGAAATCCGTTGGTACGGGCTGATGTGGGGGCTGGGATTTATTTGGGCTTACGAAATGGTCTCCCGTTTGTTTAAGAAGGAAGGGTATCCGGAAAACTGGGCCGACAAACTGTTTGTATATTGTATTGTCAGCAGTGTGATTGGAGCTCGTCTGGGGCACTGCCTGTTTTATGAATGGGATTATTATGGAGCGCATCCGGCAGAAATTCTGAAAATCTGGAAAGGTGGACTGGCCAGTCACGGAGGTGTATTTGCCTTGATACTGGCTTTAATCTGGTATTCCAAGACGGTGACGAAAAAAAGCGTGTGGTGGTTGTTCGACCGTATGATACCTGCCGTAGCGGTGGTTTGTATGTGTATCCGTTTCGGTAACCTGATGAACTCCGAGATTTTCGGTTATCCTACAACTTTACCATGGGGATTTGAGTTTGTCCGCTCGCGTGAATGGCAGGAATTATACAATCAGAATGGAGCGGCACAGGCTTGTCATCCTACCCAGATTTATGAAATGCTTTATTGTCTGGTGGCACTGGTCGTATCGTGGTTCATGTATCACAAGCTTCATCTAGGAAAACGAATCGGATTGACTACGGGCGTTTCTTTGCTAATCTTTTTCGGTGCCCGTTTCGGATTGGAATTCATGAAGAATCCGCAGGTAGCTGAAGAAGTTGGTATGACGTTGAACATCGGACAATGGTTGAGTGTGCCGTTGATATTGTTAGGTATATATCTGATTGCAACCAGCGGAAAAAGGAAAGAATCCTTTTAATAAAGATAGTTCTCTTGCTTGAAGCAAGTCCTTGTACGAATGTTTCATCTTTGAATAATTATGTTACATGCAACATAATTATTCGAGGATGAAACATTTTTTATATGCCTTTTAGTTGCTGGACCATACATTTGCCATACCGTTTTGAACGGTGTATGAAATAAAATTGGTGTTGAACTTAAATTAATGCGTAAATGAAAAGCGACAAAAGAGCATTATTTTTTACACTCCTGTTTACTATGGTGTGTATGGTATTGCAAGCACAAAGTTTGCAGGTTGAGGGGACTGTGATTTCCAAGTCGGATGGTGAACCCATTATTGGGGCTACTGTACTAGAAAAAGGTACTACAAACGGTACGATTACCGATTTTGATGGTAAATTCTCTTTATCAGTCAAGCAAGGAGCTGAAATTACCATTTCTTATGTAGGTTTTAAATCTCAAACATTAAAAGCTAAAGGAGTTTTGAAGGTTATTCTGGAAGAGGACTCTGAAATGCTGCAGGAAGTTGTAGTGACGGGTTATACCACTCAGCGTAAGGCTGATTTGACTGGATCTGTGGCTGTGGTATCTACAGAATCGCTAAAGACAACTTCTGATACTGATCCCATGCGTGCTTTACAGGGAAAGGTGGCAGGTATGACGATTACAGGAAACGGTTCTCCAAGTGGTACAGCTACGGTACGTATTCGCGGTATCGGTTCTTTTAACTCTTCTCAGGATCCGCTTTATGTAATTGATGGGGTACCTACTAATATGTCTCTTAACTCATTGAATACAAATGATATTGAGAGTATGCAGGTGTTGAAAGATGCGGCTTCTGCTTCTATTTACGGTTCGCGGGCTTCAAATGGTGTTATTATCATTACTACGAAGAAAGGTAAGAAAGCAGATAAAGTGAAAGTGGATTTCTCAGCCAACCTGACTGCCCAGTTCTATACTTCACAGTCATTGATGGATGTTTGTAATTCATCAGAATATGCTACTGCAATGGCACAGGCCGCATTAAATGATGGACTGGATCCGGTTTCGTATGCAAGCAACTACGGCTTAAATTTGAATGCCGCGTCGGGAACTCCTATTACTGTCTGGAACCCGAGCACTAGCCAGTATGTAAATTATACGGTCAATGGCTTGTATGACGGATATATCAACAGTAAGAAAACCATGCGTTACTCTGATACTGACTGGATGGATGAAATATCAAGAGTAGGTTTCTCTCAGAATTATGATCTTTCTCTTTCACATGCCAATGATAAACATTCTACCATGTTCTCATTGGGATATAAAAAGAATAATGGTATTTTGAAATATACGGATTTTGAAAATATTTCTGCCCGTATGAATTCATCATACAATGTAAATAAATACATTACGGTTGGAGAAAACTTTACGGTAACTTATACCAGTCAGGTAGATTGTGCACCGATGGAAAATGCGTTGAAGATGGCCCCTATTGTACCGGTCTATGAAGAAGACGGAACTACATTCTCTGGTCCGGTCGGAGGTATGAGTGACCGTCAGAATCCTTTGCGTGAACAGTATCAAAATAAAGACAATGCATTGAACTACTGGAGATTGTTCGGCAATGGATATGTAGATATAAAACCTTTCAAGGGCTTTGTTTTCCGTTCTAACTTCGGATTGGATTTCTATAATTCATTTATTAATGCAATGACTCATACCTATCATTCTGATATTGTAAACAATGACATTGCTAAAACCACGTTGTCAAATAAGAATGAAGTGAATTGGACATGGTCAAATACCATCAATTATAATTTTAATGTAGCCAGCAAGCACGATATCAATGTGTTGTTGGGAGCTGAATTGTCCAAGCAAAGTTCTATTGATTTTTCTGCTTATTCAGAAGGCTATGCGTTGGAGGATGTAGATTATATGTGGCCTAATGCTGCTACAGGTGTGATGAAGAATACAGGTGCTAAGGTCGGATATAGACTAGCTTCTTTCTTCGGAAAAGTAGATTACAACTATGATGATTTTATCTTGGCTTCATTTACAATCCGTCGAGATGGTTCTTCTCGCTTTGGTAAAGGTAATCGTTGGGGTACATTCCCGGCAGCTACATTAGGTTTGCGTTTGTCAAAGCTGCTGAAAGCAAACTGGATGGATGATTGGAAAGTCAGATTATCTTGGGGACAGACTGGTAACCAGGCTATTGATAATAATGCACAGTTTGGATTGTTTGTTGTAGATTATGGGTTGGATCGTGTGACTTCTACTGCGTATGACTTGTATCTTCAGGGTTCAGGTACTTTCCCTTCAGGGTATCGTGCTACTCAGCTTGCTAATCCGGATTTGAAATGGGAGTCGGCTACACAATATAATATAGGTACCGATTTTGCATTCCTGAACAACAGTTTGTATGGAACTATTGATGGGTATATTAAAGATGTAGATGACATGTTGATTAATCCTGCTTATTTAGGAGCTATCGGTGAAGGTGGTGCGTCTTGGCTGAATGGACCTTCTTTGCGGAACTGGGGTATGGAGTTCAGTTTAGGATATCGGAAGTCGTTGGCTTGTGGCTTAGGCTTGGATATCAATGCTAATGTAGACTTTTTCCGAAATAAAGTGACTTATCTGCCGGCTACCACTACGGGTTCATACGCACATACATCTAAAGAAAATCTGGTAGAGTCTGGTATGCCTTATGGTTCTTCTGTAGGATATGTGGTAGAAGGTATTTTCCAGAACCAGGCTGAAGTAGATGCTTCCGGACAGGCAAATGCTCGTGTGGGCGGTTTGAAATATGCGGATTTGGATGGAAATGACATCATTACTTCAGATGATCAGGACTGGATTTATAATCCGGTTCCGGCTTTCTCTTATGGCTTGAATATTGCATTGAACTATAAGAACTTTGATTTGAGTATGTTCTGGCAGGGGGTATACGATCAGGATGTATACAATAACCAAAAGGCACAAACTGATTTTTGGAGTATTACCGATGCAGGTTCTAATAAAGGCTCTCGTTTGTTGGGAGCTTGGAACACCAATAACACGGGTTCTACTATACCAGCTCTGACTACTAATAATACGGCAGACGAGGGTAGAGCTTCCAGTTATTATGTAGAAAACGGATCTTATTTGAAATTGCGTAATCTTCAGGTGGGATATACGGTTCCTGCTTCTTTCTTGTCGAAGTTCAAGATGAGCAGTGCCCGAATTTACTTGTCAGGTCAAAATCTGCTGACTATCAAGAGTAAGAGTTTGACTTGTCCCGATCCGGAAAATCCGAACTGGAATTATCCGCTTGCTACTTCTGTTTCATTTGGTTTACAAATTGGTTTTTAAATTTAAAATAATGGATATGATGAAAAAATATATATTTCTGGCAGCTTGTGCATTAGGTTTGTCATTGACAAGTTGTGAAGACTTTTTAGACTATACCCCGACTGCAGTGGTGGATGAAGAACAGGCATTCTCCGAACCGGAGAAAATGGTAAATTCGGCTTATGCCATGTTGGGAGATTGCTGGTACACTTATCCGTTTAACCTGTTCCCTTATGGTGACGTAAGTTCTGATGATTGCCTGAAGGGTGGTTCTGGAACAACAGATACAGGCTATCATGCTTTTGATATTTGGACTACATTGACCGCTACTACTCCGGGTGAAATGGATGAGCTTTGGTATCGTTTGTATGCTGCTGTTTCTCGTTGTAATCGTGCGTTGATTTCGTTGGAACGGAATGGAGATAGTTTGGGAGAAGATGTGAAAGAACAGCGTGTTGCCGAAGTGCGTTTCTTGCGTGGACATTTCTATTTTAAACTTCTGACTGTGTTCCGTCAGGTTCCTTGGATTGATGAACAAGTAGTAGAGGATAATTCATATGAACAAGTTAGTAATACAGCGTTGACTTACGAACAATTGTTTCAGAAAGTAATTGATGATTTCAAGGCGGCTTATGATGTGTTACCTGTAAAAGAACCGGGGGAGGACGGTCGGGCTAATAAAATTGCGGCTGCAGCTTATTTGGCTAAATGTTATCTGACTTTGGCATGGGGAGACGGATATGAGGCAACAACCGGTGAAAGTCATATCAATTCTGAATACATGCAGAAAGTAATAACTTATACAGATGATGTGGTAGCTTCTGATTACGGATACCTGGAAGATTATGGCGATATCTTCTTGCCTGCTTATAAAAATAGTAAGGAATCAATTTTTGCAGTTCAATGTTCTGATTATGAAGATGATAATACGACCTATGGACGTGCTAACTGGTCGAACATGCTGAATGGTTGCTGGCAGATGTGGTCTTGCGGATGGGATTTTCACAAACCTTCTCAGAATTTGGTGAACGCCTTCAAGACCAAGAACGGCCTTCCGATGTTTGATGATTATAACAACGAGATTGATTATCCGATTAATGGACAACCTGACAACCAAAAGTGGGATCCGCGTTTGTTCCATACCGTAGGTATGCCCACTTTCCCTTACAAGTATGAGGCTGAATATACGATGACTACTGCCAATTCACGTACACCGAATACATATGGATACTATACTTCGTTGAAAGAAGTTCCTCAGCGTTCTGAAGGGGAAACCTATAATGGTTCATGGCAGGCATTCGCAATGAATGATTATGTATTCCGTTATACAGATGTGATGTTGATGCGTGCAGAAGCTTTGATTGAACTGAACAGATTAGATGAGGCTGAGAAGATTGTAAATGACATTCGTGGTCGTGCTGCTTTATCGGTCAACAAACACATTATTTATGCAAAAGATCAGTGTGAGATAGCCCAGTATCCTGATAATTATTTTACATCTAAGGAAGTGGCACGTAAATGTTTGCGCTGGGAACGTCGTTTGGAAATGGCAATGGAGAATGGACGTTTCTTTGATTTGCGCCGTTGGGGAATTGCGTCGGAAACATTGAATGCTTATTTCCTGACAGAGCAGAATGACGTTTACGAAGGACAGACTTATGGACAATATTATAAGGATGCTCATTTTACTGCGGGTAAGAATGAGTTCTTCCCGATACCTTATAACCAGATGTATTATATTCCTGGGTTGTACACTCAGAATAAGGGATATGAATAATATGATAGATTTTCCTTTTTCTTCCTTATGTCAACAAGGAAGAAAAAGGAAATAACATAGCGATATATATTAAAAACATAATTTTATGAGAAAGTATGCATATACAATAAAAGTAACCCTGTTGGGACTTTTTTTAGGAATGACATCAGTGGTACAGGCTGATTCTTCATGGACAATTCGGCATTTGGTGTGTGAACAAAATATTGTTTCTTTGGATGTCACCGAAGATTATTTGCTTCTTCCCATACAAGATGATGCACCGGAAGGTAAAATTTGTATTGTAAAAGATAATGAACAGAAGGGTACTCTTATGAATGTCCGTTTGGCTCGCGAGAGAGTGGATTCATACGTCCCATTTGCTTTGTCGGCTTATAAAGGGCAGCATATTTCAATAGAAATACAAGGGGTTCCTGAAACGGCTCTTTGCTGGAAAGAATTGAAACTGTCGGGCTCATTTGATATGGCGAACAAAGAAAGCTTTCGTCCCGTTTATCATCATACTCCGGCATACGGGTGGATGAACGATCCGAACGGAATGTTTTATAAAGATGGGGTATATCATTTGTATTTCCAGTATAATCCGTATGGGTCTGTTTGGGGCAATATGCATTGGGGACATTCTACCAGTACCGATTTGATGCATTGGAAGTTTGAAGGGTGTGCCATCGTACCGGATGCATGGGGGGCTATTTTTAGTGGTTCCTGTGTGGTAGACCATGAAAATACGGCAGGCTTTGGTAAAGAAGCTGTGGTGGCATTCTATACTTCTGCTAAATCTACTCCATGGGGAGATATACAGATGCAGAGTATGGCCTATAGTCTGGATAACGGAAAAACTTTTACGAAATATGAAGGCAACCCTATCCTGACTTCTTCTGAAAAGGATTTTCGTGACCCAAAGGTATTTTGGTATGCACCGGGAAAGCACTGGGTTATGATTCTTGCAGTAGGTCAGCACATGGAAATTTATTCTTCTGTTAACTTGAAGGAATGGAAGAAAGAAAGTGAATTTGGTGCTATGCAGGGGGCTCACGGTGGCGTATGGGAATGTCCGGATTTGGTGGAAATTCCTGTAGAGGGCACTCGCGAGAAAAAATGGGTACTAATATGCAACCTGAATCCTGGAGGTCCTTTTGGAGGTAGTGCCGCTCAGTATTTCGTAGGTTCATTTGATGGTAAGAAGTTTGTGAACGAATCGCCTACTCAGACAAAGTGGATGGATTGGGGAAAGGATAACTACGCTACTGTAACATGGAACAATGCGCCTGATGGACGTTGCATCGCATTAGGATGGATGAGTAACTGGCAGTATGCCAATAATGTTCCTACCCGTCAGTATCGTAGTGCCAATACTCTTGCTCGTGATTTAACGCTTTATCGCGAGGGACAGGAGTTGTATTTAAAAAGTACTCCTTCAGTGGAAGTGAAAAAAGCACGTGGAAAGAAAGTTTCAATACCTTCATTTAAGGTTTCCGAGAAGCATGAAATAGTAAATTTGTTCGAAGAAAAGCAAGGAGCCTATGAAGTAGAAATAGTCATTCAGAATGCAGGCGCATCAAAGATTGCTTTTTGCCTGTTGAATGATAAAGGAGAGAAAGTCTCTATGTATTATGACTTGAATCGTAAACAATTTGTGATGGATCGTAGTGAGAGCGGAACGGTTGATTTTAGCAAGGACTTTCCTGCAGTTACGGTCGCTCCGGTGAATGTTGACAAAGAGTTGACTTTACGCTTGTTTGTCGATCGGTCAAGTATTGAAGCTTTTGGTGAGGATGGAAAATTTGTGATGACAAATTTGGTTTTCCCTTCACAGCCTTATGTAAAAATGTGCTTTGAAGCGGATAAGAACGGGTATGCAGTGAAATCATTGAATGTGTATAAATTGCAGTAACTATCCTCCTTGCTAGTAAAAATGTTGCGTCCTGTAGTAATATTGTTACATGAAACAATATTGTCATAGGATGCAACATTCGTTATGGCCTTGTAGCTGGCAATCACTTACTTTTGCGACGAACAAATAAAAAATTTCATGCTAACATACTAATTTTAATAATGCTATGAAGGCCGAAAAAAAACAGTTTTCAAATCGTATGGGAGCTGCGGTATTGCTGCTCGCCTTGGCTTGTGTAAATGGTTATGCACAAGAAAACAAATCATCAAATGACGGTAGTTCTAAAGAAGAAGGTAACCGTAATGTCATGTTGAATGCAGCCAGTGCAAACGGACCTCGTGAAATTCAGATTGGTCTTCCTTCTGCGGATGTGAATGTGCTTGAAAATGGAATTCCGGTAACGTATGCTACCAATCCGCACAGCGTAAACTCTTTGTGGCGTGCAGATGCCAGCTTAAGCCATGTAGGATTGTTGAAGATTTCAGAGACTGCCATTACAACCGGTAATATCGGATATGCAGTCAACTCTTTCAGTCAGCTTGGTGAAAAAGGTTTTCATGGAACATTGAATTATAAGTCGAATCATTTCGGTATGCAGGAGTTCTCTCTGAATCTGAACGGAGAAATTGCTAACGATTGGTTCTATAGTGGAAGCATCTATCAGGATTTTGACCCGGGAACATTCAAAATCAAATCTACTCCTTTCCAGGATCGTACACAGATTTATAAGTTTGCCTTGACAAAACGCTATAACAATAACCGGGGTGAGTTTACGGCTATGTATCATTACAGCAACAGCCATCCGGTATATATGTATGCCACTCAGTCGGCTCCGTTTATTTACGTAGGCGATGGTAGCGTAAGAGAGTTGGGTGCTTTTGCTTTGGGTACGACTTCTTATCTTCCGGTTGACAATGAAATGGTATATCGCGACATGCGTACGGGAGAGTTGAAGAAAACAAGCTTGTATGATGCCGTACAGAATAAGGGTAGTGAGTTTACCTTGATGAATAATTACAACTGGGATAACGGTTTGTCTTGGAAAGTAATCATGAAATACGACCATGCGACCGGTTCTTGTGTGTACCAGACTCCGATGGAACTTTCACAGCGTGCAAACAGTGCTATCAATTATCAGTATGAAGCAGAAGACGGTAGCATGAGAGCATACGATGGCGAATATGTACAGAGCCGTATGTCTTGCTTGAACCGTGGTTTCATTGATGAAGTAATGTTTACTACTGAGTTGTCTCGTAAATTGTCTAACGGTACATGGCGTTTGGGATTGAACGAATGGTACTATGATATTGATTATGCATCAAATACTACGATGTATGACCAGTCTGTACCGACTGACGGAAGCTATCCGGTTCGTCTTTATAATCCTGATTATAATGTAGCGGGAAGTGGACGTACTTATGGAGGTAATGGATATTACTATGACTTCAACAAGAATGCATCAGAATATTATAAAGGTCATGAAAACAAATTGGCTGTATATTTCACTCACGACTGGGATGTAACCGACAAATTTAACCTTTACTACGGTGCTCGTCTGGAATACCAGGCTCTTCGTGGAAACAATGCAGCGGTTAAAGATGCTGATGGCAATTTTGTAGGACGTTTTGCTGATTATTATCTGGGAGCTACTGCACCTAATGGAACAAAGATTGAACCGACTCCGATGGAGTATGACTGGTTTAATTACGCACTGAGTGCAGCCGCTACTTATAAGTTGACCAAACAGTTCGGATTTACTGGAGACTTTACTTACATTACCCAGCATCCGAGAATTGAGAACTTTGCTCCGGCTGTATTGCCGAATACCGATAAGATTTCAGTACCTCTGGGACGTGCCGGTATCTATTATAACAACGAATGGTTGAGCTTGACTTCATTGTTCTCTTATATCTCAAAGACTAACAACAACTCTACATTGAACTTGCAGCATAGCGTAAATGGAGTAAACGAAATCTTGGCTGCTCCGTTGAACTATGACATCAAGACATTGGGTTGGACAACCGACGTGGTAGCTCGTCCGTTTAAAGGTTTTGATTTGCACTTCCTCTTCACTTACCAGAAGCCGACTTACAAGAAATATGAAACTTCTGTGAAGTTCTCAGACGGTTATGTAGGTCAGATCAATGCTACTGGTAACATCGTAGCAGAAATCCCGCAGGTAATCGTGGAAATCGACCCGAGCTATATGATTACAAAAGATTTGAAAATCTGGACCAGCTTCCGTTACTTTAGCAAGACATACGCTAATATCAACGATGCCTATTATTTCAATGGTCGTTGGGAAACCTTCGGTGGTTTGAACTGGCAGGTAAACAAGAAGCTGTCATTAGGCTGTTCAGTTGTTAACTTCCTGAACCAGACTGGTGCAAAAGGAAGTATCGCAGGTGCAGAACTCGTAACGAAGGAAGAAGCTGGAAAATATGCCAATACAGTAATGGCAGGAAGCTACATCCGTCCGTTCACAGTAGAATTCTCTGCACAGCTTAAATTCTGACATTCATTTTTCTATTCCGATAAATTCCCGGCACAACGAATCAATGGGTTGTGCCGGTTATAAAAAGTTTTCAATAGGTATTTTTAAAAGAATAATTTGTATTTTTAATCCCATAAAACAACGTATCATGAAAAAGAATTTTGTTAACCTCGCATTAGGAGCGTTTTTCTTGACTGGTATGTGGGCATGCCAATCACAAAAAAATAACTTAGTATTTGAGCATCAGGGAGACACTTTGACTGTCGTACACATAAAGAATCCTTCTAAATATCTTTTGCTTCCTATCCAGGAATCATCTAATGAGGGAAAGGTGAAATTAGTAACCGGAAGTCCGGCTGATATGCCGATGGATGTACGTCTGGCAGTAGACAGCGTAGAGTATTACGTACCGTTTGAATTGCCTCAAGGAGCTAAGGAAGCCACTGTTACCATTGGAAAGGTGGCTGCAAACGCTGTATGCTGGGAGCATATTCAGTTGTCGGATACTTTTAATACGGCAAATACGGACTATTATCGTCCGGTATATCACCACACACCGCTTTATGGCTGGATGAACGATGCCAACGGACTGGTATATAAAGATGGAGAGTATCATTTGTATTTTCAGTATAATCCTTACGGTTCCAAGTGGGGAAATATGCACTGGGGACATTCAGTTAGTAAGGACTTGATTCATTGGGACCATTTGAATCCTGCTATCGCACGTGACACATTGGGTCACATTTTCTCAGGAAGTACAGTGGTAGACAAGAACAATAGCGCAGGCTACGGAAAAGATGCCATTATCGCTTTCTACACATCTGCCAGCGATGAACACGGACAGATTCAGTGTATGGCTTATAGCAAAGACAATGGACGTACTTATACAAAATACGAGAAAAATCCGATTTTGACTCCGTTTGACGGACTGAAAGATTTCCGCGATCCGAAAGTGTTCTGGTATGAACCAGCTCAGAAGTGGTATATGATTGTTTCTGCGGACAAGGAAATGCGTTTCTACTCTTCTTCTAACTTGAAGGACTGGGAATATCAGAGCGGATTTGGTAAAGGTTATGGTGTACAGCCTAATCAGTTTGAGTGTCCTGACTTTATCCAGTTGCCGGTTGATGGTGACAAGAACAATATGAAATGGGTGATGATTGTAAATATCAACCCGGGTTGTATGTTCGGTGGTAGTGCTACAGAATATTTCGTAGGTGATTTTGATGGAAAAGAATTCAAATGTGACACGAAACCGGAAGTAACTAAATGGTTGGATTTTGGTAAAGACCACTATGCTACTGTTTGTTTCTCAAATACTGGAGACCGCGTGGTTGCAGTGCCTTGGATGAGCAACTGGCAATATGCAAATGTTACTCCTATCCGTCAGTATCGTGGAGCAAATGCCTTGCCGCGTGAACTGTCATTGTATACAAAAGATGGACAGATTTACATGGCAGCCAATGCAGTAAAGGAAACTGCAGGCTTGCGTAAAGAAACACGTACCATTGACAATCAGACTGTGAAAGGTGAAAGCAAGATTGACGAAATCTTCCCGCAGAATGAGGGGGCTTTTGAAATTGAAATGGATGTAACTCCGGGTGCATCTGCTGTGGCTGGAATGGAACTGTTGAATGACAAGGGTGAAAAGACCAAGATTTACCTGGATATGAAAGCCGGTAAACTGGTGATGGACCGTACAGAAAGTGGGTTGGTTGCCTTTGGTGAAAAAGCAGAACCTCATGCCATCGAAAATCATGACCGTCGTAAAACGACTTCTATCAACTATAAGAATGATTTTGCATTAGGCACATGGGCTCCTCTTTCATTGTGTGAAGGAAAAACTTATCATTTGCAGATTTTTGTAGACAAGTGCTCTGTAGAAATCTTTGCTAATGGAGGTCGTATTGCCATGACCAACTTAGTATTCCCTACCAAACCTTATAACTCTATTCGTCTTTACAGTGAAGGTGGTGATTATAAGGTAGAGAATATGAAGATACATAAATTGGGGTTGTAATTTATTAAAAAACCAGACAGACCATGAAAAACTTTTTTATTACGGCTTTAGGCTTGTTTTGGGGTTTTCAGTGCGCGGAGGCAGCGGAAGAAAAGGTTATCCGGATTTCAACGGATAATACAGACCTGGTGCTTCAGGTAGCTGAAAACGGACGTCTCTATCAGACTTACTTGGGCGAAAAACTGTTGCATGAATCGGATTTGAAGAAACTGGACTGGCAAATACATCCTGCATCAGATGCCAGTGTCTCTCCACGCGGATGGGAAGTCTGTTCAGGTTCAGGTAACGAGGATTTCTTTGAACCGGCTTTGGGAGTGACTCATGCCGACGGTAATGCTTCTACCTGGCTTTATTACGTGTCTTCTTCTACAAAAGCTGTGGAAGGAGGAACACAGACAGATATTCATTTGCGTGATGACAAATATCCGGTGAACGTAACCTTGCATTACGTGGCTTACGAAAAGGAGGACGTAATCAAGACTTGGAGTGAAATCTCACACCAGGAGAAAAAGCCTGTACAGTTATTCCGTTATGCTTCTACGATGTTGTATTTCAATCGTCCGGCTTACTATTTGACTGAATTCAGTGGTGACTGGGCGAAGGAAGTACAGATGAGTACACAGAAGCTGGAGTTCGGTAAGAAAGTGGTAGATACCAAGCTGGGAAGTCGTGCTGCCATGCATGCACAACCTTTTTTCATGGTCGGTCTGGATGCTCCTGCTGCAGAAAATCAGGGGGAAGTCCTGATGGGTACATTGGGATGGACAGGTAACTTCAGCTTTACTTTCGAAGTGGACAATGTGGGTAATCTGCGTGTGATTCCTGCTATTAATCCTTATGCTTCGGTGTATGAGCTTCAGAAAGGCGAAGTGTTCACTACTCCTGAATTTATTTTCACTTTGAGTAATAAGGGTACGGGCGAAGGTAGCCGCCGCTTTCAGAACTGGGCACGGAATTATCAGTTGAAGGATGGAAAAGGTTCTCGTCTGACGTTGTTGAATAACTGGGAGAATACTGGATTCGACTTTGATCAGAATATTCTTGTCGATCTGATTAAAGAAACGAAAGAACTCGGTGTAGACATGTTCTTGCTGGATGACGGATGGTTTGGCAACAAATACAAACGCAGCAGCGATACAGCCGGACTGGGCGACTGGGATGTAACGGCCGACAAACTTCCTGATGGAATCAATGCGCTGGTTCAGGCGGCTGAAAAAGAAGGAGTGAAGTTCGGTCTCTGGATTGAACCGGAAATGGTGAATCCGAAGAGTGAATTGTTTGAAAAGCATCCTGACTGGGCAATCCATTACCCGAACCGTGAAACCTATTACTATCGTAACCAGCTGGTACTCGATTTGAGTAACCCGAAGGTGCAGGATTATGTGTATGGCATTGTGGATAAGTTGTTGAAGGAAAATCCGGGTATCGCTTATTTCAAATGGGATTGCAACAGCCCGATTACCAATATCTATTCTTCTTATCTGAAAGGTGCACAGGGGCGCTTGTATATAGATCATGTACGTGGCGTGTACAATGTCATGAAACGGGTAAAAGAGAACTATCCGGATGTACCGATGATGCTTTGCTCTGGTGGTGGCGCACGTTGTGACTATGAAGCGTTGAAATATTTCACGGAATTCTGGTGCAGTGACAACACGGATCCGGTGGAAAGAGCTTATATCCAGTGGGGCTTTTCTCAGTTCTTCCCGGCCAAGGCCATGTGTGCACACGTGACAAGCTGGAATAAGAATACTTCTATCAAGTTCCGTACCGACATGGCATCCATGTGTAAGCTGGGATTTGATATCGGCTTGAAAGAAATGGCTGCAGAAGAATTGGAATATTGCCAGCTTGCGGTAGCCAACTGGAAACGTTTGCAGCCAGTGATTCTGGATGGAGTACAATATCGTCTGGTATCTCCGTATGAATCTAACCACATGGCAGTGAACTATGTTAGTCAGGATGCTTCAAAGGGTGTGATATTCGCTTACGATATCTATCCTCGCTTCCAGGAAAAGCTGATTCCGTTGAAGGTAAAAGGACTGGATCCGAACAAAATGTATCGTGTGAAAGAAATCAACCTGATGCCGGGAACAGAATCTACGCTGGAGGCCGATGGAGAATTATTCTCTGGTGATTATCTGATGAAAGTCGGATTGGATGTCTTTGGATTCCGTCCTACTCAGAGTCATGTGATAGAACTTACTGCTGAATAAGAAAGACGCTTCTCAACAAGAGATGAAGCTGAATTTGAACAGATTAAAAACAAGTAAAAATGACAAATACTCAATTGAAATATGCCAAGCTGTTTCCCGTGATGCTTTGCTTCTTTGCTATGGGATTCGTAGATTTGGTGGGAATTGCTTCAAACTATGTGAAAGAAGATTTAGGTCTGACAGACTCTGAGGCAAATATTTTCCCTTCTTTGGTATTCTTTTGGTTTTTGATATTCTCAGTGCCGACTGGAATACTGATGAACCGGATTGGAAGAAAAAAGACTGTATTGCTGAGCTTGGGAGTGACTTTCTTCTCTTTACTACTTCCTATGTTTGGCGACAGCTATGGATTGATGCTTTGCTCGTTCTCTTTATTGGGAATAGGTAATGCTTTGATGCAGACTTCACTCAATCCATTATTGAGCAATATTATCTCGGGCGACCGTCTGGCCAGTACGCTGACTTTCGGACAGTTCGTGAAAGCTATTGCTTCTTTCCTTGCTCCTTATCTGGCCATGTGGGGAGCTTTGCAGGCTATTCCGACTTTTGGTTTGGGATGGAGAGTGTTGTTCCCTATTTATATGATTGTAGCTGTATTTGCAATTTTGTTGCTTTCGGCTACTCCTATTACAGAAGAACAGCCGGACAAGGCATCAGGATTTGCCGATTGCCTGAAACTGTTAGGAAAACCTTTTATTCTGCTGTCTTTCCTTGGTATCATGTGCCATGTGGGAATCGATGTGGGTACGAACACTACTGCTCCTAAAATTCTGATGGAACGTATTGGAATGACATTGACAGAAGCTGGGTTTGCCACTAGTCTGTATTTTATATTCCGTACATTGGGATGTTTTTCCGGTGCATTTATCTTACGCGCCGTATCATCTAAAGTCTTTTTCCTGATAAGTGCGATTTGCATGATGCTGGCTATGATTGGGCTTTTTGCTTTCGACTCTCAGATGGTTATTTACATTTGTATCGCATTGATAGGTTTTGGAAATTCTAACGTATTCTCTATCATCTTCTCTCAGGCTCTTCTGGCTATGCCCGAGAAGAAAAATGAAGTCTCAGGACTGATGATTATGGGATTGTTTGGTGGTACCGTATTTCCTCTTTTGATGGGAGTTGCCAGCGATGCAATCGGACAGAATGGAGCCGTAGCAGTGATGACGGTAGGTGTGATTTATTTGCTTTTTTATACATTGAAAATTAAACATTAAAACTATGGAAAATACAATTGTTGTAGGTATAGG
>OOCC01000104.1_pt1 | contig 34991 bp, 19 predicted proteins | sample 1670971 | NCBI WGS metagenome assembly OOCC01 (sample SAMN06348109, study PRJEB24527) | human gut metagenome | biome: human gut; feature: ankylosing spondylitis patient; material: feces | host: Homo sapiens | place: China | collected 2015-10
AATACCAAACACTTACTTTATTTATCCAAATTTTGCCGTTTTTTTGCGAGTTCTTTGTATCTTTGATGCAGATTGAACATTTTTGTTCAGTGGATTGAACATTTTGTGGAATTAGATTGAACATTTGAAAGGATGGAATATAAAAGAGCGCAGTTTCAGGAAATTCTTAGCCGTATAAATGAGCCAAGAAGTAAAATACAGGTTATTGTCGGCCCTCGACAAGTAGGAAAATCTACCCTCATCGGTCAGGTACTGGAAGAATGCACTCTTCCGTTCGACAGTTATTCCGCAGATGATGTGACAGGTGTATCTGCCGACTGGCTTACCCAGGTATGGGAATCACAAAGAATGAAAATGGCCGTTCGTGGAGAAAACAAAAGGCTGATGGTCATAGATGAAATCCAAAAGATAAGAAACTGGAGTGAAACGGTAAAAGCCGAATGGGACCGCGACACCCGAGAAAAAAGACAACTGATAGTGGTATTGTTGGGCTCTTCCAGAATGTGGATTGAAAAAGGTCTGACCGAATCGCTTGCCGGACGGTTTGAACTTATCCGTCTCTCCCACTGGACTTATACTGAAATGAAAGATTGTTTTGGATGGTCTTTACCACAATATGTCTATTTTGGCGGTTATCCGGGTGCCGCACAATACATTCAGAATGAAACACGTTGGAGAAACTATGTGAAAGATGCATTGATTGAACCTTCTATCTCAAAAGATGTGTTGATGGATACCCGTATTATGAAGCCCCAGCTCCTGCGGCAGCTGTTTGAGATAGGTAGCAGTTATAGTGGAGAATTACTTTCACTTACCAAGGTAGCTGCCCAACTACAAGATGCAGGAAATGTGACTACGCTTGCCGGTTACCTGCATCTTTTGGATGAATGTGGTTTGCTTTGTGGACTACAGAAATACGCAGAAGATGAAGCACGAAAATATAATTCCGTTCCCAAATTTCAAGTGCATAACAGTGCGCTTCGGAATGTATATGCCGACGAAGATTTTTCGGAAGTGATAGAAGATGCCAAGTTATGGGGGCGCTATGTAGAATCTGCCATTGGTGCGCACCTTGTCAGCCAGGCACAAATTTATGACTACAAAGTGTATTACTGGAGAGACAAGAAAGATGAAGTAGACTTCGTACTGGTCCGGAGAAACAAGAAAGTAGCCATTGAAGTGAAGAGTGGAAGAAGAACTACCAATCAAGGGCTGGCCGTTTTCTCTCAGTTGTACCATCCGCACAAGACTTTGGTGGTAGGCTCCGGAGGATTGCCTTTTGAGGATTTCTTGTCGATGGACCTTAATTTGTTGTTTAAGTAATTGATAAATTCTTACCTTTGAGAAAGAAATAAAAATAGTTATGAGTGGAGAAGATTTACAAAGACAGACCTCTATCAATATACAGGAAAAGGCCAATTTAATTGATAAGTTGGGTGTAGTAAATATAAATATAGATTATCTCAAAACGGTCAATTATGCACTATTTCACAATCGAATACCAGTTTGTCAATCCGTAAATGTGACCAATATTTCGAAGCAGCCTTTAAATGATATAAAGGTGTGCTGTAAAGGGGAATTCATCAGAAATTATGAGAGTAACTTAATAGGGAGAATCAATACAGAAGAAACGGTGCGAATTATCTCCTTTGAGATTTCTCCTGATGCATCAAAATTATCGGTACTGACAGAAAGGGTTGTTACTAACTTTACATTGACTGTAACAAGCCAGAATGAAATAATAGAAGAAAAACTATACGAGATAGAGCTTATGCCATACGATCATTGGTTGGGAACTACCATTATGCCTCAAACGCTGGTTTCATTTGTGACTCCCAATCATCCAGTAATCAATAGTTTGGTGGTCAAAGCTGCAGCAGTCCTAAAACAGGTGTCTGGTTCTTCTTTACTGACGGCCTATCAGACAGGTAACAGTAACGATGTGCGATTACAGATTGCGGCTGTTTTTGCGGCCATCCATCAGATTGGAATTGTTTATCGCAGTGTACCGGCTAGTTATGAGGATGTTGGTCAGCGTATTACTATGCCTGATCAGGTAATAGCCACAAAAATTGGTAACTGCATAGAACTTACCCTTCTGATGGCTTCTGTGTTAGAAGCTATTGGAATCAACTGTGTTGTGATACTTCAGAAAGGACATGCGTATCTTGGGGTATGGCTTGTTGATGACTGTTATTCTTGTAGCATATGTGATGATGCTTCATATATAGAGAAAAAGTGTTCACGAGGTATTGATGAAATGCAGGTTGTTGAATGTACGCAGGTAGCTCAGGAAACAGCTTCGTTTGAAGCTGCTGTAAAAATTGCAGAACGGAATCTAGCAGACCATAGTGTATTTGAGATGTTTATTGACATTAAGCGGAGCCGATTGGAACGCATTTTCCCTTTACCTACTAGAGTGCAGAGTGATGGTACATGGACATTTGAAGAGACTGGCGTGGAACATGAGCAGTGCTCATTTGAGGTAAAAGAGCATGACCGGTATGACCTCAGTCAAATGGTTGATAAGGGGAAAAAACTTACAAAGTTTGATATTTGGGAACGGAAATTACTTGATTTCTCCTTACGTAATTCTTTACTTAATCTTTATTTACGTCGTAAAGCAATACAATTTATTTCTTTTGATATAGATCGCATAGAAGATCATCTTCAGGACGGTGAAGAATATTGCATTATTTCAAAGCCCAATATTGGATTCCAACTTGATACCAGTGAGCGTTTAGTCCGCTCAAAACTGCATGAACAACTACATGAACTAATTCGTAGCGATATCGAGCATCATATACTGCATACTTATCAGACAGAAAATGAGACGAGAGATGTATTAAAAAACATTTATCGCGCAGCACGAAATGCCATTGAAGAAACAGGTGCCAATTCATTATTTCTTACGATAGGTACTCTTCGGTGGTTTGAAACTCCGCAAAGTGAAATGCCGCGTTATGCACCCTTATTATTACTTCCTGTAGAGATGGTCTATAAAAAGGGACATTATTATATTCGTACGAGAGATGAGGAAATTTCACTCAACGTAACTCTGATGGAGTTTATTCGCCAAAATTATGGGATTCATGTAAATGGATTGCATCCTTTACCAAAGGATGAGAGTGGAGTTGATGTTCCCTTAATTTTCGCAGCTATACGTGCAGCACTGAAGGAACAAAAACGCTGGGATGTAGAGGAAGAATGTCTGCTAGGAACATTTTCTTTCAGTAAATTCCTCATGTGGAATGATGTGCATAGTCATCGGGAAGAACTACGCAAAAACAATATTATAAATAGCTTGGTAGAAAATAAGCTTACTTGGACTCCAGACCCGATTACTGGAAATCTAAGGGATATTGATCAACAGGTTTCACCAGCAGAAATAGCTTTACCTGTTCCCGTAGATTCTTCACAAATGGCAGCTGTAATAGAAGCAGGAAAAGGACATTCGTTTATCTTATATGGCCCTCCTGGAACTGGGAAATCACAGACTATTACCAATTTGATTGCAAATGCTCTTTATCAAGGAAAACGTGTGCTTTTTGTTGCCGAGAAAATGGCTGCGCTTAGTGTTGTGCAGAGCAGGTTAGCCAAGATAGGTCTTGATTCGTTTTGTCTGGAACTGCATTCTAATAAAACCACAAAGCGACACGTACTACAACAATTGGAAAAAGCCCTTCAGGTTACTCATATTCAATCTCCTGAAGAATTCGGATTTCAGGCGGATAAGATATTTGAAGAACGTAAGGTCCTCATTGCTTATATGAATGCTCTTCATGAAAAAGAGCAAAAAGATGGATTGTCTCTTTATGACTGTATTTTGCGGTATGAAGCAATATCTGTTGCTCCTATGAGTAATTTCAGCTTTAATTCTTCCCTAGATTCACTACTCATCAAAGAAGGAATAAGAGGTGTTGAAAATTTACTCGGATCACGTTTTGAAACAGTTGTCAAATTGGTGGGTCATCCATCATGTCATCCGTTGAATGGATTCCGAATAAACCGGGAAATGTTACGACATAGTGAGGAAACTGTTATGGAACTGCATAAAAAAATACAGGTCCTAAAGAAACTGATACTGAAGAATAATGAACTCTCTCATACAAAAGAGTTGTATGAACTACTGTTACGCGATAACTCTGTAGACATTTTTAATGAAGATGCCGAGGAACTACGTCTTTCTTGGCGTGAAATCAAAGCCAAATGGTTTATACCTCGTTTCTTTGCCAAACGCAGTTTCCTTAGCCGTTTGAGACAGTACAACCATTGTATAATAGAACAAGAAATTGATTTACTGATAAATCAGCTTTCCATTTATCGAAAGCAACATGAGGAAATAGAGCATATCAGAGAGATTTTGAAACAATACTTTGATATTGAGACACCAGTAGATGAAATGCCGGAAAACAGTATCCTCGAAACTGCTATAGGCAAAATGGAACGCTGGTCTGAGAACTCTGCTCAGATGCGCGACTGGCTTCATTGGTCTGAATTTTGTGAAGAGCTTAAAGTGTATGGACTAGATTGTGTAGTTAAAGCCATGCAAACACAGGATTTGGACACGACTGTTGTGCGCGATGCATGCCTTAAAGCTTTGTTCCAATATAAGGCTGAAGAAAAAATCCGTAAATCAGAAATTCTCTCTACATTTGAAGGAATGCTTTTTGACAATAAGGTAGCTACCTATAAACACATGACAGATGAGTTTCAAATACTCACACAAAAAGAACTTTATGCTCGATTAGCAACACGTATACCTCGTGTTATCGACAATGTGAGCAGTAGCAGTGAAATTGGTTTGCTCAATCGTAACATCAGTAATGGTGGACGTGGATTATCTTTACGCGATTTATTTGACCAAATACCAACCTTATTGCCACGTTTGTGTCCATGTATGCTGATGAGCCCGATGAGTGTGGCACAATACATTGGTCTTAATCAGGATAAATTTGATTTGGTAATATTTGATGAAGCTTCACAGATGCCAACGAGTGAAGCTGTTGGTGCCATAGCTCGTGGAAAGTCACTTATCGTTGTCGGTGACCCGAAGCAAATGCCCCCAACCAGTTTCTTTTCTTCTACTAATGTTGATGTTGAAGAAGCTTGTATTGATGACATGGAAAGTATTCTTGAGGACTGTCGTACTCTTGAAATTCCGTCTTTACAGCTTTCATGGCATTATCGTTCTCGTCATGAAAGCTTAATTGCTTTTTCGAATAATGAGTACTATGATGACTCGCTAATAACTTTTCCTTCTGTTGATGACCAGTGTACCAGGGTACATTACGTTCCCGTTTCGGGATATTATGATAAGGGAGGTAAACGTTACAATATGACAGAGGCTCAAGTAATTGTGAAAGAGATTGTTCGCAGACTAAGAGATGAAGAACTACGAAAGAATAGTATCGGTGTCATTGCGTTTAGTGTTGTGCAGCAGAGTCTGATAGAAGATTTGCTGCAAGAGCAACTTGAGAAAGACAAGACTTTGCAGGATGCTGTTCAGCAGATGTATGAGCCTATCTTTGTGAAGAACCTGGAAAATGTTCAGGGAGATGAGCGCGATGTGATACTGTTTTCTATCGGCTATGGCCCAGATAAAGATGGAAAAATTTCCATGAATTTCGGTCCGTTGAACAATTCTGGTGGAGAACGCCGTTTGAATGTGGCGGTAAGCCGTGCCCGTCAGGAAATGTATGTTTTCTCTACGTTGAAATCATCTGACATTGATTTACGCCGTTCAAAGGCTCGCGGTGTGGAAGGGTTAAAACATTTCTTACGGTATGCCGAAACACAGTATCTGCCTTCATCATCACAACATTATAACAAGCATTTTAATGATACATTATTGGCTGAACAGATTGCAACAGAATTGAAGAAAAGAGGCTACATGGTTGCTACAAATATTGGCCGTTCACAATTCAAAGTCGATGTGGCAATTTGTGATGAAAAGAAAGCAGACACATATCGTCTTGGTATTCTATTAGATGGTGAGGGATATCGCAATACTCATACAACACGTGACCGTGAAGTGGTTCAGCCGTCTGTCCTTTCTACTTTAAACTGGCAAGTGATGCGAGTTTGGAGTGTAGACTGGTTTAATAATAAAGAACGAGTTATCAATCGTATTATCGAACGTCTTTCTTCTTCTGAATCAGAATCTGAACAGAAATCTCAGATTAAGTCTTTTGATATCTCTCAAGAAAAATTAGAAGAATGTTCTGTCAATGCACGGGAATATATCTGTTATAATATCAGTAAAGCGGAAGCTATAAATTTAGCAGATGAAACACTTATGCAAAATATTATTTCTATTGAACAACCTATTACTTTCATGCTTCTTTGCCGGCGTGTGTGTGCTTTGCGTGGCGTTGGAAGAGTGACTCTAACACTTCAGAGAACTCTGAGTTTGTATGAGCCATCTTTTTATAAAGATGATAGCGGAGTTCTGTGGTTAAATGAATCAGACAGTCATGATTATCAAATATACCGACCTAACTCCCACCGTGATATTATAGATATTCCACAGATAGAGTTATTAAATGTAATTAGAGAATCCTTGTTAGAACAGGTCGCTGTTGATGAAGATAGTCTTACATTGATTGCTGCAAAAAAACTTGGTTTTATGCGACGTGGAATAAACGTAGACACTGCTTTCAGAAAGGCTATAGAAGTTCTGAAAAATAAAGGCGAAATTGAGTCAGTCGGAGGAAATATACGGTTAAAATAAATCGGGATATATAGATAGAAGAACATCCACTTTTAGAAGAATAAAAGGAAATCAACCATGAATGAGCAGCCTAACAATGGAAATATAATTCTCTATCAGACAGAGGATGGCAAATCGAGAATAGAAGTAACGCTATGCAATGATACAGTGTGGCTTACTACCGACCAGATGGCAGAATTGTTTCAGAGAAACAAATCGACTATTTCAAGACATATAAAGAATGTATTCGAGGATGGAGAATTGAATCCGGATTCAGTTGTTGCATTTTTTGCAACAACTGCCGCTGACAATAAAAAATATCAGGTGGCATATTATAACCTTGACATGATAATCAGTGTAGGTTATCGTGTCAAGTCGCATCGTGGCGTACAGTTCAGAATTTGGGCTACACAAGTTCTGCGTGAATATCTTGTAAAAGGATTCGCCATGAACGATGATTTGCTGAAAAGAGCTGGCGGAGGAAACTATTTCGACGAGCTGCTAAGTCGTATCCGTGACATCCGTTCCTCGGAAAAGGTATTCTACCGCAAGATACTTGAAATATACGCCTTAAGCATTGATTATGACCCGCGCACTGAAGCTACCATGCAGTTCTTCAAGACTGTACAAAACAAAATGCATTTCTCTGTACATGGTCATACCGCTGCCGAAATTATATACGAGCGTGCTAACGCTGAAAAAGATTTTATGGGATTGACTTCATGGACGGGAGCATTGCCTAAACGTACGGATGCAGAAATAGCGAAGAACTATCTTTCTTCTGATGAGCTGGATACACTCAACCGAATCGTCAGTCTGTATTTGGATTTTGCCGAACTTCAGGCCAAATCGCACAAGCCCATGTATATGAAGGACTGGATTCAAAAGCTGGACGATTTTCTAAAGCTTTCTGGAAAAGAGCTGTTAAGCCATGCTGGAAAGATTTCTGCCGAACTTGCAAAACAGAAAGCAGATACGGAATACGACAAGTTCAAGGAAAGAACTGCTTATAGTCTTTCGCCTGTAGAGATTCATTTTTTAGAGAATTTTGAAAAGGAGCAGAAGAAGCTGAAAAACAGATAGGTTATCATTTCGGAAATGGCAGTTTCTATAGGTGAATATTATGCAATACCTGAAAACACTTTCCACAATTCGGGTATAAACATCTGTAAATGGTATACATTCTCCCCATATTAATCGGTTAACTTTGCCATTGAAAAAGAAGACAAACCAATAACTCATACCATTATGAAAATACAAATGGTCCTTGCGCTTGCCGCATGGGTAATAAACAGTACAACTATTATGGCACAGGAAACTATTAAACAGACGGCTGGACGCGATCAGCTGGGAGATTTTGCTCCTAAATTCGCGGAACTTAATGATGATGTACTTTTCGGTGAGGTGTGGAGCCGTACCGACAAACTCGGTCTGCGCGACCGGAGTCTGGTTACCATCACTTCACTTATCAGTCAGGGTATTACCGACAGTTCACTGACTTATCACTTGCAGACTGCCAAGCAGAACGGCATCACCCGTACGGAAATCTCGGAAATCATTACGCACATTGCCTTTTATGCCGGATGGCCGAAAGCATGGGCCGCTTTCCGTCAGGCTAAGGAAGTGTGGGCGGAAGATGTAACCGGAGAAGAGGCAAAGGCAGCTTTCCAGCGCGAAATGATTTTCCCAATCGGAGAACCGAATACAGCATTTGCACAATACTTTATCGGTCAGAGTTACCTGGCTCCGGTTTCGAAGGAACAGGTGCCAGTATTCAATGTGACCTTTGAACCGGGATGCCGCAACAACTGGCATATTCACCGGGCGACTAAAGGCGGCGGACAGATGCTTATCGGAGTGGCTGGCCGTGGCTGGTATCAGGAAGAAGGAAAACCTGCCGTACAGATTCTGCCGGGCACGGTGATTCATATTCCTGCCGGCGTGAAACACTGGCACGGGGCAGCAGCCGACAGCTGGTTTGCACACCTGGCATTCGAAGTGGAAGGAGAAAACACTTCGAACGAATGGCTGGAACCTGTTTCAGACGAAGAATATAGTAAACTGCAATAATCTATCCAGCGTCATCGGCTTCTCGCTTTTGTCGGGGCCGATGACCTTTCTCTCTTCCTTTTTCTGTCACCTACATTTTTATTTATGAAGAGAATCTTGTTATTCCCGCTTCTGCTTTTTGCCGGCATGACCCTGTTTGCCTGCAATCCTTCGGACGATACCCCGTCTGCACCTGAAACGAACACCCCCGAACAGTCGGGGAATGCTGGAGACAGTGAAACCAATGAACATCCTGAAAACGATGAAAATGAAGATACTCCTATGGAAAATAATACACTTAAACTGACCGTGAACGGTCGCTCTTTTACAGCTACATTAGTAAAGAATTCATCTACAGAGGCGCTGATGAAACAATTGGCGCAAGGAAGTGTAGACATTCGCATGAATGATTACGGAGATATGGAAAAGGTGGGCTCTTTAGGCTTTTCCTTGCCAAGAAATGACCGGCAGACAACCACATCTCCCGGTGACCTGATTCTGTATCAGGGCAACTCGTTTGTTATTTATTACGATACGAATTCATGGAACTTTACCCGCTTGGGAAAGGTGGATGGCGTGTCCAGCCGCAATGAAATGCTGGATTTGCTGGGTGGCAAAGGAGAAGTTACCGTAACCCTCTCGTTAGCAGAATAAAAACTTGATAAAAAGAATTAGAATAAGGTCTTGCTCAGGGGCAATTATATTGGCTCTGAGCAATTTGTTTTTAATAGGATTTTTTACTTTTGCATCCTTTTTACGTGCATACATTTAATTGACGACTTGAATGAAAAAACGAACGATACCTGTTTTACTGCTCGGCCTGGCCTGCCATGCAGGAATGGCCCAAAAACCACAACGAGATACACTTTCATTGACAAGCAAGATTCACCAGATAGATGAGGTGGTAGTGACCGGAGCACGCCATGAAACGGATGTGCGACATCTTTCACAGACCGTATCGGTCGTAGGACGCGCCCAGATAGAAAGTGCCTTGCAACCGTCTTTGCTGCCCGTGCTTACTGAACAGGTGCCCGGACTCTTTGTCACTTCGCGAGGCATCATGGGCTACGGTGTATCTACCGGAGCGGCGGGCGGCATTTCCCTGCGCGGACTGAGTGGAGGTACGGCCCGGTTGATGGTCATGATTGACGGCCATCCACAATATGCAGGGATTTTCGGTCATCCGATAGCCGATGCCTACCAGTCGTTTCTGGCTGAGCGCGTAGAGGTATTGAGAGGGCCAGCCTCGGTACTTTACGGTTCGAATGCTATGGGAGGCGTGATCAATATTGTGACACGGAAGATGCAGGAAGACGGGGTCGATACACATCTTCATGCGGGTTATGGTTCGTATAACACGCTGGAAACGGAACTGACCAACCGTGTTCGTAAGGGACGGTTCTCGAGCGTGGTATCGGGCTCATACAATCGTACCGACGGGCATCGGACCGATATGGGATTTGAACAGTACGGTGGATATGCCAAGCTGGGATATGAAGTGGCTGAACACTGGAACCTGCGTGGAGATGTAAACGTGACACATTTCAATGCCTCCTATCCCGGTCCGATAACTGCCCCGTTACTCGACGGCGACCAGCGTATTACGCGCGGAGTCACTTCTTTTGCCATGGAGAACCGCTACGAAAAGACTTCCGGCGCATGGAGTTTTTTCTATAACTGGGGGAACCACTGGATTAACGACGGATACACTCCTTCTGCCGGAGAGGGTCCGCAAGATGCCCGCTTCAACTCCCGCGACCACATGATGGGTGTTTCACTCTATCAAAGTACTCGATTCTTTGAGGGAAACCGCATTACCTTTGGCTTCGACTGGTTCCGCTACGGAGGGCATGCGTGGAATGAGTATGTGAGTGGAGAAAATGCGGGTACATCTGCCGACCTGGTGGATAAGCAGGAAGATGAACTGGCCGGATACGTGGACTTGCGTCAGGACATCCGTTCGTGGCTGACGTTCAATGCCGGACTTCGGGTAGATCATCATTCGCGTGTGGGAACGGAATGTGTGCCGCAGGTCGGTCTGGCTTTTCATCTGCCACAAGCTATGGAACTGAAGGCATCGGCTTCAAAAGGTTTCCGCTACCCTATCCTTCGGGAAATGTACATGTTCCCGCCACAAAACCCTGACCTGCAACCGGAATCTATGTGGAACTATGAACTAGCCTTCTCACAGCAACTGATGAATGGCAGGCTACAGTATGGCGTCAATCTGTTCTTTATTGACGGAAAGAACCTTATCCAGACGTTGCCGAATCCTAACGGAAGTGGTATGCTGAACCAGAACTCCGGAGAGATAGAGAATGCGGGTGTAGAAGTACAGGCTGCCTACCGTATCGACCGCCACTGGTCGGTAGACGGAAATTACAGTTACCTTCACATGAAGAATCCGGTCATCGCCGCTCCGGAACATAAGCTTTACGCCGGAGCTAGTTTCTCGCAAGGGCGGTGGAACGTATCTACGGGTCTGCAATACATTGCCGGACTTTATACGCAGACGGACCCCGTGGTGACCGAAGATTTCGTGCTTTGGAACCTGCGTGCCACCTTCCATGTGAACCGCTGGCTGGACATCTGGGCACGTGGTGAAAACCTGTTGGCACAGAAATATGAAATCAATGCCGGGTATCCCATGCCGCGTGCCACTGTGATGGCCGGAATCAATCTCAATTTTTAGGATAAGTTTGTGAAATTCATAAGTTCTGCCTATTTTTGCTCTCATTATGAAAAAGACAATCACTTCTCTCCTACTGGTGTGGGCGATAGGCTCATGCGGTACATCTTTCCTTCAGGCACAGACCGCCGTAGAAAAAGGTCTGAAGAGTATCAACCGCCCTTCTGCCGAGGCCATTGTAGGCTTTCTGGCCGATGACGCGCTGCAAGGACGTGAAGCCGGCATGATTGGTTCGCGCGTGGCAGCCCGCTATCTGGTTTCCTGTCTTCAGGAAGCCGGCATCGCTCCTCTGTATGATGGTTCGTATTACCAGCCATTCGAAGCCTGTGCCAAGGAACGGCAGCAGAAAGGCCGCTGGCAGGTACATCCCGATTCCATTGCCCAGTTGAAGCAGGGCACGCACCGCTCGCTCCGCATGGCCAATGTATTAGGCATGATTCCAGGAGAATGGACCAATGAGTACGTAGTGGTAGGCGCACATTTCGACCATCTGGGCATTGATGAAACACTGGCAGGTGACAAGATTTACAACGGAGCCGATGACAATGCGTCGGGTGTATCGGCCGTGATGCAGATTGCCCGTGCTTTTCAGGCCAGTGGCAAAAAGCCCCTGCGCAACGTCATCATCGCATTCTGGGATGGAGAAGAGAAAGGACTTTTAGGCTCTAAGTATTTCATGCAGCACTGCGATTTTGTAAAGGATATCAAAGGGTATTTGAATTTCGATATGATTGGCCGGAACAATCGGCCGGAACAACCTGAGCACGTGGTGTATTTCTATACGGAAGCACATCCGGCACTGGGCCAGTGGCTCAAGGATGACATTGCCCGTTACGGGTTGAAACTGCAACCGGATTACCGCCCGTGGGACCGTCCGGTGGGAGGAAGTGACAATGCTTCGTTTGCCGTACATGACATTCCCATCATCTGGTATCACACTGACGGACATCCGGATTATCACCAGCCTTCTGACCATGCCGACAAGCTGAACTGGGAGAAGGTGGTGGAAATTACCAAGGCTTCTTTTCTCAACGCCTGGAACCTGGCTAACGAGAAATCGTATTAAGCCGTCAACAGATACCGAACAGTTTCATGTCCGCTTCGGGGGTAGTAATGCCTCCGATGCCGAACTGTTCTACCAGTACTTTGGCTACGTTTGGTGAGAGGAAGGCTGGTAAGGTAGGTCCCAGGTGAATATGTTTCACGCCCAGGCTCAACAGGGCCAGCAGGACGATGACCGCCTTCTGTTCGTACCAGGCAATATTGTACACAATGGGGAGTTCGTTGATGTCGTTCAACTGGAAGACTTCCTTCAGCTTCAGGGCAATGACGGCCAGTGAGTAGCTGTCGTTACATTGTCCGGCATCAAGCACACGGGGAATTCCTTGAATATCGCCTAACGGAAGCTTGTTGTAACGGTACTTCGCGCAACCAGCCGTAAGGATGACCGTATCTTTCGGAAGTGCCTGAGCAAAGTCGGCATAATAATCGCGGCTCTTCATGCGTCCGTCACATCCAGCCATGACCACAAACTTGCGAATGGCACCGCTCTTCACGGCTTCTACTACCTTATCAGCCAGTTGCATCACCTGATTATGGGCAAATCCGCCGATAATCTCTCCCTGCTCCAGCTCTACAGGCGGCTGGCATTGTTTGGCCAGTGCGATGACCTCTGAAAAATCCTTGTGTCCCTCGGCATCCGTGGCAATATGCTTGCATCCGGGATACCCCGTTGAATTAGCCGTAAACATCCGTTCCTTATAAGTCGCATTTTCCAGTGGCGGTACGATACAGTTGGTGGTGAACACAATCGGGCCGTTGAATGCCGTAAACTCTTCACGCTGCTTCCACCAGGCATTTCCATAGTTCCCTACAAAATGCTTGTATTTCTTGAAGGCCGGATAATAGTGCCCCGGGAGCATTTCGCTATGCGTGTATACGTCTACTCCCGTACCTTCAGTCTGGCGCAAAAGCTCCTCCAGGTCGTGCAAGTCATGTCCGCTGATCAGGATACCTGGATTCTTCCCTACTCCGATGTTTACCTTCGTCAGTTCCGGATGCCCGTAGCGGGTGGTGTTGGCACGGTCCAGCAAAGCCATTACCTGTACTCCGTGCTGTCCGGCCTCGAGTACCAGAGCCACCAGTTCATCCGCTCCCATTGTTTGTGTGGTGATACGCGCCAAAACCGATTGCATAAAGGCATGAATGGCCTCGTCGGCAAATCCCAGACGCATGGCATGTTCGTGGTAAGCTGCCATTCCTTTCAGTCCGTACATCAGCAGTTCTTTCAACGAGCGAAGGTCCTCGTTCGGTTCTCTCAACACTCCTACGGAAGCTGACTTGGACAGGTATTCTTCCTCTTTACCGTTCCATGTCAGTTCATCCGCTTCCGGTAGTACGATACCTGCTTCCACGGCACGTGCCTTCAGACGATCGCGCAGTTCCAGTCCCTTTCTCACACGAGCCAGGATACTTTCATCGTCAAAATTGGCATTGGTAATTGTAGAGAAAAGTGCGTCGGTGACAAACTCATTCGTACCGGCTTCCACTTCGTATCCCTTCGTGCGCAAGGCATCGGCAGCCACCGATACGCCGCGCACTACAAAGAGCAACAAATCCATGTAGCGTGCGGTGGTATCTTTCTTTCCACACACTCCTCGCAACACACACCCAGTGCCTTTAGCCGCTTCCTGACACTGGTAACAAAACATATTTCCTTCCATATTCTTTCTTGGGTTATTATTGATTTTTCATTAAGTTTGCGCAAAGATGAGGAATCCTGCACGGGATTTCTGTCACCTATGTGACACGCAACCCAAAGAAAAGTTAAAAGAAAGATGCATACCGAAATTTTGAGTCGAATGAGCCTGTTTGAAGGCTGTGACCCGGAGGCACTTTATCAGTTGCTCCGTGAAGCCCCGAACAGTCTGCGCACATATAAGGAAGGAGAATTCATTGCCCGTCAGGGTGACGTGTGCCGCTCCTTGTTTATTCTGATAAAGGGACATGTGAGGACACAAATGGAGAATGCCGAGGGCAAGCAACTTACCATCGACTGGATTAAGGCACCCGACATTCTGGCACCGGCTTTTATCTATGCCTCGGAGAATCGTTTCCCGGTGAATGTGGAAGCCACAGAACTTTGTGAGGTACTTGTAATGGACCGGACACGTTTTGAGGAATTCATGCATGCCCAGCCGGCTGTGATGCGGAATTTCATCGCCACGATATCCGACCGGAGCCTGTTCCTGAGCCGAAAATTGAACGAGTTTGCCTTGCAGAGCTTGAAGTCACGCTTGTTGAACTACCTGAAAATGCACGGAGGTATCCACAACCAGCAGGAAGTGGCCTTTATTTTAGGAGTGGCACGTCCGTCACTGGCCCGTGCTTTGTCTGAACTGATTGCCGAAGGAAAAGTCACCATGTCCGGCAAACAAGTGATTCTTCACTCTGCCGACTAACACTCATTTTAGTGAGTCGTCTTCCTCTACCGGAAGCATATCGTACTGGATGTTATTCATGCTTCCCCATAAACTATAGCGAGCCTCCGGATTCATGGCTTCCAGGCGTGCCAGCACCTCTTTCATATCCGAACGGTGAGAATCTTTCTCGTACGGGCAGTTCTTCACCTGCTTGCGGAAACCACGGAGAGCGGCCATCTCTTTCAGGTCGGCTTCGTGTACCAGACACATGGGGCGGATAATGGTCATGTCAAACTTGCGCATCACCAGGCGCGGCGGCATGGTGCTGAATGCTCCCTGAAAGGTCATGTTCATCAGCAGGGTTTCCAGTATGTCGTCCATGTGATGTCCCAAAGCGATTTTGTTGCATCCCTGCTCTTTGGCCACAGTGAAAAGGGCCTTGCGGCGATTCCATGAGCAGAGGAAGCACGGCGACTTTCGCGTATCGGTCGACGGATCGAACTCCATTTCATAACACACGTAGGGCACTCCCAAACTTTCGGCATATTCGCGCAAGTAAGTCTGGTCGGATTCATAAGCAATGTTCTTCATCACCACGTGCGCTGCCACCACCGAAAACTTCGGCTTGTAGATGCGCGAACGTCGGGCCAGCAACTCCAGCAAGGCCAGCGAATCCTTTCCTCCCGAAAGCCCCACCAGAATGCGGTCGCCCTCTTCTATCAGCTTGTAATTCATCACTCCTTTCATAAACCGCTGGTTGATGCGGCGCATCAGGCGGTCTTCTTCCGTCATTTTTCCCATATCGTATGTTGTTAAAACGGCGACGAATTTACGAAAAAACGCCCGAACCACAGATCCTCGTTACAGATTTTTATCAAGTCAGCCGGAGCGTACGCTTTGACAATAGCACTTTATTTACTACATTCGCAAAAATAAACACACAAAAGTTCTGCCTGAATGAAAAATAGCAGAACAGAAAATGGCATAATTCCAAGAATATTCCTACATTTGAGAAACTTTTAGACACAGAAACGATGAAAAAAAGATATTTGCTTCCCCTGCTGGCTCTTTGTTGCGCAGGAGGAACTTCTGCCCAAAGCTTAAGCCAGGCACAGAAATGGTTCAACAATAAAGAATTCGACAAGGCCAAACCCGTGTTCAAGCGCCTGGTGAAACAGTCTCCTTCGAATGCCAATTACAATTTCTGGTACGGCGCCTGCTGTTACGAGACAGGCGAACTGCAGGAATCACTTCCTTATCTGGAAAAGAGTGCCGAACGCAAGGTAATTAACGGTTATCTTTACCTGAGCAAGGCGTATGCCGACCTCTACCGTTTCGACGAAGCCATTGAGAATCTGGATGAACATATCTACTGGCTGGAAAGAAAAAATCGTGATGCTTCTGAAGTGGAAGGCTTGATGAATCGCTACCGCATGGGAGCTCGTATGATAAGAGGCGTAGAGAATGTGGCCGTAATTGATAGTTTTGTAGTCGATAAAGCGAATTTTCTTGAAGCTTATAAAATCCACGAAGAATCTGGAAAAATCGGTTTGACAGGAGAAAGCGACTGCACGGAATTTACGAACGGGATGAAGGACAAGAAGATACTTTCCCACCGTTTGCCGGGAACCAACCAGAAGGTGCTGTACTCCAGCGCTACATTAGGCGGAGACTGGAGTGTGCCGGAGAAAGTCAAAGGACTGGAAGAGGTGGGTACCGACCTGAACTATCCATTCATGAACTCCGATGGCATTACCTTGTATTTTGCAGCCAAGGGCGAAGCCAGTTTAGGCGGATACGATATTTTTATTACCCGCTATGACGCAGAGGATGGAAGCTACCTGAAGCCCGACAACATGGGATTACCGTTCAACTCTCCTTTCAATGATTACATGTATGCCATCGACGATTTCAACGACTTGGGCTGGTTTGCTTCCGACCGCTATCAGCCGGAAGGAAAAGTCTGTGTGTACGTGTTTGCCCCCAACAATTCCAAGCGGGTGTACGACTATGACACCACCGATCCTGCGCTGCTGACCAACGTTGCCATGCTGAATGGTATCCGTCACACCTGGAACGATGCCGACAAGGTACGCATCGCCAAACAGCAACTGGCACAGGTGATGTACGGAGGCAATGAAACCCAGAAGAAAGGTGACTTCCGTTTCGTGGTGGACGATAATGCTATTTATCACACACTTAGTGATTTCCGATCGGCTGATGCACGAAAGAAATATCAGTTGCTCCAGCAGAAGGAAAAGGATTTGGATACGATGATTGATGCACTTGACAAAGTACGGGCCAAGTACGCTTCTGGTAATCAGAGTACAAAAGGTCAGCTGACTCCCGGCATACTAGATCAGGAAAAACGGGTAAAGGAATTGCGCGAGGAGATAGCTCGTCTGACCCTCGACATCCGGAACACGGAAATCCGCAAACTCAAAAATCCTTAATATTCACATAACCATGGAAACACTGATTATCATTGCACTCATCGTAGGCGGATTGATACTTTTTGCCATAGAGGTCTTCCTGATTCCCGGCATCAGCATAGCGGGAATCGGGTCGGCGGTATGCATCCTGTATGCCATCTATTCCGCCTTTACATCACTCGGTTCGGAGGCAGGATTCATTACCTTAGGAGTTTCCCTGTTGGGCATCATCGGCGTAACGTGGTGGTTCATGCGCTCAAAGACCGTAGACCGCCTGTCGCTGAAGAAAACGCTCGACTACCGTCCCTCACCTTTTGAAGGACTGGACCTGAAACCCGGTGACAAAGGCATGAGCGTCACCCGCCTGACCCTGATAGGTAATGCCGACTTCAACGGACACATCATCGAGGTGCAATCGGCCGACGGATTCATCGACGAAAAAACACCGGTAGAAATTGTCCGTATCAACGAAACTACTGTTTACGTGAAGCAGGCCTAATCTCCTCTCCCTTTTTGTATTCACTTTTAAATCTAAGTTATATGATTAATCCCGCTTATCTTCCGTTTATACTGGCCGGAGGTGCCATTATCTTCCTGGTCATATTCTTTCACTATGTACCTTTCTTTCTTTGGCTTTCGGCCAAGGTGTCAGGAGTAAAGATTTCGCTTATCCAGCTGTTCCTGATGCGTATCCGTAACGTACCGCCTTACGTCATCGTGCCTGCCATGATTGAAGCCCACAAGGCCGGACTGAGCACCATTACGCGCGACGAGCTGGAAGCTCACTACATGGCCGGCGGACACGTGGAAAAAGTGGTACATGCGCTGGTATCGGCATCAAAAGCCAATATCGACCTGTCTTTCCAGATGGCCACCGGAATCGACCTGGCCGGACGTGACGTGTTCGAAGCCGTACAGATGTCAGTCAACCCGAAAGTCATTGACACACCTCCTGTAACTGCTGTAGCCAAAGACGGTATCCAGTTGATAGCCAAAGCCCGTGTAACCGTACGCGCCAACATCCGCCAATTGGTAGGTGGTGCCGGTGAAGACACCGTACTGGCTCGTGTAGGCGAAGGTATCGTCTCCTCCATCGGTTCTTCCGAAAACCACAAATCGGTACTCGAAAACCCCGACTCCATCTCCAAACTTGTGTTGCGTAAGGGACTGGATGCCGGTACTGCCTTCGAAATCCTTTCCATTGATATTGCCGACATCGATATAGGTCGTAACATCGGAGCTTCCTTACAGATAGACCAGGCCAACGCCGACAAGAACATCGCTCAGGCAAAGGCTGAGGAACGTCGTGCTATGGCTGTTGCCCTGGAGCAGGAAATGAAAGCCAAAGCCGAAGAAGCCCGTGCTAACGTAATTCAAGCCGAAGCAGAAGTGCCTAAAGCCATGGCAGAAGCCTTCCGCAGCGGCAACCTCGGTATCATGGACTACTACCGGATGAAGAACATTCAGGCCGACACCGACATGCGAAGCAGCATTGCCCGCCCTGATTCACACCCGGCCGGACATGAACCCATCGGCAAATAAAAAGACAGAAACAAAACACTTAACTTGCTAACTAAAAACAAATGCGTATGAAAAAGTATTTTCCTCCTTCAGAACTGATCATCAATGAAGATGGTTCGGTGTTCCATCTCCACGTAAAACCGGAACACCTGGCCGATAAAGTCATCCTGGTAGGCGACCCCGGACGTGTAGCTCTCGTAGCCTCTCATTTCGACACCAAAGAATGCGAAGTAGAAAGCCGTGAGTTCCGTACCGTGACCGGTACCTATCAGGGCAAACGCATCACGGTAACCTCTACCGGTATCGGATGCGACAACGTAGACATCGTAATGAACGAACTCGACGCACTGGCCAACATTAATTTTCAGACCCGTGAAGAAAACGATACCTTCCGTCAGTTGGAAATTGTGCGTATCGGTACCTGCGGCGGTTTGCAACCTTATACGCCTGTAGGCACCTACATCTGTTCCGCTATCTCCGTAGGATTCGACGGCCTCCTGAACTTCTACGAAGGACGTAACGCGGTGTGTGACCTGCCCATGGAACGTGCCTTGCTTAACCACTTAGGCTGGACAGGCAATCTCTGTGCACCGGCTCCCTACGTGATTCATGCCACCGAAGAACTGGTGGACCGTATCGCCGGTACGGACATGGTACGTGGTGTGACAGTAGCCTGTGGCGGTTTCTTCGGTCCGCAAGGACGCCAGCTCCGTATTCCACTGGCTGACCCGCACCAGAACGAGAAAATCGAGAGCTTCGAATATCAGGGACACCGCATCACCAACTTCGAGATGGAAAGCTCTGCACTGGCCGGACTGGCACGTCTGCAAGGCCATAAAGCTACCACCGTATGCATGGTCATTGCGAACCGCGTAGCCAAGGAAGCCAACACCGGATACAAGAACAAAATTGACGATCTGATTAAAGTCGTACTTGAAAGAATCTAACAAACTTATTATGAATCAGCAGGTTCTCTTCTTCGGAAGAGAACCTGTTTTTATGTCTGAAAACTCACTCATATGGAAGCAAGTTTTAAATCCACCCTTACCGACAAGCGTCAGCGATACGCTCAGTTCCTCGAACAGTTCGCCCCTCTGATTGAAGGCGAGAAAAACGAAATCAGCGTACTGGCCAACACCAGTGCCGCCCTGAAAGAAGTCTTCGGATTCTTTTGGGTAGGCTTCTACCTCGTACACGAAGGCGAACTCCACCTTGGTCCGTTTCAGGGCAGCGTGGCCTGCTACCGCATCAAGAAAGGACGCGGCGTATGCGGCACCGCCTGGGCTGAAGCCCGTACCCAACTCGTGCCCGATGTAGATAAGTTCCCCGGGCACATTGCCTGCAGTTCCCTCTCCCGTTCCGAAATCGTCGTACCGATGATAGCCGCAGGAGAAGTGCGGGGCGTGCTCGACATCGACAGCGACCAGCTGGCTACATTCGATGAAACCGACCGTGAATACCTCGAAAAAGTAGTCGATCTGCTGGTGAAAACCCTCTACCAGCCCGCATAAATCTGTCGGCTCCGCTTCCGAATGTAACCCGAAAACCGTATCTTTGCAAGGATTTTAAAAAGACATATATACGTGAACATATTACAAACTGAAGATACCATCTGTGCCATTGCTACCGCTCAGGGCGGAGCCATCGGCACCATCCGCGTGTCGGGTCCGGAAGCCATCACCCTCACCGACCGCATCTTTAAGCCCGTTTCCGGCAAGCCATTAGCTGAACGCGCACCTTATACCCTCACCTTCGGCCATATCCTCACACCCGAAGGAGAAATCATCGACGAAGTGCTGGTCAGCCTTTTCCGTGCCCCTCACTCTTACACTGGTCAGGATTCCACGGAAATCTCCTGCCACGGCTCGAGCTACATCCTCCAGCAAGTGATGCAGCTTCTTATCCGCCAAGGATGCCGTGCCGCCGGACCGGGTGAATATACCCAGCGTGCCTTCTTGAATGGCAAGATGGACCTAAGCCAGGCCGAAGCCGTGGCCGACCTCATTGCATCCACTTCCGCTGCTACCCACCGCATGGCCATGAACCAGATGCGCGGCGGATTCAGCCGTGAACTGGCCGTCCTACGCGACAAACTGCTCCACCTCACCTCCCTCATGGAACTGGAACTCGACTTCAGCGACCACGAGGAACTGGAGTTTGCCGACCGTTCGGAGCTGGAAGACATCGCCCGTCAGATTGAGCAAGTCATCCATCATTTGGTAGATACGTTCAGCGTGGGCAATGCCCTGAAAAACGGAGTGCCCGTGGCTATCGTCGGCGAAACAAATGCCGGTAAGTCCACCCTGCTGAATGCCCTCCTGAACGAAGAACGTGCCATCGTGAGCGACATCCACGGTACCACCCGCGACGTCATTGAAGACACCATGAACTTGGGAGGTATCACCTTCCGCTTCATCGATACCGCCGGTATCCGCGAAACAACCGACACCATCGAAAGCTTAGGCATCGAACGGAGTTTCCAGAAGCTGGATCAGGCCGACATCGTGCTTTGGGTTGTTGATGCGACTTGTGCCGAAGAGCAATACCGTCAGTTGGCCGACAAGATTTTGCCTCGCTGCAAGAACAAGCACTTGGTGATTGTCTTCAACAAGGCAGATTTGCTTTCATCGGCTGATTCTTCAGCAGATAAACAACTCGCTCGCCTGAAAGCGGCTCTCCCCGACTTGCCGGAGGATGCTTGTGTGCTTTCCCTTTCGGCCAAGCAGAAAGAGGGACTTTCTCAGCTTCAGAAGCAGTTGGTAGACTTTGCCGCCCTGCCTGACCTCTCACAGAACGATGTGGTGGTGAGCAACATCCGCCACTACGAAGCACTAAGCCGTGCGCTGGAAGCTATCCACCGCGTACAAGACGGACTAGCCATGCAGCTCTCTGGTGACCTGGTTTCACAAGACCTTCGTGAGTGTCTTTATCACTTGGGAGAAATCGTGGGCGGAACGATTGAGACGGATGAGGTGCTGGGGAATATTTTTAAGCACTTTTGCATCGGTAAATAGCTAACTATTTGACTATCAGATAGTTATATCTATAATCAATCTAAAATACTGACTAAAAACGACTTAAATATGGCAAAATAATAGTTTTAGGAAAGGTATTTTCTTTTGTTATGACTATTTTTTCAACATTTTTGTCCCCCGTTTGTCCCCCAAGTCATATACGGGGGACAAATTTACGTCCCTCTATGCAATTTGAGTACTTTTCACTATAAAATCTATCTAAATCATAGATAATTATTGCTTTATACAGCTACCCTCAATCTCATAGTTTCTAAAATATCAAACACCATAACCACTGATAACCAGATATATACATATAAACAAATACGGAATTAGAATTACATCAGATGAAATTTTGTTCGAAATGTATGAAATGTATTTTATATTATTCCTTCATGCATCGGAAGGCTTATTAAAGTACCTAGAAAGATTAACGCAAGGACATTAGATAAAAAGCACAAGTCCCATTTTCCATCCCCTTATTCTAAAAGAACATAACATAGTAAATAAAATCGAAATATAAAGGATATTTTTCGTAAAAAACGAGTAAGCTATTAGCAATCAATAAGAAAGTAATAATGCATGGACCTATTACCATATAATTCATTCTTGCAATATATTTAAGAAAGACATTGGTATATGAAGTTTATTAATTAAATTTGCAATAACATACTCACCCCGCTTCCCATAAGAACAGCGCGCTCAGGGTGAGTCTTTTATTTTCTAGTGGTATATTTGAGTTTAGTGATGGTTTTATATACTTTTCCAGAATTTAATTCTAGGATTTTTAATTTTTGCATCGAATTGTGTTCTACTTTCACTTTATCCCCTTATTCATATATACGTTCATTAAAGTAAAGTCTAAATAAGGGAAGAAAAGAGATGACTACGCTACTGCAATTTTCTTTTGGCTGCAAAATTTATGTGTGCTCTTGGTGCTATTAAGGCCTAGCAAAACACCTCTTCGACCAGACTCAATATCCCACAATTGGAATCCGAAAATATCCGTGAATCCATCCTCAATTTTACAGTCCTTTTGGGCGAAATAAATCCCGCCATCCTCTATAGCATTTTACACCGAGATAAAGAAACAAATGCAGTAGAGATTGTAGAGGAATACGAATTGAGCATCGCTCGGGTGTGCAAGCTGATGGAGATCCACCGTTCGTATTACTATTATCAGGAAAGGTGAGATAACACTGAAGTGGAAGAAGTGATAAGGACGGCAGCCAAGTTTCTGGAAGATATTCAAACGTCTCAGGCGTGAAGGAAAGAAGTGGAAACACAAGAAGGTTTCCGTGTATACAAGAATATGCACTACGAGAAACGTGTCCGTTTGAAGAAATGCTTTCCAGCAAGTGTCAAGACATCTTTGGGACAGCCATCTGAGCCCAATACGACATGGTCTATGGATTTTGTGGGTGATATCCTGGAGTGCAGAAGGAAGTTCCGAGTACTGAACATAATGGATGACAGCGATAAGGTGGCGGTGTCCCAGAAGGTTTCGATGTCTTTCCCGGCAAGAAGGGTAAAAGACATTGGGAAAGGTAATTTAGCTGAATGGCAAGCCAGAAAACATCAAATGTGATAACGGCCCGGAGTTCATTTCAAAGGATTTTAAGGAATAGTGCAAGGGGAACGATATGAGTATTCTGTATACCCGGCCTGGATATCCGACCCAGAACGGATATATAGAACGATTCAACGGCAGTTACAGAAGGGCTGTACTTGACACGTACATTTTCAGGAGCATAGAGGAAGTGTAACGTGTAGCTCAAGAGTGGAACTGTTATTACAACAATGAGATCCCCATGAGAGTATCGACAATATGTCGCCGATGGAGTATCGGGCAAAAAGGTGTGACATACAATGATTGATGTTCAGGATGGCGAATCCAGCTTCGCTTCCGAGTTGAGCAAGGCCAGGACAAGCGCCCATAGGGTGGCCTATCTGAAATCAATCCTCAAACTATACATGCAATTGGACAAAATAAATTATATTTGTTATCTAACTGAAGACTGTCCTAAAAAGGGGAAGTTTACATAAAGATAAATCAGAAAAACATAAAGAAAGATTAGATGGAAATAAACGAGCAAGGCCTAAGAAAACGAATTGGTTCAGACTACTTGATTGGCTGTTATACAATTACCGATAACAAGAAGTCTTACTTCACTGATATACGTGGTGGAGAAGGTGATGTTGTCAAGAACCCTGTCTCTGATACCGCAGAACTTGTGGTAGAGTATCATGATGACAAGTTGGTTCCTGGCAATTTCTATTCATTCCGTTGGAATTTGAATGCAAGCAAGACCGCAATCATTGTAGATGGCGAGCCAGAGAAGATTGACAATGCTCATTTCTTACAGGGTCTGTTTGATGCAAGACTTCGACTAAGCGGTAGTAACTTGGAACTTTTCAACAATTTCCAAAAGACTATCTTCAATGAGGTTACAGGTGCCCAGCACACATATGTATATGAGTTGCTTCAGAATGCCAATGACTACCCACATGAAAACGAGCATGTAGAAGTCAAGTTTATACTGACAAAGCATTATCTGTTCTTTTTTCATTCGGGAGCCTGTTTTAACCTTAGGAATGTTGTTGCCATTAGTTCAATCAATCAGGGTGAAAAGAAAAAGAATACTGACGCCATCGGATACAAAGGTATCGGATTCAAGACAGTCTTTGTAAATAACAACTATGTATATCTCAAATCAGGTGATTGGAGTCTAAGGTTTGATAAATCATTTTCCGAGCACGAATTCGCAGGAGACTGCCCTTGGGCTCTTATGCCTATACCTACTACCGCACAAGATCTTGATGAAGAAGTTAAGGAGATAATGTCTAAGTATGGAATGAGAGTTATGTTTGCGCTTCGTCATAAGACTGAAGCAAGCGAGAACATAGAACAGCTTGACAAGGTCTTCAGCGATAATCAGATCCTTCTCTTCATTCCGAATGTTTATAAGGTAGATGTCATCAATGAAGGCATAACACGTTATTCCGTCGAAAAGGACGACAAGAAATGGATAGTAACAGACTTCAGGTATTTAATACCTGAAGACTTGAGGAAATGGGTAGAAAAGAATATCAATTCAGGTGACAAAATTCCAGAGAAATTCAAGGACATCAGTGAAGTACGTATCTCCTTTGCAGTTGCTCGTGATGGGAAGACTCTCATTCCTGTGGAAAATGCCAGAGTCTATAACTATCTGCCTACAGAACTGAGACTTGGGTTCAATTTCCTTTTCAATGCAGACTTTGTCCCAAATGGTTCGAGAAGTGGCCTTCATGACGTTGTCTGGAACGACAGGGTCATGGAACAATGCGGATGTCAGTTTGCTGATTGGTGGGTATCTTTCCTGGAAAAAGAAGGTGAATATGACATGACATCTGTCTTCGAACTCCTCCCAGAGTTCAATAGCAGAGACAAGTATGCAGTTATGTTCCTCAAAGGTTTCAGCCATAGAATAAAGCAGATACCTTGCATTCCTACATTAAGAGACGGATACCATCTGATAAAGCTTGAGGATGTACTATTTGACAAGATCGATTTTGTAGCATGTCAAGAGCCGGTTCTTACTGATGAAGAATTATATGAGTTCTATGATACTACAGGCGCACTTCCCCACCATGAAATCCGCACAAACATAAAGCTGAAAGAACTTCTCAGTCACTTTAACGTGAGTATTGAGTTCAATAACAATCAGCTCACTCAGTTGTGTTTCGAAGATGATTTCAAGGAATGGTTGAGAAGCAAGGACAACAACTTAAGCTTCATCAGCTATCTCCTCAGATCCGACTATATCATGAACTATTGGGGATATAAGATATTCCTCAAAGAAGATGGCGCTCTTGACAAAGCAGAGTCCATCTATTACGATATAGACCAGTACCATGATGACATCAGTTTCCTTAGTCAAGATCTTCCAAGATTGAATGTCGAAATAAGGGAAAAACTAACCAATAATTTCAAAACATGGGTTGGATATAGTACACGATTTAAGAAATTCAGCGAGTATGAATTTACAAGAAAGATATTCGGTGATTTCTCAAGATATTCTCAACTCTTCAGCTTTAAGCAGAATAGTGTCAGCTATCTCCATTTCCTCGCTGTAACAAACAGCGTTCATCAGATACCTTCCGACTATCCATATTATGACCAGAGCAACAATGTAGTTATTGGCGTATCAGACCTATACCAGGCTAATGATACAGGTAAAGATCTAGCCAAGCGTTCTTGGATAAAGAAGGAATGGATAAAGTTCCTTCATGAAGATTATATTGGCAGAGACAAGGAGAAGGTTGAGAAGTATCTGGAATCAACATGCAAGATCAAGTCTTTGTCTCAAACCGATTGCTATAGGCTTTTCGTCAGCAAAGATGAAAGAATTCCTGTAATCGCTGAGTTGATTAAGGACAAGGAATCAAATATCGACTTCTTCAGATATCTTTCCAAAATACAGGATTGCATCAGTAACCTTTCCCCTATGATGCGTCAAAACTATCTGGTTATTACTACAGATGGCAAAAAGGAGCAATGGCATCCAATCACCAGAACCATCTTCTGGAAAGACTCGGACTGGGAAACTATGTCTGTTAATCCTTGGATGCCTGAAGGCTGCTGTCTGGCAATCTCAGACGAGTATTCCAAGAATCTGGACAGTACAGAATCAAGCAGACTTACTGAGTTCTTCTCGCAGAAGCAGATTGTCCAAAAATATTCAGTAGCAGGTCTTTATCAGTCCCTTCGTTCTCACCTTCAAGAGGTATTCTCAAATATAACAACTAAAGAGATTAGCAAGGATTTCCTTAACTGGTTATTTGTAAACAGATCCCAGATTTTCAAGAATGGAATAATTGACCCTCAATACAAATCAATACCTATTCTAATAAAGGATTCCGACTGTCTTCAAACAATAGAGTCCCTTGGAGGAAGCATCTATCTTCCTAATCGAGAGGTACTTGAGTTGTATGACCAACCATGGTTCAATTCGTCATACCTTGTCATCTGCGACGAGTTCTATTCTGACCTTTTTGATGGATCTGAGAGATGCCAGTTCTTTATGTCACTCGGAATGAAGCGATTCGAAAAACTGCATTATCTGCGAGCTCATCTGTTCAAACATTTGGACAGAATCAAAGCGAACCTCAATAATAGAGACAACAACATCTCATTCCACCGTTATTTGGCAGATATACATGATGGAATCTCAGAGAAGGACTTTGAGGTTGTTAAGAATATGCCAATTTTCATTTCCTCTCCTGTCAGTCCAGAAGGTGAATTGGTTGATAGCTCCAACAACCACTACCTGCCGTCTGCACTTTTGACAGATATTGTCTCAAAGGATCTTTTCCCTACATCTATATTGGATTCCATTCACCCAGATTATATCGTGTCTGACAAGGATAAAAAGTATTTTATTGACAAACTGGGCAATGTGGAGATTGATGAGGACGGTTTCTATGAATACATAATACAGGAGCAAATATCGTCTGTAGTCGAGTCATATCTGAAAGATGAAGAACGAAATGTCCGTTTCTGGCGATGGGTCGCAGACAGCAAGACCAGCCGAGAAAAGAAAGCTAAACTTGTCATATTCCCTATGTTAGGCAAAACGGTAGGCGATGAATGTGAGCACTTTGGGAATCCTTCAAGTTTTTATATTTCTGGCAGATACTCAAAAACAGAAGGTCTGGAGCAGTTTATTAACGAGCATATCAGCAAACCTGTATTTGTATCTGAGAAATATATAGAGGAAGACCAGGAGAGAGATTGGATTTCTTTGTTCAAAGCTCTGAAATTGACTGTGGATTTCAAGGAGATTGTCTTCAATGATGTTCTTCCTAAACTGTCCAAATATAAGAACAAATCAATCGTTGGTGTCCTTGCCAAATATTGTGAAAGTTTCAAGTCAAAACTGGAATCAAATGATACAAAAGCAACCACATACTTGAATGAACTCCAATTGCTCTGCCACGATGGCGAATACCGTACACCCAAGGACGTGGTTGTTTCTGGACAATACTTTGATGTTGAACAAAATGTGTTCTCAGATATTCAGATAAACAAACTCCTTTCTGAAGAATACTTATCTGATTGTGGTACCGATTCAGAAAAACGCAGAGAGATAACTAAGTTCATAAAACTCATAGCCGATAATCTCGGCAATAAATGTGAGAATGCGACACAATTGAGGGATCTCAAGCTGAAATATTTCTGTCAACATCAGGATTTCTATGCCCAGACAGAAGCTCATTATAGGATTATCGGTGAACTTGCTAAGGCCTATAACTCCGATGCCGTAGGACTCCTCGAGTTAATAAAAAATCTGGGAGACATCTATCTCTTTACCACAACAGGTAAGTTCAAAAGGAGTAGTGAACAATATCTCAGTTCCATATATAACCCGGACTGCCAGTACATGGCTAATGGGATTACAGAATTGGATTTCGTCAGCGAGAAGTATAATGAGTACTATTCAAATGGTTTGAAACATTTCTTCTGCTTATGCTTAGGAATACTTGACGGATTCAGCGAGTATAATCTAAGACTTCTGCAGAATGAGAGATTCTCTCTGTATTTCTGGAGACAGTATGCATCTAACAAGAATTGGTATCTGAAAGATATGCTAACAGATGAAAAACTTAGAAGCATAGCATGTATTCCTACAAGAAAGGGAATGAAGAAACCAACTGAGGTATATGACTATAGGAATCCGAACCTTCAAAAGATTGTTCTTAAGCTGAGGGACGGTGCAGATAAGCTTCCTGCCATTGAATTGCCTGGTTGGATAGAAAAGATTGGACTGAGAGGAAGGCTTTATCTTCCTGACTGTCTGGAGTATCTTAGCCTCGATACTCATGATTTCCGTCGTGAGGTAATCAAATGGTTTGTTGATACTAAAGAAGAAACTCTTCAACGATACAAATCTGACATTGCGGATTATTGCAAGACCGCAAACTGGTTCAATGGTGCAAAGTGTTGGGTTCCATTGAATACTCTCGTTGCTTTGGAATGGGGCAACGAGACATTGAAGGGCAATTTTGGAGGCAATTCATTTGTCTGCAACCCTTCTTATATGCCTGAAACGAAAGAAGACTTCAATAAGTTATGCGGTATTCTAAATATCAGAATCCTGACCAACGACGATTTCTCAAAGCAGAAAGCAGGAGACTATCATAAGGATGTTGAAGCGATTCGCGAAATATCTAAGAGACTTGTGTATCTTGCCTATAAGACAGGTAAGGAGAATTGGGAAGAGATCTATGCAGGTTACAAGGCAAAGTTAGACAGAGCAGACATATCACAATGCGAGAGTATAATATATTCCTACAACGAGAATATTGCTACCGATCTGGAAATCTATAGCGAAGAAGCATCCAATCTTTGGTATATAGGTTCTTGGCAAGGCTCAATGTTCATTGAGATTCTAAATTGGATCATCAAGAAACTTGAAGTCAAGGGAACATTCGACCAGAATTTCTTGCGCAAATTATTCCTGCGTCCATTTGTAGATTTCATCAAGCAACAAGAAGGTGGATCTCTACCAAATGAGTTGCTGACATATATGGATGAAGCTGACCGTGCAGTCATCACTGTCGACGAAAACGTAAATGCCGAGGTATTCTCGGAAGATGACAATGTGGTGAACAACTTACCGGAAGATTTGAAGCAGCAGGCTGGACAAGGTATGGAGCAGAAACAGGCACAGCAATCTCAGAATTCAGTTCGTTACGAAGAACAGAGCTCTACAAGTTCTTCATATGACGATAGCGAGCAGTCTAGCACGGAGAGAAAACGTCGAAGTGACTTGGGTGGAACACACCAGAGGCATGAAACTTCGACCAATAATAACAGATCCTCTGACACTCAGCCATCTGGCCTTGCCAGCAAAAATGATGATACTGAGGAACAAAGAAAACCTCTTGCAGATCGTCTTAAGGAAAAATGGGAAAGACAGAAACAGGCACCTATCCAGAAACCTCATAGTATTAGACCAACTAGATCAGATAGCGATGTGTGCAGCCAGCCGTCGTCTTCATCCGAAAACAATAAAGGAGAATTCTTTGATGATGCTGTTAACACAAAGCAGTATACCCAAGCAAGGAACAACACTCTAGATGAGCCAAGTCTAGGCTCAAATGCTGACAGATGTAATAGAGATTCTTTCAATAGTAAGCAAAAGGCTGCTCAAGAAGAACTTGACAAAGCAAAAGACCAGGCAGACCTTGAGCAAGCAATCAACAGAACCGAGAAATATACATTCCTTTGGTTCAAATACCTAATGGAACAGCTGTACAATCAGAAGAATAATACAGCAACAACCAGAAGTGTGCAGATTGATTTCAGGGAGGCCAAGGTTTTAGACAACTGCACAATCGCTATTCTTAAACCGAACAGGGTTGTTCCTAAATGGATAGAGCATGCCGATGATATCACTTTACACATCCTTAAGGGAGATGTCTCTGAAAAGATTAAGGTCGATCTTCAGTACTTCACAGAAGATGCTATATGGGCATTCTATGATGATGCCTCCGAACTAGAGACTAAAATTAATGATGCGGACAAGGTGAGACTAGTTGCAAACGGTGCTACGGCCAACCACATAGATGCTCTGACAAAGCAGTTCATAAGACTTGATTTCCCTGACGACTACAATCTAAAGGATAATCTTTCAGATTGCATAAAGTATATCTATGGACCTCCTGGAACTGGAAAGACTACACGTTTGGTAGCCAAAATAGATAAGATTATTTCAAGCAACAATTCTCCATTGGACATTCTTGTGCTGACTCCAACCAACAAAGCTGCGGATGTTATTGCATCTAGATTGAATGCTGTGGAGTCTTGTTCGCCATATACTTTCAGGTATGGAGTCACGGAGAGCCTTGAGTATCTGCAATCCAACCGTGTCTATACGAGAGATGACAAATTCATAGACTCAGAAGAACACCATGTTGTTGTCACTACTGCAGCAAGATATGCATACGATTACCTCATGCCATATGAGGTAATAATTTGCGACCACCACTGGGACTATGTCATCATCGATGAAGCATCTATGATGGATATAGTGACTATGGCATTTATTCTCTACAAGAGCCATAATTGTCAGTTCATCATCTCTGGTGATCCCAAGCAGATTCAACCAGTAAGGCAGAATGAAATCCAACCAGAGAACATCTACCAGATGGTCGGACTAAACAGTTTTGCTGCGGCTCAAAAACACCCTCAGGTTGAGTGTCTGAATATTCAATACCGTTCCATCCCCACTATTGGAGAATTGGTCAGCGAATTCAGCTATAACGGACTTGTCAAACCGAACAGAAATCAAGACAGTCAGAAGAAGCTTGATATTGGATTCAAGATCTCAAGTATCAACTTCGTGGGGTTCAAGACAGAACTGCTTGATAATCTTTATGGGTTAGATGCGATCGATGGATCTGCCTTCCACCTCTATTCTGCGATATTTGGATATGAATATGCGAGTTATATCGCCCAAAGAATAGCAGACGAAAAGCCGGAAGAGCCATATTCTATCGGAATAGTATGTCCTTATAAGAAACAAGCAGACTGTATCAAACAGATGATTGAACTAAGAGACATATCAAATGACGCTTGTATGATAAGTTGCGGTACGGTTCATAGCTTCCAAGGAGATGAATGCGATATCATGATAGTAGTTCTCAATCCTCCAATGAATATTGGACAGAACGCACATGTAAACAACCAAAATATTATCAACGTGGCTATGAGTCGCGCAAAAGATTACCTCTTCTTCTTGGTACCTGACAACAGAATACCTGGATTTACGGCAAGAGAAGTCTTAGGCAAAATGGCAAATGATAAATCTATCATGTTCTGCAATGACATCGAACAGATAATGTTTGAACAATCAGACTATATTCAGCAACACACAAATGTGACATGCCATATGCCAGTCAATGTCTATTATGAACCTTCGTCGTTTTATGAGGTTAGAAAAGATGACATGGCTGTTGATATACAAATCAATGAACAGTTCAGGTAATATCACATTGAATTAATGCTTCAATTAGAGTGGGAGATTCGTTTTTCTCACTCTTTTTGGGTAGTGTCATTCTCAGTGTATTCAATGAAATGATTGCCTCCCCCAAGTGTGCCGAGGCTTTTATAAAAGATTGCTTCCTGTAATTTGATTTGTAAGCAACCGGTAAAGTGCATATAGCGATTTTATTCCACACGAGGTATCTTCATGCAAAAAAAGATGCTTACACGAGAAGAAATCGTAGAAATAGTTCAATACTGTAAGGAGAATGGAGTCTCATATGTAAGCATCTGGTGAATGTCGTATTGATTTGACAGAGATGTCCTTCCTTGAAAATCAAAGTGTCGATAAAATATTCAATCCCTCTTCAAACACGAGATACCTTAATTTGAATCCTAAAATATCCGTGAATCCATCCTCGATTTTACCGCTTATTTTGGCGAAATAAACCCCGAATGCCCTACTTTTTGTGAACTGGTGTTCGAGGATTGAAAAGGGTATTTTCGTCCCTTTTCAATCTGTTTCGAGAAAAAATCTATTGTTTTTTTGCGAGCAAAACAGTCAGTATCCATAGAGTTAATAATATATTACTATATATACATCTTTAGAAAACTCTAACTTTACATATTAGAATGAACTATAGCAGTAACACATAGTTTACTGTAACAATTTAACCCTATTTTATATTTCTTCTTCATCCTTCATATCCATAAAATTTGCATTAAAACGCATAGTATCCTAAACTCTCCTGTTCATAGAATATAAGTGCGTATCATTATTTCATTTCTTACAGTAAATATCGCCATCTGCCACTGACTATGCAAGGCTGCCCTGTTAATAAACCAAGCGCAGACGGGAAACCGGCCGAATGGTTCTGTTCCCGCCATCCGGATATAATGTCGCTTGATGATTTGCACTTTGTCTTACCTTGCTGACCCTAAAGCTGGAAAATCCAGCCCCTACGGAAACTGGTAACGACAAACCATGCAACAGAAACATCCGCAAAAATTTGGCAGAATGAAATAGTTGTTGTATTTTTACAACATTAGACCCCCCAAAGCCTCTCAACGATGCTCAAATCTGGGGGGCGTTTTATTTTTATACTATGGGCATTTAATCTTACCTGGTCTACACATCCTCCATTGAGATTGTCACTCTGCTGAAAAACAAAAGTTGGGACGTTAGGGACTCCCTACGGATGGAGCATTATATCCGAAACATCGGCTATTACAGGCTTGACTCCTATCTGTATCCCATGCTGCAGATGCCCAAGGAGGTTCATCAATACAAGACAAGGCAGACAGCTCCTTTCAAGACGCACTTAACCCATATCGTTTCGATAAGAAATTGCGATTGTTTCTCTTTAACGATATAGAGAAAGTAGAGATTGCCTTGCGCAGCGCATTGACAAACATCGTGACGAAGAAACCGGCAATATCTTCTGGATGACAGATGGGAGTTTGTTTGTGAATGCCGACAATTTCAACCGAACCATAGCATTGGTTGACAATGAACTGAAAAGCTCAAAGGATGAGTCCACCCTACACTTCAAAAGAGAATATGAAAGGTCACTTGCAACAGCAATTGGGCAGATTTTCCGATAATAAACATCAAGGTTATAGTTTACCTACGAACTGACAAGAAGAATCGCAGTGGAAAGAATAGCCCCATAGACTGAACATATATGTTCCATCATTCCGCCTGCATTTTGCGAATGACCGTAAGAGACAGGCGGATTTTCTTTTTGAAAATTAATTTTAGTATTTATACAGGTTGATATAAATAGATATTAACTAAATATGAAATAATATGCATACCTGCTTCACAAAGGAACATAGTTCTAACTGCTCAAGTCATGTATTTGATACTTTCAAAATCAAATTCTTCTTCCCAAAAATGTGTTTGTCAAGTTTCACTCTTTGCTGCACAGCATAGTTTACATCCTCATAAAATCTACCTGTAATTATCTATTTCAGACAAAGTAATATTTACTTTTTTAGGAATCTTATTATATGAACAATATAGTTGTAATTGTTGTCTGTTTGTTATCTTTTCAGAACATTTAGGGCCTAAAATTATTTCTTCTATAATCAATGGGTATTTATTGTTGCCATCATTAATAGGAAATTCTATTATTGGGCAGAATATTTCATCAGACGATTGAATCCACTTAAACTTACTTTCATCATCACAGAAATAAAGTAATCTTATTTCTTTCTCATCTTTATAATCTACAGGCTTGAAAAAGTGCTTCCATATATTAAGTTGATTAAAGCATACATCTTTTTCTAGTAGCTTTTTTATAAACTCAATATATGGATGCTTCTTGTCTTTTTCAGCATAGGAAATTGGAGCTATGAAAAAGTTATTATCCAATAAATCTTTATCTATATTATAGATTAAGCAAGTACCTTTAGCATCGTTTCCATACATTCTCCACATTGTTAGTTTGTCTTTGCTTTCAATTTCAGCACACGAACTGATAAATGTACTGTTTATTTCTTTAATGGTATAAGGTGATAATGACGAATAATCAATTTTATCAATATTATTGATATACTGATCAAAATAATAACATTCACTTTTATCATTCATGCAAGCTATACTACATACACTTGCTTTCATTTCTTTGATTATTCTTATTGTTGATGAGAGAGAAGTATATCTGCATAATTGATTAAATTCTCTATATATAAGCATATTAGTGAAGAATTTTCTTTCAAATTCTTCACTTAAAGAAAAACGGCCATCAGGCAATTTCGAGATATTGTTTTTTATATAATCTACATCAAGCTCATCTATAAAATTATTGAATTGACGATTATTGAGATTGCACTCATTTTTTGTCTGTCTAAAAATTGACAAAATCTCATTGGGGTTGAATTTCTCCTCTAAATTATTGATTTCCTCAATAATAGATCTTATTATAAGCTCTAAATTACTTAATGGAACCTCTATATTCTCTATATTGTTGTAATTATTAGCCTTATAAAAATAACCTTCTGTATCATTACACAATATACAATATGAAGCATTTACTTTATTTGCATAATGCAATAATCTATTTAACGTGAGTTCGATATAAGAATAAATATAATATACTGAAGAATAGGAACATAGC
>OOCC01000106.1_pt1 | contig 33760 bp, 29 predicted proteins | sample 1670971 | NCBI WGS metagenome assembly OOCC01 (sample SAMN06348109, study PRJEB24527) | human gut metagenome | biome: human gut; feature: ankylosing spondylitis patient; material: feces | host: Homo sapiens | place: China | collected 2015-10
CGCAAAGTTTCGAGCTACAGAGGCAGCTAAATCCAAGGATTAAGAAGCCTGTGGGACACATTGCATTGAGCTTCAAACCAGAGGACAAGCCACGTTTGACGGATGAGTTCATGGCTAAGATAGCCCTTGAATACATGCGGATGATGGGCATCAGCGATACCCTATTCATCATCGTAAGGCACCACAATACGGACAATCCACATTGCCATATCGTGTACAACCGCATCAATAACGAGGGCAAGCTCATATCAGACAGAAATGATTACAGGCGTAATGAGCAAGTGACCAAGGCTTTAAAATCCAAGTATGGACTGACTTACGGAACAGATAAGAGCAAGACTAACACTCGCAAATTACACAATGCGGAGCGTACCAAATATGAGATTCACAATGCTGTCAAAGATGCCTTGAAAGGCGCTGATAGTTGGCAGAAGTTCAAAAGCGAGCTTGCAAAGCGAGGTGTTCTCTTGGAGCTTGTCTATAAGGACAAGGAGCGGAGCAAGGTTCAAGGCATCCGTTTTTGCAAGGATGGATATAGCTTCAAGGGTACGCAGATTAGCCGAGACTATAGCTTTGGCAAACTGAATGCGAGATTAGAGGGAACGGAGAACCTTTTATCAGCAAGAGCCAGCTCTGCTCAGCAATATGAGCAGGTGCCATCCATATCGGAGAGCAGCCAGGACCCTTGGGATGGTATTTCTTCCATTGGACTTTTTGCTCCAGCCAATGCTCAGACCTTTGAGCCATTCCCAGAGGATGAATCAGTCAAGAAGAAAAAGAAGAAACGCAGAAGAGGCTTTAGCCTTTGATGCAAGTTACAAACTTAAAATTAGAATCGAACATGAAAGAAGAACTATTGGAAGCCATCTACGGCACAGTTGAGAGATTGGAGCAGAAAGTCGATGAACTTTCTGCCTCACCAAAGAATACAGAGGTAGGAAGTACTCCTGTTCCTGTAAGTGTTGATACGAGCATACTTGAAAAAGCCATACTTGCTATGGCTGCAAAAGAAGGGGAAGCTATTGACAAATTGGCAAGATTAAGAGAGGCAATTTGCATCTTTACCGACCTTACCAAGAAAGAAGCAAGCAACGGCGAACAGCGAAGCAAAGTCTTGTTTGACACAGTTAAGCAGTTGAAGCAAGAGCAAGATGCTACTTCACAAGTAGTACACGAAAAGCTACATGCTATGGTCAACACGCCTCAGAAGAAGATTGTTATCCACCGCTTTGAACCTACCTCCAAGTATGTTCTTCTTTTCATCGGTAGCTTGGTTCTATCTCTCGTTATTTCCATTTGGGGCAACCTCACCCAATGGCGAGAGCACCAAGATTGGGAGGAAGCAGACTTGAAGTATCGAGCATTGCGAATGGTACTGCCATCTGATGACCCGAATATTCGCTACATAGAAAAACACTTTTCAGTACAACGTGATGATGATACTATTAATAATGTTAGAAATCGTGTCGCTGTTTATGAGGATTCTATCCGCCGACATTATGAAATGATTGAAATGGCTGCTTACAAGGATAGCCTTGCAAAACAATTAAACAAAGAAGCTAACGACATAAAAGAAAGGCTTAAAAAGTAAAAGAGCCTATGCCTATTTTCTTCATTCTTACAATGTAATAGATTCTTAATGTTGATGCAATGATACTGTAACTAAAAAGCCGTACTTTGCAGCCGAAGTATCCTGAATCATTCAGACTCATTCGATACTACGATGAAGAAGATGATCGTGAGTTTACTTTTCTGACGAATGCAAAGCATCTTTCTGCGTTGGATGTCGCGAATCTATATAAAAAAGATGGTTGGTTGAACTATTTTTCAAATGGCTAAAGCAGCATCTTAATATAAAGAGATTCTGGGGCACAACGAAGAATGCTGACGCATACAGATTAGTGTTGCCATTATCACTTATTGTCTCGTGGCTATTGTGCACCATGATATGCAATTGAAACGCTCGACATATGAAGTTTTGCAGATTCTAAGCATTTCATTGACGGACAAAACCCGCCTAAGAGATCTATTTGATAAGACTATTTTCAACGATGTCAAAGAACTCGATTATTCCCTCTTTAAGGGACTAATGTCTTAAATTATATAGTAAGGGGTAGACATATATATATAATATGCATACCTCTTATTATATGGTTTTGTATATGTTTGTTATACAAAATACGAATTTGTAAGTACAAACCGTTTATTATGTTGGTTATATTTCACTTTGTTAAAAATAACGCTTTATATGTATCAAATTAACACATTAAATTGATTAACAAAAATATTTTGATTGACACATTTTGATGAAATAGTTTTTTTTATTACTTTTGCAAATGTAAACTTACATGACTTGGCTTTAATAGACCTCGACCAAGCTGTGCTATTATTGTAGAGGTTGCATAAGGAGTAAAAAATGAAGAAGTTTTTCATGGGCATGATTGCCGTTATTGTGTGTGGTACTGCATTTGCAGGAAACTTAAATGAGATTAAGGCTTCAGCAGTATCAGATGATGATCTTAGCACATCTACACCAGACAAGATTGTATCTACTTTCTATGGTTCAAAGGCTTCAACTAACGCAAACAATCCTTGCAAGGGAGCAACTATCAGAAAGTGCGGAACCATAGAGTCAAGTTTGGTGTCATTTGAAGACCAAACTTTGGTGATGCAGCAGGTAAAGGATGCTGATGGTAACACATTATTTACAAACAATTTCTTTGCTCCATCTTCCGTGTCAGAAACAAAGGCAAATATTAAGCTTGAAACAATGAAATTGGGTGGAACGTTCAAGGCAAATGTGGCAGAATGAAAATAAGGCAAATTTTAGCACTCCTTTTCTTTATGTTTTGCACGACCATATTTGCACAGGGGCGTGATTATATAAATGAAATGGAGCAGAACGACTTGCAAATCAGACAGAAGCCTAACACTGAAGGGCTTCTGTCTGATTATTTGCATTCAGCAAACATTAAGGAAGATACAATTTTTGCAATTCTTTATAGTCCTGCTGAATGTTTTAGATGTGAAGCTGCAATTCCTGCATTTTATGATAAACTGAAACGCAATAATCCGAATAACAAGTTATTACTAATAACTGCATATGGGGATTCTAAAACAGCAAGTTGGTATAATTCTAAAAACAACTATAAGGCTGATTATTACATTTATGATACGAAATCAGTTTATAGCAACATCTTCAGTTTCAACTCTGAAGGAATGTACGGATTGTATATACTCAAATTAGTTCCAAAAGAAGGCGTGTTCGTCACAGGTGGACAATATACGGTCTTAGGGGCAGAGTTTGTGAAGCAGTTGGTACTTTGTAAAAAGAGAATTGCTCCTCACATGTATGAATTGGATAAGAAAGACTCATATAAAGAGGTGGCAGACCAGATTGCGATGATAAATGTTCCTATGCCAAAATGGAAACAAACGGACATCGAGGTCAACACGAAAGATGGAGTAGAAATATCATCAATATATGATATTCCCAAAATAGAGAATGGACACCTTTTTTTTAACGACATGCTGAACAATGGTATAATGCTGTTTAATAAAGAAAATGGTTTGTTTAAATTCAAGCGACTCTTCCAAGCAGACGAAGCGGAGAAAAAGAAATTTGTTTCCGTGCCAGATAAGGATTTCAGAAACTTAGTAAAACAAGGACAAGTCTTTTACATAGCATTGTCTGCAAATATGTTGGACTCTTCTCATATCGGAATTTCCTATTCCCTGCCAAAGATTCTTCGAGAAAAAGTAGGCAACGAATGGAACTTTAGCTTTTACAATGCCCCTGCTGTCTTGATACGAGACATCAACAATTATACGTCAGGCAAGATGATTTCACCAGATTTCGATTTGGAACATTCCAAGTATTTCTATCTTCACTTTGTGTTCGACTTGTTCAATAACAAATTATGGACAGGAAGCGAAAAGTTGACATGGCCTATGGATGGATTTGAGAAAGAGGATATTGTAGGACAGAAAGATTTAGACCCTTTTAATGGCAGCTTTTATAAGACCTTCAATCCAATAATAGCTTCTTTTCGTATCAATGACGGAAAGTGTGATGGACATTACGGCAAATTAGAGCGTATTCAAGAAAATAGCAGAACAGGCTATTATTATCTTAATAATGTATTCGCACATGAAGGAAAAACTTTCTTGTATGGAAATGGTTACACAGGAAAACTGTATGTGACAGATAGCCTTCATCTTGACAAATATAAGGTTTACATGGTGTTTGACACAGATACAGTTCCTATGATTGCACCAGACTCCACAAAATTTTATACGCATGAATATGGAAATCTGTATAGTTCTTACTTCACAAAGTGCATCACAACTGTAAAAATGGATAAAAGGAACATCTATTGTCTTGTAAAGCATGGTATGCCAAGGACTGACAACTTCCAAAAAGACAGATATTCCTTTGTTATCGTAAATAGGAAAAATGGGAAGACTAAGGAATATCCACTTCCGCCTATTGCTCCTGCTGAATACAAATGCTTGGGGTATGGAATAAATGCACAAGATAAGCATTTCAACCCATTCATGTTTATCAAGAAAGATGGTAAGTACATTATAAGGATGTTAGAAATCTAAGCGTCATTATCGTGTGGATATTTTTTATCAATAAAGCCGTATCTCGCCCCAAACAAGTCTTGATACGGCTTTATTCTATTTAATTCATAGGATTATGACAAATAATAGAAATCTATAAGTGTAAGTGTTTGCATCCGTATCACGGAATGAATATCCATTGTAGGATATTTTTTCCTGTAATCGTCTGTCAAGTCTTCATATAAGTACCATTGAGTTCTTTTGCCCTCTTGGCTGATAGAAAAAGCAACATCATATTGAGCAATTATAGTGTCTTTTTTATCCGTCATTAAATGAAATGTCCAATGTTCATAACTTGGAAGAGTCTTTTGGTCTGTTTTGATAAAGCTATATTTTTCAGACCATTCTATGGAGGAAGTTGTTTCTATATAGGCTTTCCACTGTTCTTCTCTTGCACTATTGAGGAGTGAAACAGTTCTTTCAGCCGACAAAGCAGACGACAATTTCCTCATGTAAAAATAGTAAACATCAGATGGCAAAGCAGGAGGATTGTCTTCTAATTCCTTTTTTATCTTTTCTGCATTAAAAGGTGCATCGACATAAACCTCAGTTTTCACAGACCAATAACTCTCAGATACATAGGGAGTAAATTTCGGTTGGTCAGGAACCTCATCATTCACCTTGTCACAAGCTGTTATCGTGTAAACACACAATAAGCATAATATATATTTTAGAAAAATACGTTCCATATTCGACTCAGACTAAAAGATATTTTGAATTTGGTTACAAATTTACAAAAAAAAATTCATAAACATGAATTTTTAAAGTCGCATTGTAAGGAAGCAAAATGCTTTTTAACACTTTCCATGTTTATAATGCCGAATATGAAACTTGTAAGCACTTCATAAGATAGCAACTTTGCTTTTGTGAAGAACAATTATGTTCTTTTCAAAATTTAATAATCTATAAAAACAAAGCAAAATACATTGCTTTTCATATTTTTGATTTATCTTTGCACTTGTAATTGAAGCGTTCTTTGTATATCGCAAAGTTGTAAAAGATAAAGAAGATTGCTCGTTTCTAAATCGTTAGCAGTTACATTATTTAAAGTGTTTAACTCGCTGATATTCAATCAATAAAAGATTTTATTGTGACTCGATACATGGAATGAAAATGGCTTGGTGATTCCTGCCTTCTTCAACCATGCTTTAAGGGGATGGTTAATCATGCTGCGCTTCAATCCCTTGAACACGATACCCGTGCTTGGTTCACCACATAGTTCGTATGCCTCGTTGCTGATAGGCAAGGTTGCCTCGGTCTGAGTCTTCTGGGTACGAATACGCAAACAATAGCCTTGGTCGGGAGCTATCTCGAAGTCTTCCCAACGCAATTTTAAGATGTCGCTGATTCGCAATCCTGTGAGGCAAGCAAAGAGGGAGGCAGACTTCAGTACAGGTATATCGCAAGGAGTAGCTGCCAACTGCTTTACTTCATCAAGGGTAAGAAACTCCTTCTTTACATCTTGTGGCTCAATCTTGTCCAGATAGTCATTGATGTTCTCACGCAGCCACTTGTCACGATAGGCGATTTTTAAGAGACCACGGAAAGTAGAGTAGTAACCTGCTGCAGAGTTGAGAGATACCTTTTGTTTTGTTCGATTCAACTGATTTGCATTCAGAAGATACTCTCTGAACTTTTTGCAAAGTTCCACTGTCACATCCCCAAATGTACAATGACCTTGAACAAATTTGAAGAAATGCTTGTAGACACATGTCCACTTGTCATCTTTCTTATGTGTCATCTTCTCAAAGTATGCAAAAAAATCAGCTTTCTGTCGTGTTTTGTCCAAAAAACCAAATTCTTCATTGATGAGTGATTGGGTTCTGATACAACGGATGGCCTCTGCTTTGTTGAGCATATCTGTATTAAACTCACGTTCCATCTCATTCTTTGGATGAGCATAGATATAGATACCTAAATATTCTCTGCGACTCATTTGCATAGTCTCAGGGGTGCGTACTGGTGGATAGAAGTCCAAATAAAGAGAAATACGGTCGTTTTTAATCGCTCTTTGGCGAAGAGAAACTCTTGTACATGTATTTACCATGATGTTTACTTTTTATAATGTGATACTTATGTTTCATATATGATCCCGTATTAAGAGATCTTTGAAATCGATTGCAAAATAATAGAGTTATGTAATGGGGTACAACTTAACCTTTTGATAACCGCTAAATAACCTTAGGCTTGCCGATAGCTTTCTCTAAATCTCGCTTGGAAATCTTGATATACTCGCCAATCTTCACCTTTTCAATAGCGTATTTCTTGATACGCTTATAAATCTGGTCCTGACTTAAACCATACAACTTCATGGCCTCCGGTATTGTATAATAAACTTGGTCTTCTACGGATTCACCTTTTGCCAATTGTACATGACGCTTGGAATACAGAACATTGTTACCTTCCATTTTTCTTGGAATAGCATTGTGACTAACGAAACTATATACGGCTGTTTTCGTCATACAATATTTCTGTTGAATGTCCATAACAGTCATCCATTCACTGATGGTTGGATCTGGAGACAGGTGTGCAAAATAATCATCCACCTCTTTCTTGTTCCAATATACTCTTCCTTGTATGGATATTCTTGAAATCTTGACTTTCTTGACTATCTCATAGATGGCCGTTTCGTAAGTGTTGTGGACTTCTGCAATTTCCTTGGCAGAGTAATATTCTGGAACAGGTAGCTCTCGGTTTGCATGAACAGCTTCTTTTGAAGCACTTTTTTTGTGGTGTATGGCAAACTATCAACAAGATAATCTATATCTCGCTTTCTGATTAAAGATAAACGAGAAGTAATCTTGGATGCTCGCAACTTACCACTATACACCATATTATATATGGTCTGTCTGCTTAGTCCCAAAAGTATAGCGACCTATTGAATAGTGAGGTATTCTTTCACGAGGATTTCAGACATGGATTTCTCGGAAGCTTTTCGGTGGCTCATTGTCTCAGCCATCTTTACTTTCTCCTCACGTCTTGCTGCCTTATAGGCATAACTGTTGCATTGCTTGGAGCACTAACGAGTTGTGGATTTCAATGCATAGAAGCTCTTCCCACAATACTCGCAAATTTTTAGAATTCTTTCTTTGCTTGCTGTCATTTGTACGCTTTTTATACTTTTTTACTTAATTTATTGTAGAAAAAGTCGTCTGTCATTACTCCGTTTATTTTCAATAGTCTTATATCATCGTCCATCATTGTCCAAAACTCTCGGCAATCTTGCACTCATTTTCCAAAAATGGAGTCTCATATTATTACTTTTGAAAAGTGGAGGTACAAGAGCGGTACAAAAAGGTGCTAAAAAAGCCTTACCATTGATTATAACCAATAGTAAGGCTAAAAAGAAAGGTGCTCATTTTGAGCACCTTAACTATCATTTTTTGTCGATATTAATCGTTGTTTATCACGACTTATTTTCCGATGCACTTTCCTCACATATCTCATAGTCAGCACTTTGCATTTTAATCGGTACGAGGTTTGTTCTTGCTTTCTCAATCTTAGAGAGGAACAATTTCAAGTTCCTCATCGTTTTCAGTACCTATTTATATTATATATGGTACTTATTCTGGTAGTGGCGCTTAGATTTAACAGGGGCTCCATGGAAGGAACCGCTGCCCATACCGCTGCCACGAAGACTCTCATGGAAGCCTGAACCACCGCTGTATTCACCCCAGCGGGCTCTGATTCTATCCACATAATCTACCGTCTCCGTGCCTCGCATGTAACCGTATTTCACCACCGGGTCTGTGTAATAAGCCGGTTGAGAAAGGCGCAGAATATAATTGCGAATTACGCCCCAATTGTGCGGATTCTGACCATGTTTGCGAGCCAGCGCCATCGCATCTCTGATGTGGAAATAGCCACCATTATAAGAAGCAAGGGCGAAAAGCATGCGCTGCGACGGGTCGCCAACATCCGCAAAATGCCCCTGCAGTTCCGCCATATATCTGGCTGCCGCAGCCACATTCGCCTCAGGTTCATGAATCATGCTCATCGGCAAACCCAGATGGGCTGCCGTGCCTGGCATAATCTGCATCAGTCCGCAAGCTCCAGCCCATGACTTCGCATTCGGGTCGAAACAGCTCTCCTGATAACATTGGGCAGCCATCAGACGCCAGTCCATGCGAGCCGTTCCGCTATAGCGCTGGAAGAGGTGGTCGTAGCGGGAAATAACACCCTTAGAACGGTTCAGGAATGGTGAATAAACGTGGCGGCGCACGCTGGCAGAAGAAAGCAGCCACGATTCTTCCTGCTTGACCTGAGCAATCAGCTTAGGCTTAAACCAGCCGTTCAGGGTGTCGGCAAGACTCTTGTTACCGTTCTGCACAGCCCATTGGGTTCGGGTACTGTCGGGCGTAACACCACAGAACAGCAGGTTGCCTCTGGTCTGTTTTCGGGGTAGGGGCACGGCAATCACATCACCTTCTCCCTTCTCCAGTTTGCGTACCATTTCAGCCGTATCCTTACATTCTTCTACGCGTAACGACACGCCGATCTGCTGGGCAAACTTCTCGCAGAGCAGATATTGCAGTCCCATTCCGTGGCTGTGGTAATCATAATAGGTAGTAGGGCCGTTAACGGTAAGCATGATGAGCTCACCATTGGCCTGAATATCTTCGAGCGAAAGCCCCTTGCTGGTTGAAGCAGGTTTCTTTTCATCACCATCAGCCCCATCAGAGTTGTCAGCATGCTCCATTTCGCCTACAGGAGTTCCCCATGGCGTAAGCTCCTGCTGCGGTTTCTTGTCGGCACAGGCAGCGAGCAAAAATAGTGCATATAATGCGTATAAATATCCTTTATTCTTCATTTCAGCTGCAAAAGTACGAAATATTTTGCACATAAGTGAGAAATTATTTGTTTATTCTAATTAAAATGTGTACTTTTGCAATGTTTTTCAAACAAAATATAGAAATATGTTACGAATAGCAGTACAAAGCAAGGGTCGTCTTTTCGACGACACCATGAATCTTTTAGCAGAGGCTGACATCAAAGTAAGCGCCTCTAAACGCACCCTTCTGGTGCAGTCAAGCAACTTTCCTCTCGAGGTTCTCTACCTTCGTGATGATGATATTCCTCAGAGCGTAGCCTCTGGTGTGGCAGATATCGGAATCGTGGGCGAGAACGAGTTTGTTGAGCGTGGAGAGAATGCGCAGATTATCGACCGTCTGGGTTTCAGCAAGTGCCGCCTGAGCCTCGCCATTCCTAAGAAGATTGATTATCCGGGATTGCAGTGGTTCAACGGCAAGAAGATTGCTACTTCTTACCCTAACATCCTGCGCAAGTTTATGAAGAAGAATAATATCAATGCCGATATCCATGTCATTACGGGTTCTGTAGAAATCAGTCCTGGAATCGGTTTGGCTGACGGTATTTTCGATATTGTAAGTTCAGGTTCTACTCTGGTCAGCAACAATCTTGCTGAGGTTGAGGTGGTGATGAAGAGCGAGGCTCTGCTCATCGGCAACTGGAACATGGACGAGGAGAAGCATCAGATTCTGAACGAGATGCTGTTCCGCTTCGAGGCTGTACGTTCTGCACAGGACAAGAAGTACGTGATGATGAATGCTCCTAAGGCAAAGGTTCAGGAGATTACAGAAGTATTGCCAGGCATCAAGAGTCCTACGATTATCCCATTGGCTGATGAGGACTGGTGCTCTATCCACACTGTGCTCGACGAGAAGCGTTTCTGGGAAATCATAGGCAAGTTGAAGGAACTCGGTGCACAGGGCATCCTGGTAACACCAATCGAAAAGATGATATTATAATAATGTGTAGTGTTTAATGTGTAATGTTTATTTAGAGACATTATGCGTTAAAAACCAAACATTAAACATTAATAATTAAATATTAATAATAGGAATGAAGGTAACAAAGTATCCTGCAAAGGAGGAATGGAGCGAGATTGTAAAACGCCCACACCTGGATGTTTCGCAGCTGAATGCGACCGTACAAGGTGTACTCGACGATGTGAAAAACCATGGCGACGAAGCCGTGAAGCGTTACGAGGAGAAGTTTGATCATGCCCATCTCGATTCTTTGGCTGTGACTGAAGCTGAAATCGAAGAGGCAGAGAAAATGGTTTCTCAAGAACTGAAAGACGCTTTGCACCTCGCCCATCATAACATTGCCGCATTCCATCATAGCCAGAAGTTTGATGGTGTAAAGGTTGAAACTTGCCCTGGTGTAACCTGCTGGCAGAAGAGTGTGGCTATAGAGAAGGTGGGATTGTATATCCCGGGAGGTACTGCTCCTCTCTTTAGCACCGTTCTGATGCTGGCTACTCCTGCCAAGATTGCGGGATGTAAAGAAATAATACTGTGTACTCCTCCTGACAAAGGGGGCAAGGTGAACCCGGCTATCCTCATGGCGGCAAAGATTGCGGGCGTAAGCAAGATCTTTAAGGCGGGTGGCGTTCAGGCTATCGGAGCCATGGCTTACGGTACGGAGAGCGTGCCTAAGGTTTATAAGATTTTCGGTCCGGGCAACCAGTTTGTCATGGCTGCCAAGCAGCAGGTTTCCCTGCACGATGTGGCTATAGACATGCCTGCCGGTCCGTCTGAAGTTTGTCTTATTGCCGACGAAACTGCCAACCCTGTGTTTGCTGCTGCCGACCTGTTGTCGCAGGCTGAACATGGTTTCGATTCTCAGGTTTTCTTCATTACTACATCTGAAAAGGTGTTGGATGATGTAAAGAATGAAGTTGAAGTACAACTTGAACGTTTGCCACGTAAGGAGATGGCACAAACCTCGTTAGATAACTCTAAGTTTATCCTCGTGAAGACTGAAGAGGAGGCAATAGACCTCTGTAATACTTATGCGCCGGAGCATCTGATTATCGCCACAGCCGATTACGAGCAGCTGGCAGAAAAAGTTGTGAATGCAGGTAGTGTATTCCTCGGAAACTATGCGTGCGAAAGTGCAGGCGACTATGCAAGCGGTACGAACCATACCTTGCCAACCCATGGTTATGCTTTGGCTTACAACGGAGTGAACCTGGACAGTTATAATCGCAAAATCACCTTTCAGCATCTTACAGAAGAAGGTATTCGTAACATTGGAAATGCTGTAGTGACCATGGCGGAAAATGAGCAATTGGAAGCTCATGCCAATGCGATGAGACTGAGAGTGAACAGTTTGAAACAATAGGGTAAAAAGGGAAGTTGTAAAAATACTTCTTAATAGCTTTTGAAAGAAAAATGAAAGAATTGAAAGATTTGTGCCGAGAGAACATCTGGAATCTGGCACCTTACAGTTGCGCCCGTACGGAGTTTGCAGGCAGAAATGCCCGCGTCTTCCTCGATGCCAACGAAAATCCATATAATGACCCTTACAATCGCTATCCTGATCCGCTGCAGGTTGAACTGAAGAAGCAGATCAGCAAGATTAAGGGTGTGGCTGAAGAGAAAATCTTCCTGGGCAACGGTTCTGACGAGGCCATCGATTTGGTTTACCGTGTATTCTGCCGCCCGGGCAAGGATAATGTAGTAGCGATTGCACCTACTTACGGAATGTATGAAGTTTGTGCAGACATCAACGATGTGGAGTATCGTTCTGTATTGCTTGATGAAAATTATCAGATTTCTGCCGGAAAACTGCTTGAAGCCTGCGATGAACAGACAAAGGTTATCTGGTTCTGCAGTCCGAACAATCCTACGGGTAATCACATTAACCGCGAGGCTATCGTAGAGGTGTTGCAGAAATTCCAGGGTATTGTCATCATCGACGAAGCCTACAGCGATTTCTCTTCGGAGCGCACATTCCGCAGCGTACTCGACAGATTTCCCAACATGATTGTGCTCAACACCATGAGTAAGGCATGGGGCTGTGCAGCCCTCCGTTTGGGAATGGCTTTTGCGAGCAAGGAGATTGTTGACATATTCAATAAGGTGAAATATCCTTATAACGTCAATCTGCTTACTCAGGAGCATGCGCTGGAAGTGATGAAGAATCCGCTGAAGGTTGACGAATGGGTGAAGAACATCCTGCAGGAGCGTTCTAAGGTAATGGCTGCATTCCTGGATCTGCCTATCTGCGAGAAGGTTTATCCTACTGATGCAAACTTCTTCCTGGCTAAAATGACCGACGCCAATGCCATCTATAATTATCTGGTGGCACAAGGCATTATCGTAAGAAACCGCAACAAGGTTCAGTTGTGTGGCAACTGTCTGAGAATTACGATAGGAAACAAGAGCGAGAATGCTGAATTACTCGGTGCTTTGAGACAGTACTAAATTATTTTGGAAAAGTTCAGTATATAATATGAAAGAGGGTGAGTCATAAATATATAATTCACCCTCTTTTTAGCATTTATCTTCTTCTGCCTCTACCTTCATTTCTTCCTTGATTTCCACGGCCGCCGCGTTCGTTCTTATCCCCGCTGTTGTAGCGGTTCTTGCGACTGTGGTTGTCGTTGTCGAAATTAGGGTTGAAGCTCTTTTTCTTCTTGTTCTTGAAGAAGCCGGCACCTCCGCTTAATGGGCGGCCTTCGTTCAGATATTTATCTTCATCATAGCAGCCTACATTTCCGAAACCCTTTGGTGCATAGCGGTCAGACGCATTTCTGCCAGTTCCACGCTTGCCTTTAGCACCTTTTCCTACACCAGGATTATCGTATGTAGAACCTATCGCCTTATCGTCATAATGCGTCTTCTTACCCTTGAAACTGCCACCCATGCTCTTCCTGTCGTAGAGTTTGTCGATGAGGTCGGCTCTGCCTATCCGGCGAAGTTCACTCTCGATGGCGCGGCGCTCTTCAGGCTTGTACCAGAAGAAGAACATGCGCTGGGCAAGCTTCTCTTTCTGAGTCTTGGCGCTGAAGACCGGCTCCAGGGTGTAAGGATCGTACCCCGTATACCAGGTCTCGGTAGAAATGGTCATAGGAGTAGGGGTGAAATCCTGCACCTGCTCCAGATGGAAATCCAGTCCCTTCGTAATGACGGCAAGTTCGGCCATGTCTTCTTCATGACAGCCCGGATGCGAACTGATGAAGTAAGGAATGATCTGCTGGTTAAGACCTTCTTCCTTATTAATCTTGTCGAAGATGCGCTTGAACTCGTAGAAGAGGTCGAACGATGGCTTGCGCATGAACTTCAAAACCTCCGGACTCGTATGTTCGGGAGCCACCTTCAGTCGGCCGCTCACGTGCTTGGTAATCAGTTCGCGCGTGTATTCTCTAGCCGCCTGATTCACCTTTTCGTCCTTGCTCTTATGCAGCAGAAGGTCGTAACGCACACCACTACCAATGAAACTCTTCTTGATTCCCGGCAAAGCATCTACAGCATGATAAATCTCCAAAAGCTTGCTGTGGTCGGTATCGAGGTTCGGACAAATCTGAGGGTTTACACACGACGGGCGCTTGCACACTTCGCAGGCTTTCTGATTCTTGCCGTGCATTCCGTACATGTTGGCAGAAGGACCGCCCAAATCGCTCAGATAGCCCTTGAAATCAGGCATCTGGATGATTTTCTTCACCTCCTTCAGAATGCTCTCCTTGCTGCGGCAAACCACGAATTTACCCTGATGGGCAGAAATGGTGCAGAAAGAACAGCCGCCGAAACAGCCACGATGAAGGTTCACGGAGAACTTGATCATCTCGTAGGCAGGAATGGTCTTGCCCTTGTATTTAGGATGAGGCAAACGCGTATAAGGCAGGTCGAAAGCCGCATCCAGTTCCGCGGTAGTCATCAGCGGGAAAGGCGGATTCACCACTACATATTTGCCGTCAACTTCCTGAATCATGCGCTGAGCATGCATCTTGTTGGCTTCTTCCTCCAGATGGCGCACGTTCTCAGCCTGTCCCTTCTTGTTGTGGAGACATTCTTCGTGGCTGTGGAGGATGATGTCGTCGTCCTTGAAACCGCCCGGAATCTCACTTTCCTTGCAGTAGAAAACCACCTGCGGCATTTCGTGGATCTGGCTAAGCGTCTTGCCTTCTGCAAAGGCATTGGCTAGTTCTACGATAGAACGTTCGCCCATTCCGTAGAGAATGAGGTCGGCGCCCGAATCGCAGAGAATGCACTTGCGGAGCTCGTCTTTCCAATAGTCGTAGTGGCTGATGCGGCGCAACGAAGCCTCAATACCGCCTAGTGCTACAGGTACGTCGGGAAAGAGTTTCTTCAGTATCTGCGTATAGACGATAGATGGATAGTCGGGGCGCATGTCGTGGCGGGAGTCGGGACTGAAAGCGTCCTCGCTACGCATGCGGCGGTTGGCCGTGTAGCGGTTCACCATCGAGTCCATGGCACCCGGAGAAACACCAAAGAAGAGGCGAGGGCGACCGAGTTTCTTGAAGTCTCGGAAATCGCCGTGCCAGTCGGGCTGGGGAACAATGGCTACCCGATAGCCGTTGGCTTCCAATATTCGTCCGAGGATGGCAGGGCCGAAGGATGGGTGGTCAACGTAAGCATCTCCTGAAAAGAGGATGACGTCGAGTTCGTCCCATCCGCGCAACTCGCATTCTTTCTTGGTGGTAGGTAAGAAATCTGTTAACTTATAATCCATTCAATATTTTTTAATCATTTACTGCGTCTGGTTCTGCATCTGCTGCAGCCTCAGCCTGCTTCTTGTCTTTCCAGTCTACGTAGAGCAGAACGAGGTTGTGAAGACCGAGCGCCTTCATGTTCTGATTGTAGATGACGTCGAGACAGAGATCTAGCAACTCCTTATCCTTGATGTCGCTGCTCTCGAGGAGTGAACGCACATTAAGTTTCAGTTTATCGAGCACTTCCTCGTCGATAATGCCGTTGCTGTCTACGAGGTTGCGGAGTAACTGATACTTTTCGATGGTCTCTAAATGCTGGTCGCTCACTTCGATAGAGCGAGTGCCAGACTGGTTGGCTTGAATCTTATACATAAGCTTAAAATTTTTTATCTGTTTTACTTTGAATTTAATCTGTCAGAAATTTGAGAATGCCGAGCAACACGCTGGTGCGGGTTCTTTCGTCGATGATGCATTCCAGCGGGAATCCCATGACGAAGCTGCGGTAAGTTGTGCTCTTGTAGGCAACAGCCGCACTCGTTCCCGTATCATATTGCATCGCCGTGAAGGCGTAATTGCCAACCGGTTTCAATATCTCGGGATGGGTTGCCGCATAATGCTGGGCATTCAGCTCGTTATAATAGCTGAACTGCAGACCTAATCCCTTGACGTTAGGCGAAGTGTAGACAATACTGTCTCGTTCTGTTACGGTTGAATCTTCGGGATTGATGTCCCTGGTGATGGCCGTAGAACCTGTAGGCTCATAGCTGAGTTTCAGAATATCGCTCAGGAACGCCTGTTCCTCTTCAGTCTGCATGTCGCTTCCGGTGTAAGAACCGCTTATCAGGATTCTGCCGCCTTGGCTGGCGTATTGCCTGATGCAGTTCTGCAGGGCTGGCGTGAACGCCTTGAAGAAGGCGTGAGTATAGCCGTCATGGCGCTCCAGTCCGTTGATGAGATCAACTGCCTGATAGTTCTTCATCTGAACTCTGCCGCTGGCGATGACTTCGCTCGAACAGCTGGAAATATTATATTTGCCCGAAGCCGCAATACTTGTAGCATGCGCCTGAACGTAGTTGAAGTCGTTGCCTGCCACAAACTTGCCAATCATTTCGTTGCCGCTGAAACCGAGTCCGAAACTGGTTTCGTTGCCCATTCTGCTTCTGTCGAACACCTGCTGCTTGCCGCTCCATCCCGCCGTCAGTCCGTAGCTTACGCCCGGATCCTGATTGAGGTCGAATCCCTGCTTTTCCTCATCATCCACGACCTGCGGAGAGGCAAGGCGATGGAAATTGTTTACGATGAGCACAGACTTGCTGGCAGCAGGATTATAGAGCACAGAGAGGGTTTCGGTGGTGAAACTTTCTCCTCCTGCATTAACCGCAGCCACCTTAAAATGGTAAAGTTTGCCCGGTTCCAGCTGCATCTGGCAGCGGGTGGTGTTCACGATGGTTCCGTTGTCAAAACCGCCTTGTCCCTCAGCCTTATAAATAATGTAAGAAGTAGGGCGGGCAGATGGTTCCGTCTTGTCCAGCTGGGCAGTCCATGAGAGTAGGGCAACACCTTGGTTCTGCGTAATGCAGAAGTTCTGCGGAGCCAGCGGCTGTACCACGTATCGGGTTCCATGATTGCTGTTTACGAAGCGCAGGATAGTTTTGTAGATGGAGCGTGCGATATAGAATTTTCCGAGCGGATCCTGAGCAATTCTCATATCAGGGAAATTCTGATGCGAAAGCATCTCGAGAATAGCCGACGGAACTTCCGGCAGACGGGTTTCAGAATAGTTTCTGTCCCATAGGTAGCGTTTGCCGAATTCTCCGAACTGAGCCGTCAGATCCGTAACGAGATTATCGCGCAAAGCCCTGGCGAAATCCTTGGATGTGAATCTGGAGATTCCGCTGTTCAGTATTCCGTCGTTATAATCTGTGGTGCAGATAGCAAGGGCTCCAACGGTAGATTTTCCGTCCTTATTGTAACCCGCATCACTATGAAGTGCCAGCGAGAGTTCTATAGGCACATGCTTGCCATTTTTGGCAGGCATGTAAACCGAACCGCCGCCCAGCCAATTGGTCATAAGCGAACGGGTGTTGATGTCGTCGGCGTAATCATTTTCTCCCTTTCGGCCTCCATAAACCTTATAGGGAGCACCAGCCCATTGGGCGTAGTATCTGGCTCCTTCCAGGCAACGGGGCAATCCGCTGGTGTAACCGCCACGCTCTATGTTTCCCATGCCGCCGCCAAAGCGGACAGCATCTGTAGTTACTACTCCACGGCGTGAAGCCTTGTTGGTGCAGACTACCCGGTTGAACTCGTTGCAGCCCTTATCGAAATCGAAGGTGCCCAGGTAAACCCAGGTACCTCCGCCCATGCGCTGGTTAACGGAAAACTCCGTGGCTTCGCCCTTGTGATAAACGATGTATTTTGCATCGCTCACGCTCTTGGGGAGCGACTGGTAGCTTACGTAGACTGCGTATTTGCCGGCTTCCTTGAAACGGGGCTGGTAGCTTACCTGGCTAGTTTTCTTGCGCTTGGTAGCCTTCGCCTGTCTCACGGTTCCCATGCGGAACGGATTTTCCCCATCTTTCAGTCGGTAGCGGTTGGCAAAACCGAGCGAATCGCATTTTTTCCATCGCTTGCTCGCCTCCTTTTCGAAATAATAAACCGACTTGACAGCATCATCATTATCGATGACGATTTCGTTCCTCTGCCAGTCTCTTTCACGGGGTGTGAAGACGATGGCTCCCGCATTCTGGAGCATCGGGATGAGGTAGGGCACGACGATGGTTTGGGTAAAAAGATCTTCGTTTGTGCAAAACAGGTTAGGGCGTTGCCATTTCCATACATCTCTGTCGGCATAATAATACCGTCCGTGCGAAGCCCATAGCGAAAGGTGCCTGTTCTGTAGTCCTGCCGTAACGAAATAAGGGCGGGAAACATTAAACACCCATGGGTCGCCATCATAATCTATGCCTTGCCATGCGCCGCTGTTAGCCTCGTCGTAGATAGGAAAAAACGATTTGCCGTTAGCCTGAAGCGAAGCTCCAGCGGCTAACAGCAAACTGCTTATCAAACAATATGTTATGTTTTGGTGTTTCACTTTACGAATACTCCTTCTTTAATAGCTGACTAAACCGTTATCTTCTAAGGTTTAATCAATATTTCCGATTGTGAACTTCTCCGGTTTCTTTCCTTTGAAATCCTTGAAGTACAACTTGATTTCACGCATGTCTTTGTCAACATCTCCTGACGGGATAATCTGCCTGGTGCATTGGATGACCTTCTTCTCATAGTCAAGCCCATAGAGATGGATAGGCAGATGCGCCTTGAGGGCTATGAAATAGAATCCCTTTTTCCATTCCGGGTTGAGCGAGCGGGTACCTTCGGGCGTAATGCACAGCCCGAAAGCCTTCCGCTTATCCGCTTCTGCAGCCAGATTATCCGTCATGCTGGTATGTTTGCTTCTCCACACAGGAATACCTCCCATCTTTCTGAAGATAGGACCTAGCGGCCAGAAGAACCATTCCTTTTTCATGAGGAAATTACATTTGATTCCCTCAGCATGGGCAAAGAGCTGGCCCAGTATCAGATCCCAGTTGCTGGTGTGCGGAGCCATGCAGATGATGTACTTTTCAGGAAGCTCCTGGGTGATGATTTTCTTATAGCCCAAGCGCTTATACAATATCCATTGACAAATTCCTTTTACCATATATTTAAATAGGTGTATTTCCTGATTCTGATGATGAAAGGATTATGCCAGGTTTGAAATCTGGTCGATGATTTCGCTCACCTGCTTGTTGAAGTCGACTGTGAGTTTCTTATAATATTCACCCTTCGTGATTCCCGGTTCCGGGTGAGACACGCGGCTGATGTAATCGCCGTTGATCATGACGATAGCTGAAAGAATGCCATCCACATCTTCCTGTGTAGGCTTACCATTATACAAAGATGCAGCTACTGTTTCGGCGAAAAGTTCGCTTGTAATGTAGTTGATCGTGCGCTTTAAATCTCTTTTATTAGCCATAATTCTTTTCTCCTAATTAATGAATAATTAAAAATATCGCTCAAAGATAATCATTTTCTTTGAAATAACATCATTTTTTGGGAAAAAATGTATCTATTAACGCATTTTTAGCATTTTTCTTTCCGTATCTCGCAGAAAAGAGTTATTTTTGCAGATGTTTTTGAAGTTTCAACTAATTAAAATAAAAAACGAATTATGGAAAAAAGTGCATTGCAGATTGCAAGAGCTGCTTATCAGCCAAAATTGCCTAAGGCTCTCCAGGGGCCAGTAAAGGCAGTTGAAGGTGCAGCAACACAGTCAGTAGGTAATCAGGATGAAATCAAGGCGTTGTTCCCTAACACTTATGGAATGCCTGTTATTACATTCGAGGCAGGTGAGGCTAAGGAACTTCCTGCTTTCAACGTAGGTGTTATCCTCTCAGGTGGTCAGGCTCCTGGCGGTCACAACGTGATTTCTGGTCTCTTCGACGGTGTGAAGTCTCTCAACCCAGCTAACAAGCTCTATGGTTTCATCCTCGGTCCTGGTGGTCTCGTTGACCATAAGTACATGGAGATTACTTCTGAAATCATGGACGAATACCGCAATACTGGTGGTTTCGACATCATCGGTTCCGGACGTACCAAGCTTGAGAAGGAAGACCAGTTTGAGAAGGGTATTGAGATTCTTCGTGAACTCGGCATCAAGGCACTTGTCATCATCGGTGGTGACGACTCAAATACCAACGCTTGTGTTCTCGCAGAATACTATGCTGCCAAGAAGTATGGCGTACAGGTAATCGGTTGCCCTAAGACAATCGACGGCGACTTGAAGAACGAGCAGATTGAGACTTCTTTCGGTTTCGATACAGCCTGCAAGACATATTCTGAGCTCATCGGTAACATCGAGCGCGACTGTAACTCAGCACGTAAGTACTGGCACTTCATCAAGCTGATGGGTCGTTCAGCATCTCACATCGCTCTTGAGTGCGCTCTCCAGACTCAGCCAAACATCTGCTTGATTTCAGAGGAGATAGAGGCTAAGGAAATGTCACTCGATGATGTGGTTACTTATATTGCAACTGCAGTAGCTAACCGTGCTGCTGAGGGTAACAACTTCGGTACTGTTCTCATCCCAGAGGGCCTGATCGAGTTCATCCCAGCTATCAAGAAGCTTATCGCAGAATTGAACGAGGTTCTTACAGACCCTGCAACAGGCGAGAGCCGTGAGTTTGCAAGTGCTGAGGAGCAGATTGCATTCGTTAAGGGTGCCATCGCTAAGGACAACCTCGCAGTATTGGAGTCTTTGCCAGCTGACGTAGCTCGCCAGCTTTGCCTCGACCGCGACCCTCACGGAAACGTACAGGTTTCTCTCATCGAGACAGAGAAGTTGCTTTCTCGCATGGTAGCTGAGAAGTTGGCTGCATGGAAGAAGGAAGGCAAGTTTGTTGGTAAGTTCTCTGCACAGCACCACTTCTTCGGTTACGAGGGACGTTGCGCAGCTCCTTCTAACTACGATGCTGACTACTGCTACTCACTCGGTTTCAACGCTTCACGCCTCATCGCTAACGGCAAGACCGGTTACATGTCAATCATCAAGAACACAACAGCTCCTGCAGCAGAGTGGATTGCAGGTGGTGTGCCAATCACTATGATGATGAACATCGAGCGTCGTAATGGTGCTAACAAGCCAGTTATCCGCAAGGCTCTCGTTGAGCTTGATGGCGCTCCATTCAAGTTCTTCGCTTCTAAGCGCGATGAGTGGGCTAAGGAAACAGCTTACGTTTATCCAGGTCCTATCCAGTACTGGGGTCCTTCTGAGGTTTGCGACCAGACCACAAAGACTCTCCAGTTGGAGCAGGCTAAGTAAAAAATAGAATAAATATTTTTTTATATGTCAACAAGACGAACGGCTTCTTCACAGAAAAAGAGTGCCATGGCGAGAAAGAAAACTCCTCGGCGTGGCGGCTCCCGTGGTAGAAGGCGTTCGTCTTCTTTTTTGCAACGCTATCCCCGTTGGGCGTGGTGGATAGGCGGAACGGCGGTTATCGTGCTCTATGTCTTTCTGTTCTATCATTTCTTTGTAGGGCCAACTGGTTTCCGATGGCGTGCGCTTTATGGCGATGCTGAATATCCTGAAGGTTACGAGATTCATGGAATCGACATTTCGCATTATCAGGGCAAGATAGACTGGGAACAGCTCAAGAATGCGATGATCAAGGGGTGTCCTGTGCGCTTCGTCATCATCAAGAGTACGGAAGGTTCTTCACGGCTCGATGAGAATTTTCGCGAGAACTTTAATCAGGCTCGCGATTTCGGTTTCATCCGGGGTGTTTATCATTTCTGGAGCAATAAGTCGACAGCCCGAAAACAGGCCTATTATTTCCTAGACCAGGTTCATCTTACGGATGGCGATTTGCCTCCGGTACTGGATATAGAACATAAGCCGGCAGATAAGAGTGTGGAGGATTTCCAGCGTGATGTGCTTACCTGGCTGCATATTGTAGAGGATAAGTATCATGTTAAACCTATCATCTACACCTATTATAAATTCAAGGAGCAATATCTGAGTGCGCCTGTCTTCGAAGATTATCCTTACTGGATAGCCCACTATTATGTTGACAAGGTTCAGTATAAGGGCAAATGGAAGTTCTGGCAGCATACGGATGTGGGCAAGTTGCCGGGCATTAAAGGCTACGTAGATTTCAATATTTACAACGGCAGTTATTATGAGCTCAAGCAGCTCTGCATAGGAAGCAATAATAATGAGAAGAAATTCATGGAATAAAGGTTGGACTTTTGGCAATATGCGAAAATCCAACCTTTATTCGTATGTTTTAATCTGATATTTCTGATTTCAGATTTTTTGTTCTGAATGTTTAGAATCAGAAAAGAATCTTTATGAACCTAAAACAAGGCAGGCCCAATTGTTGTCAATCTGTCTGTTTATTTCATGCATTCCCAGTTCTTCTGCTTTCTCCAGGAGTACAGGAATATCTTCTTCGTAGAAGCCGCTCAGAACCAGGGTTCCGCCGATGTTCATCACGCTACGGAAAGCGCGCATGTCGTCGAGCAGAATGTTGCGGTTGATGTTGGCTAGAACCAGGTCGAAAACGCCGCTGATGTGGTTGATTACCTGACTGTTGCCAAAGAGTACTTCCATGTTAGTTACGCCGTTGAGCACGGCATTATGCTTGGCATTTTCTACGCTCCACTCGTCAATATCGTAGCCTACCACGTCTTTCGCTCCGAGTTTTGAGCAGGTGAGGGCAAGTATTCCCGTACCCGTTCCGCAATCCAGGATGCGCTTGGTTCTGATAGGCATGTGGAGCAGCTGCGAAATAATCATGCGTGTGGTTTCGTGGTTTCCTGTTCCGAACGCCAGTTTCGCCTCAATACCTATTTCTATCATGTCGGGTCTGTTGCTCGTATCGGGATAGAGTTCGGGATGTTTCGCATCGTAAATCACCACCTGGTTGTCCACATAAATTGGTTCGAATCCCTGTTCTTCCCATTCCTGGTTCCAATCCTTGTATTCTGCATCTTTCACCTCGTAGGTAATTTCCGCATCCCCAATAGGGAAATCAGAAAGACGGTCATCCAGCAGCTCTTTGTCGAAGAGTTCTTTCTGCACATACGCTTTCAGTCCGGTTTCTGTTTCTTCAAAAGATTCAAATCCGACTTCGGCTGCACCATCGGCAAGCAGATCCTGACAGTCCTGCATCAAGTCGGCAGTCGTTTCAATTGTGAATGTTGCTACTAAATATTTCATATTTAATTTGTATTAATTTCTTGTCTAAAAACGCCTTCGAATGTTCAAAAAAGCTAGATTTGTTTTAAATCTTCTGCAAAATTATAAAAAAATAGGGGAAAACCTACAATTATTTAGGGAAATTCTGTATTTTTGCATAAAGATAAGCAATATTTTTGCATTCAGATTATTATATAATCAGAAAAGGGCTCTTTCTGGAGTATTTTTCCTGATGGTTTATGATGGATCTGGAAAGAGAAAAATGGAAAAAATAAATAGGAGAACAGAATATGAAAAGAAAGTATCTTCTTGCAGTCCTTATCGCAGCTGCGATGCCACTCACTTCGATGGCACAGGACGATGACCTCTACTTCAATCCGAAGAAGGAGGCCAAAGAAAAGGCTGAAAGACGGGCTCTGCTCCAGCGCCAGTATGCTGAACAGCGGGCACGTAGAGATAGTATTTATCGCTTGAATTGGAGCGGAAGTGACCGTTCGGTAGATGAATACAATCGCGGCGGCAGAATCTTCAGCCATTATGAGAATGTAGGGAAAGATTCCCTGGGCAACGACATTATCCAGTTCCATGTGGGCAAGGGTGTGGCGCCAGACAGCATTTATGATGATGCTTACTTCGCCCAGAAGTATGCTGACAGGGATGAAGATTTCGTACGCACACGCGAGATGAGCCGATGGGACGGATTCTATGATCCGTGGTTCTACGATTATTATGGCTACGGTCCTTACTACTGGCGCAGCCGCATGTGGGGCTGGCACAATCCTTGGCGCTACGGCTATTATGCCGGCTGGTATGATCCTTGGTTCGACCCTTGGTATGATCCATGGTATTATGGTTACTGCGGCTGGTATGGTGGCTGGTACGCCCCTTGGTATTATGGCTGGGGCGGCTGCTACAATCCTTGGTATTGGGGCGGTCCGGTAATCGGACATGTTAGCTATGGTGGACGCAATTCGGGCGGTTATGCAGGAAGCAGAACTTATCGTTATAATGGCGATAAAGGCTATGCTGGCAACAGTACTTACCGAAGCAACAGAAACCGCAATTTCGGCGGTCGCATCAACGGTAATGGCCGTTACAATAGCGTTCGCAACAATAATAATACCAACAACTTCGACCGCAGCAACTTTGGCGGATTCGGAAACCGTAGTGGAGCCAGTTTCGGAGGCGGATCGCATTCCGGTGGTGGAAGCTTTGGCGGAGGAGGCGGTAGCTTCGGAGGCGGCAGTCGCTCAGGTGGCGGCGGCTTTGGCGGAAGAAGATAGTCGCTTTTAAAGTTTATGGTTAATAGTTTATAGTTAATAGCTTGGGCTTTGTTCTGAGGATGAAGACAATTTTCGAAAATGAAGATGTTCTTCAGGGAATGAAGACCTTAAGAATTAAGTGAAGAATTAAGAGATTATGAAGAATTTAAAATATTTATTCCTGGCTTCATTGGGACTCATGTCAGCCCCAATGTTGGCTCAGGAAACTTATCAGGATACTAAGTTTGCAGAAAATTCCCTCACGGGTACTGCACGCTATGTAGGTATGGGTGGAGCTATGGAAGCCTTGGGCGCAGATATTTCTACCATTTCCAGCAACCCTGCCGGTTTGGGTCTGTTCAGAAAGAGCATGGCAAGTTTCTCGGCTGGCGTTGTGGCTCAGCCTGGAGCTGATACGGAACTCAATTTCGATAAAACTCCATTTGGCTTCGACGGAAAGAAATCGGTTCCTAGTTTCGACCAGATTGGTTTCGTTTGGGCTGCTACAAATGGCGATTCGAATGTAAAACTCAACTTCGGTTTTAACTATCACAAGAGCACAAATTTCTCTCAGATTCTTTCTGCAGCCAATTATCTCAACGGAGCATCTCAAACCAAATGGGCTTCTGCCAAGACGGCTTACGCTAAAAAATTGGATGAGGAACATGGTAAAGATGCAGGCGATCAGATTTGGAATGCGGTAGATGCAAACTATAATGCGTTGATGGGTAAAGATGAGGAAGGAAACCAGATGACCTACGATGGCCGTTCGTTCCTCTTTGGCCAGTATCAGAAGGGCTACATAGGCGAATATGATTTCAACATTAGCGTGGGTTTCAACGACCGCGTATGGTTGGGCTTCACCTTGGGCATTCATGATGTTCATTACCGCAGCAATTCTGTTTATACAGAGAATTATGTGGCTGATAAGGAGGCTTACGGAACAGCTTGGGAAAGCCAGCGTATCACGGGTACCGGTTATGATGCAAAGCTGGGTATTATCTTCCGTCCGGTAGAAGATTCTCCTTTCCGTATTGGTGCTTATGTCAATTCGCCAGTATTTTATGATTTGTCGATGGATGGAACAGCTGACCTGGAACTCGTTGACAAGAATATAACGGACGATAAGGGCAATCATGCTGAGGCTAGCAATACGAACAGTTCCAGCCTCGATTATCGTCTGAATACGGCTTGGAAGACGGGTATTAGCTTGGGGCATACCATTGGCAGCAATCTTGCCCTGGGTGCTACTTACGAGTATGCATGGTACAATCACATGGATAATCGTGTGAAGGATGGCGGTTATTATGATGGTTATTGGGACGAATATTATGAAACCAGTTCAAGCGACGACCTCATGAATGATCATACCAAGCAGTCGTTGCAGGGCGTGAGCACGCTGAAGCTGGGTTTGGAATACAAGCCTGTCAGTATGTTGGCGCTCCGTCTGGGTTATAATTACGTTTCTCCGATGTTCAAGGAGGGCGCAGACCGTGACCAGACTATTCCTTCTCAGGGAACAATCTACGCCACCTCTACAGATTATACCAACTGGAAGGCGACTAACCGATTTACAGCCGGCGTAGGTTTCAACTACGAGAAGCTGTCTATTGATGTGGCTTACCAGTACAGCTGTCAGAATGGTGACTTCTATCCATTTGCAGCCTGGGAGGAGCTTGGTGCGAATGCAGCTCCTGCAACAAAGGTTGACAACAAGCGCCATCAGTTGCTGATGACCGTTGGCTATAGGTTCTAAAATGTGAAGTAGGGGGCTTATTGATTAAATAATGTGAAATCCCGATAAAAAAGCCCACTCATAGAAAAAAAGTTGGGAAAAAGTTTGGCGGTTTCATATAAAAGCCCTATCTTTGCAATCAAGAAATCGGGATGATTTCGTGTCATAGATTAGGTTTTTAGATTAAAGGTGTTAATCACCTTATTTTCTAGGATTAAAAAATATTAGTTTTTTTAGTGGTTAATTTAGTTTTAGTAAGTATGTTTAGGGTCTGTTGTGAAACAGGCCCTATTTTTTTGTGCCTTTATTTTTTTGTGCCTATACAAAAAAAATCCCCCAACAGGATGGCTTGGAAACCATATCTGTCGGGGGAAGTAATAATCCTAAATAAATCTACCTTGAATAAACTAATCTATTGAAATTTATCCTTCATAAATCTACTTAAATGAACCAATACCGGCCTTATTTGAACTATTAAATCATATATTATTTGTTTCTGTAATTATCCAGACCCTTGTTCAGGAAGTCGAGATAAGCACTAACATCTTCTTTGAAACTGAAGGCTGCTGCAAGAGGATTGCCATCGTTGTCAATAGCCACATAGAATGGCTGGGCATTAGCTCCAAACTTGCTTGCCTGCAGATAACTCCACTTGTCGCCAACGGTTCGCAGGGTGCGCTTCTCGCCATTAAACGTTACCTCCATAGGCTCAGGAAGAGGAGTCTTGTCATCTACATAAAGTGAGATGAGAACATAATCCTTTGCCAGCTTATCGGCAACCGATGGATCTGTCCAGACAGAAGCCTCCATCTTGCGGCAGTTTACACAACCATAACCCGTGAAATCAAGCAATACCGGTTTGCCGGCAGCCTTTGCCGCAGCCATTCCCAACTCATAATCCTTGTAAGCAGGCTCTATGGTTTTGGTGTTGAGGTTGAAGTCCTGTGTATTAATAGGTGGAGCAAATGCGCTCACAGCCTTGCAAGGAGCACCCCAGAGACCTGGAATCATGTAAACTGAGAATGCCAAAGAACAGAGACCCAACATGATGCAGGCTACAGGCATAGGCTTGTTGATGTCGCCGCCGATTGCATCAACCTGGAACTTCAGCTTGCCGATGAGATAGAGACCCAACAGACCGAAAATGACAATCCAGAGAGAGAGGAATACCTCGCGGTCCATGATGTGCCAGCCGTAAGCCAGATCGGCTACAGAAAGGAACTTCAGAGAGAAGGCAAGCTCGATGAAGCCGAGCACAATCTTGATAGTCTCCATCCACGAACCCGACTTAGGAGCCGACTTCAACCATGATGGGAAGAGGGCGAAGAGGGTGAATGGGAGCGCCAGAGCAAGCGCAAAACCGAACATTCCCACGGTAGGAGCGAGCCAGTCGCCGGATGTAACGGTCTGAACCAGCAGCAAACCGATGATTGGAGCTGTACATGAGAAGCTGACCAATACCAGGGTAAAAGCCATCAGGAAGATAGAAATCATACCCGTGGTGCTGGAAGCCTTGTTGTCTACCGCATTTCCCCAACTGTCAGGCAATTTGATTTCGAACCAACCGAAGAACGAGAAGGCGAAAACGGCAAGCAGGAGGAAGAGGATGATGTTGAAAACGGCACTTGTGCTGAGCGCATTCAGGGTGCTAGGACCTGCGATGGCTGTTACGGCAAGACCCAAAACCAGATAGATGACTACGATACTCAAACCATAAGTAATCGCATCGCGGATACCTTTCTTCTTATCGTTCTTAGCACGCTTCAGGAAGAAACTTACGGTCATCGGGATGATAGGCCAGATGCAAGGCATGACGAGCGCAAGCAGACCGCCCACAAAACCGATGAAGAAGATATAGAAGAGCGAATGGTTGGCGATATCATTAGCTCCGCCAAATGCCTGAAGTTCTTTAACAACCGGTTTCCATAAGTCCTTGACGTTCAAATTTTCCATAGCAGATGCCAAAGCTGCGGAATCTACGGGCTGAGTAGCACTATCGGTTTGAGCCAGGGCTGCAACCTTTGCCAGCGAATCGGCCTTCATCTTGGCAGCAAGGGCAGGATCAATCGCCTTCGCATCCTTTGCATTCAGAGCATCTTTTGCCCCAGCTGCAGGAGTATCAACGGCTGGCGATTTACCACTCTGCTTAAATGCTGCCTCGCTTGGTGGCAGACAGTTCTGGTCGTTGCAGGCGCCATACTCCAGATAGGCATCAATATGATAATTAGGTTGGGTAAACTTCACCTTCTGTACAAAGGTAACGCTACCTTCAAAATAACGGAGTTTCATCTCGAAGAGAGGGTCGAACTTTGCAATCTCTCTGCCGCGTGGCTGAAGTTTACCTACGAGCTCAGCTCCTTCAAGCTTATTTACGTTGAACGAAGCGGAAATCGGACCATCGCCACCCAAACCGGTAGAATAGACGTGCCATCCCGGTTGGATTTTTCCGCTAAACACGATTTCGGCCACAGCACTTCCGTCTGTTTTCAGCGAGCTGGTGAACTTCACAGGGTTCATCATCTGCGCCTGAGCCAGCATTACTACAAGGAGTAATTGAAAGATTAAAAATACTTTTTTCATTTCTATTTTTTAATTTTATGTTGCAAAGTTACTAAAAACTAATCATATTACGTATTCAGATGGCTTTAAGGGTACTCGGTTTTAATTTTTTTAAGAAAAAATGCTAATTTTCTTAGTTTTACTTGGCTATTTCGTACTTTTAATGTATTTTTGCCGACAGAATAAAGCAATCCTAAATTCTTTTTCTCATAACGCCTATTTATCATAATACCGGTTAGAATTAAAAAGAGGAAAGTGAAAAAAGGAGGAAATATTCCGTTGTCAGCCACTCATGATTTCATTCCGATTTTTTTCATTTTCTTCATTTCAAAATTCTCCCTTTACATGATATTCAGGTTCCTTCAGTTTTCCTGCGCTAAATAACACATTTTTGATAAACCGCCAAGAAAAATGCTCAAAAACTTTGCTTATTCCAAATAATAATCTTAACTTTGCGGCATAATTCTAAGGTAAAACCAAGATTGTCAGGCACTCAGAATCATCAAAGGTTTTATCTGCAACATAAAATGATTTCGATTATGGCAAGAATTGAAAGAACATATAGTCAGGAAAAAGTAAAGCAGATGCTGAAACTTAACGAAGTATTGCTGGATTATTTACAGAGAGAGAGCTACCTTCTGATGCTGTTTTCCCAAGCAAAACTGATAAGGGGATGAACGTTTTGTTCACCCCCACTCTCAAATTATTGCTCAATCTTCCATTTGCCTTCCCCGTACCATTTAACCACTTGACTTGCGGTATAAGGCTCAAAATCCCAGTCGCGGGAGTGCATGAACATGTTTGTCTTGGGGTCCCAATACCAATAATGGGTGGAACCTAGGCCATAGCCCAAACAGAGTCTGCATTCTTTCTCCTTATTAGGATGTTCCTTCAGATAGTTAACAAGCGATGGAATCGCTTGGAACGGGGGTGACAGGGGGACTGCTCCCTTCTTTGCTTCTTTGCTGGAGGGGCGGGCTTGCAGGAGAAACGGGGGCGGGAGCTTTAATTATTTACTTTTTACTTATTTTATTATGGATAGAGATGAAGCTATAGCTAGAGGATTGAGGGTGCATGAAACCCAGCACTCCATGAAACGCAGAAGCCCATGGCATGATTACCATGGAAGGGGTACTTATATGCTGACGCTTGTGGTGGAGGGACGCATGCCTCTGCTGGGGAAACTGTGGGGACGGGTGGATGCCCGTCCTGGGGATGGTGATGCGCCGAAAGTGATGCTTTCTGAACTGGGGATTGCCATCGCGAAGGAGGAGATTCCGAAGATTCATAAATATTACCCCCAGGTGGAGGTTTGGAGGGTTTGCATCATGCCTGATCATATTCACCTGATTGTGAGGGTGAAGGAGGACTTGAGAGGGGGACAAGCGATGGAATCGCTTGGAACGGAGGCTCGAGGGGGACAGGCTTCGGCTTTGACCAAAGAAGCTAACTTAGCTCAAGCTAAAGGGGCTAACTTGGCTCAAACCGGAGGGGCTAACTTAGCTCTGGCTGGAGGGGCTAACCAGGCTCAGACTGGAGAGAATGAAGCGGGCTCGATTGGGATGACGGCGAAAAGAGAGAAAGAGATGGGTTCGCTGGGAATGGTGATAAAGGGGTTTAAGATGGGATGCAACAAGGCTTACTGGAGGATTTATGGGATGAATACGGCACCAAGGAAGGGGCTCTTTGAATTGGGGTATAATGACAAGGTTCTGCTGCATGAGAGACAACTGGAGGGATGGAAGAAATACTTGGATGATAACCCGAGAAGACTGATGGTGAAGAGGATGAACCCGGGGCTTTTTACCGTGATGCAGAATAAAGAGGTGGCGGGTCGCAGATGCCAGATGGTGGGCAACTGTTTCTTGCTCGATATTCCTGATAAGGTGGCGGTCGTTGTACATCGCCGGTATTCTGAGGAGGATTTGAGGCGCTTACGCGAGGAATGGCTGGCTTGCGGAGAACGTGGTGGCGTGCTGGTGAGTGCTGCTATCTCGACTAAGGAGAAGGCGGTTTTGCGCGAGGCTATGAACCGGGGGTACCGTATTGTGCTCTTGAGGGAGAACGGATTCCCGAGGTTGTATAAGCCTTGCGGGGAGAGTTTTTATGCCTGTTCTGAGGGGCTGCTGCTTCAGATTAGTCCCTGGGATTACCATATGGAGAAGAAGACTATTACCAGGGAGCAATGCCTGGAACTGAATGAGATGGCGGAAAGGATTGCGGAATGGAGATAGGGAAAATGGAGGCGCTTGGAGAGGAGGCTGGGTGGAAAAGAGAGGATGAAGGGGGACAAGCGATGGAATCGCTTGGAACGGGGGCGAGAGAGGAAAGATTGGGAGCGAAAGAGGAAAGATTGGAGGCGAAGGAAAGAGTGGAAAATAGGAAGGAGAAAAGGAGAATCTTTATTAAAAGCTGCACAAAAAAGGGCGAAATCTAGATTTTTTGTTACGAATAATGTTAAAAATGTTACATTTTAATGCTAATAGGAATTTATTTTGTAACTTTGTACTCCGGACGGCCGTAATAACTAAATTCAGCTTTCCAAAAATCTAAATACCAAACAATGGGAGATTTAATAAAAATAGTTGGGGTACAATATGCAGTAAATTCTAACCACGTAAAAGGTGAGGATATGACTGCACAAGAACAACAAAAAACAATAGAATTTCTGACCATGCTGGACAGAAAGCACCCCTATGTTTCGGTAAAAACCGAACCTACTAACGAAACTGATGAAGAAGCTTTTGTTGCGCGCTTTGCGAGTCGGAAGGCAGGCTATGTACGTAATAGAGAAGAATACAAATCATTGGCTCAGGCTGCATTGACAACCAGCGGACGGGGTTATTTCCGCGCTCGGGTTAAGGAGGTTATAATTTCTGCAGAGGGCTATTTTTTTGTTGAAGCAGAAACTGATTCTACTCCAATTGTGCCCATCTTGCATAAAGACCATTGGAAAGAATGGGAGCCGCTCCTGCCTTTATTTCCTATGACAGAGGAGTTTTTATGCGTAGAAGATGCTACGATGATGATGATAGATATTCTGAGACATGAGACGTTAACTTCTGATGAAGAAGAGGAGCTTCAGGAATACACAGAGACTTTAATAGCAATGGGAAAATACGCTCTATGGTACGAAGCGAAGGAGGGAATAGAGAATGTCATAAAAGCTATGGAAGCAAAAAAGGGCGACAAGATGCGCTATATGGCGAATGAACTAGAACACTTATTGAGCGGTTTATGCAATGAGGGTCGCCAGAAGAAGCTCCGCAAAAGCTGGCTCCCCCATCTACTATCCACCCATGAAGCAGAAAGGGCATGGCATGACTGGTTGCACTTAAAAGGTGCCGACTGTCATAAACCAGATAATTTGAAAATGATGTCATGGTTGGAAGATATAGAGACAGAACTTTCCAATATTCCGGCATTGGCTCCTTATTCCCATGATGATAAGATAGCCATGCTCATACGCGCTCACTACACACGCATTCCTTTGGATAAGTATCGCCAATTGCTTACTGCTTTCGTGATTAGAGACCGTCTGCGCATGCGTTTGGGGCTGCCAACAAACAGCTTTGCTCCTACCCCATCTCTAACAAGCCAGAAGGAAGACTACCTTATTGATAAAATCATCAAGTACAGCCAAACTCTAGTCAGACGAGAAGATGTTGAGGTTTTGCAGAGATTCATCTACCACGAGATTTCATATTTACCCCCAGAGTATAAACTTCGGGTTGACAATATGACTGAGCGTTTCCTTTCTGAAGAGGCAAGAGAAGGTATACAGATTAATGCCATCAAGGAACAGACGAAGGCTTTAAAAGAGGTGGCAAAGAAGCCTACGATTCAGGCAGAGCACTATCATGCAGGAGATTCTACATTTGATGTTCATAGTAAGCATCTGCATCTTGACCACCAGGAAGAAGGGAATTCTGCTCTGCTGCCATCAGAATTATAGACATACAAAAATATTACAAGAATATAAAAAAAGGAAGAAATATGAGTAATAATTATTATGCAGGCAATGTTATTTACAACAACCAGCACAAAGAACTGACTATCCAGGGCAATCTGTCTGCACAGCAGATGATGAAGATTGCAAAGGATTTTTTTGCTGAAGAAACAGAGGTGACGGAGGAGAATTACGAGGCAGAGGTGCCTGGAAAAGCTAGTGAAACCAATGAAGCTGCAGGAGAAGATTTTCAGAAGGAACTCTTCCATTTTGTGCATCCTGCACTCGATGAAGACGAAGGATGGAAAGTGCATAAAGAGGTGGAGAGACTGGTAAAACAATTTGACGTACAGGAAATCTGTAAGAGACTGAACATACTGAAAAAGGAGGGCAAGGTGCTGCTGCCACAAAACACAAAAAATGCCCATGAAGAATTGATACGAATGGGTATGCCGATTGAGAAAGGAGGGTTCGGATACAAGACTTTCTGTAAATATTATAATAAGGACTAGAAGACGATAGCGACTGGTGCTTTCCTGATAGAGATTTATATCTTCTGATAGCGACCGATACTTGATTTTTGTTCAGGTATCGGTCGCTTTTTTGTACCCCTAAGTCAAAAATGCGACTATACGTAGAGAGAATATCAGAGAAAAACAGAGAAAATCGGAGAAATTCAGAGAACTTTGGAGACGGCACTTTGGAAAAGCATCTGTGCCAGGCTTTTTCTTCTTACTTTTGCACCCGTCATCTGACAACAGGATGACTACCCATCAGGCGAGTTGCAAATCACAAAATGGGGAATGATGGTACTAGAAAAGATGACGGGGAAACCTCTTCGAACGTCATCGTACCAGAGAGGCTTATTTAATACTCAAGTAAAAATGAATATAGTATTAAATGGCAATATGAACGAAAGTTCAGGTAAAGCAGGAAAGGGATTCTACCCAAACACAGAATTGGGTATCGACCTCAAGTTGATGACTAAAGAGCCAGGGCGCATGGCCGTTGGCGAGTATCTGGATGGAGCCATTACGCACGACGGCGAAGACCACTTCACCTTTGTGCAGAATGACCAGGAGAAGAAACTGCAGAAGGTGGTGCAGAGAAATCCGCACGTGTATGAAGGAAAGTACATCAACGTGAACCGGAAAAAAGACGGTACGCTCTACCCTACCTTCAACCGCCCGCAGTTCTCAGAGCACTTCACCTTCCAGGACTTCTGCCAGGGAGCCGCCGACGAGCTGCGCATCATTAGCGGCAAGAGTGATGACAGATAAACGGAGTTGAGGCTTTCTAGAGGAAATGGGGACTTCGGGGAGGCTGGTAACAGGATTAAAACTGAAGTGATTTTCGGGCAAGCGTTCCAGTTGTTCCAGTTGTTCCAATTGTTCCAAATAGG
>OOCC01000137.1_pt1 | contig 27764 bp, 20 predicted proteins | sample 1670971 | NCBI WGS metagenome assembly OOCC01 (sample SAMN06348109, study PRJEB24527) | human gut metagenome | biome: human gut; feature: ankylosing spondylitis patient; material: feces | host: Homo sapiens | place: China | collected 2015-10
TTTGTTGCTCAGGTACTTAAAAAAAATATTTTATAATAGTGTTGCGGAATTAAGGCTTAACTAAATTAAAAGAGAGATTTTATGAAACAAAGAATGACGTTGTTCATGGCCATTCTTCTGATGGGGATTGGTCTGTCAAACGCCCAAGTTTCTCAAGTGACCGGTAATGTGATGTCGGAAGAAGACGGATTGCCGGTAGTGGGCGCATCGGTGTTGGTAAAAGGTACTACTGTAGGGACAGTGACCGACATTGATGGAAACTTTACAATTTCTGGTGTGCCGGCTTCGGCAAAAACTTTAGTAGTTTCTTTTATCGGCTTGCAGAGCCAGGAAGTAGCTGTAAAACCGGTGGTGAACGTAGTGTTGAAGTCGGATGCGCAGGCTTTGGAAGAAGTGGTGGTTGTGGCGTATGGTACGCAGAGCGCACGTACGGTAACTGCTTCAGTAGCTTCAATCCGTAACGATGCTTTAAAGGACGTGCCTAATACAAGTTTGGACCAGATGATGCAGGGACGTGCCTCAGGTTTGAATGTAACGACTCCTTCTGGAGGAGTAGGTCAGGCTCCTGTGGTACATATCCGTGGTGTAAACTCTATTACTTCGGGGACTTCTCCTTTGTACGTAGTGGATGGAATGCCGATTCAGTCGGGTGATTTGGGCGGAGGATTGGGTAATGCCAATGCGTTGGCAGACATTAATCCGGCCGATATTCTTTCTATTGACGTGTTGAAGGATGCGGCAGCAGCAGCTTTGTATGGTTCACGTGCGGCAAACGGGGTCGTGCTGATTACTACCAAGCAGGGAAGCAGCGGAAAAGCAAAAGTAACGTATGATGCTTCTGTCGGTTTCTCTAACCGGACGAAGTTTATTGATATGATGAATGCACAGGAGTATGTAGACTTCAAGAACATGGCGGTTCGTAATGCATACGGAACAGATGTAGCGGCAGAACTGGCTGCTATGGATAAGACATTCATAGCTAATCCTGCTTATGGTGATAAGGCATTTAACTTGATGCCGGGAGTGGACTCCAATTGGGCAGACGCTATTTTTCAGAATGGGTTTACACAAGACCAGACTGTAGCAGTAAGTGGTGGAACGGAAAAAGTGAAATATTATATGTCGGCTAATTACAATACGCAGAAAGGTATTGTAGTGGGCGATAACTATAAACGTCTGGGTGGTAAGGCTAACATTGTGGCTAACGTGACAGACTGGCTGAAGATTGGTATGAACTCAAGCGTGAACGTAAGTTCTACGGCGCAGGTGGATGCGGCACGTAACGGTTCAAACTTTGCAGTAGGTGGTTTTCCGCGTATGGCGCTGGCTAACTCTCCTAATATTCCTATTTACGATGAAAATGGAAAAGGATATTATGACCGTTCGTTGGGGGTATTAGGTTATGGACCGAATGCAGTGATGAATACTTTCTCAAATCCGGTTGCTTTGGTGGAGTTGGGTAACAAGACGAATGTAGACGTAACGCGTATTTTGAGCAGTTTCTTTGCAGAAGTTACTCCTGTGAAAGGTCTTACATTGAAAACCCAGTATAATATTGACGATGCACGTATTGAAAACTCCCGTTTCTGGTCACCGAATCATGGAGATGGTGTGAATAATGGAGGATATGCATTTAATGCGGCAGTACATAGCAGTATCTGGACTTGGACGAATACAGCTACGTATGATTTTACGGCTAATCGCCATCATTTCAATTTCCTGGTAGGTATGGAAGCTACTGAAAGCAGCTACAATGAATGGGATGCTGCTCGTACGGGATTGCAGGATGACAAGTTTACAAATTTCCAAGGTACCTTTGCTAATGCAACGGCTTCTGGAAGTATTTCCAAAAGTTCTATGGTTTCGTATTTTGGACGTATCAACTATGACTTTGCATCGAAATACATGTTCTCTATCAATTTCCGTCGTGATGGACTTTCTGCATTAAGCAAGGATAACCGCTGGGGTAACTTCGGAGGTGTTTCGGCTGCATGGCGTGTGTCTGAAGAGACTTTTTTTGAACCACTTAAGCATGTGGTGGAAGATTTTAAGATTAAAGGTAGTTATGGTGTAGTGGGTAATACGAATATCGATGATTACGCTTCACGCTCGTACTATTCTCCTTATTATTATGGTTCTCAGGGAAGTTATCGTTTGAGTAAGATTGCTGACCCGAATTTGAAATGGGAATCTTCAGAAAAGTATGACGTAGGTTTCAGTGCACGTGTACTTGATCGTTTTGATATTGATTTTGACTATTTCTATACGAAATCTTCAGACTTGATTTTGGATGTGCCGCAGGCTCCTTCAAAAGGTCTTCCTGGAAATATCCTGACAACCAACGCCGGAAAGATGACGAACTCAGGTATAGAGTTGACGATTTCTGCGGATATTTTACGTGACGGTGCATTCAAATGGAATACTAGTTTTAATATTACGACTACTCGTAATAAGGTTGTATCTCTGGCTAACGGTTTGGATAATATTATCAAAGGTGATGCCAGTGGATTGGAAATTACAAATATCACAGTACCAGGCAAGTCTATCGGTCAGTTGTATCTGACACCGACAGGTGGAGTAGATCCGGAAACTGGGTTCCGTGTGTTCTATGGAGAGAATGGAGAACGTGTGCTGTATAATCATGCCTCAGAGGCAAAATGGATTCTTGAAGATGGAACACCTTATGAGGGTAGTCTGAAACCGGTAATTTGTGGCAATACGTTGCCTACTTGGTATGGTGGATGGAGCAATAATTTCTCTTACAAGAATTTTGATTTGTCTTTGTTCTTCCAGTTCTCAGGTGGAAACTATATCTATAATGGTACAAAGGCTACGGTAAGCGATATGCGTTATTGGAATAACTCGAAGGAAGTGCTTCAGAATTACTGGACTCCGGAAAGAAAGAATGCCATGTTCCCGAAACCAGTGTATGGCGATAACTATTCTAATGGTTCGGCCATGCCTATCAGCGAGTGGGTGGAAAAAGGTGATTACTTGCGTTTGAAGAATATTTCACTGGGTTATACTTTCAATACGAAGAACTGGGCGAGCGCCATCGGTATCAGCAAGTTGCGTGTATATGCACAGGTGCAGAACTTGTTCGTAATTACGGGCTATTCTGGTATGGATCCGGAGGTGATGTCGAATACGACCAATGCTACTCTGGCTCCGGGTACGGATAAAAATACCTTGCCACAGGCACGTACCTATACATTTGGTGTAAACTTGGCGTTTTAATTGTTGAATTTTTAAAAGCAGATTCGAATGAAAAAATATATTGTATATGCTATATTGATGGCTGGAACTACGTTGAGTAGTTGCAGCAGTAGTTTCTTGGATCAGGAACCACCTTTGTACATTGAGCCGGGAGATATTTATAATGATGCAAATCGTTTGGAAGCAGCTGTATTAGGCTTGTACGGTTCGATAAAAAATGATGCGTCGGATTCCTTCATGGGAGGAAAAACCTATCTGGTATTTGATAACCGTGGAGAAGATATTGTAAATTCTGACCCGAACTTGATTACTTTGGCCAATACATATAAGTTTAATGTGGGCAAAACAGATGCAGAAAATACGGTGACCTGGAGCATGGCATACGCTGCTATTAACCGTGTCAATATCTTTTTGGATGAATTGGAAGGCGCTAAAGCTGTTGCTGGAGAAAAGTATGAGCAGTACAAAGCAGAAGCAAAGTTTGTGCGTGCATTTGCTTATTATTATTTGAATAATCTATATGCTACACCATACGTAATTAATCCGGATGCGAAATCTGTGCCTTTACGTTTAACTCCGGAAAAAGATGGAGAGCATAATGCTCTGAAACGTGCAACAGTAAAGGAGGTTTACGAGCAGATTCTTTTGGACTTGGAAAATATCAGTGCTTTGCCGGTAAAAACAACAGCGGATGAATCGACTGTGACTCGTGCTACACAGGCTGCTGCCAATATGTTGAAAATGCGTGTATATATGTCAATGAACAATTGGACAGAGGCGGTAAAAGCAGGTAAGCTGGTGACGGGATACGAACTGACTTCCAAGTTTGGAGATATGTTCAAGGCACCTTATTATACGGATGAAACCATATTCTCTTTGCCTATGAAGGAAACAAATCGTCCGAATACCCAGCAAGGATTGGCAGAATATTATTACGCTAAGAATACAATTCTGTGGGTAGACGTGGAAAACGGTATCATGGGCAAGCCGAATTACAATTCAGCTGATGATGCTCGTGTGCAGATGAAAAATGAAAAGAATCAGCTGCTGAAGTTTACGGATGCTGCACAGAAACTGGATTGGGCACCAATTTTCCGTTATGCGGAAACATTGTTGAACTTGGCCGAGTGTTATGTAAATTTGGGTGGAACTGAAAATGAAAAGCTTGCCAGAGAATGTTTGAAACAGGTGAGATTCCGTTCATTACCGGAGACAAGCAATCAGCTGGATATTGATCATTTGTCTGGTGAAGATTTGAAGATGGCGGTTTACAACGAGCGTCGTCTGGAGTTTATTGGTGAGGCGATGCGAGGCATTGATGTGTTGCGTCGTGGGGCAAACTTTGAACGGAAAACACAGATTACTCCGCAAAGTAGCGGATATGTCTGGCCAATTCCACAAAGCGAAGAATTGATGAATCCGGATTTGAATAAATAAGAAAGAAATAAAAGAGCGTATCTGTAAAGAGATGCGCTCTTTTTGCTTATATTTGTGCCGTATAGAAATTAGATTTACACTGAATGAAAGAATTTGTAATATCAGAAGCACAGACTGAAAAAGCTGTGCTGGTGGGTTTGATAACCCAGACTCAGAATGAACGTAAGACCAATGAATATTTGGATGAGCTGGCTTTCCTCGCTGAGACGGCTGGGGCAGAGGTAGTAAAACGTTTTACACAGAAACTGGATACGCCGAACTCGGTGACTTATGTAGGTAAAGGTAAGTTGCAAGAGGTGAAAGAATACCTGGAGTTGCAGAATGAGAGCGAGGAGACGGAAATCGGGATGGTGATTTTCGATGATGAACTTTCGGCCAAGCAAATCCGTAACATTGAGAATGAACTGAAAGTGAAGATTCTGGACCGTACTTCACTGATTCTGGATATTTTTGCGATGCGTGCGCAGACTGCCAATGCCAAAACGCAGGTGGAACTGGCACAGTATAAGTACATGCTTCCGCGTTTGCAGCGTTTGTGGACGCACTTGGAACGTCAGGGTGGTGGTTCCGGTGCCGGTGGTGGTAAAGGTTCTGTAGGTTTGCGTGGCCCGGGTGAAACTCAGTTGGAAATGGACCGTCGTATCATCTTGAACCGTATGGCTTTGCTGAAGCAGCGTCTGGCTGAAATTGATACGCAAAAGTCTACTCAGCGCAAGAACCGTGGACGCATGATTCGTGTGGCCCTGGTGGGATATACCAACGTGGGTAAATCGACCTTGATGAACCTGCTGGCCAAGAGTGAGGTCTTTGCGGAAAACAAATTGTTTGCTACGCTCGATACTACCGTACGTAAAGTCATTATCGAAAATTTACCTTTCTTGCTTTCGGATACGGTAGGGTTTATCCGGAAATTACCGACTGACTTGGTCGATTCGTTTAAGTCTACGCTGGACGAGGTGCGTGAGGCGGATTTGCTGGTACACGTAGTTGATATTTCACATCCCGATTTTGAAGAGCAGATTCAGGTGGTAGAGAAAACAATTGCCGATTTGGGTGCAGGTGGAAAGCCGAGTATGATTGTATTTAATAAGGTAGATGCCTATACGTATGTGGAAAAGGCAGAAGATGACCTGACTCCGAAGACGAAAGAAAATATTACGCTGGAGGAACTGATGCATACTTGGATGGCGAAACTGAATGATAATTGTATCTTCATTTCCGCACGTGAAAAGACTAATATTGATCAGTTCCGTGAATTATTATATAAAAAGGTAAAGGAACTGCATGTGCAGAAGTATCCTTACAATGATTTTTTATATCAGACATATGACGAAGAATAACAACAAAAAATATGACACAACACTATCGTTTACTGACAAGAGAAGAAATCGCACGATTGGAGGCACAGCATTGTATTGCTTCCGACTGGAGTGGAGTTGAAGTAGCTGATAATTTTCGCACAGATTATATTTATCACACCCGTTTCTCTGGAAAAGTGCGACTGGGCGTTTTTGAAAAGGAGTTTACTCTGGCTGGTGGAATGGCTAAGCATTCTGGTGTGTATTATGCTACTTTACACAATGTAACGGTGGGTGACAATTGTTACATTGAGAATGTAAAGAATTATATAGCTAACTATGAGATAGGGCATGATACGTTTATCGAGAATGTAGACATCATTTTGGTAGATTGCCATAGCCGTTTTGGAAATGGAGTGGAAGTTTCAGTTCTGAATGAAACCGGTGGACGTGAGGTAATTATTCATGACCGTCTTTCTGCTCATCAGGCATATATCATGGCACTTTACCGCCATCGTCCGGTGCTTATCGACAAAATGCGAAAGATTATCGAGTCTTATGCTGATGCACATGCGTCAGATACAGGGACTATCGGAAGTCATGTAATGATAGTGAATGCCGGTTACATCAAGAATGTACGGATTGGGGATTATTGCCAGATTGAAGGTGCCGGCCGTTTGAAGAATGGAAGTATCAACAGTAATGAGTACGCACCGGTGCATATTGGGTACGGAGTGATTTGTGATGATTTTATCATCTCAAGTGGCTCATACGTAGAAGATGGTACGATGCTTACACGTTGTTTCGTGGGGCAGGCTTGTCATTTGGGGCATACCTATTCGGCTTCTGATTCATTGTTCTTCAGTAACTGTCAGGAGGAAAATGGAGAGGCTTGTGCCATTTTTGCCGGACCCTTTACCGTAACGCACCATAAGTCTACATTACTCATTGCCGGCATGTTCTCGTTCATGAATGCAGGTTCAGGCTCTAACCAGAGCAACCATATGTATAAGTTGGGGCCGATTCATCAGGGGGCATTGGAACGAGGTGCTAAGACCGCTTCTGATTCTTATATCTTGTGGCCAGCCCGTATTGGTGCCTTCTCACTGGTGATGGGGCGTCATGTCACTCATCCGGATACTTCGAATCTGCCTTTTTCTTATTTGATAGAGGAAAAGAATACAACTTATCTGGTGCCGGGTGTCAATTTGCGGAGTGTAGGTACAATCCGCGATGCGCAGAAGTGGCCTAAACGTGACCAGCGGAAAGATCCGAACCGTTTGGACCAGATTAATTATAATTTGTTGAGTCCGTACACCATTCAGAAGATGATGACCGGTCGGCAGATTTTGAAGGAACTGGCTCGTGTGTCGGGGGAAACTTCCGAGATTTACTCTTATCAAAGTGCGAAGATTAAGAATTCGGCACTGAACAAGGGAATCAAGTTTTATGAGACTGCCATCCATAAATTCTTGGGAAACTCTGTCATCAAGCGTCTGGAAGACATTCATTTTGCTTCAGATGAAGAAATTCGTGCTCGTCTGGTTCCGGATACGCCGATTGGAACTGGAGAATGGGTGGATATTTCCGGGTTGATTGCTCCGAAGAGTGAGATAGAACGCCTGATGGAAGATATTGAGTGCGACCGTTTGAACAGTGTGGATGAGATACACGACCGTTTTGCAGAGATGCACGCCAATTATTATACGTATGAATGGATGTGGGCCTATGAAAAAATGCTTGATTTCTATGGCTTGCGGGCTGATACGATTACAGCGGCAGACATCGTAGCTATCGTACGCCAGTGGCAGGAGGCTGTAGTGGGACTGGATAAAATGGTGTATGAAGATGCCAAGAAAGAATTTTCGTTGACTTCCATGACCGGATTCGGGGCAGATGGAAGCAGTGAGGAGAAGGTGCGCGACTTTGAAGAAGTGCGTGGCGTGTTCGAAAGCAATCCGTTTGTGACTGCGGTACTGGAACATATAAAGGTTAAAACGGAGCTTGGAAACGAACTGATAGAACGTGTAAAGAATCTATTGTAAAATGGGAGGTACTGCGTATGGAAAGAATATGCAGATATATATGTTTGCTTTGCGTTTGCTTCATGGCTTTGCAGGTGCAGGCCAATAGAAGAAAGGTGATGGAATATCCAGGTTTCGTATTGTCGAATACGGCGGAGATAGAATTCAAACGGGTTATCCAGACCAGTGAACAGACTCAGGTTGATGCGGTGATGTATGGTAAGCCGGGAACCCCAGTCGTCATTTCTTCAAAAGCGGCATTGAAATGGGCCGATGGAGGGATGGCACAGCTTCGTGAGGCAGAACGTATTTCCATTGATGGAGTGACTGAGCCGGAAGTAATTGAAGAGAATGGGACCTTGGAGGTAACTCTTTCTTTTTCACCGGTTCCTTCGGATGTGCATGAAGTGGATTTTATCGAGCCGGAGATGGGATGGAACATCTTTGGTATCCAGTTAAGTCGGGAAGAACCTTATGTGTATGTGCCTAATTATCTTACAACAGACAAGCCAGAGCGGAGTAATGAAATTCCAGAGCCGGGACTGGCAGTAGGAAAGGCTGTAGTAAACGGTTATATTTTAGGATATGATCCGAGAATGTCATTGTTCACGGAACTGGAATATGAAGACGGGCTTTTCCCTAAGGAATGGAAGCAAAGTATTAAAGTCCGTCAGGATGGCTCGTTTCATTTGGAAACAGAGTTGTTGCAACCAACTTTGACGGCATTGCGGTTGAATGAAGCGGTCTTGAAGCTGTTTCTTGTGCCCGACGAAGAAGTGACCGTATATATCAATCTTCCTCGCCTGAGCATGTCCGCTTCCCGTTTGCTGGGTAAACGTTACGAGAAAAAACAGAAGGCCTGGTTTGACGGGGCTGCTGAGACTATTAACCGGGAGCTGGCCGGTTCCCCTTCTTCTGCTGCACTGAATGCCTATCGTGCCGTAGAAAAAGGCTTGATGGAGAGTCCGGAGGTCGCTTCCAAGTTGCAATCTGACTATGAACAGGTGACGCCCATCTGTAGTCGGCTTACTGCTTCCTCTTCTCTGTCTTCAGATGACCGGAAGGTGCTGAAAATGGTGAATTTTCCGGAAATTCGTATGTATGTGGAAGCTGTGGCAGAAGCTCTTCAGCAGAATGCCGAACGGATGGAGTCGGTAAAGGAAGCAGTGATTGCTTCGCTGGATGTGCAGGTAGAAGGAGCGGATATTCTTCCTAAGATTATTGCTCCTCATAAAGGGCGTGCCATTTTGATAGACTTCTGGGCTACGTGGTGTGGTCCTTGTAAAAAAAGTATGCAGTCTATGGTACCGCTGAAGAAAAATCTGTCATCAAAAGACATCGTATATATTTATCTGACGGGACCTTCTTCCCCCGAAAATATCTGGAAATCAAATTTGTCCAAGATGACGGGAGTGCACTATCGGCTTACTGACTCACAATGGAAGTACTTGTGTACTTCTTATGGAGTAACTGGAATTCCGGCTTATCTGATTATCAGCCATGACGGAAAATTGCAGGGACGTTATGTGGGATTCCCCGGGGTAGATGTACTGCAAAAGGACCTGATTCGTGCAATAGAGGAGTAAGAAGAATTACAGATAACTTTTTGTAGGAATTAAGGAAAAATTTCAATAATACTTTGTAACTTTGTGTCCACTAATAACTCACAATTAATTTAATGTATTATGGCAACACCCGAATTCAAGTATCAGCCAATGTTTGAACATGGCAAGGATACAACTGAATACTATTTGCTTACAAAAGACTATGTGTCTGTAAGCGAGTTTGAAGGAAAACCCATCCTGAAAATCGAAAAAGAAGGTTTGACTGCGATGGCCAATGCGGCTTTCCGCGATGTTTCTTTCATGTTGCGCCGCTCTCACAACGAACAGGTGGCAAAAATTCTGACTGACCCGGAAGCAAGCGACAACGACAAGTATGTAGCTTTGACTTTCCTGCGCAATGCAGAAGTAGCTGCCAAAGGCGTACTTCCTTTCTGTCAGGATACCGGTACAGCAATTATCCACGGTGAAAAAGGACAGCAGGTTTGGACTGGCTACTGTGATGAAGAAGCGCTTTCTCTGGGTGTGTACAAAACTTATACAGAAGAAAACCTTCGTTACTCTCAGAACGCTCCGCTTACTATGTACGAAGAAGTGAATACTCGCTGCAACTTGCCGGCTCAGATTGACATCGAAGCTACTCAGGGTATGGAGTATGAATTCCTTTGCGTAACAAAGGGTGGTGGTTCTGCTAACAAGACTTACTTGTATCAGGAAACAAAAGCCATCTTGAATCCGGCTACATTGGTTCCGTTCCTGGTTGAAAAGATGAAGACTTTGGGAACTGCAGCTTGTCCTCCTTACCACATTGCATTTGTAATTGGTGGTACATCAGCTGAAAAGAACCTGTTGACTGTGAAATTGGCTTCTACTCGTTTCTACGATAACCTGCCGACTACTGGTAACGAATACGGACGCGCATTCCGCGATGTAGAATTGGAAAAACAGGTATTGGAAGAAGCACACCGCATCGGTCTGGGTGCTCAGTTCGGTGGTAAATACTATGCACATGACGTACGTATCATCCGTTTGCCACGTCACGGTGCTTCTTGTCCGGTAGGTTTGGGCGTATCTTGCTCTGCTGACCGTAACATCCGTTGTAAAATCAATAAAGACGGTATCTGGATTGAAAAACTGGATTCAAATCCGGGTGAACTGATTCCGGAAGAATTGCGTCAGGCTGGTGAAGGCAATGCAGTGAAGATTGACTTGAACCGTCCGATGCCGGAAATCCTGGCTGAACTGGATAAATATCCGGTAGCTACTCGTCTGTCTTTGAACGGTACCATTATCGTAGGTCGTGACATTGCACATGCCAAACTGAAAGAACGTCTGGATCGTGGTGAAGACCTGCCTCAGTATATCAAGGATCATCCTATTTATTATGCTGGTCCGGCTAAGACTCCGCAGGGTATGGCTTGTGGTTCTATGGGCCCGACTACTGCCGGTCGTATGGACCCGTACGTAGACTTGTTCCAGAGTCACGGTGGTTCTATGATTATGTTGGCTAAAGGTAACCGTAGCCAGGCTGTAACAGATGCCTGCAAGAAACACGGTGGTTTCTATTTGGGTTCTATCGGTGGTCCGGCTGCCATCTTGGCTCAGAACAATATCAAGAGCATTGAATGTGTAGAATATCCGGAACTGGGTATGGAAGCTATTTGGAAGATTGAAGTAGAAGACTTCCCGGCATTCATCCTGGTAGACAACAAGGGTAATGATTTCTTCAAACAAATCAAACCTCGTTGCACTGGCAACTGTAAGTAATTGATACATCTGATATGCTTCTTTCTGTAAGAGGGGAGAGGCATAAGACCATACAAAGGATTTGCAAACCGTAGCCTGTCGATGGCCGGATTTGCAAATCCTTTTTCTTTCACTCTGCGCTGGCAGGTTTGTTTCACCATAGTGGATTAACAATGAATATTCTGCGTTTTTGTAAAAATTGGACGTTGCCCATAGCCATGGCAATGGGAGTCATTCTGTATTTTGTGTATGTCAATATCCCTTTTCTTGTACCTACCAAGCCCTTTGTGGCTCATGCCATCGATATTGTACAGCCGGTATTGATTTTCCTGATGCTTTTTCTGACATTCTGTAAAATCAATGTACACGATTTGAAGTTGTGTGCCTGGCATTGGCGTTTGCTGCTGATTCAGGGAGCAAGTTTCTTGCTTTTGGGATTGCTCTTGGTGATTTTCCCAGATTTCTCAGCCCGTATATTGGTGGAAGGAGCCATGATTTGCCTGATTTGTCCTACAGCAACAGCGGCTGCGGTGGTTACACGCAAGTTAGGAGGAGATGCAGCACATCTGACCACCTATACCATTTTAGTCAATTTGCTGGCAGCTATTTTGGTTCCGCTGGTACTTCCGTTGGTACACCCGCATCCGGAACTGAATTTTGGCAGTTCGTTTGCGCTGATTTTGGGAAAGGTGTTCCCTTTATTGCTTTGTCCGTTCCTGGCAGCCATTTTACTGCGGGCTTTGCTTCCGAAAGTACATGCCAAGTTAGGACAGTATCATGAACTTTCTTTTTATCTGTGGGCTGTGGCGTTGACGTTGGCCATTGGGGTAACGGTAAAGAGTATTGTACACAGTGATGTGTCTTTCTGGTACCAGGCCGGATTGGGAGGCATTTCTTTGGTCTGCTGTGCCCTGCAGTTCTATTTCGGGAAAAAGATAGGACGTCGTTACGATGATTCCATTAGTTCCGGACAGGCCTTAGGACAGAAAAATACGGTATTTGCCATCTGGATGGGCTACACTTTCTTCACTCCTGTGACGGCCGTTGCGGCAGGATTCTACAGTGTGTGGCATAATGTAGTCAATTCCTACCAGTTGTATTTGCAGCGTAAATCGGAGGGAGAGTCCGACGCTTTGAAAAATTAACAGCTTGTCTGTCATTGCTGTGCTCGGAAAGTTGTAACTTTGCCGTCACTTTGTAATGTAGAAGAATAAATTCGCATGATTTCAATAGAAGGACTGAAAGTGGAGTTTGGAACTACTCCGCTGTTTGAAGATGTATCGTTTGTTATCAACAAAAAAGACCGTATTGCACTGGTAGGAAAGAACGGTGCCGGAAAATCGACTATGCTGAAAATCCTGGCCGGATTGCAGCAACCCACAGAGGGAGTGGTAGCCGTACAAAGAGGCATTACCATCGGTTATTTGCCGCAGGTCATGATTCTGAGCGATACACGTACGGTAATGGCTGAGGCCGAGATGGCCTTTGAGCATATTTTTGAGATGCAGGAAAAACTGGAGAAAATGAACCAGGAACTGGCAGACCGTACGGATTATGATTCTGAAAGCTATCATGAGCTGATAGAGCGGTTTACCCATGAGAACGAACGTTTCCTGATGATGGGAGGAACCAATTATCGTGCAGAGATAGAACGTACGCTTACGGGATTGGGATTCAACCGCACAGACTTTGACCGTCCTACTTCTGAATTCAGCGGGGGATGGCGTATGCGTATTGAGTTAGCGAAGCTTCTGTTGCGTCGTCCTGATGTGCTGTTGCTCGACGAGCCGACCAACCACTTGGACATTGAGAGTATCCAGTGGCTGGAGAATTTCCTGAAGATGAGTTCCGGCGCGGTAGTGCTGGTAAGTCACGACCGAGCATTCATTAACAATGTGACCAACCGTACCATTGAAATTTCCTGCGGACGGATATACGATTACAAGGTAGCTTACGATGAGTTTGTCGTGCTGCGTAAGGAACGCCGCGAACAGCAGTTGCGTGCTTACGAGAATCAGCAGAAAGAAATAAAAGACACGGAAGATTTTATCGAACGTTTCCGTTACAAGGCTACGAAGGCTGTACAAGTGCAGAGCCGCATCAAGCAGCTGGAGAAAATTGTACCTATTGAAATAGATGAAGAAGATACTTCTACACTTCGTCTGAAGTTCCCTCCTTCCATGCGCTCCGGTAACTATCCGGTGATTTGTGAGAATGTGAAAAAGGCGTATGGCGACCACGTGGTCTTTCACGATGTGAACCTGACCATCCATCGGGGTGAAAAGGTGGCCTTTGTAGGAAAGAACGGTGAAGGTAAGTCTACGCTGGTGAAGTGTATCATGGACGAGATTCCTTATGAAGGAAAGCTGACCATCGGACATAATGTGCAGATTGGCTATTTTGCACAGAATCAGGCACAGCTGCTCGATGAAAACGTGACTGTGTTCGACACCATTGACCGTGTGGCAAAAGGAGACATCCGTCTGAAGATTAGAGACATCTTAGGTGCCTTCATGTTTGGAGGAGAGGCTTCCGAAAAGAAAGTAAAGGTGCTTTCAGGAGGTGAACGCAGTCGTCTGGCTATGATTAAGCTGCTGCTGGAGCCGGTGAACTTCCTGATTCTGGACGAGCCGACCAACCACCTCGATATGCGTTCGAAGGATGTGCTGAAGGAAGCTGTGAAAGAGTTCGACGGTACGGTCATCGTAGTATCTCACGACCGTGAGTTCCTTGACGGACTGGTGACCAAGGTGTACGAATTTGGTGGCGGACTGGTGAAGGAACATATCGGCGGAATCTACGATTTTCTGCAGAAGAAGAAAATGGAGAATCTGAACGAACTTCAGTTGTCCCAATCTCCGCAGACCGCTTCGCCCAAGAAAGAAGAGCCTGCAGAGAGTGAAAGCAAACTTTCGTATGAAGCGCAGAAGGAGCTGAACAAGAAAATCCGCAAGCTGGAGAAGCAGGTGGCCGACTGCGAGGCAAAGATTGAGAAACTGGAAGAGCAGGTGGCACAACTGGAGGAACAGATGGCTACTCCTGAAGGTGCTTCCGATATGAAGCTGTACGAGCAGCACCAGCAGCTGAAAAAACAGATTTCGGAGGCAGAAGAGGAATGGACACTGCTGCTGTCGGAACTGGAAGAAATGAAATAAATAAGAGAGACTTGATTAAAATAACGCATTTATGAACAAGAAGAATTATGTAGCCGTAGCTACGTTGGCATTTGCTATGCTGACAAGCTGCGCTGGACAGAAGGAAGCGAAAAGCACTTCTGGCATTGATTTGGCAAACATGGATACTACCGTGTCTGCCGGTACGGACTTTTTCCGTTACGCATGTGGAGGATGGAACGATGCACATCCGCTGACTGCCGAATATTCTCGTTACGGCACGTTTGATGAACTGTTTGAAAACAGCCAGAAGCAGTTGCGTGAACTGATTGAAGGACTGGCTGCGCAGAAAAATAATCAGGCTGGTTCTGCCGCACAGAAAATCGGTGACTTGTATAACATGGCTATGGACAGCGTAACCTTGAACAAGCAGGGTGCAGAACCGGTGAAAGCTATGCTCGACAAGATTGCCGGCATGAAAGACAAGAGTGAAATCGTGCCGATGATGACTGAAATGGCTCATATCGGTATCGGTACCTATTTCCACAGCTATGTATATGCTGACCCGAAGAACAGCTCACTCAACATCTTCCAGATGGGACAGGGTGGTATCAACTTGGGTGAAAAGGAATATTATCTGGATACCGACAGCATCACTCAGAACATTCGTGAACAGTATAAACTTTACATCGGCAAGTTGTTCCAGCTGGCTGGCTTCTCTGAAGCAGATGCACAGCAGAAAGTGGCTGATGTGATGGAAATCGAAACTGCCATTGCTAAAGTTTCACGCAGTGCAACAGAACTTCGTGACCCGGAAGCTAACTACCACAAAATGTCTTTCGATGAACTGAAGAAGACCATTGCCGGAATTGACTGGGATGCCTATATGAAAGGTCTGGGTATTCAGGCTCCGGCAGAACTGAACGTAGAACAGGTAGAACCGATTCAGGAAGTAGCTCGCCTGATGAATACACTTCCGTTGTCTAAACATGTATCTTATCTGGAATACAACCTGCTGGATGCAGCAGCTTCTTGTCTGAGCGATGACTTTGTAGCTGCCCGTTTCGATTTCTATGGCAAGGTATTGTCAGGTCGCCAGGTAAATCAGCCGCGCTGGAAACGTGCTGTAAACTCAGTGAATGGCATGCTGGGTGAGCTGGTAGGCGAGATGTATGTGGAAAAATACTTCCCGGCTGCTGCCAAAGAACGTATGGTGAAGTTGGTGAAGAACTTGCAGACTGCCCTGGGTGAACGTATTGATGCACAGGAATGGATGAGCGACAGCACCAAGATCAGAGCACACGAAAAATTGGCTGCTTTCCATGTAAAAGTGGGTTATCCTGACAAGTGGAAAGACTATTCTAAGCTGGAAATCAAGAACGATTCTTACTGGGCTAACGTATGCCGTGCTTCAGAATGGGGATTCAATGACATGTACAGCCGCATTGGTAAGCCGGTTGACAAGGACGAATGGCTGATGACTCCGCAGACTGTCAATGCCTACTATAATCCGTCAACTAACGAAATCTGTTTCCCGGCTGCTATTCTTCAGCCGCCGTTCTTCAACATGGAAGCTGATGATGCTGCCAACTATGGTGCCATCGGTGTAGTAATCGGTCACGAAATGACGCATGGATTCGACGACCAGGGCCGTCAGTTCGACAAAGACGGAAACCTGACCGACTGGTGGGCTCCGGGTGATGCTGACCGTTTCAAGGAACGTGCACAGGTAATGGTGGATTTCTTCAACAAGATTGAAGTATTGCCGGGCCTGCAGGCTAACGGTGAACTGACACTGGGTGAAAACTTGGCCGACCACGGAGGTTTGAACGTAGCTTATCTGGCTTTCCAGAATGCAACTAAGGATGCTCCGCTTGGTGTAGTCGACGGTTTCACTCCGGAACAGCGTTTCTTCCTGGCTTATGCTACTTTGTGGGCTGGTAATATCCGCGACGAACAGATTCGTGTGTACACTAAGTCAGATCCTCACTCATTGGGTAAATGGCGTGTAAACGGCGCGTTGCCTCACATTCAGGCTTGGTACGATGCCTTCCACATCACACCGTCTGATCCGCTGTATGTAGCTCCTGAAAACCGTGTGAACGTGTGGTAAACTACAGACGATAATTCACAATCTCTATAAATGGGGGTATATGAACTGTTGCAAGGTTCATATACCCCTCTTTTTGTTTTTAAGATGGAGAATCCACAGGGCATGTAGTCTGTTGTTCTTTTTCTCCTGAAGTTTGGAAGAATGGATAAGGCAAATTTGTGGTTTACGAGGGAGGAATTCACGGTTTCCGGTGATGTATACCTTAAATGAAAAACTTTTCTTTGTAAAAGAAAACATTCAAAAATGGGAATTATGAAAAACAAGTTAAGTTTTTTATTGTCAGTCGTTTGTCTGTGGGGAGTAATCTTAGTTTCAGGATGTAGTGAAAAGGATGAGACTCCCACAAATCTGACTTTGAAAGAAGGCACACAAACTACTCAGGTGGTTTATGCCGATGAGGTAACGAATCAGGGTGGAATCAGTTTTACAGCTTTGTCCGATTGGACAGCCACAGTAACAGAAGTTGTGACAGAAGCTGCAACCAAAGCTGCTTCGGGAAAAGTGGAATGGCTGGAATTGAGTGCCTATAGCGGAGGTCCTGGTGAATATACCTTAACCTTGACATTGATAGAAAACCTGACCGGAAAGGACCGGAAGGCTACCATCGAAATTCGTTGTGGTACCGATGTGATAACCATTACTGTAGAGCAGAAAGCTACCACAGAAGAAGGGGAAACTCCTGTACCGAAAGAAAAGCGTCTGGTTCGTTATGAGATTACAAATTCAAGCAGCTTGTATCCGGACAGCTATACTAAGTCTATTGGGGAACTCACTTATAATGAGAGCGGAAAGCTGGCAGCCTTGAAAACCATTAGTTACCAAGGCGATATGCAGGGATATTTCACAGAGAGAATCTGTCAGTTCACCTATCAGGAAAACCAGATGTGGATTGACCGGAAAACACTTTCCGGATATGAATCGGATGAATCGTATGTGGTTACATTGAACTCAGAGGGTTATGTATCACAGTTGTATAAGAAAAAGGAATCTTCTTCTGAGCAGCATACATTGTGGATGTTTATTTATTCCGACGGTTATCTTCAGCAGATACAAGAAGATTATGACTATTATCCAGGTGACCATGAAGATGGGGATGAGGAAGATGGAAATGTGGCAATCGATCCGGGAGTATCTTCTGGCAAGGCGGGACGTGCTTCGGATAGGTCTATTCTGCAATTGAACTGGCAGAATGGTAATCTGATGTCAACGGAGGGAGAATTCTCGGATGAAAGCTATATGAGTTATGCATATACTGAATACCCGAATGTAACGCCTTACTTTGATTTTAATGTAGTGGTTCGTCCGTTGTTCGGCAGTCATACTTATGAATATGATGACATGGTGTCCATGCTTTATATGTTGCGTATGATGGGTAAAGGTAGTAAGAATCTGGTAACGAAAGATGTTGTGGACTGGGGATATCGTATGCCGGAACCGGGAGAACCGGAAGTGATACATGAAGATACATGGGCTCCTTTTGCATATAGCTTTACGGAAGATAATTATCTGGATGTAATTACTGGCAAGTGTACTTTGTATTCATACCAGGAGGATGAACATGGAAATCGTGTTTCAGAGTCTACGTCTTATTACAATGATGAATACCGTTTTGTGTATGAATAAGTAATATTCTCTTTTGATGGAAAAATACCCCTTTCTCTCTGCTCCGCTGAGTGTTGAGAAAGGGGTTGCTTATTATAATTTGTATCTTATAAAAACGGTTAGTGATTACCTTCCAAGCTGTTTGTGAGTATTGTGTCGTATTGATAGTTTCGGATTCTGTAGTATTTCCTGAAGGAATATGAATTGTTGGGGCGCTAAAGTGTCCCGGCAATTCTTTAGTTGTTGGAAATAGAAAGTTTTAGATTCTGACTGTAACTTCTTCCCACAGGAATCTTTGTGCCGTTGTAGAGCGTGATTTCTTTGCTGGTGTAGCTCGCAATGCGGTGAGCCGGTACAATGAAGGATTTGTGTACGCGAATGAATTTTTCAGCAGGAAGAAGTTCCTGAATGCTTTTCATGCTGGTCTGTGACATCAGGCTTTGACGTTCCGTCAGGTGAATGCGTACGTAATTATCCATGGATTCAATGTAGAGAACGTCCTTTAGCTTAATCTGTACATTTTTATATTCAGCTTTCAGGGTAATGCTTTCATCGGCAAAGGATGGATGGGCAGAAAGCTGCTGAAGTTTGTGAAGTTCGATGGCCTTTTGGACAGCCTTTTCAAATCGGTGGTAAGAGAAAGGTTTGTGCAGGAAATCTACGGCACTCAGTTCAAATCCGTCGAGAGCATATTGGGCATACGCTGTAGTAAATATAAGCAAGGTGCCCGGAGGAAGGTCACGGGCCAGTTCCACTCCGTTCAAGTCGCCCATTTCTATATCGAGAAACAGGATGTCCGGTCTGCTTCTTCTTACCTGTTCCATCCCCCGGAGAGGGTTGTTGAAGGTAGTCAGTTCTATATTCCCATAGCGTTGGCAAAAGCTGGTTATGATTTCCAGCGCCATAGGTTCATCATCAATGGCAATGCATTTCAAACTCATGTATTCAAATTAATGCGTAGGGTTACGTGAAATAGCCCTTCTTTCTTTTCTATCCGCAAGTCATATCGGTGGGGGTAGAGCAGTTCCAGGCGTTTCCGGCAATTCTCAATGCCTATACCTTTAGACTCGTTTATTGGGGAATGGTTTAATAACGGATTTCGGGTTGTGAATAATAATTCTCCGTTTTGGGCCTGGATACAGATGTAGGCATCTCCCGGTTGGTGAGAAGAAACCCCATGTTTGAATACATTTTCCACAAAAGTAATTAATATCATGGGAGCGATACCCAATTGTTCTGTTTCGTCGTGTTCGTAAGAAAAATGGATATGAAAGTCCTTCGGCATCCGGTATTTCTGCAGTTCGATATACTGACGGATGTATTCTGTTTCCGTACGGATTGGAATTTTATCTTTTGTGTTGTGGGCATACATATATTTCATCAGGCTGATGAATTGGGTAAAGGCATCCTCGGCTTGAGGGGAGCCGGTCACTACCATGGCATACAGTGTGTTCAGGTTGTTGAACAGGAAATGCGGATTTATCTGTGCCTTGTAGAGCGCCAGTTCTGCCTTTTTCTTTTCGAATTCCACGGCCTGACGCTGCATAATCTGATGGTAAAGTTCGGTGAGCAATCCCACGGCCATGCTGAAGGTAGTAACCACTACATATAAAAACCAGACAGCCTGTTGCTGTAATCTGATTTTGGGTATGTGCTGAATGAATTTCGGCTTGCGCATCCGGTGCATCGGCACCTCCATCTGGTAGCGGGTAATGAGGTAAGTTCCTGCAAGGGTAAGCAGAATAAGAAGGATGGCTATCCAGAACTTCCGTTTGTCGGCGAACAGGAAAGGCATGGTTAGTCGGCGGTTCAGGATGTAGATAAGATACAGCCATGAAACCAGTAGGTACACAAAGGTGGAATCATTCACCAGCCAGCGTTCGATGGGTAACAAGGTAATCATGGCTGGAAGTAATATCAGACAGAAGACCAGGTCAATGTAAAACGGAAGATTCTTGATGTGCCACATAACTTATTCCTTTTTCTGCAAAAATACGGATTTTCGGGACTTCCTGAAAATAACCTCCGGTCCGTTTACCACTACATTGGTGTCGTTTACCCTTACTTTCGGGATAGCGTAAAAATTGTATCTGAAACTGGTCTAATTTTGTTTGTGGAAAAAGGAACAAAAACAAAAAAAACATAGGTTATGACGAGATTCATTTTTACACTGGTAAGTTGGGTATTCCCGTTGGTACTGATGGCACAGAGCCTTTCAGGAACGGTAACGGATAAAACCACAAAGGAGGGTTTGATTTCGGCTACAGTACAGTTGGTTGCATCCGACGGAAAATCAAGTTATACATCGACCGATTTGAACGGAGGTTTTCAGTTTAAGAAACTCCAGCCGGGAACTTATACCCTTCAGGTGACGTATGTAGGTTACAAGTACTATAATGCAAAGCAAACGCTTTCAGAAGGACAAGAAAAACGGGTAAAAATAGAAATGACCGAAGATGCGCAGTTATTAGGTGAGGTTTCCGTGCAGGGACGTGCCACACGTGCCGAACAGCAAGGTGACAGCCTGTTGTATAATGCCGAAGCCTTTCAGGTGATGATGGGAAGCTCTGCCGAGGATTTATTGGCCAAGATGCCGGGCATCGTGGTAGAAGGCGGTACGATTCAGGCACAGGGAGAGCAGGTGCAGAAAGTACTGGTAGACGGAAAGGAATTCTTTGACGGCGACGTGAATCTGGCCATCAAGAACCTGCCATCGGATGTGATAGCCAGCATTGAGGTGTTCGACAAGAAAAGCGAGCAGGCCGAATTTACCGGATTTGATGATGGAGAGGAGGTCAAGACAATCAATATTGTGACGAAGAGCGGTTTCCGTCAGGGGACATTTGGTGAAGTTTCTGGTGGATATGGTACAGACGACCGTTATAAAGTGAACGGGAATCTCAACTTTTTTAATGATGACCGGCGTATTTCTGTGTTGGGCATGTCTAACAATGTAAATCAGCAGAACTTTTCACAGGAAGATTTGGCTGGTGTCATGTCGGCAGGTAACAGTGGAAGAGGACGTGGTGGTCGTGGAGGAGGCGGTGGAGGACGGCCGGGAGCTCCTGGAGGAGGAAATGCTTCCAATTTCATGGTAGGAACCTTGGGAGGAGTAACTTCTGCTAATGGTCTTGGTTTGAACTACGTAGACCAGTGGGGTGAAAAATGGAAGATAACCGGCAGTTATTTCTTTAATCAATCGGACAATCTGACCCAACAGCAGACCGACAGAGAATATTTTGAATCTGTATTGCCCGGAATGACCTATAGTGAGTATCAGGAAAACTCTATGAAGAACTGGAACCATCGTTTCAATATGAAGTTAGATTACCAGATGACTGAACGTACTTCACTGCAGTTCCGTCCTACGCTGAGCTTTCAGAACAATGACAGTTACGGACTGTTGCAAGGACAGAATTTAGTGAATGGAACGACTGACAGTGAAACGGAAACCACCTCTATGGGAAAAAGTAATGCATATAATATCGGAGCCGATTTGATGCTCCGTCACCGTTTCTTGAAAGAGGGACGTACGTTGTCATTGATGCTGAGCGGAAAGATGAGTAATACAGACGGAGATACGTATACGGATTATTTGAATACTCTATATGGGCTGGAACTTTCTCCGTTGACGGACGATTACAGCCAGTGGAAGCAGACGATGAACCGGCAGTACACCCTGCGCTCTAACTTGAGCTATACCGAGAAGCTGACAGATAACCTGCAATTACAGTTGGGGTATAAAATGAGTTATACAGACTCCGAAAACGATAAAAAAACGTACGACCGTTCTGCCGTGACCGATCTTTATGACCAGTTGGACGAAAGTCTTTCGAACGAATACCAGTCGGGTTACCTGACTCAGGCGGGAAATGTGGGACTTCGTTATCGTGCTGGTAAACTGAACGCCATGTTAGGAGTCGATGCACAGTGGGCAAACTTGAAAGGTGACCTGGTCTATCCTCAACCTGATGGATTGTCGCATAAATACTTCTCTGTGTTGCCTTCGTTCACGTTGCGTTACTCGCTGGACCGGACCAACTCTTTCCAGCTTCGTTACCGCAGCAGATCTTCTTCTCCTTCAGTCACTGATTTGCAGAATGTGATAGACAATTCGAATCCGTTGTTCTTGTCTACGGGAAACCCGAATCTTGACCAGCAGGTATCCCATACGGCTAATTTGCGTTATTTGCGCACCACAAAGTCCGGACATACCTTCATTGCAATGGTAGGGGCCACCATACAGCAGGACTATGTGGCCGACAGTACTTTTGTGGCAAAGGAAGACATTGCCTTGTCGCCTACAGTTACGCTGAACAAAGGTTCTCAGTTTACCCGTCCGGTCAATCTGGATGGATATTACAGTCTCCAGTCTATGGTGACCTACGGTTTCCCGGTTGATTTCATCCGGAGTAACATTAACTTCAGTCTCTCGGCCAATTATGCCAATGTGCCTACTATTTTCGACGGAGTAGAAAGTCGTACACGTGAACTGAATCTGATTCCGAAGCTCATTATTGGAAGTAACATCAGCAAGAACCTTGATTTTACCGCCTCCTATTCGGCCGGAATTAACAAGGTGTTCAGCTCGCTGGATTCTGCTGCAGGAAGTGATTATGTGACGCATACGGCAGCTGCCAAATTAGGCTGGACTTTCTTCTGGGGACTTACTTTCCGGAGTACATTCAATTACATTGGCTATACCGGACTGGATACCGGTACGGAAGATTATTTCTTGTGGAATCTTTCGTTAGGCAAGAAGTTCCTGAAGAATAATGCAGCGGAAATCAGAATAGAAGCCTTCGATGTACTGAAACAGAATCAGGCCTTCACACATCGCACGGGCAGCAACTATTACGATTACGTGAACAGCAACGTGCTGCAACCCTATGCCATGATTAGTTTTGTATATACAATCAGATAACCTTTAAAACAAGTTGAAAATGAAGAAAATTCTTTTTGTAGCTCTTGTGGCTATGCTGGGTCTGCAACCGGCAGATGCACAGCGTAAAGGTGGCAACACCCGTACTCCTGAACAGATGGTGGAAAAACTTGATAAAAAGTTGAACCTGACCGATGAACAGGAAAAACAGATTACGACGCTTTATGCAGACTTCTTTAAGCAGGAATTATCGCGTGAAGAGCGTAGAACTGCCATGCAGGAACTGAACAAAAAAATAGAAGCTCTGTTGACCGATGAGCAGAAGACTGCGTTTGAACAGATGAAGAAAGAACGTCCACAGCGAAAACGTTAATAATCTGTCGTTTTCGTTTGTGATATGGCCCTGTCAGCTTAGATATGCTGATGGGGCTTTTTATTTATATCCAATAAATGGGAGTATAAGAACGGTTATTTATGGGAATATATTTTTTAATATTATCGTGTAATTTTGTTAAAAATAAGTTTTGAAGACAGAATAATAGGAAATTAAGGCTATGAAGAACTGCTAAGTCCTTGTATTCGTCAAGGAATGTTACTCATAATGCGAATGGGGTCGGGGACTTATGCAAGCGTGACTTTTGAAGCATGTAACGGGGAATAAAAAGACTTCATTTTGTCATCGCGCTAAAGAATCCGTATTGCAATATCGGGGAAGTTGCAATGCGGATTCTTTTTTTGTGTATAGTGACGTCCGTTATGCCGGAAACCAGAAATGTATTACCGTTCCTTGTCCTTCTTTCGAAGTGATGTCGCAACCGCCTTGCAGCTTGTCACAACGTTCCTTGACGCTTCTTAGTCCCAGTCCTGCTTGAAGGAAATCATTGGAAAGCTTATCGGCGGAGAAACCTTTTCCGTCGTCTTCAACGATAAGATTAACCTGCCCGTCCTCATAGCTGGCAGTGATGTAAGCCTGTTGGGCATTGGCGTGTTTCAGCATGTTGGATATGATTTCCTGAAGAATGCGGTACACTTCCTGAGTTTGGTCGGCTGGAAAGTCTATCTGCTGAATGCTTTCTTCTATGTAGCACTGGATATGAGGTGTTTTCAGCGATTTCAGCTTATCCGTGTAGAGTGTGAGGACCTGGTACAGGCTAAAGTTGCTGAGGGCAGGAGTTGCCAGCTGATGCGAAAGGTTGCGCAGATTTTCCCTGATTTGTTTGAGTTGAGTCGTTATAGCTGAGTTGTCCGACTGCTTCATCTCCATTTCTACGGATAACAAATCATTGCATACTCCGTCGTGCAGTTCCTTGGAAATACGATTGTGGCTGTCTTCCAATCCACAGATGTATCGTTCGGTCATTTTCTTGTGCATGTCGGTAAGCAAAAGTTGTCTTTGCATCTCCTTCTCCTTGATTTCTTTTTCCAGTTTCAGTTGCTTCAGGTTGAATGCAATCTTTCGTTTATGCATGCTTATGACCAGAATAATGAGCAGCAGCAGGGCCAAGATAAGTATGCCCCCGATGGTGTAAGTGCGTATCAGGTAAGCAGCTTTTTCCTCGGCACGTTTTCCGTTGAGTCCGGCAATCTGCAAGTCTTTTTCCTTCAGGTCCAGTTCAGCCTCAAATCCGGACAGACGGTTCTGATAGTATTGGTCGTTTAGTTTCTCATTGGCCTGATATGCCTCCAGCATGAGCTGATAAGCTAATTGTCCGTTGTTTCTCCTGCCTTCTATTTCGGCCAGTGTAAGCAGGATTTTGGGCAGCAGGCCGGAAGGATTCTTTCGGGCAAAGTCGGCTGCTTTCATGACGTAGTTACGTGCCTGAAGCAAGGAGTCCGTATCATGGAATAACATGTAACCATATAAGTACTCTAAATTCGCAATATTAGCCTTATTGTGTGTCGTGTTTTTATAACTCATGGCTTTCTGGTAGTATTGCAACGCCTGCCGGGGCTTTCCTGCATCCCTCGATACTCTGGCATATTGCGTGTAAGCCAATAGCTTGAGGCCGTCGGGCATTTCCGGACGGAGTTTCTGTATGGCCAGTTTTAGCGTATCCATTGCCTGGACAGGCTGCTGGTTGTTAGCTAACAAAATGGCATGGTTACACAGTCTGTTTACTTCCCCGATGCGATAGTCAATGGTAAGTGTGTCGGTTTGTGGATAAGCAAACATTTTACGAGAAATCTGTATGGCTTCATTGTTCTTGCCCGTTTCATTGTACAGAATGGAAATGTTGGATACAATAATGGCTGCCAGGTTGTAATTCTGCAAGTCCTCAGTAATGGCGAGCGCCTTCTGATAAAGTGAGATGGCATTGTCGAGCATGAACAATCTGCGGTGTATGACTCCTGAAAGATTGTAGGCCTCTGCTAAGTTCACAGAATCTTTTATCTGTTCCAGTTGGCTGACAGCCTCTTCAGCCGTTTCTCTTGCCGCCGGCAACTGGTTGTTCTGCCATTGCCCGTAGGCAATTTCATACGTAGCAATTGCCGCAATTTCCTGGAGCTGGTGTGCCATGGTATTTTCTGGAAACTTTTCCAGTGCCATTGCGCTTTCCCGGATTTGGGTCAGTAGCGTATTTGCCCTCTCACTATCTCCCTTCTGGTTGAGAAATCGGGCATAGTCCAGGGTGATATTCAGTGCGTAAAGCTTATCCTGCTTGTAATGGTCTTCGTGGATAATAAGATTGTACACTGAATCCATCTGTGCATATTCACCGTTATTGCCGAATGAATGCAGCAAATCAACCAGTTTGTTATTCTTCTCATTGGCATTCAGGAATGCACTCAGACTGAGAAATAGGAAAAAAAGAATCTTTTTCATTCTGTAATCCAACCTTTTAAAAAAGCAATTCGCATAAGATGTGATACGTTGGCAGCCCCACTTTTCAGCAAGATGTTCTTTCTCATCGTATCAATAGTATTTTTGCTGAGATTAAGTTTGTGGGCAATCTCATCGGAAGTAAGGCCACATGACAGCATCTGAATGATTTCGTTTTCACGCGGGCTTGGTGTATAAGTAATGGACTTTTCCGTAGAATGGTCGCCCATGATAGACAGTACGACATTCAGCGCAGTAGGCGAATAATATTTATTTCCCTCGTGCAAGATATTGTGTATGGCCTTTTCTATTTCTTCTATTTTGTCATTTTTTGTCACGATACCTGCTACTTCCGCTTTGATCAGCAGTTTGATAATCCAGAACTCCGTATGCATGGTATAGATGAGTTGAGGAATATTCATACCTTTCTTTTGCAGGTAGGTTATGACATCCAGAGCTGTTTTATCCTGAATCTCATAATCTATAATTAGCAGGTCGGGAGTATGATCGTTCAGGTAATTATATAATTCAGAATCATGATGTCCGGTAGTTATTTGGTATTGCTGGTTGTTTGCCAGCAATTGTGCAATTCCTTCGGTAATGATAGGATGATCGTCTAAAATGTATATACTTTTCATGGGGATATACGTGTGTTGTGTCTTTGCTTTTTACAAAGATGGTAATTTTTCTTTCGTTATGCAAATAGAAGGAAATTTTTGTCTTTATGTCAGGTAAAAAAACTATTTCAAATACAATTCAGTAAAACTTAGAGGTGTAAATGGAAAGGTGTAAAGGTGACTTTTATGTTTCCCTGGTGCGAAACCTACGTTTCTCAAGGCCGAGCTGTACGTTTCCCGTATGGGAAACGTATGGTTCTGCTTCGGGAAACGTAGAATGTGGTAGTCGGTTTGTGAGTTTATGTAGGTGAATTTTGTTGTTTTTGTGTGGGGATGTGAATAGGTGAGTAAATTATAGCTTTGTTCTCACTTTGGTAAAGTATAGGTGTTCTTTTCGTGCCTGTTCTGATAATGTTATTCTGTACATGCCCGTTTTAAGAAATCTTCTATGCTTTCACCTTCATTTTGGGATATAGAGTTCCCGTTCTTAATATCCTCTTCGCCTTTATGAATTGCTTTCATTGTATCGGGTGATGACATGAGGTACTCCGTTTCCTTTAGAGAATTGTATTCATCCAAAGAAATTATTACTACTCCTTTGCCATTTCCATGATTGACAACTACGGTATCATAATCATCAATGACCGCATCAATATAGCTTTTCAAGTTGGCTTTTAAATCTGTGTAATTGGTTGTTCTCATAAACCTTCCTTTGTTATATTGCAAAAATACGTACTTATTTGCGTATTTATGAGTATGAGTGGTTAATTATTTGGCATTTAAAAAATATTCGTAAATATGCTCCGTTGTCCTTTGAAAACTTTGAGATAGAGATTCATAGTGGAGAGGAGTTTGTCTTTTCCATTACTTATCGCGACCCTGAAGAATTTGAGTTCGCAGAAAATATACCGACAAGTCGGCACTAAGTTAGTATTAAGTCAAAAGAAGATAAAAACTATATTGGAAATATGCTTGCTCGAAAATTCTTTAACTCAGATTATTGCTTTATTTAATTTTAGTGATAGGGCAAAGTTTAAGAGGAAAGATATAAATCCTCAGATTGTAGAAGGATTGTTGGCAATGACTGTTCCTGATAAGCCTAACAGCCGTTTGCAGAAATATTATACCACTGAAAAAGGGAAACCACTACTATGCTAAGACGGAAGCAATTGACATTCCATATTCAAGATTTGCAATGTGCTACATATTCCGGAGCATACCCGTTCACTTTCCGGCAACTTATAAAGCATAAAAATAGCCTTTAAAAGCACAATCTTATATCCGTTCATCCCCTAAAAGGATGAAAAAATGGATAACCAGACATTAAAATCTC
>OOCC01000150.1_pt1 | contig 26248 bp, 22 predicted proteins | sample 1670971 | NCBI WGS metagenome assembly OOCC01 (sample SAMN06348109, study PRJEB24527) | human gut metagenome | biome: human gut; feature: ankylosing spondylitis patient; material: feces | host: Homo sapiens | place: China | collected 2015-10
ATACACACGTTCAATTCTTGTCTTACGTTTCATTGTCACTTCTGTTTGTTCCTAAATGACAACCTTTTTCAGGGAAGTACACCCTACCTCAGCAAGCTATAATAAGGCGGTCCCATCCCGCAAAATATGGCGAGGGCTTTGATGCCCCGCCAACCTTAGAGCGTAGCGGTTCCGAGCGACGAGGAGGAGCGGTTTCCTCCCTCTTCCCTGAGGGTGAGAGGGTCGGGGTGAGAGGTGGAGCCTTCCTTAACGGTAAGGAAGGACGGGTAGGTTTTCGAAAAAAACTATTGCCCTTACGCATATTTGTGCAAATTACACTTATAATCATGTGCTTTATGATGTGTTGCGCAAACAGATTGCATGAATGTGCAAACGTTTGCACAAATAAATATAGCCTTTTTGAGAAATTTTCTTGCTTACTATAGAAAATCCTCATATATTTGCAGCCGAAAATAGATACCAACTAACAAACGAAGGCTAAGTTTAATATAAACGAAACCAAATATAAAAGTAAAGATATGATGAAGCAAACATTCATAAAATCAGCTATGTTGCTGCTGCTGATCCTTTCAATGGCAACGACGCGAGCGCAGGAGGTCGCTCTGAAGACCAACTTACTGGGATGGGCTTCCACATCTGCCAACGCTGGCATCGAAATCGGCACGGGCAAGAAAACAACCTTCCAACTCTTCGGTACCCTGAACCCCTGGAAGTTCTCGGGCGACAAGAAGATGAGATTCTGGAATGTTATGCCAGAATACAGATGGTACACCTGCCAGAAGTTTGGAGGCCATTTCTTCGGAATTCATGCCTTAGGCGGTGAATACAACATTAAAAACATTGACATGCCCTTCGGCATCCTGCCGAAAACTCTGGAGGGCAGGCACTATGAAGGCTGGTATGTAGGTGGAGGCCTTACCTACGGCTATCAGTGGCTACTCAATAAGCACCTCAATTTCGAAGGGTCTATCGGTTTGGGATATGCCTACAGTCCTTACAAGCTTTACGGACGATGCGAAAAATGTCTCGACAAAGACCACCGCAACTATGTGGGCCCTACAAAAGCCGCACTATCTCTCATATACGTGTTCTAAGAATTTAATTTAACTGTGGTTTTAAACTGACAATAAAAACACGTAATAACTAGACAGAATACAAAAAATTTTAGGGAAATCATAATATGGATAAGATGAAGCTTTATGCGGTCATTTCGCCCCTCTGCATGCTCTTCTCTCAGGGCATCATGCCTGCTCAGGCTCAACAGCTGGCAGGGGGTAAGGTTCAGGTAGAAAGTGTTTTAGCACGCAAGAACGGCAACCGGATGGACGTTGCCTTCCGTATGAATCTGAACGATTTGAAGATGAAATCAGAGCAGCAGATTGTTTTCACACCGGTAATGGTAGGAACTGATTCTATCGCTCTCAACCCTATCATCATCCAGGGTAGAAACCAGGCTGTAAGATACCGCCGACTTGCCGACAGCAAGAAGAATCCGCATGCACAGGTTCTTACCCGCAAGAACAAGACCAGTCAGCAGGTTTACTTCGCCCAGTCTGTTCCTTATCAGAAATGGATGAAGAAGTTCAAACTCTCGGTGAAAGAAGATCTTTGCGGATGTGGCAACCTGATAGAACAGGACAATACGCCGATTGCGGATATCGACCGTACACCGAAGATTACGAAGGATTTCTTCGTGCAGCCGAAGGCGGAAGCCAAGAAGGTGAGAGCCGAAAAGGGTGAAGCTTATCTCAGCTTTGTGGTTAACAAGAGTTATATTCTTGCCAACTTCCGTGAGAATGCTACTGAGCTGAAGAAGATTACTTCCACCATCGACCTGGTGAAGAACGACAAGAACGTTGAAATCACAGATATTGATATCCATGGTTTTGCTTCGCCTGATGGTTCGTATGCCAACAACAAGCGCCTTGCCAACGAGCGTGCAGCTGCCCTCCGCAAATATGTGAGCAGCCTCTACACCTTAAACAGCAAGCTCTTTACCTATCAGGCTACACCGGAAGACTGGGAAGGATTCAAGAAGAAGATTCAGGCTAGTCATCTGGCTGATAAGGAAGCAATTCTCGAGATAGCTAACTCCTCGCTGGCTCCCGACGATAAGGACCTGAAGATCAGAAAGCTCCATCCGGCAAGTTACCGCTACATTCTGGATCATATCTATCCTCGTCTCCGTCATAGCGACTATACGGTAACCTACACGGTTCGTCCGTTCAGCATCGAAGAGGCCAAGGAGATATTAAAGACCAAACCACAGCAGCTTTCTCTGCAGGAGATGTTCCTGGTGGCACAGACTTACGAGCCGGGTTCGCCAGAGTTTAACGAGGTATTCGACATTGCTGTCCGTCTCTTCCCAGATAATGAGACAGCGAATCTTAATGCCGCCTGCACCGATTTGCAGAAAGGTGATCTTACTTCTGCCGAAAAGCATCTTGCCAAGGCAGGCAACTCGAAAGAGGCAGAGCGTGTAAGAGATGTCTTCAAGCAGATAAAGGAATTGGAATAACAGAAAATTAGAGAATAACGATTATAAACAAGCTTAACTTTCAAAAATTATGAAGATTAAACATTTATTTGGCTTGGCTGTCATCGCAGCTATGACAGCAAGCTGTTCAAGCAATGAGGATTTAGTAAATGGTGGTAATGGCTCTAGTGAGGTTGAGAATGGTACTGCGTATGCTTCATTCAAGATTAATCTGCCTACAACAAGCGGTACACGTGCTGTTCCTGATGGTACACCTGATTTTAATGAAGGTACTGCTGCTGAGTATGAGGTTAAGAATGGTACCATCCTTATCTTCGATGCTACTACTGATAAGTTTGTTACAAGTGCCGATCTTGGAACCATGAACCCTTGGACCGACGTTAATGAAAATGGTGTTACAACTGCGGCCATTGCTACTGTACAGCTTACAAATGTATCGGTAAAAGGCACCTATAAGGCACTGGTGCTCCTCAACAATAATACTAAAGATGATGAAACCAAGAAGGTAACATTGCCTACTACTGCCGATACTTATGCAACTTGGAGTAAGGATGCTTCAAAGGCTAATGCTGACAATTACGTCTCTTTAAACGGCATCTTTATGGCAAATGCTCCGATGTATAAGGATGAAACAACCGAGCCTACAACTCTTGTTGATATTAAAGGTGTTTACGCTTCAAAAGAGCAAGCACAGGCTAATCCTGCTACTACAATTTACGTAGAGCGTGGTTTGGCTAAGGTTACAATGAAAGACTTTGAAACAAAAGGTTACTCTATTGGTGACAATACTACATACGCTGGTGCCACAGTGAAAATAGAGAAATGGCAGCTCGACGTAACCAATAAGTCTACCTTCCCGGTTCATCAGATTGGTGGTACGGGTTTTGCCAATATATGGAAAACAGCTCGTTTCTTTGATGGAACAAATACTGTCTTCAAGCGTGTATATTGGGGCGTAGATCCTAACTATAATGATGCTAAATATCAGAATTTGGCAAACTGCAAGACAGCCTTCAAAATGATTGAAAATAAAGACGTTACGGGTGCCGCAGGTGATGCCAATCCTCAGTATTGCCTTGAGAACACCTTCGATCTTGACAACATGAAGCAGGGTCAGACTACACGTGTTGTGTTTAAGGCAGTTTTCACTCCTAAGGACTTTAAAAGTAAGTATACGACATTCTATAAGATTGGTAACAACACCGATATCTGGAGCCAAGAAAGTCTTGAGGAGCAGATTAAGACCGTTGCTCTCACAGCTATGAAAATTACAGATCGTGAAGAGCAGAAAAAGTATGGAGTAAAGCTTGATGCTACTGATAATAATATTAGTGGTGAGGCTGGTCAGCATCTTATTAAGGCAGAAAATATTACATACAACCCAGGCGAAGGTACGTCAGAGGGCGAAAGTACGTCAAAGGTTGACCAGAAAGTGGTTGATACAATCAACGAAAAGCTTGGTTTGTCAGCTGAAACTGGTATCTCTACATACCTCAATGGCGAGGCTTACTACATCGCCCGTATCAAGCACTTCAACGAGTTGACTCCTTGGGCACCTGGTAAGGCTTATGGTACAGACAACGCAACATTCCTCGGTCGTTACGGTGTACTCCGCAACAACTGGTACGAGCTTTCTGTAAGCAAGGTAAGCAGTCTTGGCTATCCTAAAGTTCCAGAGGTTAAGCCTGATCTTCCAGACGATGAGAACGATCAGTACATCAGCGTCAGCGTAAAGATTCTTTCTTGGGCTAAGCGTTCACAGAGCGTCGATTTGTAATTCATTTCACATTATAATATATAGCTCAGCCGCTCTAGCGCTAAGGAGTGGCTGGCTATCTCGGAAAAATAAGAATCTATTTATACACTTTACTTTTTCATAAAACAGATAAGCATCATGGCAAACAAGAAGTTTAACAGTTGGATCAAGAATATATGCATGGGATGGGGATTCATCATGGCGGGCAGTATGCTCAGCAGCTGCAACGACTTGATGCACGACGACCTGCCTCCTTGTGACATGGGTGTTGACTTGCAGTTCAAGTACGACTACAACGTGCAGCGTGCCGACATGTTCAATGATCATGTGGGCGGACTCAGCGTATTCGTATACGACGAGCAGGGCAACTTCATTGCTCGCCATGATGCCTATAACGATGCGACATCACAGCCGCTCAAGGACCCTAACTATGCCATGAGAATCAATCTGGAACCGGGCAAATACCGATTCGCAACCTTCGCCTTCCAAAAGAAATACGAAGATGCACTCGCGCAGCCAGGTGCCAAATTCCAGATAGCTCTGCCACAGCAGGGTGACAACATCACCGCCCTCCATGCACGACTCGACCGCGAACAGGGCAAGGTGAACAACCAGAGCCAACCGCTCGATACACTCTGGCAAGGACTCAGCAACGAACTGGTTGAAGTAAAAGACCTGCAGGTTACACGCCATACCATCGGTCTGGTTCGTGATACCAAGCAGCTCACCATCAGCCTGCATCAGACCGACGAGCCTGCCAACATCAATGCCGATGACTTCAGTTATCAGATAACCAATGCCAACGGCGATATCAGTTACGACAACTCTCTCCTCCCCGACGAGGAGTTGACATATACCCCATACTACACCTGGACCACTGAGTTTAAGGATACCGAGGGCAATGTAAAGGAGCGCACCGCTCATGCCGCCCTCATGTTCTCCCGACTCATCTGGCATCCGGCAGAAGAAAACGACAAGAACGCCATCCTCACCATCACGAACAAGACTACAGGCGAAGAGGTGGCACGCATCAATCTTGCTGACTGTCTGGCTCAAGGTCGTGGCGCCTTCGAAGCCCGCCATTATTCAGAGCAGGAATTCCTGGACCGAGAGTACGACTACAAGCTCGACTTCTTCCTCCAGGGCAACCAGTGGAAGTATATGCAGCTCAGCATTTCCATCCTGGATTGGAGCAAGCGCATTCAGCGTGTCGATTTCTAACCGTTTCAGGTGTCAGAGCCCCTTCCGGGCATTTAGCTCATAAGAGTATTTGACTTTAAAAATTAGAAACAATGAAAATACGAGATTTCATTTTAAGTTTAGTTAGTTGGTTTATATTGTTGGTTACAGTAAGTTGCTCTGACGAACTTGGAGGCGAGCGCGCCCCCATTTCGTCAGAAAGCAACTTACATGTACTCGTGCCAACCGTGCTCAGCAGCCGCGGCACCCGTACCGACGATGCTTCCGGCCTTCCTACCTATAATGCCACGGTAGATGAATGCCAGATCAACGACCTGACCCTCTATGCTTTCCCTACAGGAAATGAAGGCAAGCTCCTGATAGAGACGCTCCCTGCCCCACTGGCTACAATGATGGCAGAGCCGAATGTTGCTAACTATCAGCTCAATATCGAGCCGGGCACTTACCATATCTATGTGGTTGCCAACATGAGTGATGTGTTGAAAGACCAGAATCAGAATATTGATTCGGAAGAAATGCTCAAAAATATCGTGCTGAATTATTATCCTTCAGGTGCTCAGCCAGGTATGCCTGTCTGCACGAATATCCCGATGATTTATGAGCCAAAGGATGTGAACGGTAATATCATCGATACAAAAATAGAAAAAAGTGGTAAGAAATATACCGAGGTGGCAGCTAACCTGAAGTTTACATGCGTAAAGGTAAAGCTGAATCTTATCTTCGATCCTACTGCTGAAGGTTCTGCATTCAATGGTAATAGCTATATCATCAAGGATATTCTGGCTCAAAAGCTTTCTCCTAGCACCACGCTGAGTTGGGATGGAGCATTTAGCAAGCCAGCCTCTAGTGTTAGCCAAGATTATGCCAATGGTTTTGAAAATAAAGTTTATGCTACTTCTTCTGAGGCAAGCAATAAGGGTGGTTATTATGAAAACTGGACAGAGGATGCTGCCAATGCCAATGTGAATAATAAGGACATCATCACCCTTGTTCCTGGTGCAACTCCTAAAGCTGCTCCACAGAATACCGCCGCTAAGTGGCTTTTCCAAGGCACTTACTATCTGCCTGAGCGTTATATCGCCGATGCCTCTCAGCAGTCTACCCTCAAAGTTAATGGCTCTGTGAATGGTAACATTGAGAACAACTATAAGATTAAGCTGGGACATCGTCAGGATGAGAGCCCAACTTCCACCGAAGTTCCAACCTTCCCTCGTGGCACCTATTATGAGATTATCGGCAAGATCAAGAGTCTGGGAAACATGACTCTCAACTGTAATGTGAGCGTGAAGGACTGGACTCCTGTACCGATAGATGCAGACTTCAGCCATACCACACTGTGGGTAAACAAGACAAGCGCTCAAATAACCTCCATAGAGGAAGACTCTATTTCCTACAAGTCAAATTGGGTGAATGTGGAGTTTGGTTGCGATGCGATTGTTGATGGTAAGCCCCTCGTCGTTGTAGATAAAAGAGATGAGGTCAATCATATTATCACCTTTAGGATTAATCCCGAGATTCCCATGAGTGCTTATGGAAATGGGAAAGGTAAATTTCCTCCGAAAGGAACGACCAAGATATGGCTGAAGGCTAACAACCTGAAGAAATATCTGGATGTAGACTACAATGTAGAACCTCTGTTTGAGGTTGATCCATTGGAGGTAATCATCTATTATGAGGCAAGTGCAAAAACCAACACAAAGGTATTCACTTGGGTTACAAACTTGGGAGGTATCGTGCTTCCTGACGAGCTGACTTCCACCATTGGTAGCTCAACTATCAAAATATCGAAGCCATCCGATGAAAACGCTCCCAAGGGAACATTCCAGGTGGAGGCTACAACCGACCCTGGAACAACTACAGTGCATACATTCCGAGTACACTCGAAAGACTTGTATAATAGCAACAATAAGTACAGAGACATTAAGGTGACAGTAAGACCTCCGGTTGACAATTACCGTATCTATTTCCGTGCCATTAATGACAGGTCGTCAAATAATGGCAAGTTTAATACTAACCAATTCCAAGGTATTTTGGATGAATACTATGGAACAGGTGATAACAATAGCAACTGGAACGATTCTTGGAGAGGAGAAGGTTGGGACAATAATATACAAACAAGTAGACATAATGTATATATTTATTCTCAAAAGGGTGAAACGACAGGAACAGCAATACCTAAAGAAGATGTGTGGTACTTTAATAATAAATATAATAAGCTAAACGGTATGACTGGGGACACGAATAATCCAGGATGGTACTACAAGGACATGGATTTTAATGCTAAAGGATATAGATTGGATAAAGGCGACGGTCAAGAAACTACACCGATCAAGCCTGGCGAGACATTGATGATATTCTACAGCTTCAACAACGATGGTGCGGACCTTCACCGCTGCCCTCAGCACATGGCGCCTGGTATCCCCCTTTTTAACTATGAGGATAGAGAAGGTTGGATACTTTACGACCCGACAACAGACCCCTATTATCGTATTTTCGATGAGAAGCCGATAGTTAAGGATATCAATTATGTTGTCTATACCAAGTATAAAGTATTAGGCTGGGCGTTTAAGTTCGGTGTCGCAACAGACAATCCGACATCCTCAGGAGATAATAAACAATATGAACATTGGGACAACACTTGGGATGGTCACAGTGCCAAGAGTTTTAAAAGCGTACAAGAAGGAGGCTGGTGGAAGACAACGATAAGGTTAAAAGCGGTTGACGGCTATCATGAGAAGGGTATAGTCCTTCAGTTTGAAAAGGATGCCTATGAAGAGAAATATACCCTTTTCGGAGGTAGAAGTTATGAGAAGTATAACGATACAGGATATTATGACAATGATAGGTGGTATCCTGGTAAACCATCAGATGTATAAACAAGTAAAGTAAGTAAGGAAATGAAAAAGATAATATCTCTTTTAGTGGCACTGCTGACATTGGCAGCATGTAGCGACACTTTGAACGAAGGTTCTAGCCCAAGCAACAAGAATGGGGTGGAAGATGGGGGCATCACGCTCACCATCAACCTTCCCGACTTTTCAAAAGAGGAGCTGACAAGGGCTGGCGAGAAGGGATTGACAAGTCTGAACGTCGTGGCTTACGATAATGACAAGAACTGCCTTCTCAACCAAAAAATCACAAGCTGGGAGGTTGTTTCTGATGGTTATAAAGTGAAAGTGCCAGTCACGGACAAGACTACAATGATTCATCTGGTTGCCAATGACGGTGATTTGTCAGATACTCAATGTCAGAGTGGTTTGGACAAGGCTGCCATTTCGGGAACAATCAACACAGAGAATCCTGTCTGCTGGGGAATGATCAGCGTGTCAAACTTGATGAAGGCAAATCCGGAAATCAGTCTGCTGCGCCAGTTTGCCAAGGTAAACGTCAAGTATGAGAAGACTACATCCAGTGATTTCAAAGACGACAATACGTTTGAATTGGAAAGCTTCCAGTTGTATAAAGCTGCAAACAAGGGAACCATAGCTCCCAAGGATTTTGACTATAATGCAGCAGCAGTCAATGTGCCAGCTGATGCAGGCGAAGCTAATAGCGGATGGCAGACAGGCGAAACACCTTTCTATGAGACTGCCGCCGGTCAAGCCTATCTCATCGTGAAGGGTAAATATAATAGTGTGGAGTCTTTCTATAAAGTATCCTTCCTTACCGACAACGACATGACAAAACCGATGGCACTGCTGCGCAACCATGCTTATACGGTGACTATCAAGCACGTCAATTCCTACGGATGGCCCACAGAAGCAGAGGCTATTAAAGACCCATATCCCGAGAACCGAATGATGGTAGACGTGAAAGATGATAATCCTTTGGTTAACGATATGATAGCCTGCAAGGACTACCATCTGGGAGTAAGCGACCAAGTAAGCGGCGCATGGGATGATGAGAATATTATCGCCACTGTCGTTACAACTATCAAGAACAATGAGAAGCCGACTTTCTCTAAGTCCGGTGACTGGATAAAAGGTGTCACGGTCAGTGAGACTATCACCGTGCCGGATACTGACGGTCCAAACTCTACTACAGGTAAGAAATATAAGATTTCGATTGCGGTAGATAAAAATGAATACTCTGAGGAACCACGCCCAGGAACGGTAATCGTGAAGTCGGGCGACTTGACCCGCACCATAACCGTGACCCAGAAAGGTAAGGACTTCAAGCGTTCTGACAGACCCGTAAAGCTTGTGACATCAAGCAATGTGGGCACATCGGAAGAATATAATAACTATTTCAACAAATTCCTGCCAGATACTAAAGGTATCAGACCGAAGGATATGCTGAAAGATTTTGTCAGAAACGATGGTCTGCACTTCGGTGTGGGAACCAACGAGTTCAGCTACTTGATTCCGAAGAAAACAAGTGACAAAGTGACGATGGGCGCAAGCAGCGACAAGTTTACGGTAACGGATAATAGAGACGGCAACTGGAAAGTGACGCTGAACAGCGGTGCTGACAACTATGACATCTGGATCGGCGACTTCACCATCACTTATCAGGAGAGTGGACACAACATTGCTATCACGTATCCTGTTTATCATTGTGGAATCTTCCACAAGATAGATGCCAGCAACCAGCAACCGCCTGATGATCAATCTTCTGTCAGCGGCCGTTTCTACTACGGTGTAGTGAAGGTGAAAGGAAATAGTAAAACATACGTCATGCTCGACCGCAACCTCGGAGCCTCCAGCGACAGATGCTATGCTCCGGGCACCAAGGCGTTGGAAGCTAACAAGGGTGCTATTGGCGGATACTTCCATATTGCTAAAGCGAAACAGGATCAGGCAAATGCAGGTAATCTTATCGGCAATCTGCCTCAAGGTTTCACTATTCCCGAGAATAGTGTGTTCCAAGACATCATAGACGGCGGTAATCTGAAAGAGGAGACCCGCTACACCTTGTCGGGCGAGGCGTACAACAGTGTTGAGATAACAACAGACAATTCGGAGCTGCCCGTAATCTATTTGCCAGCCACAGGATATGTGGAGGGTGAGGCTTTCAGAAATGTCACCCATGTCAGCCTATGGACCCGCACGCTACTCTCAGGAAATCAGGGTTTCGACACCACCAGTCCTGAGTATGGCTTCTGGTATCGCTATTTAGATGTGTATGGTAAGATTTGCACCATGTCGAATCTCCGCTTCGTCAGCGGTAATGCAGGTAAAAACACCGGGACTTACAGGGCCATGCCAATCCGCCTGGTACGTGTTCTGCAATAAACACAAGATAAGTGATAAATATTATAACATCTTTTACTTATATAATTAAAGTATAAAAAACAGCTGTTTTACAAAGAAGGGTTGGATTTTCGTGAGAAAGTCCAGCCCTTCGTTTTGTCTGGATACTCCCAAAAAGGAGTCAAGACGGCACAGAGAGGTTATTATGCTAGTACTGACGTGGTAAAGGCGCTTCCATCGCTTATTGAGGGTGAATGAGAGCAAGAAAACGAATGAATGAGAGTAAGAAGAGGGGTAAAAGAAGGATTTTAACCTACTAAAACAGTTCTTTCAACTGAGAAAAGAAACATTTATACTTAGATAAAATCTCCGTTCATAGACGTTGAATGTCCGTTCAACGTCGATGAACCGCCATTCATAGACGCTGAACCGCGGTTCAACGTCGATGAACGGAGATTTCAATAGGGTTAAAGAACATTTTATCCTATAATCAACCAAGACTTTTCCCGAGATTAACCCATTATTAATACAGCAAGAAGGAAGAAAGGAGATAAGAGGAAGTCTGAAAAGAAATAAAAGGAGGAGAGAAAAGAAATAAGAGAAGGGAGAAAAGAAATAAAAGGTATAAGGAAATGAGATAAGGGGCATAAATGAAGAAAAGATGTTTTTAATTTGGTGGTTTCACCATTTATTCGTATCTTTGCCAACAAAGAGAATATCACTTAAAAGAAAGGCGAGCAATTATGGCAAGAAAACTATATCCGATAGGATTACAAACTTTCGAACGAATCCGAGTAGAGGATAAGTTCTACATTGACAAGACGGAATATGTATATCGTATGGCACATACTGATGGTACTTATTTCTTCCTGAGCCGTCCACGCCGTTTCGGAAAGTCGCTGTTGCTGACTACCATGAAGAGCTATTTTGAAGGCAAGAAGGAGCTTTTCAAAGGACTCGCCATCGAAAAGCTAGAAAAGGATTGGATAAGCTATCCGGTGCTGCATTTCGATATGAGCATGGGTAAGCACATGGAGATAGCCCAGCTGGAAAGATATTTCGACCAGCGACTTGCAGAACAAGAGCAGAAATGGGGTATTACGAATCCGGCTATTGATGCCAACGACCGCCTCATCTCACTTATCCAGACTGCCTATAGGGAAACTGGCAAGCAAGTGGTAATACTGATTGACGAATATGATGCCCCTTTGCTTGATGTGGTGCACGAGGATGAAAAACTGGAAGAACTGCGCAACGCCATGCGCAATTTCTACAGTCCGCTAAAAGGATGCGAGAAATTGCTCCGCTTCGTATTCCTCACAGGCATCACCAAATTCTCTCAGCTCAGCATCTTCAGCGAATTGAACAACATCACCAATATCAGTATGGACGAGCCGTATGCCGGCATTTGCGGAATTACGGAAGATGAACTGGTGAACGGAATGCGGGATGACATAGAGGCACTTGCAGAAAAACTAAATCTGTCGTATGAGCAGACGTTAGCTAAGTTAAAGGATAATTATGACGGCTATCATTTTACATGGCCTTCTCCTGACGTTTATAATCCGTTCAGCTTATTAACCTGCTTTGCCAAGCAGAAGATTGATTCCTACTGGTTTGGATCAGGCACTCCTACTTATCTGATCAATATGATGCGCAATTTCAACTTTCTGCCAGCGAACCTGGGCGAGAGTATGGAAGCCGGAAAGGATGACTTTGATGCTGCCACGGAAGCCATGACCACCATCATGCCGCTGCTCTATCAGAGTGGCTACATCACCATCAAGGATTATGATGAAGAAACGGAGCTCTATACCCTAGCCATTCCTAACAAGGAAATAAGAGTTGGATTGTACAGAAGTTTGTTGCCTCATTATCTGACCTCAAAGACTGCAATGTGCAATACCACCATCGCCAAGATGTCGGTGCTTATTAAACAGCGCAAGATAGACGAAGCATTACAGTTGCTGAAATCGTTTTGGGAGACTGTGCCTTATTGCAACAACACCCATTACGAAGGGCATTACCAGCAAACGATGTATATCATCTTTGCCTTGCTCACGAATTTCAGGATTATAGTGGAGCAACATACGTCAAAGGGGAGAATTGATATAACCATGGAGACGGACGATACTATCTATGTAATGGAGCTGAAGTTTGGAAAGACTGCCCAGGAGGCTCTTGAGCAGATAGAAAGCAAGCATTATGCCGATGCCTTTGCCATGAGTGGCAAGGAAATTATCAAGGTAGGTATGAGCTTCAATATCAAAGAAGACAACACCATCGTGTTCGATTGGAAATCATCAGAAATTTAGATGACAAAAAAAGCGTGCAGGCGACTATGATGTGGCTTGCACGCTTTTTCCTTTTATATTCTTTTTATATTCATCCTACAGCGAAAGGGGTCGTAAAGACTTGAAGAAGACCGAGATGAGTTCCTTCTGCTACTTGCAATAATCAATAGTTACGACATCTTAAACTATTAATTAAGATGATTATTTCCTTGATTCCGCAATAATAACTCCACGAAATCTTTTATATTTACAACAAAAATGCGAGGAAATTCAATCTCATTGAGAATTTTAAAGTGAGCATCATTACTCACTATACAACTTGCACCAGCAGAAAAAGCACAATCTACAAATTTGTTGTCATCCTCATCAGCTTGAATGAGATGCAACTTATAATAGGGTGTTACGAATTCCACATTCTTTTGACTTAGAATCACAGACACAACATTACTGGCAATATTTGCATTAGTCTTCTGCTCAATGATTTCTAAATACTCCTCAATAATTTCATTTGTAACGCACAAGGTCAATTTACCTTTCAAGAAATCATCCCAAATCTTACGATAAGGGCTTATCCTTGGAAGGCTCATCAATAAGCAATTAGTATCAAGAACTATCTTTCTCATTTGCCAGAAGTACGTAAATGTTCATTACCCCAGCTCTCTATGGTATCAAGAGTTATACTTCCATTATCGCACAACTCATCAATCCCCTCATCAACCTTCTTTGCAAAGTATTGAGAGAGAACATTTTCAAGATTATCTAATTCCTGTGGAGTCTTGATATAAGACATCATTTGAAGAATCTTCATCTGAGCAGGGTTAAATACAGTCTGTTCCATTCTATTTCAATTAAACGTTCAACTTTGCCGCCAAAGTTACACTTTTTTCTCGAAACCACCAAGCAATTAACAAGAAATCTGCAAGTTATCAGCAAATAACCACGAAATTAACCGTAAACTATAAACTATTAACTGTAAACTATAAACAGCTGTTCCCTACCTCAGCAAGCTATAGTAAGGCGGTCCCATCCCGCACAACATGGCGAAGACCGCTTTGGTCCGCCAACCTTAGAGCGTAGCGGTTCCGAGCGACGAGGAGGAGCGGTTTCCCTCTTCTTCCCTGAGGGGAGAAGACCGAGATGAGAGGTGGAGCCTTCCTTAAGGGTAAGGAAGGACGGGTAGGTTTTCGAAAAAACTCCCTTTGGCTAAAGATTTTGCAAATGAGCGCAATGAAAGTTTGCTTTCAAATTGCCGAGTGCAGCTAATCTTATCTAAAGGGAGACGGAGGGATTCGAAAGACTCCTTCTTTAACGGTAAGGAACCTTATATCCAAGGCAATACCTAAATTGACTGCTTACCCTCATTTCTCATATTTTATTCCTGGATATATCACCAATACAGCATACCAAGCATATTGCAAGCAGTTACACTTTTCGGTGTATTTTACATTGCTTTTTAACCTACTTGATAAGTATCAAATCAAAGTACATTAGACGAGTCTTTAATGGCTTATCAGAAACAATACCTCTATATGATTTTCCTGCTCTTCTGTGCTGAACATAAAATCAAAACCATTCTTCTTATAAAATGCTACAGGCACGTCTTCATTATAGGCATCAACTACCAAATAACGACATCCCGTTTTATTATATGGCTCAACAAACCAGGACTTAATAAAGTCCATTACTTCTGTCCCGATATGAAGATGCTGAAATTTTGTTGAAATTCCCAATCTTCCTATAAGTACAGCAGGATATATCAAATCCTGTTTTATATGAGGAACATGCTTTCCAACCTTTTTCTTTCTCGCATTAGGCCAGTATTTTGTGAAAATACTGGCATTTGAGACCGTAAAGGCACATACGATATCAGCCTTGGATTCCTCAAGATAATAGCAGTAAGATTTACCGAACAAGTTGTCGGCATAAGACACAGCATCATTATGGAAGAATCCATCCAAGTCTTCATTGCCACATGAAAATGAAATAGATTCTTCCAATATTTCTTTTGTCAATGGTGAAAACACCGTTTTATCTGCTAAAAATCCCATAATACTAACTTAAAATTTTGCTTTTGCCAGAATAGCCTTCATCTCAGCACGCTGCTTTGAGAAATCTATGCTACCACGCTTCTTCAATGTTTCTTCAGCTTTTTCTCTGAAAGCTAAAGCCTCGTCACCTGTCAGCATTGGGATACCACTAATTGCTAATGCCATAATCCTATCTCCTATTTATTTAATTTATATAACTTGCCGCCAAAGTTACGCTTTTTTCTCGAAACCACCAAGCAATTAACAAGAAATCTGCAAGTTATCAGCAAATAACCACGAAATCAATCGTAAACTATAACTATTAACTGTAAACTATAGACTGCTATTCCCAGACGGTCCATCCCGCACAACATGGCGAGGGCTTTGATGCCCCGCCAACCTTAGAGCGTAGCGGTTCCGAGCGACGAGGAGGAGCGGTTTCCTCCCTCTTCCCTGAGGGTGAGAGGGTCGGGGTGAGAGGTGGAGCCTTCCTTAAGGGTAAGGAAGGACGGGTAGGTTTTCGAAAAAACTCCCTTTGGCTAAAGATTTTGCAAATGAGCGCAATGAAAGTTTGCTTTCAAATTGCCGAGTGCAGCTAATCTTATCTAAAGGGAGACGGAGGGATTCGAAAGACTCCTTCTTTAACGGTAAGGAACCTTATATCCAAGGCAATACTTCAGGAAAGCAAAAAAAGCAGTTATATCATTCATTCAACTATTAATCTTTATTAAATTATGAATACTATCGCACCAATTTACGTCATAATGATGTATATTTGCAATCAGAATGATTATCAATTAAACATGTTAGGCTTATGGCACAGACAGCAATGACAGTCCGTATGGACAACCAGCAGAAAGCACAGTTTGATAAACTCTGCGAGCAATTCGGTATGAGTGCGAATACCGCTATCAACATCTTTGTTAAGGCCGTAATTCGCAGTAAAAGCATTCCATTCTCCATTCAAGCAAAGAATGAAGAAGAAGATGAAGTGACTGCAAAAGCAAAAGCTGCGTTTCAATACATGTGTGACACGGCAAGAGAGAATAACATTGATATGTCACTTGATGAGATCAATGAAGAAATCAGAGAAGTCAGACGATTAAGAAAAGAACGCAATGGTATATGCAGTCATTGATTCTTCTCGTTTCCCTTATGATGGAGAAATGCCAGATGAGGACGACCGAGTCTTCGATGAAGTCTGCCTGAGCAAGGAAGACTCCTTCTTAGTAACAGGTAATCTCAAACACTTCCCAAAAGAACCACAAGTGATTACGGCTGCAGAAATGATGGAAATATTGGATAACGAACTATAAGATGTCATTACAGCAGGTGTCTCCAGCTCTCGTAGTAGGCGACACCTGTAAGTAGAATAACAAGGTGGTATCATTTGAGTGATGCAAGCGGTACAGTTAAAGCGCTATGAGCATCATATATTCAAAGAATTGGAGAGCATTTTCATTTTACGTACCTTTTCTGCCGCCAGTTCTATTGTCATATGAGAGTCAACCGCTTCATAATAACTATATTTTATGCTATCAATGGTTTTATTTAACCACGTACGTTCATCCGTGATTTTTGAGCTTAGAACCTTTATCACCTTTTCAAGATTAACAGAAGAGGTTCCAACCATCCCTTTTATCCCGTCAATAATACTACTTGTCCAGAACGATGAATCCATCGTAAAAGAAAGATCTAAAAGTTTATCGAAAACGGGTAAAGAATCTATTGTATAATTACAGAATCTAATTGCAGTAAACACATTACCGAAATAATATTTATCTTCTGTCATACACTTAAGAATCTCTTCTAAAGCCTCTTGATTACCTAATGATGCCTGACACTCCAAATATGTCTTTTTGTCATATTTCAATAGTGTATCCTTAAAGTGAGCTAGAGTATCTTTTACCCATTGCATATCATCCTTTAAATGGCACATCAACATTTTTAGGACATACGCTTTATGCTTATCAGGAATATCTTGGAAGATAGCCATAATTTGTTCCATTCCGTCAGGTTCACTTTTAAGATACAAATTTATGATATTCCCAGAATAACCGTCTTCGTCATGCTTAATGAATTCAAATATATAGGAATACACTCCAGACAAGTGCGCATTTATTGCGTATTTTGCCAATTCGAGAAAGTCACAAACATCTAAGCCTTTCGGATTCTTTATCAAAGAAATAATTCTATGCTCAGCTCGTTCCTTACCTAGTTCCTGAACTGCGTAATCAATAAAAGGTTTATGGCTATAAGCATGTTCCCATCTGCTATCTCTTACAGAAGCATATTTCAAACATATTTCTTGAACATCCTTATCTAAAGTAATTTCATAATCTAATGCCAAGCTCAGATATCTCTGTCCTGTGCGGTTATCTTTTATCTTCGGCAACACATGTTCAAGTATTACTTTCAAACAGTTCTTTTGCTTGCCTGTTAACTGTTTTATCCTGTGATTTGCCAATTGATCCAATACAAACAGTTCATAAAGGCTTTGATCTTCTATCTTATTTTTGATTTTCTGCAGGTCATATTCCTGCGTTTTATAATTATAGAATAAGCTCATAAACGAACCGACATAACTGTCCCACTTGTTTTCTTCGCATTCCTTTACTTTTGCATACAATTCCTTTCTAGCTTTCGGTGCATACTGATTTACAATATATAGCACCGTTTCTTTAAATTGGGCATAATCCAGAAGCAACTCCATGCTTTTTTCTTCACGCAACTTCATCTCATTAGGATGGTAAAACCTTCTTTTGGGAAATTTCTTATGACCCAAGTCATAATGCAGAAGATTCCACGCATTATCATAATTATTAGTAAGCCAAGTAGCAATACCAAAATCATTTATCGAATCAGGTTGCAGCACATCTATGCATTTCTCCAAATCTGTTTCATCACCAAATAAAGACAGTTTTATTTTTAGAATTTGCAGAAGCCTTATTTCTTGTTGAGTATCTTCAACACTTCTAATTTCATTTATAAGTCTAATGAAGTCGGGCTTTGGCATATTATCAATACAAAATTTACGAAAAGCTTGAAAAATCTCAACGATAGTATCTCGCAAAGAAATATAATCATGATCCTTAGCAATTTGAATCCATGAATCTATAACTGTTTGACAGAACCCTCCATCATCCACATATACTTTACTATTGCATAGCATTTTTTGAATAGGATTTAACAAATCAGCCTGATTATGATCCGCCTTTTCCTCATCAAAGAGTTGCGGCAAGAACTCCCATAATCTCTTTAACTCATTTTTACCATAAACATTCCCCAAACATTTGTAGAAATCATGGCGATGAACGATATGAGTTGTACTCTTTAGACTATAGTTCTGCAAATATCTTTCTTGCGCAATAATATACCCCACATATTTATCAGCTTGATTCAAATTAGCAATCAGCTGAAATGCAGTTTGTATGATATGATGATCTTTCGACTTTACATCAAGTATGATAAGTCTATCAATGTCTTCTTCAGTATTCAAATAACTACTATAGAAAGGTACATACAAAGAATAGGTTTCCTGATCATCATTATTCCCCAGTTCATTTATCTTATCGAAAACAACATTCTTGAAGTCAGACAGCAATATGCCAACAGAAGGACTGGAGAAGTCCATCATAGAAACACAAGTTGCCAACAAAGCCAAATATGGATTTATCTGATGAACATTTCTATACTCTTTCAACAGGAATTCTGCATTATTTTTAGTATTACACAAGCATGCTATAAACTTGGCTATTTTGTAAAAATCATCAGGATAAATTTGCTCTTTACTATATTCTCCTAAAATTCCCTTTAAAACACTCTGCTTAACCACCATACTAATACTGGTTGAATCAATATTCTGTAAAACCTTCACATCATTTTTTAATAACCAGTCTATCATCTGATCTTTCTTGACAGATTCATTCATATATGAGATAGCAAGAACCAACACATTATACCAGTTCTTCTTAATTATTGGAATTTCACCATTTGCGTAGCATACTATCTTTAATATTTCTTGGTAGGAAAGATTCTTTAAAAATTTTGCAACAAAATGCTCTTTAAAGCCATTATGAATGAAAGAATAAACGTCCTTAAAAGAATCTTTTTTTAATATAGTATATAAAGTTAGATCAGAAATTTTTTCTTTGGAAAACTTTAAATATTTATATAATTCTTTCCCTGACAATACTTGTTTTTCTGAAAATTGCATGGTAAGCGCAATCACAGTAAACAAGCCTTCTGCCCCATATTCTAAGTCATTAATGGTATCTCCCTCTTTTTCTTTCACTTTCAAACTTTTGGTAAATACATAATCAAGTATTTTCTCTTGTGTTTGAGGAATCTGATGTTTTTCGCCAAAATAATCAACAACAGAAGACAGATAGAATGGCACATCAAGAAGTTCTGAAATGTTTTGGTGCTGTTCGATATATTTAATAAAACTTGTCGTATGTTCACCAAGACTACCCTTTATGTAAGATACTATTTCATCATAAGATAAAGGCAGCATTTCAAGTTGAGTAAAATCACTCAACATTCTACCATTGTTATAGTTTGAACGGCATGTAACTACAACCTTTATTTTTGAGTACTTTTTTAAGAAATCCCTTAGTTCATTTATCAAAGAATTCCTATCTTTATCATTAAGTTCGTCCATACCATCTAGAAGAATGTATTGGTTTTCTTCTAATCTACATGGCAAAATATTAAAGAAACTATCATGATGAAATTGACTATAAGAAGATGCCGCAATAAATTGAACACCCTTTTCCACATCTTTGGAAATTATGTTATATAGCCTATAAAGCTCTGTTGTTTTACCATTTTGAGCAGTACTAAAGATAACAAACTTACGCAATTCATTATTCTTGACCACTTCTTCAAGAATCTTATCCAATGAATATTCTTTAGATTCTGGAGAGAACAATACATCAAAGGCCTCCGAACGATCTGATTTCAGAGCAAACTTACGAGGTAAATAATGCTCAGGTAAAGGATAATCGCAAATGCTTTCAGAAAAATCCAGGAGACTATAAATCATTTTATAGGAAAGTTCACCATTAAATAGTAATTCCAGATGTTTCTCTATAAGTGAAATTCTATCAAAATGTGAAGTAAATTGGGCAAAAAGCCAATTTCCATCCAGTATATCTTTGTCTTTATCAAAGATTATAGGACTTGATAGATTGTGTATTTTGCTACTTGCTGGATGCTTATTAGCAGATGCTTTTAATATAAAGAATTTCAGATTGAATCCTTCGAGGCCATGCACGTTTTTTACCTTTTTAATGGTTTCGGAATATTTTTCTATTGTATCAGAAGAAGTAACCTGAAAGATAATTTTATTTTTAGTATCAATCAAATCGAAACCCACTTGATTAGGTACATTATTCAATATATTAGCATTCTGCAAATGATAATCAAAGCAGTCATTCAGCACATACATAAACACATTTTCTGCCAAGACATTTAAGTCATGGCAGTTGGACAATTTATTCAAAGATATTTGAGTAAAAATATTCGTAATAACGCTCTTAATCTTATCCACGTTTTCAAACATACTCTTATATTATTTATAGTTCAACTTGTAACATCACTCTATACACCTCACCTATAACTAGTTATCTTACTCTGCTTCACAAAAAGCGAATACTGACATTGAGCCGCCATATAGAGAATTTGCATCATATTAGCCGTTTGTTCCCGAGAAGCAGGTCCAAGAATAATTCCACTTAAGCGGAACGGATATATATTATCTTCTTCGACTTCTCTCACTAACTTCTTCTCAATGTAAGGTGTCAAAATACCGTTATCACGATTAATAAACCATCCGTCAGTTTTCTTACTATTTACCATCAATCGACATTCACTCTCAGAAGAATAATCTGATAGTTTCAAGAAATGCTGGTATTTCTTCAAGAGGTTCATGCGAAATCTGATAGAATTATTCTTTAATGCATCTTGTAATTTGGCAATTTTTTCTAGAACATCTGATTTTTCAGCTATATAACTAATATTAAAAAGTTCATCACTATCCTTGTTTATGCGCTCAAACACCATGCATACGCCACGGGCATTGTCCCCATACAATCTCCACATATCAAGATCGTCAATACGTGTAGTAAAAGAAGTAATGAATTCTTTATCTGCAAACAGATACTTATTACATTCTTCATCAAAGTCTTCTTTGTAGTTTCTAATGTATTCCTCTAAAAAACCTGTCTCTGTTTTGTCATTCATCGACACAATACTATTCATACGCATCTTTCCCCACTGCAATACAGCAACAAGCGTATCTAATGTGGTATATTTGGCTATTTCATCAGGCTCCACTGCCCTTTCTGGCTTAATGTCCTTCAGCATATTCTGCTCTACTTCTTCCTTCAAGACGAAGCATTTAGAAGCTGGATCATAGAGAATATCTGTTATTTGAATCTCAAAACCATATATAGTATGAATCAGTTCACATATTTTCTCCCTTTTCAAATCGACATCTTCAGGCAACTGGAATATCACTTGCATCCATTCATCGAACGTTTTGTCTGATTTCAGTAAATCATTTCTATTATATACAGACAGACCACCTTGATGCATGAATTGTATCTTCCAGCAAGGTATATCATACCCTTCTATAAATGAATCTGTTCTAAAACGATGCCCTAAGCGGTATTCAAGTTTTAAGAAAGGCTTGTCATATATATAGAAAGTATCAGAGAAACTGCACAAGTCTATTTTCTCCATACTTTTGTTATGCCTGATGTCTTCCACTCCTATGTTTTCCAAAGCCTTTTCAACTTTCAATACACTTTCCGTATAATCTTTCAAGCTCTGTTTCATATTCTTCAGCTCAAGTTCTAAAACAGACTTTCTTCTATTGTAGTTGACGATTCTTTCTGCTCCTAGACATTGCCCCACGAGTTCCATTTCCTCAAATGTCGCATTATAATCAAAAAATCCTTTGGAATAAAACCATTCCTCCAACTTAGGAAACTCAGAAAGTTCATATTCTTCTATGAAAACATCATTCCCTTCTGCATTCATCCTGAGAACAAATAGCATCTCAGGCTTATTATTATAACCTTCCATACTTTGTGTATTTATATAGTCGAGTAAGTGGAGGGAATTTCATCCTCCCTTCTCTCGGAAGCGTGCTTGACAATCTCCCATCACACGGCTCTTCGTACTTAACTCTTTTGTTTCTTAGTTTATATTCTTTATTAACCTAGACGGGGATAGGGTACAAATCCCTTCACCCAGTGTGAAAACTCATTTCTGTTATGTGCCGCATATTCTACAAGCCATTCATACGCTCTGCCAACCTTCTTACCCTTGGAGAAGCGTTTGTACTTACGCATCACCTTTTCGAAGTATTCCTTTGTTTCCATAATTCTGATTTTAAGAATTCGGATGCAAAGGTAAATACTTAATGTGTTAAAACCTTACGCTGTAATGGTGATATACCTATATATTTACGATCACTATGTAAGCATCCAATCCCTAAGGCAATAGCACTCCATCCCCAGTGTTTACTGGGGATACAGAGTATTTTAAGAAATTAGACTTTTTCGATTTTTAAAGCAGCTTTAACTAAAAGTGCTTCTGTCATCAAGGCATGATACTTCCACTTCAACACATAAATCGGAAGGACACCTCAAAAACTCTAGACAGAAAAAACTCTGGTTCTTGTCTAACTACTGATAATACAAATGGCGCATTGTATTAATACGTTTTTCAATTTGAAGTTAACTTCTTCAAATCATAATACATGAGGCGCGTATGCAACGACTTTGTCATGTCATACCCCAGATTCTCTGCTTCTTGCTGTTCCGTCGAAAACAAAAACAAGAATTCATTCTTTTGATAAAAATCCAATGGAACCATACAATTATAGGCATCAACTATCAAAAAGCGGCATCCTGTTTTATTTTCTTCATCTATAAACCAAGATTTAATGAAATCCAATAATTCTGACCCTATACCTTGATGACGAAAGTCAACATTAATTCCAAGCCTTCCAATAAGTACAGCAGGATATCTACGCATTCGTTTCTCTCTAGGAATACCATGAGACAGTTTACGACCACGACTATTAGGTATGACATCTACTCTAATACTATCATTAGACAAAGTAAACATACAAACAATGGTTTTAGGATCATCATCCAGCACGAAGCAATAAGTTTTACCAAGCAATTCTGCTTTATAACGCATTGCATCATGTAGAAAGAAATCATCCAAATCCTCATCTCCACAAGTAAAAGGATGGCAAGTCGAAAGAATCTCGTCGTCCATCTTTTTAAGTTTACACTTATCTAATAAAAATCCCATAATTACATTCCTGCTTTTTTTAATATAGCACGAGCTATAGCTATTTTCTCTGAAAAATCAACACGCTCTTTACTTTTCATAACCTCATCAGCATTGTTGATAAAGCGAATAGCTTCATCACCATGAAGAGTCGGAATAACCTTTATATCTATTGCCATAATCTTATCTCCTATTATTTAGTTTATATAACTTGCCGCCAAAGTTACGCTTTTTTCTTGAAACCACCAAGAGAATCACAAGAAATCTGCAAGTTATCAGCAAATTACCACGAAATCAATCGTAAACTATTAACTGTAAACTATAAACTGCTATCCCCAGGCGGTCCCATCCCGCAAAATATGGCGAGGGCTTTGATGCCCCGCCAACCTTATAGCGTAGCGGTTCTGAGCACCGGAGGGCGGTTACATCCCTAATCCCTATGGTAGGGATTTAGGGCTTGGGTATAGGGTAAGGACCCTCCCGCAGGGGAGGGACAGGTGGGGCAAATATAGCACTAAGGGCGGTTTCCCTCTTCTTCCCTGAGGTTTCTGTCCCCCGCTAACGGGGGAACCGAAGGGGGTGTAAAGACCATTGAAGAAGACCGAGATGAGAGGTGGAGCCTTCCTTAAGGGTAAGGAAGGTTTCTGTCCCCTGTAAGGGGAACCGAAGGGGTCGTAAAGACTTTTAAGCCCATCAAGAATATCAAAAGAAATTAGTCATGACTATTAGGTTTTACCCTAAACATAGCCACAGTGTTTGAAAATTCTGCAACAATATCTAAAACATTCGGATTATCTTTTCGAATAATTAAAGCTGCAAAATTTTCAATTCCCTCCATATCTTCGATACTGACAGGCATCAAAATAAACTTATCTTTCATTTGATAAGAGGAAAACCAATATTCAAACAGACGGCTTCGCATATGCTGCTTACCATCCCCACTCTCACAAATATACAAGAGAGCTGCTTCGTTCATATTAAAGAAGTTCTCTATGATAAGCATCACCGTATCACGCATTTTCAAGTCTCGTGGAGAAGGAATTTTATTTACATTGATGATAGGAAAGACATATGATTCTGCATTTTCAATGATGTCATCATCATCAAAGCCAATAGCAAGTACCACACCAAAATCACTTTTAAAGCGATAAGTTCGAGACGTTTCATGCCAATAAACCTCATAAGGAGCAGAAGCATTAATTATATCCAAAGGAAGTGGTTTCATTACCAAACATTTATATATTTAGGATATACCCCCGTTCGTTCCTTATATTCCTCACAAAGGCTCTTAGTAATTTCAGCTACACGAGCCTTTTTACGCTCTTTTGCCGCCATAAATCTTTTCATAGCAGCTTCACGTTTTTCCCAAAATTCTTTATCTAATGTATCCAAAATAGTTCTCCTTTTAAATTCTTTAATTGCAATCTGCCGCAAAAATACGCTTTTTCCTCGAAACCACCAAGAAAATCAAAAGAAATCTGCAAGTTATCATCAAATTGCTACAAAATCAACTGTAAACGATAAACTATTAACTGTAAACTATAAACTGCTATTCCCAGACGGTCCCATCCCGCACAACCATGGCGAAGACCGCTTTGGTCCTCCAACCTTAGAGCGTAGCGGTTCTGAGCACCGGAGGGCGGTTACATCCTCTCGTCCCTGAGGGTTTCTGTCCCCCAGAACTGGGGGAACCGAAGGGGGCGTAAAGACTATTGAAGAGAGGCTTGGTGAGAAAGGTGGAGCCTTTCTTAAGGGTAAGGAAGGACGGATAAATTTTCAAAAACGGGCTACTAGGCTCCATCACCGAAAAGTAGCTCAAAAAATGGGAGAGGGAGCCGTTCGCCCGTAAATCTATTATCTTATTCCATGTATCTTCTTCCATAAAGCAAACCAAGTTCTGAACAATGGTTCGCTCAATGCCTCGGTAGGATAATGCTTCACGAAGCGTAAGTTGCGCAAACTCATTCTGAGATAGCGATGAAGTTTGCCTTCATTCTCCTTGCTTCCAAGTCGAGTGTCATATTGACCAAAATTGCCTCCTTGCATGATTTCAGCCAACAAAAAACGACCTTCATTCACATCAATAGGTGCAATCATTTTCTCCTTTGGTAACCCCAAAGCTTCATGCAACACATACATCACAGCCCCAGCAAACTTCCATAAACCAAGATATTTCAGTTCACGTTGCAATGCCGTCAGATTCTTCACTCTTCGTTCTTCACTCTTCACTACAACAAAGTAGTAGTCTATTAATTGCCGTAAACCAATACCCTCAGTGAACACATGGCGATAGAGGTGAGAGAGGATATATATAACATTGAAGTTCATCGTTGGCACTGTAATTTCCCCATACCCATCTGGTAATGTAACTACATTCGAACATTGCAAATCCATTACCTTCCCGAACCATTTCTGCATCCGGCGATTATGAACAGGAAAGAACATATACGAAGGAGTAAAATGCACCTCTATTGCCGTTTTCATCACAGGGAAGTCTACATGGTGATAACGCATCACCTGATTCGGACACACCTTATTTATATATTGCATCACTCGTTTTCTGCCACCAGCGAGATAGATATCTATGTCACCGGGAGTACGCATATAAGGGTCGGGATAAAGCAACGCATTCCCCTGCCCCTTCAAGATACAGTTAGCAAAGCCCTTGTTCTCGAAGTTTTGACAAACCTTCACGGAATCCTGAAACAGTCTGATATTCTGTTTTCGTATCTGTTCCGCCATCACCATCCATTGCATCAGCAGCTTCTGCTCTGGTGCCAACTCCTTTGGCAACCGCCGGATACCATAAAACAGCACACCAAACAAAGCCTGCTTCTGGGCGATAGCATATAACTCCTTCGTAAGTATCCGCTCAACGCCGTATTGCATATCTCAAAAAAATATTGTACCTTTGGTAACCATCTATATTTCCATACACCCTCTGAACCACCTTTATGTAAAGGCGATTC
>OOCC01000163.1_pt1 | contig 24791 bp, 17 predicted proteins | sample 1670971 | NCBI WGS metagenome assembly OOCC01 (sample SAMN06348109, study PRJEB24527) | human gut metagenome | biome: human gut; feature: ankylosing spondylitis patient; material: feces | host: Homo sapiens | place: China | collected 2015-10
CTTAATATAAGTTATTGATTTACAGACGATTAAATATTAATTTAACGCAGTATTGTTAGTTGAGAACCTATAAGAAAAAACAAGAGCGGAAAGCCAGGAGTTAACAGGTTAACAGTTAACAGCTGATTTTCCGCTCTTTTTATATCATCCTGAGACTAATCTTTATTCCAGGATAAACCTTTATATCATCTCTGTTGATTCTGAGATAGGATTTACTTCGCATTGATCTCCTTCAAGAGGCGGTCTGCGTGTCCCCACTTATCCATCAGGTAGAGCACATAGCGGATGTCCACACCGATGCAGCGAGCCAGACGCTTGTCGAAGTTGATGTCAGAGCTGAGGCTGTCCCAGTTGCCATCGAAGGCAAGACCAATCAACTCGCCCTTGCCGTTGAACATAGGGCTACCAGAGTTACCGCCGGTAATATCGTTGTTGGTAAGGAAGCAGAGCTGCATCTTGCCAGTCGTCTTATCCTGATACTTGCCGAAATCCTTCTCAGAGAGAAGCTCGTGCATGATAGGCTCAGCGTAGTAATCGATGACCTTGTCGCCCTGCTTCATCTTCTCAACGAGACTCTCGGCTGTGGTATAATAGCCTGATGGCTTGCCACCGAGGTCGAAACCGCCTACCTGACCGTAGCTCAATCGCATGGTGAAGTTGGCGTCGCTGTAGTGAGGCATGTCTTCCTCCATACGGAGTTTAGCAGCACAGAGATACTTCTCCTGCTCGGCGATACTGTCGTTGATGCTGCCCATCTGAGCAGCGAAATCGCCATATACATCGTTCAGATCCATACCGAAGCTTACGCCTGGATCCTTCTCATATCCCTTCTTGTTGAAATAGAGCTTGGCACCCTTCTTCATGATGAGCGACTTCTCCCAGAGATAATCCACATACTTGGCGTAGTTGCCGCCAAATTCTGCATCGATGGTCTTGTAGAACTTAGGCAACCATTTTGCATCTACGTGCTCCTTGTAGTTCTTCAAGAGGGTAGCGAGCACTTCCTTATCGAGCGCCATATCCCATTCTGCAGAGTTATCTTCAAACTCATGATACTGCTTCTTCTTGTTCTTCTCAGGACCCTTCACCTCCATGTTGGTCTGGAGCTTGATGGCACGGGTAGAGAACTCGATGTTGCTTCTTCTGGTGAAAGATTCAGAGAAGTTGGTCCAGGCATACTTCACGTCTGCGCTCTCCTTGTAGAGCTTGGCGAGCTTGTCGAAATCTACCTTGTGGGCAAGATCGTTGGCTGCCTTGGCTGTATCCTGCCAAGCACGGAGACGGGTTTCGTACTCACGCTTCAGATTCACGATGCCGATAGAGTCGATACACTTGTTCATACCGATGGCATTTTTCCAGTAGTTGGAAGAGCTGGCATACTTGCTGTCGTACTTGATGCGGACAGCCTCGTCGGCACGCATGTGCTTCTGCATTACCTCCTGCTTTACGCCACGAACCTGGGCACGAGGAGCATTCTCTGCATCGCGCATGGTCTGGATTCCGTAGCTTGAGAGATAACGCTCTGTGCTGCCTGGGTAACCCATGGTCATCGCATAGTCGCCATCCTTGTAACCCTGGAGAGAAACCTGTGCCCAACGCTTTGGCTTGTAAGGCACATTATCCTTACTGTAGGCAGCAGGACCATTGGTCTTAGGGTTGGCATAGATGCGGAATACAGAGAAGTCGCAGGTCTGGCGAGGCCACATCCAGTTGTCTGTATCGCCACCAAATTTACCCATAGACTTTGGTACGGTGAAAACCAGGCGTAGGTCGGTGAAGTCGCGATAGGTAGTAGCGTACCACTTGTTGCCCTCGTAGAAAGGCTGAACGGTGATATGAAGGGTAGAATCGTTCTTCTTAGCCTCTTTAGTCATCTCGTTCTCCAGAGAATCGATGAGTTCATCGCGCTTCTTGTTGTCGAGTTTCTCGTATCCGAGGCTCATCACCTTATCGGTTACATCCTTCTGTTCAACCATAAAGCTGACGAACATATTCTCGTTAGGCAATTCCTCTGCGTAAGATTTAGCAAAGAAACCGTTGAGCATATAGTCGTGCTCCACGGTAGAGTGGCTTCTGATAGCCTCGAAACCGCAATGGTGGTTGGTAAATACCAAACCGTCTGGAGAAACGACTACGCCTGAGCAATAGCCCGAGAAGTTAACCACAGCATTCTTCAAGGCGTTCTCGCCGTTGTAGAGCTGGTCGTAAGTCATACTGAAGCCTTCGCGCTGCATCATCTCATACACAGCGTTAGGCAAGTTGTAAATTGTCCACATTCCCTCGTCAGCGTGAGCGGTGTTGATTCCGCAGAACGCCATGATAGAGGCGATAAGGACCGTTGCTTTTTTCTTCATTACTTGTTTTTGTTTTCTATTTATATTATGATGTTATTTATTCTTTTTCTCATACTATTCTTTCCAAGTCTTTGCCAGCTCTGTCATCCGATATTGCTGGCGTGGATGTCTTGGGGTGTTTGGATATTTCATCTCCAAGGCTCCTTCGGCTAGGGCTGGGGTAATGTATTCCTTTCTAAATCTGGTTCTGTTCTTTAATCCAAACAGGTTCATTATATCGCCGATGGATAGATAATCTTTATTTATACGTATTATGAGTTCTTCTACTTGGGACGAACTTGGGACAAACTTGGGACATTTTCTTCTCCTTCTTTATTTATGAAGTTGTTTTTCTGTCCACTTCCTGTTTGAGTATTTAAGTTCGGCTGCTCTTTCCAATCATCAGTCGGCTGGATATGCAAATACCTGTTTTTGAGAACCCAGCTATCTTTTAGGAGTAAGTTTCTGAAGAAACGAACCAGGTAGATAGGAGAATAGTCTATGCCTTTCTGAATGTTTCGATAGTTGGCACGAACCAGTGCATTGCGGAAATACCAGGAGTGTTTGGCAAACATTTTGTTGTTCCCGCAAACGCTTGAATTGAGCTAAGCACTTCTCCAGCGAAAGCGGATGCTCTCGCCAATAAGCCATGGAAGCCATCTTCTGGGCATTGACTTTCTTGTGATAATCGTTCAGTTGTATCTCCATCCATTTATGTATTATATTGTTAGAATATTACGTTTGCAAAGTTACGACTATTTCCCGAATTTTCCAAGGCTTCGCTTGATTTTCTTCATAATTTGCCTTTTTGCCGATAACATTCCTGGTGATATAACCTCTTGCTCCAGCATATCCAGAGCCATTCTTAACTCTTCGAGGAGTTCGGGATAATACTTCATCTGCTCGTAGGCGAGCTTCATGCAGTAGCAGCGGATGGCGTAGGGTTGTGAACAGGCGGTAATCTTGGCGATGCAGAAATCGATGAAATCAGAACGGAGTGATTCTTCCTCGAAAGGCTGACGGAGAAGGAGATGGAGCATCAGGCGGCGCTTGGTCTCATTCTTCTCTACGAGAACCCTATCAATCAGGTCATCGTGCTTCTGAAAGAGCCAAGGGTTGTTGGCTTCATCGAAATGGGTTAAAGCCCAAAGCGCATTGAACGATACGCGGTCGTTTTCATCGAAGGTGAGTTGGTAAAGCTCTTCCTTCCGGTGGTCGTTCTCCTTACCTTGGGTCATGATGCATATCTTGTTGATATCGTTCATATTGATCTTGTCCTGTAGTATCTTTCTCATGCTCTTTATTTTTTATGAGGGAATAATCGTTGCAAAGATATACTTTTATGAGGGAATAACGAAAAGGAAGATTACTTTTTTTGAGAATTCTCGGACTATTTCTTGTTTTTGAGGTATAGAATGGGAGAAAAAGTCAAGTTGAACAATCGATGGATTCATAGTTGTACGTCTAAAGGTTTATAGTTGTACAACTGAAGGGAGTGTAGTTGTACAACTAAAAGGTGTACAGTCGTACAACTAAAGGGGGTATTGTTGTACGATTAAAAGGTGTTGTCACTAGGCTCGGCAGACCTGCTGACTGCAGTGAGCAGACCTGCTGACTAGGCTCAGCAGAGCTGCTGAGCCTAGTGGCAACTTTCCAGAAGCAGTCTCCTTGAACTCCATATTCTATCTCTTTGAACCTGATCAGACGTCTTCTTTCACTTGCGCAGTCATATTCTTCAGCTTACGGAGCCGTATCCTTCGGTTAACGGAGCCGTATCCTTCAGCTTGCATAGTCATATCCTTCAAAATACTCAGTCGTCTCGTTTCGTTCACTCAGCCGTTTGCTTTAGCTCTTACAGGGCGCCTTGCTGGCTGCTATTATATCCTGAGTATTGCTCGGGACCAGGAACATTGGGTCCTTTTGTCTATTCTTGAACCGCATGCGAAGGTTCTGTATAATATAAACAAAAGAAGTCCGTGGACTTACACATTGTCCACGGACTTCTTGGAATATAATCTCAATGATTGGAATCTCTTACTTTCTAAAGTATTTTCCCACCACTGGCAGACTCTTTAATGGGAAATCCTTCTTCACGAGATAAGCGGCGAAGATGAGGATGAGCACCGTGTTGATGAGGCAGGCAATTCCACTGGAGAAGTATCTGTTAGCCTCGGTCATTCCGGCAAAGAGGATGAGGGCGAGAACCACATAAATCATAATCTCCTTCACCGGATAGTTGATTGGATACTTCTTCTGACCTACAAAGTAGGAGAGAAGCATGGCTGTTCCATAACCTGCGAAACCGGCCCAGGCACAGGCGATGTAACCATAAACTGGTACGAAGATAACGTTGATGGCAATCAATACCGCACAACCGATGCCCGAGAAGTAAGCACCCCAGATGGTCTTGTCGATGAGCTTGTACCAGAAACTGAGGTTGAAATATACTCCCATCATGATTTCGGCAGCCATTACGATAGGCACTACCTTCAAACCATCCCAGTAGTCGCGACCGATGATGTGGCGCAATACATCCAGATAACCTACTACCACCAGAAAGGCGAGCAGGGTGAAGATGACGAAATACTTCATCGCCGAAGCGTAAGTCTGTCGGTTGTCCTTATCCTTCGCCTTGCCGAATACGAATGGCTCGTAAGCATAGCGGAAAGCCTGGGTAATCATCGCCATAATCATCGCAATCTTGCTGGCTGCTCCGTAGATTCCGAGTTGCGCATGAGCATCGCCCTTCTCATAGATGTAAGGGAAGAGAATCTTGTCGGCTGTCTGGTTCAGAATACCGGCAATACCGAGCACGAGGATAGGCCAGCTGTAGCCCATCATCTTCCTGACGAGCACCTTACATTCACTCCAGGAGCATTTCTCGCCCATGAATCCTTCCTTCAGCTCCTTGTAGAAACAGAAGGTGATGGAGGCGGTACAAACGAGGTTGATGTAGAAAGCATAGCCCACATCGTGACCATCCATGATGACGTAGTAAACCAGGTTGAGCGCAATGTTCAGACCGATGAAGAGCAACTTGAAGGCAGCAAACTTCAATGGGCGCTTCTTGTATCTGAGGTAAGCGAACGGAATGCACTGGAAGGCATCAATAGCCACGGTTACGAACATGGTCCATACATAAGCCGGATGGTCGGCGTAGCCCATCGCATCGCTCAAAGGCGTGATGAAGAGGAATACCAGGGCGATGAAGAGTAGGGAAGTGAAGCCCACCATGCTCAATACCGTGTGATAAACCTTTTCTGAGTTTTCTCCCTCCTTGTTGACAAAACGGAAGAAGGTGGTCTCCATTCCGTAGGTCAGGATAACGAGGAGTAACGCCGTATAGGCGTACATGTTGGTGATGACACCATAACCACCACTTGCGGCGCTGATCTTAGCCGTATAGAGTGGTACAAGCAGATAGTTGAGGAATCTGCCGATGATACTGCTCAAACCATAGATGGCGGTATCCTTTGCTAAACTTTTGAGGTTTGCCATATTAATTTGTTTTTTATTATCCGAAGAATAAATATGCTATAGCGATTGCTGCGATGACTCCTGCCAAATCGGCGAGCAAGCCGCAAGCCACAGCGTGGCGGGTATTCCTGATGCTTACGCTTCCGAAATATACAGCCAATATATAGAAGGTGGTGTCGGTGGAGCCCTGGAAGATGCAGCTCAATCTGCCTACAAACGAATCAGGACCATAGTTCTTCATCGCCTCCAGCATCATGCCTCGTGCACCACTTCCCGACAGCGGTTTCATGATGGCGGTAGGTAGGGCACCTACGAAATCGGCATTCAAGCCGCATTGTTCTACCGACCACGAAATGCCTTGAATCACCATATCCATCGCTCCCGAAGCACGGAACACGCCGATGCCCACAAGGATAGCTACGAGATAAGGGATAATCTTCACCGCAGTAGTAAAACCTTCCTTTGCTCCCTCGATAAATGCATCATAAACATTCACTTTCTTCCAGAAACCAGCCAGGATGAAGCAGAGGATGATGCCCAGGAGAATCATGTTAGAAGCCAAGGTGGTAACCGTGTTCATCGTATCCTTGTCCATCTGTCCGAATCCCCAGATGATGATGCCTACGAAGGCGCACATTCCCAACAGAGTAGCGAGCAATACCGGCTGCAGGATGTTGATGCGCTGCCAGAGCGAAGTGATGATGATTCCGGCAAGCGTAGCCACGAGCGTAGCCATCAGGATAGGGATGAAGACATCCGTAGGCTGGGCTGCTCCATAGGAGGCACGGAAGGCGAGGATGGTGGTAGGGATGATGGTGAGTCCTGAGGTGTTCAGAACCAGGAACATGATCATCGGGTTCGTCGCCGTATCCTTCTTCGTGTTGAGTTCCTGCATCTGCTGCATCGCTTTCAATCCTGTAGGCGTCGCCGCATTATCGAGTCCCAGCATATTCGAAGCGATATTCATGAAGATGCTTCCCATCACCGGATGGTTCTTCGGAATATCAGGGAAGAGACGGGTGAAAACCGGGCTGAGTGCTCTTGCCAACACATTCACAACTCCCGCCTTCTCTCCAATCTTCATGATGCCAAGCCAGAGGGCGAGCACGCCCGTCAGTCCGAGAGAAATCTCGAAGGCATTCTTGGATGAGTCGAAGGTGGAATCTACAATCTTCTGGAAGATAGTCGTATCTCCCATTGCCAATCCGATGAGTGCGAAGATGAACGCAATCACGAAAAATGCTATCCAAATGTAATTTAAAACCATAATTGTTTCATCTTGCGGTTTTTTCAACCGCTTTTATTGTGATAATGTTCTTGTCACAGAATAATATAATACCTGATAATCGGGTGCAAAAGTACAACTTTATCACAAAATTCCAAAGAAATTCGGACTGAAAATCACAAAATTCCTATTGTTTTAAGGCGTTTTATCACAAAATTCCATGCTTTTCTCTCTTTGCTATCACATTATTCCCTATTCGTTATACTTTTTTAATCTCTCTTTTTATCCGATTTCAGAAAAAAGATGTACTTTTGCCGCTCAATTCATGAAAGACAGGAATTTGGTTATACAAAAACATTATTAAGGAAGCAAAGGACTTCTGTTATATTTTATAGTATGGACAAGAATGAGAGAATAAATAACGAGCAAGAGATGCCCACTGAAACGAAAAAGAATCATTCCGCTGATGCGGATAGAGTAAAGGAAGTATATAAGGTGACGATAGCGGGAAGCATCATCAATGTGGTGCTGCTCGTACTGAAGTTTGCTGCAGGTATTCTCGGACATTCTGCAGCCATGATAGCGGATGCCATCCATTCGCTTACCGATTTCGCCACCGATGTGGTGGTACTGGTATTCGTAAAACTAGGCAATAAGCCGAAGGATAAGGACCATGATTATGGGCATGGCAAATACGAGACGCTTGCCACAGCCATCATCGGTATTTCGCTCTTCGTGGTGGGTGTGATGATCTGTTATTCTGGCGTTACCAAGACCTATCATGCCATCTGCGGCGAGACATTGCAGCAGCCGGGCGTTGTAGCCTTGATTGCTGCCATCGTAAGTGTCGTGATGAAGGAGTGGGCTTATCAGTTTACGGTAAAAGCCGGAAAGAAATATCATTCCGAGGCTGTAGTGGCGAATGCCTGGCATCATCGCAGCGATGCTTTATCGAGTATCGGAACGATGTTCGGTATTGGCGGCGCCATTATCCTGGGAGAAAAGTGGGCGGTGCTCGATCCGCTTGCAGCCATCATCGTGAGTGCCTTTATCATCAAGGCTGCCTGGGGACTGGTGATGCAGTCTGTGAAAGAACTGACGGATGCCAGTCTTCCAGAAACTGAGGAAGATGAAATCCTGAAGATTGCGAACGAAGAGCAGGGAGTGGGAGAGATTCATAACCTGCGTACCCGTCGCATCGGAAACAAGATTGCGATAGAAATGCATGTCCGCATGCCGGGTTCTCTTTCGCTTTATGAGGCTCATGAGCATGCTACTCATATAGAAACAAAACTGAAGCAGCACTTCGGTGCAGATACCCATGTGGGAATCCATCTTGAACCGATAAAAGTGAACGGAAAATATCAGAAACCGGAATAACTGAAATAAAAGGAAATAGCCGGAATAAAAGGAAACGAGCCTTGACGGAAGGAAGAAACCTCCATCAAGGCTCGTTTTTTTATTTGATATCCGAATCGTGTTTCGGATATTTATCATCTTTTGGGATGATTATTATCTGATTATATTATCGGCCGAGATTTACGCTGGCTCCTGCCATAATCCACAAACCTGGCTGCTTAACAGCTGTGAGGTCGTAGTAGCGGTGGCAAGTGATGTTGTCGGCTTTCACGAAGATATTGTATTTCTTCTCGTCCCACATCAGTTTGCAATCTACCTTGGTGTATGGATGATAGCCATTCATTCTCTGCTGCCATCTTACGCTCCAGGAAGCTGAAAGCTTGTTCCAGATCTGATGATCCAGGCCGAATACAGCCTTGTGCTTGAGATACTCTAATGCATAGAGTGATTTCAGGATGTTGGTCTCGGTCTTATGATCCTGATAAATGTAAGCATAACCCAACTTGATGCGGGTGATGAAACTGTTTGGTACCAATTCTCTCATGTAGATAGTAGCATCTACGTTGTAGCCCATGTTGTTGAGCTTTCCGATGTTCATCACGTGATACTTGCTGTCATTCTGCTCGGTCACGGATGTTTGAACCCAGTCAATCATGTTGGTGCCGTGTGCGTAGAATCCGCTAACGGTTGCTGCAAAACCAGTCTGGCGATATTGAGTTCCCACCTTGAAGGTTGAGTTCTTCTCCGGGGTCAAGGTGAGGTCGCCCTGCTGCACCGCATTACTTATGTATAAGTCGGTGTAGGTAGGCATTCTCAATGCCTTGTTCCAGGAAGCGTAGAACTTCCAGTTGTCGTTAGGACGATAACTCATATCCACACCAGGATAGAAACGGAAGTCGTTGTCAAGACCTGTATTCTTGTTAGCCAAGACACCAGCCGACAAGGTGAAACCGCCGAAGATGAAGTTGTGCTCCAGCATGATGTTGGTATTGGTGCGCTCGCCCTTTCGGGTATATTGACGGTCAGAACCCGAGATATCCTTATAGTTTTTTTCTGCGAGTTCCTCGCCCAATGCAGTAGAGTAGATGCACTCCTTGCTGATATCGAAACCTACTGCAGTCTTACCCAAAGCCCAAGCCACGTTGGCATTCAGTCCACCACCATAAACATCTAGGTCGTGATAGTTCTCGCCTGCTGCAGCTCCAGCCTTTCCACGAATCAGCTGATAGTGATCCTTGAATTTGTTATAATAGAATTGAGGCGCAATCTCCCAGGTCTTCTCCTGGTTGTGCAGACTCAGGTTGAGCGAAGCCAGACCGTGGTCTGTCTTCTCATATTGGTTATTATATTTGGCGCTGTAGAAAGTATTGGCACCATAGCTCTGGCTAGCAATACCCAACTGGGCGATGATGTCGAAACGCTGGTCGTAAGAGAAAGAGAGATTGCCGTAGCCCTGTCCCTTCTCGAAGTCGCTGTTCTCCGTGCCGCCATCCGAGCGCTTGTAGCCTCCGCTTACGGAATAAGCCTGGGTCCACTTGCCCGTTTCAAAAGCTGTTTGAATGCGTCCCTGTGCTCCGAAGCTTCCAAAGCTTCCGCCTTCTACACTTGCAGATACCCCCTCACTCTTAGCCTTCTTGGTTACGATGTTGATGGCACCATTGAAGGCTGAAGTTCCGAATAAGCGCGATGCTGCCCCCTCGAGCACTTCGATGTGATCGATGTCGGCAAGAGCTACAGGAAAATCAGAAGCATTGTGACCAGTCTGAGGATTGGAAATGTTGACGCCATTCAAGAGAATGGTAATCTGGTCAAAGGTTCCACCATTGATGGAGATATCCGTCTGAACACCAAAGCCACCACGCTGACGGACATCCACGCCGGTAGCTAATTTCAATACATCGTTGATAGTCTGCGCAGCCGCACGATGAATATCGTCGCGGGTAATGACAGACACAATCTTAGGTGACTGCTCTACAGTCATCGGCGCACGAGATCCGGTAACGCTCACCGCATCCAGCTCGTAAGCCTTTCCGCCCTTGTAGAGGGTAGAATCAACCTTGGCTCCCTCTGTGCTTACGCCTGCTGCCTTAGCATGGCTCAGGGTAGCAACGCTGAGTGCACCAACAAGTACCTCTCTTCCCAAAACTGCGAAGAGTGAGTAGTTCTTGTTAGAGAATCGGTTGAACTTCAAGCTGTTGCGCTTGTTGAAAATTGTTTTGTACATTAAATAAAATGTTTATAAATGATTAATAAATCGAAGCCTTCCGCCTTCCCGGCTTTCGGCATTCGGGGTGCAAAGGTAATGCCTTTTGGGCAACTGACAAAATAAAATGTGAATTATTTTTTCAACAGCCGATGCAAAGTTAATGTAAATCAAGGTCGGTTTCCTACCTCACAAATCGTATTCAATTCAGCCTTCTTGTGGCATAAAAAAGTATTAATTAGGCATAATCCTCAATAGGGTGATGCGATTTTCTTAAAGAAACATTCGCTTTTTCAGATTATTCTTGTATCTTTGCAGTTGATATGGGCAGCATTCAGCAATCAGAATACTGCTGTCGCAATTTTATGGTAATTAGAAATTAAAAAGAAAGGAACAGATAAGATGGAAAAGATCAACGTAAAAGAACTGAATGACAACGTCTTCGAGACTATTGGTAAGGAGTGGATGCTGGTATGTGCCGGCAACAAGGATCATTTCAATATGATGACCGCCTCTTGGGGCTGTTTGGGATGGCTTTGGAACAAGCCGGTGGCTGTGGTCTTTATCCGTCCGGAGCGTTTCACCCACGGCATCATCGAGGAGAATGAATTCATGACTCTCTCTTTCCTCGGCAACAGCGAGGAGGCTCGTAAGATTTATAACTTCTGCGGCTCTAAGAGCGGACGCGATTTGGATAAGGCGAAGGAAACAGGACTGATTCCTGTAGAAACTGATAACGGCAGCATCGCCTTCGAGCAGTCACGACTCACCCTGGAATGCCGCAAACTTTATAAGGACAGTATGACCGCCGAGAAGTTCCTCGACAAGGACCTGCTCCAGTGGTATGGTGCCAAGGGTGGATTCCACGATGTTTATGTTGTGGAGATTACCAATGCGTATAAAAAGTAAGAATTAAAATATGGCTCAAGAACAAACAGCAATTCGTGAACGCCAGAAAACCAGGCTCAAGGAGCCGGGGCGTTACGTGGTAATGATGTTCAACGACGACTTCACACCGATGGACTTCGTGGTAGAAATCCTGGAATCCATCTTCTTCAAGTCGCAGGCTGAGGCTGAAGCAATCATGCTCAAGGTTCATCACGAAGAAAAAGCCGTGGTGGGCACCTACAGCTATGACATCGCCAAGAGTAAAGTGGAGAAAGCGATGGAGAAAGCCCGTACGCAGAAGTTTCCGCTTAAACTCACTTATATGCCGGAATAGGCGTTGATTTCGGGGAAATATCCCCAATATATGCTAAGAAAAAGAAAGGAAAAATAGAATGGACAGTATGGGATTGACCCGATATATGAGTGTTCTGATGGACGATGCCATGAAGCAAGCCCGGTTCTTCGACCACGAGTTCGTGATGCCCGAGCACATGCTGCTGGCGTTGCTCAGGCAGTATGCATTCTGTCAGGCGCTGCAGGAAGAAGGCGTAGACAGCCTCAAGATGCACGAAGACTTGGTGGAATGGCTCGCCAAGCAGGAGCGTGTGCCTGAAACCATCAAGTATCTGCCAGAGCCGTCATCGCTCTTCAAAACCATGTTTGGAACGGCGTGCGCCCTGGCTGCTGCTGCCGACAGACAGCTGGTGAATGTACCCCATTTTGTGCAGGCGATGTTTGGCTTGCAGAATTCAGAAGCCGCCTTCCTGCTGTGCAAGAATGTGGGCGACCGGCAGGGCGAGTTCCTGGCGAGCGTTGACAGTTATTATCCTATTGGAGAAGATACTGGAGAGGCTGGCATGGGCATGGGAGCAGACTTTGATGATGACTATTATGCCAACGAGTATGACGACGACGAGGAAGAAGGCAGAAGACAGGTTGTACAGGATTGGCATCAGCTGGTTACCTGTATTTCTGACAAGGTAGAAGAGCACAATCCGCTCATCGGAAGAGAACAGGAACTGGACAGAACCATCCAGGTGCTCTGCCGTGCCGAGAAGAACAATCCGCTCCATATCGGAGAAGCCGGAGTCGGCAAGACGGCTCTGGTTTATGGTCTCGCCAAACTCATCAACGAAAACCAGGTTCCTGAACGCCTCAAGGGGGCTCGCATCTACGGCATGGATATGGGACAGATGCTTGCCGGTGCCCAATATCGCGGCGACTTCGAGAAACGCATCAAGATGGTGATGGAGGGAGCCGTGAAGGAAGGCAATACCATTATCTACATCGATGAGATTCATAATATGATAGGTGCCGGTCGTGGCTCAGATGGCGGACCTGATGCATCCAATATGCTGAAGCAATATCTGGAGGCAGGCGATATCCGTTTCATCGGCTCTACCACCTACGAGGAATATAACCGTTACATGGCTCAGAGCAAGGGCATCGTGCGCCGGTTCCAGCAGATAGATATCAAGGAACCTACCGAGGAGGAGGCTATCAAAATATTGGAGGGCTTGCAGTATAAATACAACAAGTTCCACAATGTAACCTATCGCAAGGACGCCCTGGAATATGCCGTCCGTGCCAGCGCCAAATATATCAGCAACCGCTGTCTGCCAGACAAGGCCATCGACCTAATGGATGAGGCGGGTGCTTATCTGGAGGTGCATCCGGTAGAATCTCGCCAGCGCTCTTACGTTACCAAGTCAATCATCCAGCAGATTCTGATTAAAGTCTGCAAGATTGATGCGGCTGCGATGAAAGATGAGAATAACGATGCTTTGGCTACGCTCCGCCAGCGCATTCTCGACAAGATTTACGGTCAGGACAAGGCTGTAGACAAGGTGGTTGAGGCTGTGATGATGGCAAAGGCGGGATTGACAGATGATGACAAACCATTGGCTTCGCTCCTCTTCGTGGGACCTACCGGAGTAGGAAAAACCGAGGTGGCACGACAGTTGGCCAAGGAACTCGGCATCGAACTGGTACGCTTCGATATGAGTGAATATACCGAGAAGCATACCGTGGCAAAACTCATCGGTTCGCCAGCCGGATACGTGGGTTATGAGGATGGAGGACTTCTGACCGATGCCATCCGCAAGACGCCAAACTGTGTACTCCTGCTCGATGAGATAGAGAAGGCGCATAGCGATATCTACAACATCCTGCTCCAGGTAATGGACTATGCCCGTCTGACTGATAACAAGGGTCAGAAGGCTGATTTCCGTAATGTGATTCTCATCATGACCTCAAATGCCGGAGCACAATATGCTTCACGGGCTAGCGTAGGTTTCAATGGAAACGTAAGTCGTGGCGAAGCGATGCTGGCACAGGTGAAGAAGACTTTCAAGCCTGAGTTTATCAACCGACTTTCCGATATGGTGGTGTTCAGCGATATGGATAAGCACATGGCAGAGCTGATTCTTGCCAAGAAACTTCGTCAACTCGATGCGAAACTGGCAGCAAAGGGAGTTACCGTAACGTTAACCGATGCTGCGCGTGAACAGTTGCTGAAATGGGGCTTTACCAAGGAATATGGTGCCCGCGAGATGGACCGTGTCATCGGTAACCGCCTGAAACCGATCCTGATGAAGGCGCTGCTCTTCGGCAAACTCAAGAAGAGTGGCAAGGCGCATGTCGACTTTGACGGAAAGGAACTGGTGATTAATTATTAGAATGAAAGTCTAGTCAAGAAATTCTTGATAAAAGATAAGCGTATGATATTACAGATAGATGATACTGCGGACGAGATTTACTTTCCCGATCCGCATTATGGCGATGAGGATGGATGCTTTGCGATTGGTGGCGATTTGAGTATTGACCGCCTGTTGCTGGCTTATAGCAATGGCATCTTTCCCTGGTATAGTTTCCGTGACCAGCCTGAAATACTCTGGTTCTGTCCGATGAAGCGTTTCGTCATCTTCCCTGATGAAATCCACATCAGTCATTCCATGCGTACCCTGATGAGAAAGAACCGATACAGCGTAGGAATCAACGAAGATTTCGATGGCGTGATACGGGGATGCAGCAAGACCAACGGACGGTATTGGGAAGATGGCGCATGGCTGGGCGAGAACATCATCCAGGCATTTACTGCCCTCCATAAGCAGGGCTTTGCGGCGAGCGTAGAGGTATGGGATAATGAAACTGATGAACTGGTGGGTGGACTTTATGGTGTCACCATCGGCAAGGTTTTTATCGGAGAAAGCATGTTCTCCAGGGTTCCGTCAGCTTCTAAGATTGCCCTCATCTTCCTTGCCAGATACTTGCAGGAGCACGGTGGCAAGATGATAGATTGTCAGTTGGAGACTCCTCATCTCAAATCGATGGGTGGCAGATATATTTCTTACGAGGAATATATGAAGATTATGAACGAAGAATAAGAGATGTTCTTCTCGGAATAGAAGAACATCTTCTTTTGAATAAAAAATAAAGGCTAGGTTCCCTGAATCGTGAACCTAGCCTTTGTTATTATCTGGCTTTTTGCTTTTTATTAGAATATCGGTGTGCCGATGCAGCCGTTAGGTGCCTGAATATGCAGCATCGCACAAACGGTAGCGGCAATATCTGTCATATAGTGAGGTTGGGCACTCTCGCCGTGCTGGATGCCCCAACCCATAAACAGACAAGGAATATGGATATCGTATGGATTCCATGCTCCGTGGGTAGTTCCCTTGCTGCTGTAATAATCGTAGTGACCTGGTTTCAGTACAATCTGAACACCTCCGCTGCGCTCGCGGTTATAACCGTTAATGGCGCGAAACTTCAGCTCTTCAGGGATGCTCTCGATAGAGGTCTTCTCCATGTCGAAGGCATAGTGCACGTCCTTGTCTTTCTTCAGTCTGTCTACTACCACCTGCTTGATGGCTGCGTAATCCAGACCGAGTTCTTCGATGATGTCTGTATTGAAGAATACCTGATAGTTCATAATGGTCTTTACTAGGTCCTTGTCGGTGTTGAACTTTGTCTTCAGACTCTTGTTCAATTCATCTACCAGTCCCTTCTTGTTCCAGATGCCGGCAGGGATTCGTTGATCCTGCAGGAAGGTAGCGTTGTTTACGCCTCCATGGTCGGCGGTGAGGAAGGTGAGATAATTTCCCTTGCCTACGGTCTGGTCGAGATAAGCGAAGAAATCTGCCAAAGCCTTATCTAATCTAAGATAGCAATCCTCTGTTTCGATAGCGTTTACGCCCACCTGATGACCGATGTAATCGGTGCTTGAGCAGCTGATGGTCAGCAAATCAGTATCTGTGTTTCTACCCAGATTTTCTCCCTCAATGGCAGCCTTGGCAATATCGAAAGTCAGGTTGCAGCCGAATGGGGTACTGCGGAGAATCTTGTAACCATGCTTTTTATATAAAGTAGGCAGGTCGAGTGGCAATACAGCCTTCTCGCCTTCAACAATTCCATTCTCGTAGTTGTTGTCATCGCTGGTGCTCTCCTTGTAGGAATCGATAGGGTAGAGCGTCTCCCATTTCTTGGAAAGATACTTGTTTGGGAGTTTCTGCTTGTTGAACTTGTTCACCCACTCTGGCAACTTATCCATATAGAAAGTACTGGTGATGAACTTGCCCGACTTGTCATCAAACCAGAAAGCGCCATTGGCGTGATGGCCCGCAGGGAGGATGGATGCTCTGTCTTTCAAGGCTACACCAATCACCTTAGAGCGGTTGTTGGTAGCCAGACGGAGTTCATCGCCGATGGTTGTTACCCACAGATTGCGAGGCGACATCTTGCCAGCCTTGCTGTCAGAACCTACCGGGTTGACGGTATCGTCGGCAGTACAATACACTACCTTTCCATCTTTCACGAAGTTATTTCCTGCAATTCCGTGGATGGAAGGAACGGAACCGGTCCAGATAGAAGTGTGTCCGATGGCTGTAACCGAAGGGATATAAGGAATCTTGCAGTTTTCTACGCTGAATCCTTCTCCGAGCATTCTCTTGAATCCGCCTTCGCCGTAGCGGGCGTAGTAGCGATAGAGATAATCCCATCGCATCTGGTCGATAACGATGCCTACAACGAGCTTAGGGCGTTGAGGCTGAGCCTGTGCAATGCCGCAGAAGCAGCAGAGCACGAAGATGAGTTTGATAATCTTATTCATAGTCAAAATGTCTTTTTTATACATAACCATTCAGTATTGTATATTAAAATTCGGTTGCAAAGATACAACTTATTTTGGTATTTAACGATAAAAAAGACGATTTTTACCCAAACTTCTCATAGCGTTCAATACAGCCAGTACCGTAACACCTACATCGGCAAAGACTGCCATCCACATGGTGCCGAGACCAATGGTGGCGAGAATCAGTACGGCAACCTTCACTCCGATGGCAAATATCACGTTCTCGTGAGCGATATGAATGGTTCTTCTGGCTATCTTTACGGCAAGGGCAATCTTTCTAGGGTCATCATCCATCAGTACTACATCGGCAGCTTCGATGGCTGCATCGCTACCCAGTCCACCCATGGCAATGCCCACATCGGCACGCTTCAATACAGGGGCATCGTTGATGCCATCGCCTACATAAGCGAGCGTCTTGCCTGCTGGTTTTGTCTTCAGCAGTTGTTCTACATGCGAAACTTTGTCGGTTGGCAGCAGTTCTGCGCGGCACTCGTCCAGTCCCAGTTTGTGGGCAACATCTTCTCCCACTTCTCTGCGGTCACCCGTCAGCATTACCGTTTTCTCTACTCCCAGTTCTTTCAGCTCTCTGATGGCCTGGGCGCTTCCTCCCTTAAGGGTGTCGTTGATCACAATATGTCCCGCATACTTGCCATCAATGGCGACGTGGATGATGGTTCCCACCTGGTTGCAGTCGTGCCATTGGGCGCCGATGTTTTCCATCATCTTCTTGTTGCCCACGCAAACCACCTTGCCGTTCACTTGGGCACGGATACCCTGTCCTGCAATTTCCTCTACATCGGTCACCTCGCAGCCATCCGTTGCTTCTTGCGGGAAGGCAGTACGCAGGGCTGCGCCGATAGGATGAGTGGTGAAATGCTCGGCATGAGCTGCCAGATGTAGCAGAATCTTCTCCTTGTCAGAATATTCGCCAATATGCACATTATCTGCATCGTGGGATGAATGGTCTGGGCAGGAATCATCAGCATGAACAGCTGCCACGGCAAACTCTCCGTGGGTCAGAGTTCCGGTCTTGTCGAACACAACGGTTCCCACCTTGGCTAAAGCATCCATATAGTTGCTGCCCTTAATGAGAATACCGTTCCGGGATGCTCCGCCGATGCCGCCAAAGAAGGTGAGGGGCACGCTGATGACCAGGGCGCATGGACAGGAAACTACCAGGAATATCAAGGCGCGGTTGAGCCATAATGGGAAGTTCTCGCCAAAGGTTCCTTCGCCAACGATTCCCGTAGCTGCCAGGAATGGAGGAATAACCGCCAGGGCAATGGCTGCGAAAACAACGATAGGAGTATAGACTCGGGCGAAACGGGTGATGAAAGCCTCGCTCTTCGACTTGTTCTTGTCTGCACTCTCTACCAGCGCAATAATCTTGGATACGGTACTTTCGCCAAAACTCTTGGTGGTGCGTACACGAACTACTCCTGAAAGGTTGATGCAACCGGACATGATAGTATCGCCTTCATTCAAATCCCGTGGCATACTCTCACCTGTCAGGGCAATGGTATTCAAGGCTGAGCTTCCCTCAACAACAATACCATCCAGAGGCACTTTCTCTCCCGGACGGATTACGATAGTTTCTCCTATCTTGACGTCTTCCGGCGAAACGGCCTCTATTTTTCCGTTTCTTTCAACATTCGCTACATCCGGTCGGATATTCATCAGATGCGAAATGCTGTCGCGGCTCTTTCCTTCCGCATATCCTTCGAAGAGTTCGCCCACCTGAAAGAAGAGCATCACAAAGACTGCCTCCGGGAATTCAGTATCTGATCCTGGGAAGAATCCGATGCAAAGTGCTCCGATGGTTGCAATAGCCATCAGAAAGTTTTCGTTAAACATATCGCCCTTGGCAATACCTTCTGCAGCTTCGCCCAGCGTCTCGTGTCCTATTAATAAATAAGGAATGAGATAGACGAGGAGCAACTGCCAGGTAGCCAGACTGTATTCCTTTTCGCTGAAAACAGCGATAATCAGGAGGATGATGGTTGCTCCTATCAGAAAGAGTTTGGATTTCAAACCGCCTTCTTCATGATGATGGTGGTGGCAACCGCACCCCTGGTGCTCATGTTCTTCTGTGGAGCATGAGCAGTCATGATGATGTTCGTGAGAATTTTCACAATGGCATTCATGATGATGTTCGTGAGAATGTTTCATTTCTTCCATAATTTTGCAATACTTTTAGTTCTATATAACCAGGAACATTCAGTTCCTTTTTCTATTTCGGTTGCAAAATTACAAAAAGGTTTCTGCAACTTGGTTGCAAAAGCTCCAAATCGCCCTCTTAATGTTTTTTTTGTTTACGCAAAAACAAATAGACCAAATTCAAGCAAACCAGCAACGAAAAAAGCAGTTAAGCTACAATAGCTTAACTGCTTGATTTTCAAGGTGGACCAGCTAGGGCTTGAACCTAGGACCTCCAGATTATGAGTCTGTTGCTCTAACCAACTGAGCTACAAGTCCGTTGAATTTTTATTAAATTCGAGTGCAAAGATACTAGATTTTGGGCAAATAACCAAATAAAATCTTAAAAATTTTCTTAGAATCAGAAAAATAGCGTATCTTTGCACCAAATTATGTGCGCACACGTGCGTATGTACTTATTAATCGTACAAAAAAGAAAAAGTATTTCTATTCAGAAATGGACATAGACAAAAATAAAAGAATCGGTCTTACCGATGAACAAGTTAAACAGAGTAGGGAACAGCATGGCAAGAACGTGCTCACCCCTCCTCAACGTACTTCATTATGGAAACTGTATTTGGATAAATATCGCGACCCGATTATCCAGATACTTCTTGTGGCGGCTTTTGTATCCCTTATCCTTGCTTTTATCGAAAAGAATTTCATGGAGACCATCGGTATCTTTGTGGCAGTTTTCCTTGCTACTACCGTGGGCTTCTACTTTGAGCGCGATGCTGCCAAGAAGTTTAATCTGCTTACGGCGCTCAGCGAAGAGCAGCCGGTTAAGGTGCGCCGCAATGGTAAGGTGATGGAGATTCCGCGCCACGATGTGGTGGTGGGAGATGTAGTGCTCGTAGAAGTGGGCGACGAGGTGCCTGCCGATGGAGAACTCATCGTCTGCAACGACCTGCAGATTAATGAATCTACCCTTACGGGCGAACCTGTTGCCGAGAAATCTCTGGAAGGCGGTGGCGATGGTGCCTATCCTCGCAACGTCATCCTCCGTTCTACCATGGTGATGAATGGCAGGGGCGAGTTTGTGGTTACTGCCGTGGGCGATGCTACCGAGATTGGTAAGGTGGCGAAAAAATCTACCGAGCAGACTTCGGTGGAGACACCGCTTCACATGCAGCTCGACAAGTTGGCTAAGATGATTTCCAAGGTAGGCTCTGTAGTATCTGTGGCAGCCTTCTTCATCTTCCTGATTCACGATATCCTCACCAATCCGGCATGGGGCGGCAAGGATTATTTCTATATGGCAGAAATCGTGCTGAAATACTTCATGATGGCTGTTACCCTGATTGTGATGGCGGTGCCGGAGGGATTGCCGATGGCGATTACCCTCTCTCTGGCGCTCAACATGCGAAGAATGCTGAAGTCGAACAATCTGGTGCGCAAGCTCCATGCCTGCGAAACCATGGGTGCCGTTACCGTGATTTGTACCGATAAAACCGGTACGCTTACCCAGAACAAGATGCAGGTGAGCGCCCTGGAACTCAAGCAGGGCGATGAGGCGCTGCTCGATACTGCCATCGCCCTCAACTCTACAGCTGAGTTGAATGACGGCAAACCTATCGGAAACCCTACCGAGTCGGCTCTCCTGCTCTGGCTCGATGCCCAGGGCAAGAATTATGAAGAACTCCGCAAGCAGGTGAATGTGCTCAAGCAGTTGCCTTTCTCTACCGAGAGAAAGATGATGGCAACCTTGGCAGAAGTTGATGGCGAGACCTATCTCTTCGTAAAGGGTGCGCCTGAAATCGTGATGAAGAAATGCATCATCGAAGATAGAATGCAGAGACAGTCAGCCGAAGAACTCGATGAGTGGCAGCATAAGGCCATGAGAACCCTGGCGTTCGCCTATAAGAAGATAGAAGCTTCTATCATGAGAACTTCCAGAACCTCTACTGCCGAAGTGGTAGCACTTCTCGATGCCAACGACCTTCAGTTGCAGGCCATTGCAGCCATTGCCGATCCTATCCGTCCGGATGTTCCTGCTGCCGTGCAGGAGTGCCGCCATGCGGGTATCGAGGTGAAGGTGGTTACGGGTGATACGGCTGCCACCGCCTTGGAGATAGGCAAGCAGATAGGTGTCTTCGAAGATGAACCTGAGAATATCGGAGCAGATGGCTCTCTGACCTCGCTCGACCAGCAGATGATTACGGGTGAACAGTGGGAGGCTCTTTCTGATGAAGAGGCTTACGAACGGGCAAAGGATATCCGTGTGATGAGCCGTGCCCGTCCTACCGATAAGCAGCGACTGGTGGCCATGCTCCAGAAGCGTGGCGAGGTGGTTGCCGTAACAGGCGACGGTACCAACGATGCTCCGGCGCTTCACTATGCCCATGTGGGCTTGTCGCTGGGTTCGGGAACTTCCGTGGCTAAGGAGGCTTCGGATATGACCCTGCTCGATGATTCCTTCAAGTCTATCGCCAACGCCGTGATGTGGGGACGCTCGCTCTATCGCAACCTGCAGCGCTTCCTCTTCTTCCAGTTGGTAGTAAACGTGGCAGCCCTCCTGCTGGTGCTTGGCGGATCTGTCATCGGAACTGAAATGCCGTTGACGGTAACCCAGATTCTCTGGGTGAACCTTATCATGGATACCTTCGCAGCCCTGGCACTTGCCTCATTGCCTCCATCTCACGAGGTGATGAAGGATAAACCACGCAAGGCATCCGATTTCATCATCAACAAGAGCATCGGTTTCGGCATTCTGTTCTGCGGCATCGTCTTCTTCCTCGTGATGTTTGCCCTACTGGTTTACTGCGAGCGCAGAGGCAAGGGTGGAGTAGATGTGCATGAACTGACCATGTTCTTCACCACCTTCGTGATGATTCAGTTCTGGAACCTCTTCAATGCCAAGGCGCTGATGAGTCATCACACCGCTTTCCGCCATTTCCTGAAGGATAAGGGAATGATTCTGGTGCTTGTACTGGTATTGGTGGGTCAGTGGATTATCGTAACCTTTGGTGGCGAAATGTTCCGCACCACACCATTGTCGCTCCACGAGTGGCTGCTCATCATCGGCTCAACCTCCGTTGTACTTTGGGCGGGCGAGCTGTGGAGAACTTTTAAGAGAATGATAGCAAAGAGAAGATAATCCATCAGAGTTCTTCTTCTGATATGAATGTTAAAGACAGTCCTTATGAATACAATACATTATAACGATACCGTGCAGTTGCAGCCTTGTGTGGCAACGATTGGTTTCTTCGATGGAGTGCATCGGGGACATCAGTTCCTGATTCATCATCTCGTAGAGACGGCACGAAAGGAAGGCTTGCAATCCACCGTCATCACCTTCGATGCGCATCCCCGCAAGGTATTGCAGGCGGATTACCAGCCAGAGATGCTGAGTACACTCGATTCCAAGCTGCTGCTGCTTTCGAAGACGGAAGTGGATAATGCTGTGGTGCTGCATTTCGACAAGGCGATGGCTGCGATGTCGGCAAGAGAGTTTATGCAGCAGGTGCTCCACGACCATCTCAACGTAAGGAAACTCTTCATCGGCTACGACCATCGCTTCGGTCACAACCGCGAGGAGACTTTCGAAGATTACGTGCGCTACGGCAAGGAGATGGGCATCGAGGTAATCAGGAACGAAGCCTTCCAGATAGACGGCATCAACATCTCTTCTTCCGTCATCCGCTCTTTCCTGAAAGAGGGAGAAGTGGAGATGGCAGCCCGGTGCCTCGGTTTCCCTTACACCCTCATCGGAAAGGTGGTGAATGGATTCCATGAAGGCAGAAAGCTCGGTTTCCCTACAGCCAATCTCGACATCTCTCACTTCGGACAGCTGATTCCTGCCCCTGGTGTCTATGCCGTAAGGGTAAGACTGGAGAATATGGTGGTATGGAAGCGGGGAATGATGAATGTGGGCAATCGCCCAACCTTCAATGGCAGACAACTGACGCTAGAGACGCACATCTTCAATTTCGACGGGGATATTTATGACCAGCTCTTGCTCGTAAGCTTCGTGAAGCGAATAAGGGGCGAACAGAAGTTTGACAGTCCCGAGGAGTTGGCGGCGCAGCTGAAAGAGGATGAGCAGACCGTGCTGGATCTCTTTGAAAAGGAAGCGGAATGATAGCGAGAATGCTATTAACTATAAACGATTAATTATAAACAGTAAAAGCAATGGCAAAGATTAATTTAAAGAGAGGTTTGACGGATATCGTCCTCTACCTGATTATATTTATAGTAGTACAGATTATCGTGATGTATGCTGGTGCAGGAATCTGGGCGGGCATTAAGGGCGAAGGTTACCAGGCAACGCTCCTGGCTATCAGTTCGGGCAGCAATCCTATCCTGATGGCGCTTACCTCAGCGTTCAGCAACGTTATCACCCTCGTCATCTTCCTGAAGACGAAGTGGACACCGCTGACCCGCGATTATCTGCTTTCCAAGCCTTGGGTAACGCTTCTCTGGGTGGCATTGTTCGCCCTGGGAACCATCATTCCTCTGGAGTTCATATATGAGCAGATAGGCATCGAGATGGACGAGAATGCCGAGCAGATACTCGCATCGCTCATGAAGGAGCCTTGGGGCTATGTGGCTATCGGCGTTCTGGCGCCTTTTGCTGAGGAGGTTGTGTTCCGTGGAGCTATTCTCCGCACCCTGCTGGGTCTTATGAGCAAGAAGAACCATTGGGTAGCCATCATGATTTCGGCTGCCATCTTCGGTCTGGCTCACGCCAACGTAGCGCAGTTTGTCAATGCTCTCCTGCTGGGCTTACTCCTGGGTTGGATGTATTATCGCACCAAGAGTCTTGTTCCGGGCATCCTGCTCCACTGGGTGACTAATACGATGGCGTATGTCCTATCCAATATCATGCCTCAGAGCGATGGCAAGCTCATCGACCTCTTCCATGGCGATGAGAAAACCATGTATTATGCCATAGGCTTCTCTCTCTGCATCATGATTCCAAGCTTCATACAGCTGGTTATCAGATTAAAGAAGGTGAAGGCTTAAGAGATAAATAAACGAGTAAAAAGGTTACCTGGATGGTAGCCTTTTTTCAGATATATAACCGGATAGATAAGTAGATTTTATGAAGATTATAGAAAGCTGCATTATAGGAAAGAAGAGCCAGGAGGCTTGTGAGGATGGAATGGTAGTTACCGATGATTTCATCGCTGTGATAGATGGCAGTACGAGCAAGACGCCAAAGCATCTCAATCCTGATATGAAGAACGGAAGATATGCCATGATGCTTATCTCGGAATATATCCAGGAGGAGCTGAAGGCGGATGCCTCGGTAGATGAATTCTGCCAAGGCGTAACGGCGTATATATATAATAAGGTGTATGAAAAGCTAGGAGTGGAAGAGCGGTTGAAGGAGCGCCCGGAAGAGCGGCTTACCGCCTCGGCTATCCTTTATAGCCGGACAAGGAATGAAGTCTGGATGGTGGGCGATTGCCAGGCAATCATCGATGGAAAACTCTATGAGAACGGCAAGCCTTATGAGGAGAAGATTGCCCGTAAGAGGGTAGAGTTGATAGAGCAGGGGCTTTCGCCTGCTGAGGCTAGAAAGCAGATAGAGCCTTTGCTTATCAAGGCGATGCTTTCCGGGCAGAACCAGACCTATACGGTTATTGATGGATTTCCGATTTATCGGGAGGGAGTGAAGGTTGTCTCTGTTTCAGATTCTTGTTCTGTTCAGGATTCTGTTCCTGCATCAGATTCTGTCCCTTGCTCTGACTCTGTTTCTGCATCAGGTACAATTTCTGTCTCTTCCTCCGAGATTGTATTGGCGAGTGATGGCTATCCGTTCCTGAAGCCAACCTTGGCAGCGAGCGAGGCGGCATTGGCAGAGCAGATTGCCAACGACCCTCAGAACATCCGTTCCTTTATCGCCACCAAGGGCATCGTAGAGGGCAATAAGAGCTTTGATGATAGAACTTATATTCGATTTGTTTATTGCCAGTAAATAACAATAGTTCGTTAATAATTCAATAATGTGCTAAGCAGCTATACGCTGTAAGCACG
>OOCC01000166.1_pt1 | contig 24467 bp, 18 predicted proteins | sample 1670971 | NCBI WGS metagenome assembly OOCC01 (sample SAMN06348109, study PRJEB24527) | human gut metagenome | biome: human gut; feature: ankylosing spondylitis patient; material: feces | host: Homo sapiens | place: China | collected 2015-10
ATAATTAACGTTAAAAAATACGCTCAAAGCTTGCTCAATTAGAGTAAAACAGGGCGTGTGGAGCCTACATGCGAAACTTCAGTAAATCATGTGTTTTTAAAAGAAAACCTCTCCCTCAGCAAATCAACAGCTAAGGAAGAGGTTTGTACAGTTGGTCTTTTTGAAGACCGATTATAACTTAAAAATATTTGAATTTTCTTAAAGCTTTGACCAGTCGATGCTGCGGATAAATGCCAAGGTTGAAACCCAATCGCAGTCGAGGCAGAAAGGAGTAGGAACATCCGGGGTGTTGTAATAAGCCAGGGTAAACTCTGTATCTTCATCCTTAAATGCCTTGTGGTCGATGGTTGCCTGCTTGAAAAACTGGGTTACGAGCGGCTTATTCTTTTTAGAAGCCTCCTTCAATCGCTTCTGGTAGAGCGTAATATATACGCTCATGGCGTAGGCCTGCTCGTTGAGATAGCGAACCTTTATGTTCAAGGTGTCCTTGCTCAGATTCTTGTCGAGCATTACATACGGTGGCAGAATCTTGCTGCGCATGTAGGTCATTGCGTCAAACTTGAAGAGGGCTGTACGGCGCTCGTCCATGCTCTTCGTGGTGTCGTTGATGATTGCATCAGAAGTGCGGAGCACCTCGTTTAATACATCCTGGGCGCTTGCCTTAGCCATGCTGAGGGTGAGCGCAAATAATAATATTATGTATCTCATCTTTCTGAAATTATTAATTATCAATTCTTTTTAATCGTTGGTGTGGCGCATGAGGAAGATGCTGTGGTCGATGCACGCTGGCAATTCTTCCTTATAATGCGTTACCATGATCATGGTTTTGTTCTGGCGGCGACAGAAGGCTTCGATGACGTCTTTTACAAGACGGCGGTTGCGGTTGTCGAGTCCGTGGAGCGGTTCATCGAGAATCAGCAGTTCCGGATCCTTGACAAAGGCTCGTGCCAGGAGAACGAGGCGCTGTTCGCCGCTGGAGAGCTTCAGAAAACCACGGTCTTCAAGACCTTCCAGTCCGAAGACTTTCATCCAGAAGCGGCACTTGTCCATATCTTCTTCCTTCGGCTTTACATAGAGACCTACGGAATCCATCAAGCCGCTTGCTACGATGCGGATGGCTGGCAGGTCGCGTTGGTAAGAGCGGTGAAGCTCAGGCGATACGTAGCCGATGTGTTTCTTGATGTCCCAGATGCTTTCGCCGCTGCCTCGAGGATTGTCGAAGAGGGTAATGTCGCAGGCGTAACTCTGCGGATTGTCGGCACAAACCAGACTGAGAAGTGTACTCTTTCCGGCTCCGTTCTGTCCGCTCAAAGCCCATCGCTCGCCGTTCATCACGGTCCAGTCGAGGTCGTTGAGGATGATTCGCTCGCCATACTGTATGCGCACCTTGTTCATCTTCACCACTTCCTGGGTGTGATATTCGCGGTCGCTGTAAGGCTGGTCTACGATGGCCTGTTCCAGCTCCGGGCTCAGCACATGGGCAGGCACGGATTCTCTGCCGGCAAGATATTCGGAGAGGGTTACCTTAGGCAGAACCTTCATATCCTTCACTTCTACCACGTGGGTGATGAAGTCGGGAATATCATCGCTCTTGCTCAGTACGAGGATAATCTGCAGGGCTCTCTCTGCAGAGAGGGTCTTGAGCAGTTCCTTGAGCAGGTCGCGGGTTTCAGCATCGAGTCCGATAAACGGATTGTCCATGATGAGCACGCGAGGCTCTGAGAAGAGGGTAGAGGCAAGTTTGAACTTGCGGAGCTCGCCACTTGAGAGCAGGATGGTGTATTTGTCCATCAGGTGCTGCATGTGGAAGAGCTCGTAGATGTGCTGCTGCAGGGCTCTGCGCTCCGGTGTGTCTTCACCGGCCATCTGGTAGGCTTCTTCCAGCTTGTCTTTTACGATAGGGGTATTCTCGTCTATCTCGAGCTGGTTCCAGCGCTGCTGCAGGAAATAAGTGCGGTCGTTATCGCCTCCGTAGGTGTCGCGGAAGGTAATATACTTGATGTTGTCGCTCACCATAGTTTTCTGACTAGGTGAGAAATCGTAATCAGGATCGTGCATCAGGAGTGGGTGGCGACCTACGATGATGTCGACAAACATTGTTTTTCCTCCACCGTTCGGACCTACGATAGCGATGTGCTCACCATCGCACGCCTCGAAGTTTACGGGTTCTGCCATACGCCATTCAGGCATACGGGTAACGCCGTTTTTAATGCTAATAATCTTTTGCATCTCTCTTATTTTTTTATTCTACTCTGATTCTTTGTTGCAAAGTCTTTCCAGCTGCTGTAGTGCTTGGCATCGGTCTCCGGGCGGTTCATCTGCAGAAAGTGGCAGTAGGCTGCCCCCAGCGCATCGGTAGCATCCATGAACTTCGGCATTTCGTCTTGCTGAATATGGAGCAGTCGCTGCAGCATTCCCGCCACCTGTTCTTTTGAAGCCTGTCCCTGTCCGGTAATGGCCATCTTGATTTTGAGCGGCGCATATTCGTGGATAGGAACGCTGTGATGAATGGCGGCTGCGATGGCTACTCCCTGCGCCCTGCCCAGCTTGAGCATCGACTGCACGTTCTTGCCGAAGAAGGGAGCTTCTATGGCCATCTCGTCGGGCAGATAGCTGTCGATAATGCCGGTTACGCGGTCGAAGATTTTGCCCAGCCGGAGATAGGGATCGCTCTCTTTGCGCATGTCGATGACGCCCATCACCACCAGTTCTGCCTTGTTGCCGATGATGCGGATTACGCCATAGCCCATCACGTTGGTTCCGGGGTCAATGCCGAGAATGATCTTCTCTGTATTCGATTTCTTGATCATTGCTAATAAATCTCCTGACTTTTTAAAAAGACGCTTGTTCTAGCGGTCCATATATGGGTTGTGAGCGAGCTCTTCGCCTATGCTGGTGTATTCGCCATGACCCGGGAGAACCTGGGTTTCGTCAGGCAACTGACCGAGATGGCGCAGACTGTTGATGATGCGGAACATGCTGCCTCCAGGGAAATCGGTTCTGCCTATAGAGTTGTGGAAGAGGGTGTCGCCGGTGAAGGCTACGTGCTCTGCCTCGCAATAGAAGGTGACGGAACCGCTGCTGTGGCCCGGAGTGGCGATGACCTGGAACTCGTGGTTGCCGAACTTGATGACCTCTTCATCTTCGAAGAATCTGCCGATAGGCGGAAACTGGTAATCGAGCTGCATCTGATAGAAGGTTTCTGCCTGCTTGGCAAGTCCCTTCATCAGGTTTTCATCAGCTGCCGATACTTCAGGTTTCAGTCCGAACTCCTGATAGATGGTGTTGTTGCCGAAGTTATGGTCAAGATGACCATGGGTTACGAGCAGGTGAACGGGCTTGAGCTGGTTCTCCTTAATATATTGTGTAATAGCCGTGCGCTCTTCCGGATAGAAGGCGCCGCAATCGATGATGACGCATTCCTTGGTCTCATCGCTCACCACGTAGCAGTTTTCCTGCAACATGTTTACTTGAAATCTTTCTATATGTAACATTTCTTACTTTGAACTTTATGATTACTTTTCACTCTTCACTTCTATTAAGCCGGAACGTAAACCAGTTGCTTGTCCTGACTGAACCATTCTTCATCGAAGAAAGTGCTGAGCGGAGTGATTTCTGAAATCTTGAAGTATTGCTTCAGTTCTTCTTTCAGATTACCGCCTTTCAGGCATAGAAGTCCGTTAGGCAGAGCGTTTTGCCCCTTCTGCTTAAAGTTTTTCTTGATAATCTTCATCAGGTCAGGAAGCTGCATTACCGCACGGCTTACCACGAAATCGTACTTGCCTTTTTCGTCCTCTCCGCGCAGGTGTTCAGCCTTGAGATTCTGCAGATTGATTGCCGTAGCCACCTCGTTGCAGACTCTTATTTTCTTGCCCGTTCCATCTATCAGCTTGAACTTGCATTCAGGGAAGAGGATGGCGAGCGGAATGCCCGGGAAACCTCCGCCGCAGCCGAAATCGAGAATCTCCGTGCCCGGACGGAAATGGATGGCCTTGGCTATAGCCAGAGAATGGAGCACGTGGTGCTCGTACAGATTATCGATGTCCTTGCGGCTGATGACATTGATCTTGCTGTTCCAGTCGCGGTATAATGCATCGAGTGCCTCGAACTGCTTTTTCTGCTCTTCCGTGAGGTTCGGGAAGTATTTCTCTATTATTTCTATCATATAATTATATGTATTCTTCTTTATTTCTACTGATTTTTCTGCAAAGGTAGTGTAAAAAATCGGAAAACACGCTATAAAAACATCAAAATCTGTCAGATTATGCTCGTATATTAAGTTTTTTGCGTAACTTTGCACCCGTTTTCAATATAATTTAAGCAAAAATAGATAAAAACAGACAAGAAAATATGATAAAAGCAGCACTCTTCGATCTGGATGGCGTGGTTTTCGATACAGAATCGCAGTACTCCATCTTCTGGGGAATGATAGGCAGGGAGTATCATCCGGAAATGCCCGATTTCGAATATCGCATCAAAGGACAGACTCTGGTTCAGATTTACGACAAGTATTTCACCGATGATGCCGTCTTCACTCACATCGAAGGTTTTACAGGCGCAAAGGAGGAACAGGCTAAGATTACAGCCCGACTTGATGAGTTTGAAAAGACCATGCAGTATGAATATATTGCGGGGTTTGAAGACTTCATCAGCGACTTGAAGAAGCATGGCGTAAAATGCGCTGTGGTAACGAGCAGCAACATTCAGAAGATGCTGAATGTCTATGAACGTCACCCGGAATTCAAGGCTTATTTCGACCGCGTGCTGACCAGCGAGGATTTCGCTGAGAGCAAGCCTCATCCAGACTGCTATCTGAAAGGTGCAGCCTATTTCGGTGTGGAACCGGAGGACTGTGTAGGACTGGAAGACAGCTTCAACGGACTGAAGGCGGTGAGAGCCTCAGGAGCCTTTACCCTAGGTCTCGCCACAACGAACAGCAGAGAAGCCATCCAGCCGCTATCCGACTATGTAATAGATGATTACAGAGGTTTCGGCTTTGCTGATTTGCAGCGCATCGTGGATGCTGCGAAATAGATTCAACGCAGAACAATAAATAAATCAAAATAAAAAAATGGGATATTTATCTACTGACAAGAAGAAAATTACCACCAAGACCTTCGCGGAAATGAAGAAGGCTGGCGAGAAAGTAACCATGCTGACAGCATACGACTTTACAACAGCCGGAATTATAGATGCTGCAGGAATTGACTCTATATTAATAGGTGATTCGGCCAGCAATGTGATGGCAGGAAATGCAGACACATTGCCGATTACCGTAGACCAGATGATTTATCACGCCCGCAGCGTGGCACGTGCCTGCCAGCATGCTTTCGTGGTTTGCGACATGCCTTTCGGCAGCTATCAGGTCAGCAAGGAAGAGGCGCTGCGCAATGCTTGCCGCATGATGAAGGAAACGGGTGTAGACGCTCTGAAACTGGAAGGCGGCGTAGAAATCTGCGACACGGTTAAGGCGCTGGTTAATGCAGGTATTCCAGTTCATGGTCATCTCGGACTTACCCCGCAGAGCGTGAACAAGTTTGGCGGTTATGGTATTCGTGCCAAGGAAGAGGCTGAAGCACAGAAACTTATCAGCGACGCCATTGCGCTGGATGAAGCAGGCTGCTTTGCCATCGTGCTGGAGAAGGTTCCTGCTAAGCTCGCTGCTGAAGTAAGCAAGAAGGTAAAGGCTGTAACGATTGGAATCGGTGCTGGTAACGGCTGCGACGGACAGGTGCTGGTTTATGCTGATGCACTCGGAATGACACAGGGCTTCAAGCCTAAGTTCCTGCGCCACTTTGCTCAGGTAGGCGAGGAAATGACCAAGGGTGTGAAGGCTTATATTGATGCGGTGAAAACCGTAGATTATCCTAGCGCTGAAGAGAGTTATTAACATTAACTCTCTTTTTAGCGAAGTGTAAGAGAGTATAAATACGATAGATTCATAAAAGAGTTTAGAATAATGGATACACAAAATACACCAGTACATATCAAACTGTGGCACAAGGACTTCTGGCGGTTATGCTTTGCCAACCTCTTGCTGATGTCGAGTGTGTACATGCTCATTATTGCCATTCCTTATTTCCTGATTCCGGCGAATTATCAGATGTGGCAGATAGGGTGTGTGCTTCTTGCATACGGCTTTGGACTCTTTCTGTTTGGCGGCTTCTGCTCTTATCTGGTGCAGCGCTACCGCAGGAATATGGTCTGTCAGCTTTCCATTTTAGGTGTGGTTGTTTGCCTTTCGGTTCTTTACTATCTGGATACGTTCTGGAACATCAGGTTTCCTTTTGAGATTCTCCTGGCGGTCCGTTTTCTGCAGGGAGCTTTCTTGGGGCTGGCTCAGATGACGCTTGCCAGTACGCTGGTTATTGATTCCTGCGAGTCGTTCCAGCGCACCGAGGCTAATTATATTACCTCCTGGTTTGCCCGCTTTTCGATAGCTGTAGGACCCTTGGTGGCATTTTTTGTTTACAACTATTTCGGCATGGGCTATGTTTTCCCTACGGCTTCGTTGCTGGCTTTGGGAGCCTTCGTGCTGGTTTCTCGCGCTAAGTTTCCTTTTAAGGCGCCTGCCGAAGGAATCAAGGTTTTCAGCCTCGACCGCTTCTGTCTGCCACAGGGAACTCCGCTGTTTGTCAATATTATCCTGATTACTTTTTCTGTGGGATTATACTTTTCTTTGCCTCATTCTTCTGGCATTTATCTGATGATTTTCGGAGGATTGGTCTTGGCGTTCCTGGCAGAAAAGTTTGTCTTTGCTGATGCAGATCTGAAGAGTCAGATAATCGTAGGTCTGATATTGTTGGCTTCTGCTGAACTGATTTCGTTCGGAAGTCAGGAGTTTGCTGTAGAAATCGTGGTTCCAACCTTGCTGGGTTTCAGCTTGGGAATCATCGGAAGCCGTTTCCTGCTCTTCTATATCAAGCTTGCCAAACATTGCCAGCGCGGCACGAGCGTGAACTCATTCTTCCTGGCTTGGGAATTAGGGTTGAGCTTGGGACTCGGTCTCGGATTCCTTTTCCATAATCTTCCGGCGAGAGTGCATTTTGACGTAGATCATCCTGTATATAATATGATTGAATCAGGGATGTTGCACTATGCGCTTCTTTTTACAATCGTATCGTTGCTGGTGTACAATTTCTTGGTTCATCCATGGTACATGAAGCATAAAAACAGATAAAATATTTGAAATCTCGTTTGTTTCATAAAAGCTATTCTTTAAAAGAACCTAAAAATAGCTTTTATGAAACATTTTTAATATTATTTAGATAGGTTTTTTCGCTTTTGTGGCTTAATTTGAGTACTTTTGCGTTTAGTTTTGGAAATATATTGTTTGAATTAAGAAATTAAACGTAAAAATATAGAATTATGGCAGAAGCTATTGATATCCGCGAATTGAATATCCGGATAGAACAACAAAGTCAGTTTGTTACCAACTTGGTAATGGGCATGAATAAGGTAATCGTAGGTCAGAAACACCTCGTAGATTGCCTTCTTATCGGTCTTCTCTCCGATGGTCATATCCTGCTTGAGGGTGTGCCTGGACTGGCGAAGACACTTGCAATCAAGACATTGTCACAGCTTATCAGCTCCGACTATAGCCGCATTCAGTTTACTCCTGATCTTTTGCCTGCCGATGTGGAGGGTACTCAGATTTATTCACAGAAAGATGAGGCATTCCATGTAAAGCGCGGTCCTGTCTTCGCCAATTTCGTCTTGGCAGATGAGATTAACCGTGCCCCAGCCAAGGTGCAGAGTGCGCTGCTCGAAGCCATGCAGGAACATCAGGTTACCATTGGTGATGAAACCTTCAAACTGCCTAGTCCGTTCCTGGTAATGGCTACACAGAACCCTATCGAGCAGGAAGGAACCTATCAGTTGCCTGAAGCACAGGTAGACCGTTTCCTGCTGAAGGTAATCATCGATTATCCTACACTGGAAGAGGAGAAGCTCATCATCCGTGAGAATATCCAGGGTGGACTTCCTGAGGTTACTCCTGTAACATCTGCCGAGGAGATTCTGAAGGCCCGCAAGATAGTAAACGAGGTTTATCTCGATGAGAAGATTGAGCAGTATATTGCCGATATCGTCTTTGCTTCACGTTATCCTGAGCGCTACGGACTGGGCGAGCTGAAAGACATGATTACCTTCGGCGGCAGTCCTCGTGCCAGCATCTCTCTTGCCAAGGCAGCTAGAGCCTATGCATTTATCAAGCATCGCGGCTATGTGATTCCTGAGGATGTAAGAGCAGTGGCCCATGACGTAATGCGCCATCGTATCGGCCTTTCTTACGAGGCTGAGGCAAGCAATGTGACAAGCGAGGAAATCGTAAGCCGCATCATTAATAAGGTGGAAGTGCCTTGATAGTTAACAGTTAATAGTTTATAGTTAATAGTTTAGGATTTTGGATACACAAGATATCTTAAAAAAGGTTCGGAAGATAGAAATCAAGACTCGCGGACTGAGTCAGAACATCTTCGCTGGTCAGTATCATTCTGCCTTCAAGGGTAGGGGAATGGCTTTTGCCGAGGTGCGCGAATATCAGTACGGCGATGATGTGAGAGACATCGACTGGAACGTGACCGCCCGCTTTCATAAACCTTATGTCAAGGTGTTTGAAGAGGAAAGGGAACTTACGGTGATGCTGCTCGTAGACGTCAGCGGGTCGCTCGATTTCGGTACGATGAAGCAGATGAAGCGCGATCTGGCTACTGAGATTGCTGCCACACTCGCCTTCAGTGCCATCCAGAACAATGACAAGATAGGTGTCATCTTCTTCTCTGACCGTATCGAAAAGTACATTCCGCCTAAGAAAGGAAGAAAGCATATTCTCTATATCATCAGAGAAATGCTCAACTTCCAGCCGCAAAGCCAGCGTACCGACATCGGTTGCGCCCTGGAATATTTCACCCGCGTGATGAAACGCCACTGCACGGCTTTCGTAATCAGCGACTTCTACGATCATAAGGATTTCCAGCATCAGCTGCAGATTGCCAACCAGAAACATGATGTAGTAGCCATCCAGGTTTACGACCCGCGTGCCAAGGTGCTGCCTGACGTAGGACTGCTCAAGGTGATGGACGCAGAAACCGGACACGAAATGTATATTGATACAAGTTCGAAGAAACTGCGAATGGCCCATACCCAGCAATGGCTGATGCAGCAGGAGAATCTGAAAACCGACTTTGCCAAAAGCAAGGTCGACTGGACTTCGATTGCCACTAACGAGGACTTCTCGAAGGCGCTCCTGATGCTTTTCAAGCAGAGGGGCTGATGATGCTCAGTTATCTGAAACACATTGCTCTATGGCTTGAAAAACGAAAGTTCAAAGCTCAAAGTAAAGAAACTATGTTTAAAGTAAAGAATATCATATTGTCGCTCGCTCTTCTGGGGTGCTCAGGCTTGGCTCAAGCCCAGCAGGTAGAGCAACGCATCGACTCGCTGCAGATACTGATAGGACAGCAGACTGTGCTGCATCTGAAGGCTTCGGTCAAGCAGGGCGATAAGGTGGAATTGCCATCTTTCAAGCCGCAGCAGCAAATTACGCCGGGAGTGGAAGTGGTAGAGCAGAGTAAAGGCGATACTTCGCACATAGGCGACGACCGCATGGTGGTGAGTCGCGACTATACGCTGACTTCGTTTGATGAAAAGGTGTATGCGATTCCTGCGCTCAATGTGAAGGTAAACGGCAAGAACTTTCATGGCAACCAGCTTGCGCTGAAGGTGCTCACCGTGCCTGTAGATACGGTTCATCCCAACCAGTTCTATCCGCCTAAGGATGTTCAGGACAATCCTTTCTCCTGGAGCGAATGGAGTGCGATTTTTTGGTTGAGCCTATTGCTATTAATCCTCTGTGGCGCATGGCTTTATCTGCGCAACAGACTGAAGAATAACAAGCCAATCATCACCCATATCCGCATCGTAAAACGAGTTCCGGCTCATGAAAAGGCGCTGAATCAAATCAACGTAATCAAGCAGCAGCACGTAGAGAATCAGGAAACACAGAAGGCTTACTACACCCAGCTTACCAATACGCTGAGAGAATATATCGTGAGCCGTTTCGGATTCAATGCCATGGAGATGACCAGTGCCGAAATCATCGAACGTTTGCGCGAAGCAGGCGACCAGAAGATGATTGATGAACTGAAGGAACTCTTCCTGACAGCCGATCTCGTGAAGTTTGCCAAATATGAAACCCTGGTGAATGAGAACGATGCAAACCTGGTGAATGCCATCAACTTCATCGACCAGACCAAGACAGATGAGAAACCTACAGAAGAAAAGGTGGTTCCACAACTGACCAATGAAGAGCAGAAGACGCAATCTCAGCGCCGCCTCATCAAGTCGCTCCTATGGATAGGAGTCATCGTAGGTCTGGCTCTGTTGGGTTACATTATTTATCAGGCAGCCATGCTGCTGATGTAAAGCAGGGTGTACTTATGAAACGTTTCGCCGGGCAAAGCGGTTTCTCCGAAAACTCTTAGCCTGGCTATAAATAGAAAAATATAGAAATGGAATTTGCAAGTAAAGGCTATTTTCTGTTGCTCCTGTTGCTGATACCTTATATATTATGGTATTTCCTATACAGGAAGAAGAATGCGCCAACCATGCGCATGAGCGACACGAAAAAGTATCAATATGCTCCGAAGAGCCTGCGTGTGCGTCTCATCCATCTGCCAATGGTGCTGAGATGCATCTGTTTCGTGCTCATCGTCTGTGCGATGGCTCGTCCGCAGACGCATACAGCTTGGGACAACAAGACGGTGGAAGGCATTGACATTATGTTGGCAATGGACGTTTCCACCTCTATGCTTGCCGAAGATTTGAGACCTAACCGTATGGAAGCGGCTAAGGATGTGGCTACAGAATTCATCTCGGGAAGACCGAACGACAACATCGGTCTGACTATCTTTGCCGGTGAAGCCTTCACCCAGTGCCCGATGACAACCGATCATGCCAGTCTGTTGCGCCTCTTGCAGGCAACCCGTACGGATATTGCCGCCCGGGGACTGATTGACGATGGAACTGCAGTGGGAATGGGACTCGCCAATGCCGTGAGCCGCCTGAAGGATTCTAAGTCAAAATCGAAGGTTGTGATTCTTCTTACCGACGGCAGCAACAACATGGGTGAAATCTCGCCAATGACCGCAGCAGAGATTGCCAAGAGCTATGGAATCCGTGTTTACACCATCGGTGTAGGAACCAACAAGGTGGCTCCTTATCCAATGCCTGTGGCAGGAGGAGTACAGTACGTCAATATTCCGGTAGAGATAGATACGAAGACGCTGAGTGATATTGCTCAGACAACCGATGGTAATTTCTATCGCGCTACGAACAATAATGAGCTGAAGAAGATTTACAGGGACATTGATAAACTGGAGAAAACCAAGTTTAATGTCAAGCATTTCGCTAAGCGATATGAAGCTTATCAGCCATTCGTCTTGGCAGCTCTCCTGGTATTGCTGGTAGAAATCCTGCTCCGCATCACCTGGTTCAGAAGAATTCCATAATCCGGATATTGAGCCATTACTGATTATCGGAGATATTCCGCTATCTTTCGGAGATATTCTGCTATCTTTCGGAGATATTTTACCAGTTATCGGAGATATTTTACTGATTATCGGATAATCGAATAGAAGATATAATTAGAATAGAAAATGTTAAGATTTGAAGATCCTATATTTCTCTGGCTGTTGTGGATAATACCAGTACTGATTCTGATCAGACTGATAGGATGGAGAAGAAGAAAGGCTAAACTGAAGAAGCTCGGCGATCCGGAACTTCTGAAACAGCTCATGCCCAACATCTCCAAATATCGCCCTACAGTTAAGTTTGTGCTGATGCTCGCAGCCTTGGCGCTTCTTATCGTGATGGTAGCTCGTCCGCAGATGGGCAGCAAGATTTCTCACGATAAGCGACATGGTATTGAAACCATCATCTGCCTCGATATTTCAAATTCCATGCTCTGTCAGGACGTGGCTCCATCCCGTTTGGACAAGAGTAAGATGCTTATCGAAAATCTGGTCGACAACTTTAACAACGACAAGATTGGACTCATCGTCTTTGCCGGCGATGCTTTCGTGCAGTTGCCAATCACCACCGATTATGTTTCGGCAAAGATGTTTCTTCAGAACATTACCCCAGGTCTTATCCAGACCCAGGGAACCAATATCGGCGAAGCCATCGATTTAGCTTCCAAGAGTTTCACCCAGCAGGAGAATGTGGGCAGAGCCATCATCGTAATTACTGATGGCGAAAACCATGAGCCTGGCGCACAGGAGGCAGCGGCTGCTTCCAACAAGAAAGGAATCAATGTCTTCATCCTGGGCATAGGTAACACAAAGGGAGCACCAATCCCTATGGGCGACGGCTCTTATCTGAAGGACAATGCGGGCAACACCGTAATGACCGCCCTGAATGAGCAGATGTGCAAGGAGCTTGCCCAGGCAGGCAAGGGTCAGTACATTCATGTAGATAATACCAGCGATGCGGAAAGAGCATTGAATGATGATATTGCCAAATTGCAGAAAGGCGATGTAACGAGTGTAGTTTACAGCGCTTATGATGAACAGTTCCAGGCTGTAGGTATTCTTGTCATCCTGTTGCTTATCATCGAAGTTTGTCTGCTGGAGGTAAAGAATCCTCTGCTCAGAAACATCAAGTTTTTTAAGAAAGACATCAAGAAGCCTTTCTGATAAACGTTTATACATTATTATATAATAAGAATGAGATATTTAAGATATATATTGGTTTTTGCCCTGATGGTGCTGGGCTTGGCGAAGGTGGGAGCACAGAACGACCGCAACTTCATCCGCCAGGGAAACCGCGCCTATCATAAACAGAAGTGGGCTGCAGCCGAAACGCAATATCGCAAGGCTATCTCCAAGAACCAGAAGAATGCGCAGGCTGTCTATAATCTGGGTTGCGCCCTGATGATGCAGCAGAAGGATTCGATGGCGATGATACAGTTTGAGAATGCTTCGAAACTGGAAACGAACAAGATGCGACGCGCCAGAAGTTACCACAACATGGGTGTGGTCATGCAGCAGCATCAGCAATATGCGCAGGCCATAGGATGCTATGAGAACGCCCTGCGTTGCAATCCGCAGGACAATGCAACCCGATATAATCTTGCCCTCTGCAAGAAACTGCTCAAAAACCAGAAGCAGAACAAGCAGAACGATAAGAACATGAACAACAAGAATAAAAACAAGGACAAGAACAAAGACAAGCAGAATAAGGATCAGAACAAAGATCAGAATAAAGACAAGAACGATAAAAATAAGAACAACCAGAATAAGAACAATCAGCAGAATCAGAACCATCAGGACAAGATGAGCAAAGATAATGCTGAACAACTCTTGAATGCCGCCATCCAGCAGGAGAAGGATACGAAGCGCAAGATGCAGAAAGCGATGAGTCAGCCTCGCCGTAAGCAATATGAGAAAAACTGGTAAAAAGTAAATAATACAACGAGCATAATATATTTAGAACATGAAACATATAGGTTGGTATATTATTATATGGGCAATGCTTCTGGGCTTCAGTTTGCAGCTGAAAGCCCAGCATATCAGTGTGTCGGCACCAACACACGTGGCGGCGGGAGAAAACTTCCGTGTGGCCTATACCATCAATACACGTGATGTAGAGGAATTCCGCATGGGCGGAGTAGGAGAAGGACTTGAGGTAATCGCAGGTCCTTACACCTCATCGCAGTCCAGTTATCAGATGATCAATGGCCATACTTCCTCTTCATCGTCGGTAACCATTACCTATACGCTCTACGCAGCTAAGAACGGAACCTTTGGCATTGGTGCCTCTCATGCCATCGTAAATGGTAAGAAACTCTCTTCCCATCCGGTTAAGATTACGGTTTCTGGCCATGCTGCACGCAACAACGGCGCTCCTTCCATGCACGGACAGAATGATTATGATGAACCACGCATGCGAACTGCCGGATCAAGAATATCAGGCAGAGACCTCTTCATCAAGGTTACAGCCAACAAGCGACGTGTTCACGAACAGGAACCGGTGCTCCTTACTTATAAGGTTTACACGCAGGTAGACCTTACCCAGTTGGAAGGCAAGATGCCTGACCTGAAGGGATTTCACAACCAGGAAGTTCCGCTGCCTCAGCAGAAGAGTTTCCATACTGAAACCGTAAACGGCCGACCTTACCGATGCGTTACATGGAGCCAGTATGTCATGTATCCGCAGATGACGGGAAGCCTCACCATTCCAGCCATTACCTTCAAGGGAATCGTAGTTCAGCAGAACAGAAACGTTGACCCGATGGAAGCTTTCTTCAATGGCGGTTCTGGCTATGTTGAAGTAAAGAAAGATATTATAGCTCCTAGTGTGAAAATTCAGGTTGATCCATTGCCTCAGCGCCCTGCCAACTTCTCGGGCGGTGTAGGTAAATTCAACATTACAGCTTCCATCGACAAGAAGGAAGTAAAGGCTGGCGAACCAATCACCATTCGTGTAGTAGTAGGAGGAATAGGAAACCTGAAGTTGCTCAAGCAGCCTGTCATAACCTTCCCTAAGGATTTTGACAAGTACGATGCGAAGGTGACAGACAAGACCCGCCTTACAGCCAATGGAGTAGAAGGCAATATGATTTATGACTTCCTGGCTGTGCCTCGTAATCAGGGAAATTATACCATTCCTGCGGTAGAATTCACCTATTATGATACTTCGGCTAACAAGTACAAGACAATCAAAACCCAGCCGTTTACGCTGAATGTAGAGAAGGGCGATGGAACTTCAGACAATGAAACATCAGATTTCAGCAACAAAGACAAAGACATTCACGCGCTGAAACTGGGCAAGTCTAAGCTCCATGATATTGACGATATGTTCTACGGAAGCTTCGGCTACTGGACCAGTCTGCTGGTTCCATTGGCAGCCTTCTTTGCCCTGCTCATAGTCTTCCGCCGTCGTGCTCTTGAGAATACCGACCTTGTAAAGGTCCGTTCCAACAAGGCAAACAAGATAGCAACCAAGCGCCTGAAGAAGGCTCATCTGCTGATGCTCGGTGGCAAGCAGGAAGAATTCTATGATGAAGTGCTCCGTGCTTTGTGGGGCTATGTAAGCTACAAGCTCAACATGCCTGCCGAAAAGCTCTCACGTGAAAACATTCAGGCTATGCTCGAAAAACATTGTGTAGAGGAGAGAACTATCGAGAAGTTTACAACTGCGCTCGATGAATGTGAGTTTGAACGCTATGCGCCGGGCGACCCTGCCGGCAATATGAACCGTACATTCGACTCAGCAATGACTGCTATTATGGATATAGAAAATGCTATCAATGCAACGCGTAAGCAGCGCAAGAAGAGTGCAACCGGATATTCGTTCGTCATGATGATCATGGTGATGTTGGGCTGCTCGGTTTCTGCAGGCGCTGTAACCAAGAACAATGCTGATACGGAATATCAGAAAGGTAACTATCAGCAGGCCATACGCGACTATGAGGAAATATTGAACAACTATGGTGTTTCTGCCGAAGTTTACTATAACTTGGGCAATGCTTATTACCGTACAGACAATATTACCAAGGCTGTGCTCAATTATGAGCGTGCCCATCTGCTCTCGCCAGGCGATGAAGACATCAGTTTCAACCTGCAGTTTGCACGTAGCAAGACCATCGATAAGATTACGCCGGAAAGCGAGATGTTCTTCGTAACCTGGTGGAAGGCGCTGGTTAACTTTACGAGTGTTGACTGTTGGGCAAAGACAGGCATCATAGCCATCATCATGGCGCTGGTTCTGGTCTTGGTTTATCTCTTCGGTTCGCATATCGTGTTGCGCAAGATTGGTTTCTTCGGTGGAATCTTCTTCGTGGCAGTCTTCCTGCTGAGCAATCTCTTTGCTTACCAGCAGCGGCAGATGCTTATCAACCGTACGGGAGCCATCATCATCGCTCCTTCTGTCAATGTGAAGAAGACTCCAGCCAAGACGAGCGCTGACCTCTTCCTGCTGCATGAAGGAACCCGCGTTGATATTACCGATAAGGCGATGAAAGGCTGGCGTGGAATCAAGGTTGGAGACGGCAGAGAAGGCTGGATTGAAACCAAGGCAATTGAGGAAATCTGATTAAGATAAAATCTGATTAAAATAAAGAGAATGGATTTTAGTAGGATACAAGATTTTGACATGCAGCTGTTGCATGTGTTTAACGGCAGCGAGAATGTCTGGCTCGATCAGATGGCGATGGCGCTTACGTCGGGCTGGACATGGATTCCGCTTTATATCGTCCTCTTCGTTGTTGTGATAAGAAACAACGAGATGATGGGGCAGATTGCGCTCGTGGTTGGAGGAGCGGTGCTCTGCATCTTTCTGGCTGATGGACTGGTGGATGGAATCATCAAACCGCTGGCTGAAAGATACAGACCTTCCAGTGACCCGATGTTCAAGTATACGGTTCAGGTGGTTGACAATATGCGCCTCAAGAGTTTCAGCTTCTGTTCGGCTCATGCGGCTAATACGCTTTCGTTAGCCATCTTCTTCTCGTTGCTCATCCGCAGCAAACTGGTTACGTGGACCCTGTTATTATGGTCGCTCGTAAACTGTTGGACCCGTCTTTACCTGGGTGTTCATTATCCGGTCGACATTCTTTGCGGTCTGGCTATCGGAGCTGTGGTGGGAGTTGTCGTTTATCTTATCTACATCAGGATGTATTACCGCATCTCCCCAAAGATTAAGTATATTTCCAACCAGTATACGAGTACGGGTTACGACTATGATGATGTAGATAAAATCATGACCGTAGTGATATTTACCCTTATCATGGTTGTGTTTTATGCCACCTGTCAGATGGCACATCTTTAGTACAGAAATAAAAGTTCAAAATAGAAAGTTCAAAAAGTAAAATAAATAATGGATACAAAACACATTAAGATTAGTGATTATAACTATGATTTACCGGATGAGCGCATCGCAAAATTTCCTATTGCCCAGCGCGACCACAGCAAACTGCTGGTCTATAAGCACGGCGAGGTAAGCGATGATGTTTTCCATCATCTTCCCACATATCTCCCTCAAGGAGCCTTGATGATATTCAACAATACCAAGGTGATACAAGCGCGTCTGCACTTCCGTAAGGAAACAGGTGCGCTTATTGAGGTTTTCTTGATGGAGCCTGCAGAACCTACTGATTATGAACTCATGTTCCAGACCACCGGACATTGTTCCTGGCTCTGCATGATCGGTAATCTGAAGAAATGGAAAGAGGGAAGCCTGATGCGTGATTTCGAAATCAAGGGCAATAAACTTACGCTCAGCGCCACTATGCGACGCGGAGATGCGCTAGGCTCTGAAGCGCAGGAAATGGTTGCCAAAGGCGGAGGAACCAACTATTGGGTTGATTTTGATTGGGACAACGACAAGGTTTCTTTCGCGGAGATTCTCGAAGCAGTAGGCGAGTTGCCTATTCCTCCATATCTCAACCGCAAGACAGAGGAGAGCGACAAGACCACCTATCAGACGGTTTATTCTAAAATCAAGGGAAGTGTGGCTGCTCCAACTGCCGGACTTCACTTTACCGATGCGGTTCTCAAGGATCTTGATGCGCATGGAATCGACCGCGAAGAAGTAACCCTGCATGTAGGAGCCGGTACATTCAAACCGGTGAAGAGTCTTGAAATCGAAGGCCATCAGATGCATACGGAATACATTGTTGTTCATCGCCGCAGTCTGGAAAAACTCATCAAGCACGAGTGTCGGGTCATTGCCGTAGGAACCACCAGCGTCCGTACCATCGAGAGCCTCTATTACATGGGCGTTCATCTGCTGAAGCATTCTGAGGCAAATGAAGAAGATCTGCACGTAAAACAGTGGGATCCTTACGAGCTTTCTGAAGATGGCAATCTGGTAGATGGAATCACTCCGATGCAGGCTATCCAGGCAATCATTGATTATTTGGACCGCAACGGCTTGGAGGCTCTCCATTCCAGCACGCAGATTATCATTGCTCCTGGCTATCAGTATAAGATTGTGAAGATGCTGGTCACCAATTTCCATCAGCCTCAGAGCACACTCCTGCTCCTGGTGAGTGCTTTCCTCAAGGGCGACTGGAAGAAGGTTTACGATTATGCTCTTTCGCATGATTTCCGTTTCCTGAGTTATGGTGATTCATCCCTGCTCATTCCGTAAAAGGAGTTAGGAAAACTATAAATTATTAATTGTAAATTATAAATTAAAATAGATGATTTCAGTAGAAGGACTGAAAGTAGAGTTTGGCGTCAAGCCTCTCTTTCATGATGTAAGTTTCGTCATCAACGACCGCGACCGCATTGCCCTGGTGGGTAAGAATGGCGCCGGAAAATCTACGATGCTCAAGATTCTCTGCGGTTTGCAGAAACCTACTGACGGCGTTGTGGCTATTCCTAACGAAACCACTATCGGCTATCTGCCACAGGTGATGAAACTGCAGGACGATACGACCGTGAAGGAGGAAACCCGCAAGGCTTTCGCCCATAATACCGAGATGAAGGCGCGTCTGGACAAGATGCAGCAGGAAATGGCCGACCGCACCGACTATGAGAGCGAAAGCTATGCTCAGCTCGTAGAGAAGTTTACCCAGGAACATGAACGCTACATGATGATGGGTGGCGAAAACTATGAGGCTGAGATAGAGCGTACCTTGAGCGGTCTTGGCTTTACGCGCGATGATTTCGAGCGCCCAACCAAGGAGTTTTCCGGCGGTTGGCGAATGCGTATCGAACTTGCCAAGATTCTGTTGCAGAAACCTGATGTCCTGCTCCTCGATGAGCCTACCAATCACCTTGATATTGAAAGTATCCAGTGGTTGGAGCAGTTCCTGGCGCAGAGTGCTAAGGCTGTGGTTCTGGTGAGTCACGACCGTGCATTCATCAACAATGTAACTAACCGTACCCTCGAAATTACTTGCGGAAGGGTAGAAGACTATAAGGTGAAATACGATGAGTATGTTGTATTGCGTGCCGAACGCCGCGAGCAGCAGCTCCGTGCTTACGAAAACCAGCAGAAGGAGATTGCCGACATCAAGGATTTCATCGAGCGGTTCCGCTACAAGCCTACCAAGGCGGTTCAGGTGCAGAGCAGAATCAAGCAGCTCGAGAAAATCGTGCCTATCGAGGTGGATGAGGTTGACAACAAGCAGATGCACCTCAAATTCCCTCCTTGTCTCAGAAGTGGCGATTATCCTATTATCTGTGATGAGGTGCGCAAAGATTACGGCGCACACACCGTCTTCGACCATGTTACCTTTACCATCAAGCGTGGCGAGAAGGTGGCTTTCGTGGGTAAGAACGGAGAGGGTAAGTCTACCCTGGTAAAATGTATCATGGGTGAGATTCCTTTCACCGGAACTCTCAAGATTGGGCATAATGTGCAGATTGGATATTTCGCCCAGAATCAGGCGCAGCTCCTGGATGAGAATCTTACCATCTTCCAGACTATCGACAATGTGGCAACAGGCGAAATGCGTCTGAAGGTGAATGATCTCCTGGGCGCCTTCATGTTTGGCGGCGAGACTTCAGAGAAGTTTGTCAAGGTGCTGAGTGGTGGAGAACGCAGCCGACTGGCGATGATCAAGCTCCTGCTCGAACCGGTGAATCTCCTCATTCTTGATGAGCCTACCAACCATCTCGACATGCAGTCGAAGGATGTGCTGAAAGAAGCCATCAAGGCTTTCGATGGAACAGCTATCATCGTGAGCCACGACCGTGATTTCCTCGATGGTCTGGTAGATAAGGTCTATGAGTTTGGCGGCGGCAAGGTTCGTGAGCATCTCGGTGGTATTTACGATTATCTCCGTGCCCATAATGCCGAGAACATCAATCAGGCTCTTGCCAACCAGAGCATGGCTTCTGCCGGTTCGCCTTCTGCCAATACTTCCGGCTCTTCTGTCGCATCAGGTTCTACAGCCGACAGTCTTGCCTCTGCCACATCCGGCAAGCAGAGCTACGCTGAACATAAGGAACAGCAGAAGAAGATCCGCAAGGCTGAGAAAGCCGTGAAGGAATGTGAGGCGAAGATTGAGAAACTGGAAGCGAGAAAGAAGGAGATTGATGAACTCCTGATGAAACCGGAAAATGCAACCAACATGGAACTCGTTACTGAATACACCGAACTCATGAAGGGTCTCGATGAGGAGAACGAGCGCTGGATGCTCCTTTCGGAAGAATTGGAAGAAGTTTCGAAATAACAGTAACATTAATATAAAATAAAGAGAAGAAAATGAAAATGAAGATGATCTTACCGATGATGCTGATCGCAGCTCTGCCGTTAGGCGCTGATGCTCAGAACAAATCGGGTCTTGTCATGAGCAATCTCGACAAGACAGTGAAGCCAGCAGACAGTTTCTATCAGTTTGCTACAGGTGGATGGCAGAAGAACAATCCTCTTCCTGCCGCTTACAGCCGTTATGGCAGTTTTGACCAGCTGGCTGAGAACAACAACAAGCGCATCAACACCATTCTTTCTGAACTCCAGAAGAAGACTTACAAGACTGGAACCATTGAGCAGAAATTGTCTGATTTCTACAAACTCTCTATGGATGTTGACAGCCGCAACAAGGCTGGAATCGCTCCAGTAAAGCCTCTTATGGATGAGATTGAAGCTGCCAAGACCAAGGACGAGCTTCAGAAGCTTCAGGTTAAGTATGCATGGATGGGTCTCGGTTTGAGCTATGGCGCAGGTTTCGCTGCCGATGAGAAGAACGTAACCATGAACATCTACAACCTGATGCAGGGCGGTCTTACTCTCGGTGCCAAGGATTATTACCTCAACAACGATGCTGCAACCGTAGCTATCCGTGAGGCTTATAAGACTTACCTCAACAAGATGTTCCAGCTCTATGGTTTCTCTGCCGATGAAGCTGCCAAGAAGGCTTCTGCCGTATTCCTTCACGAAACAACGCTCGCTACTTTCTCAAAGAGCCGTACCGAACTTCGTGATCCTCAGGCAAACTACAACAAGATGACCTTGGCAGAATTCAAGGAGAATTATCCTAACATTCCTCTTGAGGCACTTGCCAACGCCGAGGGAATCAAGAGCGAATATCTCAAGGAGATGATTGTAGGTCAGCCTGCTTTCTTCGCCGGTTATGACAAGGTGGCAGCTGCAGAATGTGCAAGCACATTGAAGGCTTTGATGGAGTGGGACATCATCAGTAGTTCTGCTTCTTATCTCAGCGATGAGATTCGCGAAGCCCGTTTCGAATTCTTTGGCAAGACTATGAGTGGCCGTAAGGAGGATTATCCTCTTTGGAAGCGCGCTACAGCTCAGGTTGAGGCTCAGTTGGGCGAGGCACTCGGTCGCATCTACTGCAAGCGCTATTTCCCAGAAAGCTCTAAGAAGATGATGGAGACACTCGTGAAGAATCTTCAGATCAGCCTCGGTCAGCGTATCGATGCTCAGACCTGGATGAGCGATGCTACAAAGAAAGCTGCTCACAACAAGCTCGACAAGTTCTATGTAAAGATTGGTTATCCTAACAAGTGGACAGATTTCAGCAAGCTCAGCATCGACCCATCTAAGAGCTATTATGAGAACGTGTTGGCTTGCCGCAAGTTTGCCAACGATAAGGAGATTGCAGAGAAGGCAGGAAAGCCGGTTGATAAGGATGAGTGGTTCATGACTCCTCAGACCGTGAATGCTTACTACAATCCTACTACCAATGAGATCTGCTTCCCAGCCGGTATTCTCCAGTATCCGTTCTTTGACGCTAAGGCTGATGCAGCGTTCAACTATGGTGCTATCGGCGTAGTAATCGGTCATGAGATGACTCACGGATTCGATGATCAGGGTCGTCAGTATGATGCTAGCGGTAATCTGAAGGATTGGTGGACTGCAGCTGATGCAGAAGGTTTCAACAAGCGTGCTGATATGTATGCTGATTTCTTCAGCAACATCAAGGTGTTGCCTGATTTGAATGCCAACGGCCGTTTCACCCTCGGCGAGAACCTTGCCGACCACGGTGGTTTGATGGTTTCATACAATGCCTTCAAGAATGCTACAGCCAAGAAGCCATTGAAGAACAAGGATGGTTTCACTCCTGACCAGCGTTTCTTCCTCGCCTATGCAGGTGTTTGGGGACAGAACATTACTGATAAGGAAATCCGCAACCGCGTAAAGGATGATCCTCATTCTCTCGGCAAGTGGCGTGTTGATGGTGCGCTTCCTCACATCGATGCATGGTATGAGGCATTTGGTGTAAAGCAGGGCGATAAGCTGTTCATTCCTAAGAACCAGCGCCTGGAGCTTTGGTAATTCCGGAAGGAAGTTTTTCCGAATAGAATTTTTCGGGAATGGTTTTCCGAATAGATAGAAAAGATAAAGTCCTGATGTTTCGTATGTTTGAAACATCAGGACTTTTTGTTTTATGCTTGAAATATTTTTTGATAAGGAAACAATAGAATAGGGGTTATTGTTTCTTCTCCAGTTCCTGAAGATTTTCCATCTTCTTCGATTCCAGGAATTCGTAAATGCCGCAGAGATGTTCGCGGACGCGACCATGACCGAACTCATAAACTTTGCTGACAAGACCATCGAGGAAATCACGGTCGTGACTAACCACGATGAGCGTTCCGTCGAAATCGAGCAAGGCCTGTTTCAGCACATCCTTGGTCTTCAGGTCGAGGTGGTTGGTAGGCTCATCGAGAATCAGTAGATTCACCGGCTCCAGCAGCAGTTTGAGAATGGCAAGGCGGGTGCGCTCACCTCCCGACAATACTTTCACCTTCTTGGTAGAATCCTCTCCGCCAAACATGAATGCTCCAAGCAAATCGCGTATCTTGTTGCGGATTTCACCTTTGGCAACATCATCAATGGTCTGGAATACGGTAAGCTCGCCATCAAGCAGAGAAGCCTGGTTCTGGGCGAAATAACCTATCTGCACATTATGTCCCAATTCCAACTTTCCTTCGTTCTGAAGCTGCCCCATGATACATTTCACAAGCGTTGACTTACCCTCTCCGTTTCTACCCACGAAAGCAATCTTGTCACCTCTTTCTACGGTAAGATTCACGCCGCTGAAAATCTTCTTGCCATCAAACGACATCGCCACATCGCTCATCTGAACCGGATAAGCACCGCTTCGTGGGCTCGGCGGAAACTTGAGTCGAAGGCGACTTGTATCTTCTTCATCTACTTCGATAAGTTCCAGTTTCTCCAGCATCTTCACGCGGCTCTGCACCTGGAAGGTTTTAGAATAAGTGCCTTTGAAGCGTTCTATAAAGTCCTTGGTTTCAGCAATCATCTTCTGCTGTTCTTCATATTTCTTCATCTGCTGTTCGCGGCGTTCCTTGCGCAGTTCCAGATATTGGCTGTAAGTGGCTTTGTAGTCGTAGATGCGGCCCATGGTTACTTCGATGGTTCTTGTTGTAATGTCGTCAACGAATTTTCGGTCGTGGCTGATGACAACTACCGCTTTCGAACTGTTGATGATGAAGTCTTCGAGCCAGCCGATGGATTCAATGTCGAGATGATTGGTTGGCTCATCGAGCAGCAGTACGTCTGGCGATTTCAAGAGCAGTTTTGCCAGCTCAATCCTCATTCTCCATCCTCCCGAAAACTCGCTTGTAGGGCGGTTGAAATCAGAGCGCTCGAAACCGAGACCGAGCAGCGTCTTCTCTACATCTTCCTCGAAATGAGTCATGTCGATGGCGTAGAATTTCTCTGAGAGAGAGGATACTTTCTCAATGAGCTGCATGTAATCATCGCTGTCGTAATCGGTACGGGTGGTGAGCTCGTTGTTGATGCGGTCAATCTCAGCCTGCATTTCGTGCAGATGGGCAAACGCCTGACAGGTTTCCTCGAATACGGTTTTGCCGTCTTCGGTCATCAGATGCTGAGGCAGATAGGCGATGACGCAATCCTTGGGAGCGGAAACTGTGCCACGAGTAGCATTTCTCACACCGGCGATGATCTTAAGCAATGTACTCTTTCCTGCGCCATTCTTTCCCATCAGGGCTATACGGTCCTTCTCGTTGATCTGGAAGGAAATGTCTTTGAATAGGGTGGTGCCGCCAAATTCTACGGTCAATCCATCAACTGTAATCATATTATTTTCTTCTTGTTCAAATTTTTGTTTCTTTAAGCAACTCCCCAGAATGCCCCGTTTCTGCCGTTTTCGGGGTCTTCATTGATGACCAGCGCCTGCCATCATTTATGACCCGTGCTGGTCTTAATAGAAGACCTGAACAAGGTGCAAAAGGCTGTTCTTTCGATTGCCGGTGCAAAGATACAACATTTTTGGGCAGAATGCAAGCTTTTACCCTGACTTTCTTTCAGAGAAGTAGTGTAAGTGATTGATTGATACTGATTTCTATTGGTTTTCTAGCTGAACTTTATTGCAAAACAATCAACAATGGGAAAGTAAGGATGAAAAAGTAAGCGTGTCATTAAGGGTCAGTGTCATTAAGGGTCATTTAGAAAAATGAAAGTGTCATTTTGAGCTATAGTATATATAAATATTTATTTAT
>OOCC01000183.1_pt1 | contig 23228 bp, 19 predicted proteins | sample 1670971 | NCBI WGS metagenome assembly OOCC01 (sample SAMN06348109, study PRJEB24527) | human gut metagenome | biome: human gut; feature: ankylosing spondylitis patient; material: feces | host: Homo sapiens | place: China | collected 2015-10
GTTCCCTCAAAAACGATTCTACGACCGAAGCGAGTAGAACCGTTTTTCCCGTACCCGTTGGCATTTGTGCCATCACGGACTGATGAAGGCGCAACGCCTTCTCAATCCGTTCCTTCATATCCTCTTGGTAATCAAAAAGCTTGATTACATTCATATTTTCAAATTATAATTAAATATTGTTATTTTTTCGCCTTGCCGGTTGACTACTCCATATAATTTTACTATCTTTGTCAACCAGAAGAAAGAATGATTAATTATGGAACTAAAAGATATATTTTCTAAGCGACTGCGCAACGCACGTCTGATGCGAGGCTTGTCCATGCAACAACTCTGTGTGATGATGAATGATATTGTCACCAAACAATCCGTGTCCAAATACGAACGAGGCGAGAGTATGCCAGACAGTACCATTCTCATCGCATTATGCAAAGCCCTGAACATTTCCCCCGACTATCTGTTTCGTGAAAATCGTTCAGCTCTCAATAATGTTCATTACCGCAAACTAACTCGCCTGAGTGCTAAGGAAGAGAAATCCATCAATCTCATGGTAGAAGATACCATTGAACGCATCAATGAAATAGAAGATATTTGTGGCATCGAAAGACATTTTGATGCTTCCACCTTTACTTGCCAAGTAAAGTCTTTAAATGATGTTTTCAGCGCAGCAACCAAACTCCGCACCGATTGGAATATTGGCAATGCCGCTATTACAAACGTCATCAACATCTTAGAGACCAATGGTATCATTGTGGTAGAAGTAGAAGCTTCTGACGCTTTTTCTGGTCTCAATGGCACATTGGGAAATGGGACTCCTGTCATTGTCATTAACAAACAGATGAGCACCGAGCGTAAGCGTTTCACTGCGCTTCATGAATTAGGTCATGCATTGCTTCATTTTCCAGAAGACATGGATGAAAAGATGGAAGAACAATACTGCAATATTTTTGCCAATGAAGTTTTGATGCCAAGACAAACTTTCTTTCAGTCTATTGGTGAGAAACGCCACGACATAGCTTTAGTTGAGTTGAAAAACCTTCAATCAGAATTTGGAATATCCGTTGATGCCTTGATGTATAAGGCGAGATATCTTGATGTCATATCAGAAAATCGCTATACAACCTATTGGAAGAAGAAAAATTTCGATTCCAATTTCAAATCACAGGTAGAGAAAAGCATCATTGATGACGAGCACAGCACCAGATTCGAGAACCTTATCTATCGTGCCCTGTCAAGTGGCTTGATTACAGAATCCAAGGCTGCCGTCTTACTCAACAAGACGACAGAGGAAGTATTACATAATTTCGTTCTTGCCTAATGGAAATAGTAATCAGCGATACCAAGACGAACTTCTTCACCATGATATTCTATCGAAAGAAGAATATATAACCAAGCTTAAAGCCTTGCTGGAGTCCAACCATCGCCTTCCGACAAAGGAAATTATGAAACGAATCGAGGATTCTCTTTGATAATGTGCCATGATAACAACTCCAGCTAGTAAACTCATTAGCATAGCCCATTGATTGGGCTATGCCTATAAACATATTTTTGAATACCAAAAATTCACAATAAATCTGTAACTTATCATCAAATTCCCTGGATATAAGTTGTAAACTACCAACTATAAACTGTTAACTATAAACTCTCTTCTCCCCCAGGCGGTCCCATCCCGCATAACATGGCGAAGACCTTTGATGATCCGCCAACCTTAGAGCGAAGCGGTTCCGAGCACCGGAGAAATGCCTGGCAACCTCTAACACTTATTCTTTATTTATCACGTTAATATTGTAGGCTTGCATTCTATCCTTGCCATCCTTCAAAGTTGCTTGAAAACTTACCCTTTTCCCTGTTAGTTTTCTAAAATTTAATTTTTGATTACGCTTAGAAGAAAAGAATAATTCCTCACCATTATCTGCTTTGATAAATCCGAAAGGTCTTCCTACTGTAAATATTACTTTCTTCACAACACCTTCTCTCACGCTAGATAATTTTTGAAGTTCCTGGCGAATAGGCTCCAATGGAATTCCATCCATTTTTTTTATGATTAAATCTGTAAATATCTGCGCTTCTTTCATCAAATGTGGACTTTTATGAAGATTTTGAGTCCAATACTTTTCACAGTTTCTAAATATCTCTATCGCCTTCTCAAAATATTCTTTAGCTGATTCTATATTAAAAGTTTTATTTAAAACAGCTAAAGCAAATTTGTCTGAAGAACGCTCATTATTCATATCAATTTTCTTACCACCAATCAAACGGAAATATATCATCATAAGATGAGCTTTATATTTGATAAAAAAATTCGTAATTGTTTTTTCACGTATAAGTCTTTCCAGAGTTAAAAATGTATAAGCTACAGCAAAATAAGGTAAATCACTATGATTATCACAGAAGATTTGTCCTTGGTATTTCTTTAATAAGAACGACTCATGTAAATGAGCTTTTTCCGGATGTTGCAAAATAGCAGCAACATAATATTGCGTGAGATTGTGAAGATTAAACTTCTGATATTGCTTTATATTAGGGTTATCAGCATATTGTTTAGCTCTCCTCTCATAATATATTTTCTCCGGAAAATCTGCAACATAATCGTTAATAAACTGCTCTAAATTCTTATGAAATTGACGAGTACACTCAAAAGCTTCCTCCATCACGATATTTTGTCTATTTGTACCTTTAACTATCTCGTTAGACAAATCGCTATTGTTTGTCGAAATAATCTTAACTACCAAAGAAATACTTGAAATATCAATATTTTCCTTAGCAGCATTAAATAACAAATAACTAGATTGGCAGCCGTTCACTATTTGGGGATTCTCTATTTCTAACAATCGATTTCCTTGATGAAAAGAACTGCAAACAATAGTAACACCATTATTGAATAAAACAAAACGTTCTGGCATGTTTTTAATGGTATTAAAAATTTCGGAATTTATAGAATTATCACCTTGAAAATCTCTCACATTGTCATTAAAGAGAGTTTTTCGTATAATGCCGTCATCAGTATTAATCATAGAAACGAAATCACTAGCACCGCACAAAGCTACACAAGAATTCCCAACCTCATTTGTTCCTGGTAGTTCCATTGTCTCTATATATGGTAACTTGGATGTAAATTTGTTTTGATTTTGTTCTATAATACTTTTAAATTCTTTTGCCCCTTGAAAGTGAAATATCAATTTGCCGCAATAGTTCGACATATCATTTTTAAACACACGAACTTGATCATTATGTTGACTGTGATTGCGATATTCTCCAAGAGTTACATAATAACATCTAATAACAGGGGCATCTTTCCATTGCAACAGGACATCCTCACTATAAAGATACCAACAAACATCACGCCAAAATGAAACTTGCTCATTAAATGGATATTCACTATCTTTATCAAAGAATGCACGAATACCACTGATAAAAGCACCTAATTCTTGACTATCAAAATTCTTAGTACTTTTAGCTTGAATAAATATGATTTCAATTTCTAAAGCACCTTTTTTAAGAAACTCATCTATTTCATCAATTGTCTTTATGAGATAATTGTTTATTTTGATTGCAATACCATCAATGCCGCCATCATCACCGCCACCAATACATACAGTATCTAAAAGTTCAGAATCCGATGAAAAGGCATCAGGTTGATGCTGCAAAAGTTCTGTATAATTAACAAATTTTTCAAAAGCTTCACTATCAGAACATTTTGACAGCCCGAAAGACTCAACAAATTTTTTTTGATGAGCCTTGATAATTGGTTCATAAATCATAATGTATACTTTTTAAAAGATTAAATACAATTCCTATAATCAACGCATTATAAAAATGCAAAATTTAGACAATAAGTTAAATTAAACTACAAATGGTGAATCAAATTCATTTAGTAAAGGATGTTACGTATCCTTTTCCGAAAGATTAGCATGTTTCGTAGGAATACACCAATCAATCCCGAGTGATTCATCCAAGATAGAGATACCCCCATCAGCCTCTGGGTGATAGAAGTTATCACTCTACCCTTCACGCATCTCACCAGCTTGCTCTGGGTAAACGGAGGTCTCTGGAAATGCAAGCCACGCATCACACCATACGAACTCATGGCCTTCCAAGAATTTTCTTGGTTACATGTATATACAAATATAGCCATACCTATTTTCCCTCTTCAGAATAATTTTGTATGAAACAACCACCTATTTGGTTTTCTACAACCTTAGAACATGCAATCTTATCAAACAAAATCATATAACAATGATGAAGGCTTAATACAGCATCTTGTAAGTCTTGGTTCATTTCCAAATCTGTTATCTTCAAACCAGCAGCCTTACATTGATCCTTAGGTATATGACGAGAATGTGAATAACTATGCTGATGATTGAGAAAAACCTCATATATGTTGTCTATATCAAGCTCAGGATTATTTTTTAATAGGAATGACTTGGCTAGTTCCTTTGACCATTTTATCGAATTCTCGCAATTGGTAATAAAAGTTGGATTTAGTTTACCAATGATTGCCTGCCACAAGCCTAAGGAAGAAGGTCTACTAGCGATATCATTTACAGCCTTATCAAATTCATCCAGCATACCCTGACATGGAATTCCTCCAAGTTGAGGATCTATCGGTCCCAGAGAAGACTCACGTCCCATCAATATTTCTCGACACGACATTGCAATCAACGTACCAGCAGACATTGATATTTGAGGAATTATAGCACGCACATTCCCACCAAAAGCAGACTGAAGATAATTCACGATACTTTCTGTAGCAGCTAAATCGCCACCAGGAGTATGCAATATTAAATCAAGACCTTTACTTCTATCCAGTCTATATACGTTAGTCATGAAAGCATTCATGTCTGAATCATTGATTGAAATAAATGGAGCATTAGGATTTTTAAGCCAGCCAGAATAATAGGTTATAACATTACGCCCTGTTATTTCCGCTATTTTATCCATATACTCCTTCCTTTTTTTATTAAGCAAATCAATATTTGTTGGAAAAGATTGATTTAATTCTGTCAAAATCTCACTCCAATTGCTCATAAGACAAATTTATTTAGAATTAATACCACAAGATGCATTGGTTATATAATTACGAGAACTATTTATACTATACTGCTCATAATTATCCCCTATTTTCTTCCAAGACTTATTACTTGAAATCAATTCATTCTCTGAGAAGAAAAGTTCAAAATTATCATTTCTGTTCATAAATATTCATATTTAAGAAAAACCTTTAATAAAAAGAATTTAGTTACATGAACTAGTTATACGTTCTATTTCTTCAACTAGCTTCAAATATATTCTTTCCTGAGCCGATTTTTCAAACTCAGAAAGTGTGCCAAACAGGAATAGTACTCTTCCATCCTCTCCACCATCTTCGGGAAGGTAAAGTAGGTGGCAGCAGAGCCAGCGGGCTTCGAACGTCCGTTCCATCCGTGAGATCTGTGAGATCAGTGTGAGCTCTTTCTAGTATTCAAAAGGACTATCAAAGTCCTTCAACACCTCATGTTTCGTATCCTTCTCCGAAAGATTAGCATGTTCCGTAGAAATACGCCAATCGATACCAAGCGATTCATCTAAGATAGAGATACCCCCATCAGCCTCAGGGTGATAGAAGGTATCACACTTATATTGGAATACCGCAGTTTTTGATATCTATTATTTCTTGTTCTTCATCCTCCAGAAGAAATGCCATATCCTAAACAAAGGCTCGCATAGAGCCTCAGCAGGAAAATACCTCACGAGCCTCATATCCCGATACACCCTTTGGAGATTATGTCCAAGCTGTGACCTACCAAACCGATTCCGGGCATCATGCTTTCCGAAGTTCCCGGCTTCCAGCACCTCATTCAGCACAAACTTACCATACTTCTCATTCGGAGGAACGATAAGCTGAGAGGCAGGCATACCGAATACCTCCTGCATGATATACATGATACCCTCGGCAAACTTCCACAACCCCAACTCCTTCAATTTCTTCTGCACCACATCTAAAGCAGTAGAGGCAGAAGAAGTAACAGCAGTAGTAGAACCAGCTGAATTATCTCCCTCTATAGAAAGGCGGTCCCATCCCGCACAATCTGGCGAGACCTTTGATGGTCCGCCAACCTTAGAGCGTAGCGGTTCCGAGCGACGAGGAGGAGCGGTTACATCCCCTGTCCCCTGAGGGGAAAGGGGCTTGGGGAAAGCGGTGGAGCCTCCCTTAAGGGTAAGGGAGGACGGGTGAGTTTTCGAAAAATTTTGATAGACTTTATAAAAGTCGCAAAGAACAAAGTAGTAATCCACCAGTTGCCTTAACCCAATCCCCTCATTCATCAGATGAGCATAGATATGAGTCAACTGGAAGATGAGATTGAATTCCGCTGTCGGAATCGCAATCTCACCTTGCTCTCCCAACATCACCCGATGCGAGAACTGCTCCTCCTTCACCCTCTCATAATATTTCTGAAGCTTTCTGTTATGCCAAAAGCACAGCAGGAAGCTAGGGCGATAATGCACTTCCACCTCCACTCCCTTATACGATGGGAACTCGATGTGGTGATAGCACGCCTTTTCATGAGGCGAGATAGAACGGACAAAGGAGATAACCCGTTTATCTCCACCTTCCACCCAGATATCAATATCTCCAGGAGTCCGGGAATAAGGATTCGGATACATCAATGCATTTCCCTGCCCTTTTAGGATACAGGTTCTGAATCCCTTCTTCAGGAACCACTCAGAAACCTGAATGGCAGCATCGTTCAGCCGAACATTCGCCTTCTCCAACATCTGGCTTTCCGCCATCCATTGGAGCAGCAACTCCTTCTTCATCCCTACATATTCAGCAGGCAACTTCTTGATACCATCAAAGAGAATACCCACCAGACATTGCTTCTGGGCGATACGATATAGTGCCTTCCAATCCGCCTCCTTCAAGGAAGAAGGAATCTCTGACTTCGGGCCGATGCTGAACCTTAGGAAATCAAAGAATATCTGATGTTGCTTTGATACAACCATCATTCCTTCAACCCTTGATACACTCCTCCTACTTCATCAGCAATCTGATTCCAATCATACTTGCTCATGTCGTAATTCACATGCTGCAATGGAGTCTCGATAATCTTTCCGAGCTTTTCCGAAAGTTCATCCACGTTGCCACAATGGAAATAATCATCCTTTGGCAAGCCAACCTCCAGATTCGCAGGAATATCGCTCACTACCACCTTTACCCCATAGCTCATTGCCTCCAACAGGGCAATCGGCAAACCTTCGTGCGAAGAAGGAAGACAATAACAACGGCAATTCGTCAACAGTGAATGAAGCTTTCTGCCTTTGATAAAGCCAGTAAGCACCACACCATTCTCCCTTGCCATCTGCTTCAATCCCAACGAATACTCATCCTCGAAATCCGTATCGCCAGCTAACACTAACTTTATATCTGTGGAATCCGTGAGATCCGTGTGCGACTTTTTCCACTTTACAAACGCTTCCACCAGATGATGTAGGTTCTTTTCAGGCACAAATCTGCACATTCCCAGGATATACTTGCCTTTCTCTATCCCCAGTTCCTTGAAATATTCAGGATAGTCGCAGATTTCAGGCTCAGAAACGCCATTATATATAAGGTGTACATTCTTCGTCCTTCCATATTTACGGGCAATGAGGTTCTTGATGACATTCGAGATGACGATGACATCATCGGCAAACATGCAGCCCATCCGCTCACCCATCTTCAGGATTGTCTTGGCAGCAAATCCCCACTTGTCTCTGTCATAGTCAGGACCATGATGCGTAAACACCACCTTCATACCCAGCAGTTTGGCATATGGAACCAGCAGCGCAGGACCGATGGCATGGATATGCAATACATCTGCGCCCAACTTCTTCGCCTCTTTGATGGCACGGAAAGTATGGATGATGGCCTCGAAACTCTTCTTCTTAGGAGAAGGAATCGTTACCAGTTTCACCCCCTTCCATTCATGTAAGTCATCCTTCACATAGTTCGAACGACGGATCAACGTTACATCATAACCACGCTCCACCATTCTAGGGAACAATTCCTCACAATGCGTCTCCACGCCACCCATGATATTCGGGATACCACGAGTACCTGTTACAACTATTTTCATATATCACTTAGACTTTTTATTGCAAAAACAAATCATATTTATCTATCTCGCTCCATTTTTCTTTGGGAACATCTTCACATGCATTTTTTGACATTCTATTAAACTCTGCGATTTTACTATCCCCTATTTTCTCTTTCCACAATTCAGGGAAAGCCATTTTTACCGCAAATTGGGTAAACATTTCGGGAGTAAGTATCTTAGATATTGGTAGACGTATTTCATTATGCAAACCAATATGCAGATGAGAATAAGGATGGAATCCCTCTCTATATTGAGATCCTGACAAGTCATAGCGAAAATATACAGGATCATTCACAATATGATAACAACTTTTATCATCCCCATTATCATAGCATCCTCGCCAAAGTTCAAGTTCTTCTGGTTCCAAATTCTCGATAACGCAATTATTTGTATGCAGATACTCTTCCCAAGAAACTTTCACCTTAGGATTCTGCATAAAGCAATAACGTAAGTCATCATGTTCTTTATGGAATTGAAAGATGGAGTTATCAGTCAATAATATGTCATAAGAATGCGTACTCCATATCGCACTCATGATATCCCATTGAGAACCTGCCCTAGCAATTTCCCTTACACTTTTTGCATAATGATCCTCAGGCGAAAAAGCATTTTCTTGAAAAATGCCAAACTTGTCTAGAAAAGAAACGACATTAGTACGCACCCTTATGCAAAAGCTATTGTCTGTCATTTTTCAATATTCTTTGAATTTCCTTCAAAATTTCTTCTGCCGACTGACCAGTCTTCCTTAATGTTTCAATATCCTTTCCCCAATTATCATATATTGCATTCTGTACACGGCTATGACTTTCTATAGTTTTTGTTTCGCTTTCAGAAGGTTGTTTAAAACATAGCTTATAGGCATTATCCTTCAGACTTTTTGTTTCTGTTAAACATTGCTTAAAATCCTTAGTACAACCAGTTATTGTCAGCCAGCCTTTGGTTCTTGTCATTGCTGTGAATAATATATCACGAAGAACTACATTGTTTGGTCTTGAAAAAATATAATCTACTCCACATATATAGACAACACCTTTTTCATTTCCTTTAGCCTTATTTACGGTTGCAAGTGTAATACACCCTTCTTTGGTAAATGAAAGATTATCACTAGCTGTTGCTATCAAATTAAAAGTGTTGATCTCGTTGTTCCAAAGATAGCCACTAATATTTGAAAAATAATATTTTACACTCTTCAAGTCAACACAAATCACACAAATATCCTCTGGACGCAGATTTTCATTAGCCAAATCATTAGTTATACTTTTGGCAATGAATTTGCATTCTTCATCAAAGTTATCAAACGCTTGATATTTGATGCTATCTTCATTAAACTTCTTGTTAGAATAGCCAGGCGTATTCTCCTCAGGACGCTCAATTATCATATCGTCACCAGTAGCGCAACCTCCTCTGAGAACATGAAAACCCAAAGACTCCCAATGCTCGTTATTATCAAGGCGTTGCAAAACCTTATTATTATAGATGCCAAGACCTAGCGAGAATGCAGAAATCAAAGAATACCGAGGCGTTCTATAACATTTCTTTAAGACAATATCTTGATTTACCATATCGTCCCTAGAGAAATCTACATTAAACTCACCTCGATTATTTGTTCCAAAAGTTGCACGTTCATCTTGAATTTTCACATTGAATATGTTCTGAAAGTCATCATAAGCCCATGCTATTTTTCTTGTTTTTGACAATTGATAACATAACTGATAAAAAGGAGGTGTAAAATCTTGCCCCTCATCTATCAATATCAAATCATATTGAGGAGCAATTTTATATTCTCCGAGCAGCTGGTTGCATACAGTACCAAAAGGATCATTACACGCAATACGCATAGCTTGTCCATAGTTTAAAGGTACAGCGCCACACTTTTCACATGCCATAGAATAGACTCCTGGAGTATATGAACTTCCCCAAGCATGACAAATAATAATTTTATCCCAGTTCGGCTCTTTATTATCTGAGAAGTATTTATATGCCCTACCAATATGCTCTTTTATCGTATCATGCAATGCCTTCGTGTAATAGGTATATAGTATCGTTTCATTAGGATGCTTCAGATGGTAGATAGCTGCTTTTTGGGTTAGAACGATCGTTTTGCCTGAACCAGCTAATCCTCGAATTCGTTGTGGACCATCAATTTCAGCAAAGGCTGCCTCTTTTTGTTCTATATCAAATTTTGCGATATTACTTTCTATCTCATCAAGAATCATGCCTTTGGTTTCTCTTACAGAAGAAATTGACCTGACAGTTTTCTTAATCATTTGAGGCGTTCCATCTAGGCAGCTCTGCATCAAATCAAAGCTTTTTTCATCTATCTCCTTTTGATTCTCATCCAGAACTTCTTTAAGACTATTAAAGTCAGAAAGTATAAAATCATCAGAAAGTTCTATCTTGCTAGTATCATCTGACACAAAGACGGTTAAGACATCATATTTCAATGTATCACGTCTTTTCTTCAAGGCTGATATTTTTCTGAAACTATCTGTAATATAAGAGTATAGGGTATTGATGCGTTCTTCCGCTTCCTCTAGAGTTTCTCCATAATGCAATGAATCGAAATAATAAACGCCAAAATCTAAAGAAAGCAACATCAAGTTCGCTTGCACTTTACCAATATCTATATTTCCACTATACACAGGGAACATATAGTATAAAAGACTATCATCTCCATCTTGCAATATAGTATTCAACTTATCGTAGATTCTATATGCAACTGAGTCTTTTTTTAATGTATTTATATTTCCGATAAATCTCATATTTTATATCATATTAATCGTATCAAACATTTATCTTACTTTAAACACAAGATTTTCAAAATAAAAGTATTACCTTTGCAGGCATGAATAAGATTTCAAACTATATCAAAGAAGCCATACAGTACTTCGGCATCATCTTGATTTCGATGTTCTCCGCGCTGTGGCTTCTTATCAATCATAAGAGAATCAAGTGATTACTTGATTTCAATATTTCTATCAGTTTCCTTCTTGGTAGCCTCATAACCCTGGCTAGCCACGTCAGCGTTCACGATGTCTTCGCCACGCTTGCCCTTCAAAGCCTCCTTTGAATCGGCAGAAAGACCATTGTTCACCACGGCATTCATATCGCAGGTAGAAAGCTTGTCAAGCTGTTCCTTGGTCACCTTACCATCACGATATTCGCAGCAGATAGGGTTCTCATACATAGAGTACTTCATACCGAGCAGGCTCTTCAGCTTGTGCTTAGCCACCCAAAGGGCAGGAGTCTTGATGTACTTGTGCATGGCAGGAGAAACAGAACCAATCATCCAGCAGTTTCTGTCGCAATGTCTTACCTTCTTACGAACCTGCTCTGCCTCTGGAGAACTCCAAAGTTCATCCCAAGTCTGGCGGTTCAGGTTACCCATCACCTCCTTGTCCTTGGTACCATTACATGGCATCACATCACCGTATGGGTCAATGAAGAAGGTGTCGAAACTCATATCGCAAGGCAAGAGACGTTTCTGACCATAGATATAGTTGATGAGACCATGGTTGAAGTAAGCACGGAACCACTTCTTTGGTGAGTTAGACTTCAACAGCTCGTTCACCAGGTTCTCGAAGTTCTTAGCCACCATCGGACGGTCGTGGATGATGTTCTTAGCCTCAACGAAGTAGAATGAGTTATGGAGCGATGCGGTAGCGAACTCCATACCCATCTTGTTGCTCAATTCATAGAGAGGCACGAGGTCTGGAGCATTCTTGTCCTGAACAGTCATACCGAAGCCCACATCCTTCAATCCCATCTCGCAGAGCTTTTTCAAGGTAGTATAGCCACGGTTGAAACCATTGTTCAGACCACGGATTTCATTGTTGGTCTTCTCCAAGCCCTCGATAGAGATACGGATACCAATCTGAGGGAACTCCTTCGCCAGATCGATGATACGGTCGGTGAAGAAGCCATTGGTAGAGATCACGATACGGTCGCTTTTCTTATAAAGTTCACGTACGATGTCTTTCAAGTCCGTACGGATGAAAGGCTCACCACCCGTGATGTTCGTAAAGTACATCTTAGGTAGCTTCTTGATAGTCTCTATAGAGATTTCCTCCTCAGGTTTAGAAGGAGCCTTGTAACGATTACACATAGAGCAACGAGCGTTGCAGCGGTAGGTCACGATGACCGTACCATTCAATTTCTTTTCTGCCATAATATTAATATCTATTATTTTTAAACATTCTTACGATAAACTTCATTGTTAATAAGCTTTGGATACTTCATCAAATCTTTTTATGTAGGCTCGATATCAACGATTTCCAGACCTTCGACAGCAGATTTCAATTCCATTCCCGAAAAATGCTGAATATAATCCTCAGAATTGTTATTCCAAGAATCTTCTACTTCAAAATTTGCATTATCATATATTTTCTCATGATAAAAACAACGCAGACAAAATGTTGTCCACTCTTTTATATTGAGAGCTGATACTTTTTGAATATTTCCATTTACCTTAACCGAAACAAAAGAATTATCAGGAAGCCCTAATTCGGTTCCAAAATCTAGAATCGGTCTTACATTCATGAAATCTCCACTAGTAGAGAGTACTCCTGTATGCAAATACTTTGACCTTATAGCATATAATCCCTTGAATAGCCTACCCAAATTCTCAGACAAGTATTTGGTAACAAAATCCTTAACTCTCGCAGCTATCTTATACTTTATATTTCCACAAGCTGCACATACCTCATGGGGGGCTTCCTCAAAAGACGCAGTTTCTATAGCAGAAAGGTAATGCATGATGCAATGAGTATATTTTTCCTGCTTATTCTTTACTTGTTTCCTCATTGCGACATACGAAAGTGTTGGCAAAGATATACTAACAGCATCATCAAATGCTTCTTGCTCCTTCAAACCATCTTGCACATGAATACATCCTAATAGAAAATATTTAACTAAATGAGAGAAATGCAAGTCTCTTTCAACAAAAACAAATTCATCTAGAAAGCGAAAGCCCTCCTCAGACAACAAGACAACATCTTCCGAAATAGCATAACCATCTATGAAGTTTTCCATGTAAATAGGCTGAGCAATCTCAATTTCCCCTTGCAAAACCGAATCTCCCAATAGAGGATAATCAAATAAGATATTTGTTTCAACTGCTAAAAAGGCTGAAAAATACTTTAGCCTTTCCATTCCCAAATGATAAGCTTCATACTTGTCTGCACAAGTCAAATCAAAAGAAACATAAACCTTATCTTCCTGAGAATATAGACTAAAATGCTTACCTTCATAAGTATGAATTTTCAACTTCTTAAATTTACTATATAGTTCAACAGTATAATGGAAAGTTTGCAACTGTTCCATTTCATCTTTTGCTTGCAAAACTATTTTGCGAAGTTTTTGGTATGTCTGACTATCATTGTGAATACCAGAATAGAAGCAGATACTATCAATATCACCTTTCTTCACATAAGATATTGCCACATGAAAGTTTCCCAAAGAAGAGTTCATGTTGCCCAGTACCAACACTTGATTTTTCTTCCCCTTATATTTTTGTGGCAAATAAGCCCACGGAACATATCCATTCGCATGAGGAGGAGCATATTGAGCATCAAACAAAGCCCAAAGCTTCCATAAGAAATGATTAGAGTTTTCCTCTCCCTTTAAGCCAACATCTATTCGTTCAAAGTCATCGAAATCAACCTCTTTGACAACATAGGGCAATAATGGTGTTGAAACTTTAATTTTTACAGCCATATTATCAACACTTTGTATTCATTAGTCTAGTTATTTTTCTGCAAACCTATGAAAAACCTCATAGTACATTTTTGCCGAATTATGCCAAGAAAAGGCAGACGCCCTTTCATAGCATTGGCGAGCCACCTCATTACAGAATGCATCATCAAATAGAATTTTATGCAGTTTGTCCTCAATTTCTTCAATATCCACAGGATTTACTCCCACAGGAATATCCCCAATAACTTCAGGAAAACAAGAGGTATTAGGACAAATCACAGGAATACCACAAGACATCGCCTCCAAGACTGGCAAGCCAAAGCCTTCATATAACGATAGGTATAACATAACCTTAGCACCAGCATAAATTAAAGGTAAATCTTCATCAGAGATATAGCCAGTGAAAACAATATCATCCTTATACTCTGATTCATTTACATAGTTATATATAACTTCAGAATTGAAACCCTTCTTACCTACAATAACCATTTTCTCTGTGATTCCAGCCTTTTTCTTCAAAGCAAAAAATGCTTTCAATGCCGACATGATATTTTTACCAGGAAAGTCAATAGTCCCCACAAACAAGCAATACTGTTTATATTCCAAATTATATTTTGCAATACAAGACTTAACCTCACCCTCATCATACTTTCTAAATCGAGAACGATCGGCTGCATTAGGAATCACTCTAATCTTAGCTTCATCTGCATTGCAGAATTTAATGATGTCTCGCTTTGAACATTCAGAAACTGAAGTAATATAAGAACTGTTTCTTACCATCAACGGATCTATTACCTTACGATACATCATTCTTAGTTTGCTAAACTTATTAGGCACATTAAACTCAATCAAGTCATGTATAGTGACAATTGTAGGAATTCTTTTCCAAAGAAGCAAAGAGAAATTTGGTATATACGCAACATCGCACTGATACTTTTTCTGCAACTTTTGGAAGTTCCATTGATGCCATAATATATTTTTTAGAGAACTATTTTTTGACACATTTATGTTTACGATTTTAATGTTAGAATGCTTTTTCAACACATCATAATCATTAAAATCGAAATTCTTGAATAAAATATATTCATCGTTTCTATTCATTGGTGCCATTTCATTCAGCACCTCTATTAATACACGGCCAATACCTGTCAGTTTAGTTCCGACATAACCACTTATAGCTATTTTCATATTTATCTAGCTCCCATTAAAACTTTAGTAAATGAAGGAAAAAATCTTCTTGCAAAACAATAAAGACCATATCCAACTACTACTATTAAAAAAACTATTAATACATAAAAGAACAATAACTCTAAATTTGCTATCAATGATCTTTGAAAATCAACAAGTTTTAAAGCTATTTTTTTTAGAAAAATAGCCACTGTTGCATGATAACAATATAAAAAGAAAGAATAATCAGATAGTTTATCAAAAACAAGCGCTTTATTATTATTTACACATAAAACCATAATTTTTATAAACGCAATAATACCCAAAAGTATACAAATATTGTGTACCAATTCATGATATGGGAATAATCCTCTTGTTAAATTGTCGAATACATTAACAAAGATATAAAGAGGAAAAATCTTGCCCCCCCATATGCTCATATATTTACTCAAGTATTTATGCCTTATACTAAATGCTGCACCAATTGAAAAGAAGAGAAAAGCAGAACTACTAAAACCATATAAACCACAGATAGAAGTTTCCCAAAAACCAGTGAACCACAATAAACCTAATATGCTCAAAAAGGTCAGACACCACTTTTTAATTACATAATAAATTACAGGCGAACAAAGGGTTACAACCATTAAATCCCTTACAAACCACAATGGTCCATTAATAGGATTATTACCATCAATGGCATAAAAATATTGTAGCAACTCGGAGACACTAAAATTATTAATTATATTATGTCTACCAGACATATATTGAGGTACAACCAATGATGCCAGTAGTATTAACAACAAGGAATAAACATTCCATATAAAATAAGGAATTAACAAACTCTTGACTCTTTTCTTTATTTTGCGTTTATATATCAGACCTCCAAAAGAGACATTCTTATAAAAGAACAAATATCCTGAAATAATATAAAATAGAGGGACGCCTATATGTCCAATACTCTCAAATGAATATGTGAAAACATCATACCATTTTATCGTATCAAGCGTTATATTTGCATCTGAGAAATTTACATTTTGAAATCTTGCATGGAACAAGACTATTGCAAAGATCAAAGGAAACCTCATTTTAGTAATTAGAGCCGAATCAATCTGCTCATAATCTTCACTACTTTTCATCACTAATTCTTTTTATAATTCTTGCAGGAGCTCCTGCTACAATACAATAATCAGGAATATCTTTAGTAACCACACTATTTGCTCCAATTATACATCCTGTACCGATAGTTACTCCTGCTAAAATTGTTGCTTTTTCTCCTATCCAAACATTATCTTTTATAATAACGGGGCCTTTTGAGAACATTTCTCTTTCCAATGGTTTTTTACTTAAATCAGTTTCATTAAATTGCCCATGTGCATTATCTGTAATAAGAACTTTCTTACCCGTTAAAACACCAGAACCGATAACTATTCTATTTATGGATGTTATTTGGCTTTCATCTCCTATAGATACATTATCACCCAAAAGAATTACTGGACTATAGGTTACATCACCAATTTTTTCCCATGCCGTAAGTTGAACACGACTACCTATGTAAACATTGCTTCCAACATGAATCTTTCTCGGACCAATTAACATTAAAAAAGATGGGTTTATTACAGAGTCATTTCCAAAAGAAGCAAAATACCTTTTAAAAAAACCTGTATAAATATATTTATGGATTCCTTTAAATACATAATAGTACTTTAAAGTAAATATGTATGAAAAAAGGAATCCTATATAGCAAAAGAGTCTTTTCATTCTTTCATTCTTAATGACTGATTTTCAAATTCCTTACCCAATAAGAATGTATTGATATCATACAACGACAATCTACGGATAAACTGCAAGAACAATACATAATTTTTATACCCTATTAACTTATAAAAAAATCTCAAGCCTTTATACAACAAAGACAATTTTTTACCGAAACCATCTATATTTTCAGGATTCATTTTATCAACATTCATATTTTGGGAAGAAGGCAAAAGATGTTTTCCTTTAAGTAATGAATAAAAACTATTATCAGTATCTACAACAAAAGGATTTCCTTCAAAATTAAAGTTTACACACAACCCATTATATAATCGACGATGGAATGCCTCTATTTTTACACCATTCGAAAAAGTACCATAAGAATATGACAAACTAAGATATTTAGCAAATAAATCTTTATCTTTATGAATCTCATTGACATATATCTTCACAAGTTCATCTATGTCTTGATAAGATTTTAGATTACTAATTCTCATTCTAGACTTATTATCAACTTTTCCTTCGGCTAACTGCTTATAGTTGTAGCCTGCAAAATGACAGAAGACTAGTTTATCCATACGCTCACTAGTACCTTTTCTACTTTCAACATAGAAGGTATCACCTTTCTTTGTTACTTTTCTCTCAAAATAATTCCAAGGAGCGACATTAAGTCCTAAATTATTGGAGAAAAAGATTTCATCATAATCAAAAAAAGCCATAAAGAAGTCAGACCACTTTTGATCTGTACATACTGCCCATAGCATTTCCCCAAAACAAAGTTTAGACAATCTGTCTTCCCACCATCTCATTACATTAAGTGTTTTAGGAGAATTTTTGAAACCTACAAATCCAAAATTACTAATACCATTAAACAAAAATCCTCTATCAGGTGTATCACCAGAATAAGGATAATCAGGAATCGTTATATGTGGTGCCGTAACTACAAGGAACTTATCTAACTTTTCGTAAATATAACTAAAGTCACTAAAAAGATAGATATCTGGATCTAAATAACATACAGTATCATATCCCTTTTGCACGAAGAAATACTCTATGCTAAAAGGTTTTATGCAAGTACAAAATTCTGTCAAATTATACTTAAATGCCATGTTAGTCCAGAGTTTCTCATCTATATTCAAAAACTCATGGGCAATAAGTATGTTTTTATCATTGACTACGGGATCGTCTTTACCATATTCGTCGGCAACAACAATATAGAAATCAACATTTTTATTATATTTCAACACTGACTTCTCTAATATTTGAGCTAAACCAACATAATTTTTAGCACAAATCGTAAAAATACAATTTTTCATAATTACTACTTATTTCTTTTAATGTTTTTTCTTTTATTAATTTGAAATATTATATAAAAATATGCAATATAAAATAAATGCATTCTAAAAAATGGTATGGATGTCAAAATATAAGTCACCCAAAAAGAAAGAGAGACAAAAAACAACTCTTTCGAATGATACTTCAACGGCAGATGTATCGTAGTAAAGAACATTAAAACAAAGGTTGCCAATAGCCCCAATATTCCATGACGAACCATTTCTTCAAAAACTACACTTTCTAAAGCTCTTAACTGATAAGCTTCAATACCATTCAGATAGAGTAAGCATTGTTCTCCAAACCCCGTAATAGGCGACTGTTGAAGGAAAAAAACACATGCACCTAATTGTTCAAGTCTCATTTCCAAATTACTACCTCCAACATCTTCCTGAGCTTTTTTATTAAACAGACTCTGAAAAACATCTATTTGGTCAGAAATCAATGGAAAAACAATAAATAGCAAAACAACAAAACCAACGAACAATGTTATAAATTGCTTACCTTTAAATTTCCAAAAAGCCGGTATTCCAAAAATCAGCATAAATAAGCCAGCTCTCATTTTTGTATAAAAAATACATATTACAGCCAAAACAACAGTAACATATATAATAATACTACTTACTTCTCTAAAACCGAATTTTAATTTTGCGACTAAAATAGTTATAATGAAAATTGCAAAATTCATTCCCGCTCCTAAAGGATGTTCAAAAATCGATGTTAATCTATACCCTCTAATATCTCCTGCATTATATGCATCAATTCCATTTTCAACAAGAGACGATTTATAGTCAAAGATCACGTTTGTATGAGTAGCAAATACTATCAATCCATATACTCCAGCAAACAAGAAAATAAAGGTCAGTCCTTTGAGCAAAAAATCAAAATCTTTTTCTGAATTAACTATATTCCATATCAGCCAGACCTCTAAACAGCTAGTAAAGCCATACCCGATAAACCGCGAAAATTCATCTTCAAATCCAGCCAATGAAGAAAAGCAAGAAGCAAATCTAGATAAAGCCAACATAATCAACGGGATAGATAACGGGAAAAACGAAAATTTATTTTTACTCTTTTTAATTACATAATATACAACATAAAAAAAAGACATTATTAGGGATATCGGAATTGCTGGCAGACCACTAATATCAAACAATTTTGCTTGTGGATACCAAACTACTTTAAGTAACATATACAACAAAAAACTTCTATTAAAATTTTGTATTGCATATAAGATTAAGAAAATACTTAATATTGAAAATATCATAAATTAACCAAATAACTAAATGTTCACATAAAAAATCAGAATACAAGAAAAAAGATTGAAAAACCAAAGAGGGTATACAACTTCAGTAACTTTTATGCAAATAAGTTTATTCATAATTAGAGACGAGCTTACTTTTAGCTATAATTTACTTCTCTAACTATTCATAACGACACATAATTTCCTTCCTAAACTTAATTACTTTATGTAGTGGGTTCGGATTTTTAATGATTTCCTAATGAACTACAAAACTGGTATTATATGAGTTTATTACTCTCTTCACAAAGGCTTCATCAGAGTATATCGTTTGCGAATAGTTTATACAATTTTGCCTTATGGTTTCTTTTTCTGCGCAAGGTAAATAAAAGTATGCTTGTAAAGACTTAGCAAAAGCTTGTACATCTTTTACAGGTACACAATATCCTGTACCATTCCCTTTTACAGCATCCAAACATGCCCCCATTTCAAAGCCAACTACTGGAGTTCCGCAACATAATGATTGATTAACCATCATTGGCCCCGCATCGTTTATAGAAGAACATAAAAACAAATCAGCCATTGAATAAATTTTTGGTAATTCTTGTACATTAACAAAGCCTAATCCTTTTGTTTTGAACTTTATTTTGTTTTCAATTTTATCAAAATTCTCGCCGATAGCAACAACCAAGACTTGTTTCTTCTCTTCAAAAGTCAAACTGTTATAAAATAAGTCCAATGCACTTATTAAATATTTCACACCTTTTCTTTCATTATCTAGTTGCTGTGAACCAATTAAAAGAACAAAAGCATCATTATCTATGGAATATTCATAACGACAATGTTTAATATCATGGGGGTGAAACACACTTAAATCGATAATAGGGAAGGCTTTACTCCAATTTTTCACGTCCTTTAAAAGATATGACTTCTCATAAAAGGAAAACATGTAGCTATTTCCTGTTATTACAGGTTGAATTTTGTCATAAACTTTAGCTCTATATAATACATTACGATAAGTAAAATCTTTGGGATTATGAGAATTAAAAGCAGGACATTCACCACATCCAGTTTGATATTTCTCGCATCCATTAGTAAAATGACATCCTCCGGACATAGGGGAGTAATCTACAAAAGTGAATCGAAACTGACAATGCAATTTTTCATAAATAGCATCAACAGTTTTGAAGCTCAACATCCCTTGCCAAAAGTTTATAAATACCAAATCATATTTCCGATTAATTTTACTTAAGACTAACTTGATTGGTATCGGAGGATTTTCTTCATCTCTATAGAAAAAATTATAGCCATCTTTCGGTTCTATAGAGACTCTATCTTTCAAAGAAAAAAACAACGCAATGATTTTCGTTTTTAATTTAAGCCATATTTTAACTATTTTAAACAACAACGTTGTGTTATCATAAATATATAAAAATTCCGGATTACTTTTACATTTATATAAAGTAAGCAAATCAATATCATACCCTGCTTTTTTAAAAGCAGAGTATGAATTAAGAGACATGATACCAGGACCTATAGTCGGATTTGCAGATGATATGAGTAATATTGTAGGTTTAGACTTTTGCATAATATTTCTTTATTAACTCTACAATCATATCAACTTGCTCCAATTCTAATTCATAGTACATAGGCATACGTACCAAGCAATCAGCATACATATCACAATTTGGAAGTTCTGGACGTTCGTCGTTGTGTTCCATGTAATAGTCACTTTTATGCAAACTCAGATAATGGAAAGGTGCAGTAACACCATTTTCTTTAAGAAATGCAATTAATGCAGAACGTTCTTCTAAATTACGACATACGAAATAGAACATGTGAGCATTATTCGTTGCATATCCCGGAATTTGAGGTAAACGTATAAAACCTTTTCCTGCCAATTGCTGAAGACCTACAAAATACTGTTCCCAAAGTTTCTTGCGTTTAGCCTGAATAACATCAAGATTTTCAAGCTGAGCCCACAAAAAAGCTGCATTAATTTCAGCAGGCAAGAATGAAGATCCCATATCTACCCATCCATACTTATTTACAGCGCCACGGAAAAATTCAGCTCGATTAGTACCCTTTTCCCACAAAATTTCTGAACGGCGAATAAATCGTTCATCATTAATAGTTAAAAGTCCACCTTCTCCTCCTGCTGTAATATTTTTAGTTTCATGGAAAGAGAATGCGCCCAAATGACCAATACTTCCCAAAGGTCTCCCCTTATAAAAAGAGTCAATTGCTTGAGCAGCATCTTCTACTACCAAAAGATTATGCTTCTCAGCTACAGCCATAATAGCATCCATATCGCAAGCAACACCAGCATAATGTACAGGAGCAATAACACGTGTACGTGGTGTTATTAATTTCTCTAAGGATTCTGCATCCAAATTTGGATTACATTGCATAGAATCTGCGAAAATGACTTTTGCTCCCTCGCGAAGAAACGCCAAAGCTGTAGAAACAAAAGTATATGATGGTACAATAACCTCATCTCCTGGATTTAATCCGCACAACATTGCACACATTTCAAGTGCATCGGTCCCAGAAGTAGTCAACAAACATTTCTTAAAGCCATAACGTTCTTCAAAGTAATGCTGACACTTTTTTGTAAAATAACCGTTACCAGATAATTTGCCTGTAAATACAGCCTGATACATGTAATGTGCCTCTTTACCTGTGAGGCATGGTTTGTTAAATGGAATCATAATATTTAATTTTAAAACGTTATTTACTAAAATATAAATCTAATAATCTTATTAATGCTGATTTCATACCAATTTGAAGAGGAGCTTGTAATAGATATGGTTCTCCAACATCATTACCTTCTATAACAAGCCAACCTTTCTTACTATATGCTAAATCCCAGGCAATAACTGTTGCCCCCCCACATTTCATTGCCATCTCATTAACCATTGTTATAGCCTGGTTCCATTGAGGCAAATCAAAACCTACTATCTTGCAGCTCGAATTTGGATGAATACTATAGTGATTATTAATATTATCACAAGCCATACTATTAACAAAGCCCGCATTTGTATCAATAGAAGCATAGATTCCACCAGCTCCAGCATTATCTACAGTGGACGCACCAACGCCCATACGTAAAGCTCCTCCTATTATATGAACATTGTTTTTAACCTTAAATGTAACGAGTCGTACAGTATTAATACTTTCTTTATGTATTACTGCTAATTCATCTCCTTGTTCTATCAATTCTTCTACCACAAAAGGTCCATATTTAATTACGTCGTCGAATAAAGATATTCCCAATTTATAATTTCTATAAATCTTTATTCCTTGTCCACTATGCCCCTTCAATGGTTTATAAATGAAAGAAGTATGTTTTAACAGGAATTCTGCTAATTCATTTTTTTGCGAATCATTATATACAACTACTAAATCACGTTTATAATAGTTCTTTAATTTTTTATACAACGCACCTTTATCCTCAAACAATTCTCTTATATTTGAATCGTTAACAAGCTGACAAAAACCATATTGGCGTTTTAGATTATTAAAGCTACTTCGTCCAATATAATTACGTTCATAATATTTAAAAACGAAATATTCCTCAAAACTTGTTCCAAACCGATGCAAACAATAAATCATATCACGGACTAAAACTTTCCTTTTTAGATATTTTTTTATCTCTTCATCTATGGTAGCCCACTGCCTGTCGATTTGAACATTGGCAAGTTCTATTCCTTTTTTATAATACTTATAAGAAACAATTTTATAGAATAGAACATACAAAATCTTCCAAAATTCATATTTATCAGCAAGATAAGAAAGATTCCTCTCAAAAGAATTATCTATTTTCCATTTGCTAATAGAATCTGCTACAACAAAATATTTTTCTTTCATTTTACAATACTGCGTTAAATTAATATTTAATCGTCTGTAAATCAATAACTTATATTAAG